>Ga0007882_10001120_pt1 | contig 15837 bp, 9 predicted proteins | sample CryBogCBH12Aug01_FD_71195 | JGI IMG/M metagenome (GOLD analysis project Ga0007882, IMG submission 71195) | Freshwater microbial communities from Crystal Bog, Wisconsin, USA - CBH12Aug09.1 | ecosystem: Environmental > Aquatic > Freshwater > Lake | place: Crystal Bog, Wisconsin, USA | collected... | reverse complement strand
AGCCAAATCTAAAAATCCTGGAATTCAATTCTTGGTAGGAGGTCCCTTGATTGCCCTACAGCCAGAGTTAATTGAGGAACTAGGGGCAGATTTAGTTTGTAAAAATGTGAGAGATGTGCATACCCTAGGGATGAAATTGGTTTCAGTGAGTCGAAAAGCCAAGAAATTAAACCAAATACCTGCCGTTGAATTAACACATAAGAATTACTTTGAGTTGGATCCCAACTTTAAAAATACAAATCAATCCTCAAGCCCATTTGAGTCACACTGCGAAACTCATAAGGGGCAGTACCGGGCGAAGCAGCGAAAAGCGCAACGCTCTCAGTCAGATTCCTCCAGAAATGTTTAAACAGCTGAAAATCTATTCGTGATTAATCATTGTGTTTATAATAGAGAAACTTTTGAGTGCAATAATGCCCAAAAATTTGTCTTAAAGTATTATAGTAGACCTTATGTTTATGGGGTTTACGCATGGTAATTGAAAACAGATATTTTGCCTATATGTGTGTGAAAGTGACATTAACAGTGGTTGTTTCAAAACCATTCTATGAATCATTTTCATCCTTGGATTGAAATAATTTGACAACCACCTCAACTCTTTCAGCCAACTTGAGTATTTACGAAGCCCTGATTTTTGGGCTCGCGGATTCGATCGTCATTCTTGATCCAAATAGCTCTAAGGTCATCTCCGTAAAGACAAAAGGAATTGAGCTAGGGCGTTTGAAATTAGAGGGTTGGGTGGGCCAAATCCTCTCAGACTACGTTGAAATAGATTCAAGCAATAAGTTTGTTACCGCTCTCAAAGGGCAAGTTGATTTAGACAGTGTAGACCCCAAGCAATTAGATGCCGATTGGAGACACATCAACTTTTTGTCGCCTGCAAAATTACCTACGCCCATGTTGATCAAGGTGTTCAAATTTCCTAATCAAGAAGAGTTGGTTATGGCTGCTCGAGATTTAGGTTCGATGGCTAAGATGCAGCAAAAATTAATGGATACCCATCGCTCGATGGAGAGAGATTATTTGCGTCTGAGGCACTTAGAGTCACGATATAACACGCTCTTTGAGAATTCAAGTGAGGCCGTTTTAATAGTTGACCTTGCCACCAAGAAAATTTCACAGGCAAACATAGCTGCCGCAAAAGCTCTTTTGCTTGAGGATACAAAGAAGATTATTGGATCTGAATTTGCTCAATATTTCGCACCTGAAAATAAGCCAGATATTGAAGAGTTGATGCGGTCTGCACAAAATGCCGGTAAAACAAAAGCATTGAAAGCAAAGAGCATTTCTTCGGAGCAAGACTTTACGATCATGCCCTCATTAATTGTCCAAGAGGGCGGACCGCAGTTAATGGTTCGACTGGGTGTGAAATCTTTAGCTCAAGGTTCGAGTACAAATAAGTTAACCCAGGAGTGGTACACAGATGCACTTCAGACTGCTCCTTATGGTTTCTTAGTCACGGATGCGTCGGGTATTGTTTTGAGTGCAAATGATGAATTCATAACACTTACAGGATCTTTCTCTTTGGCCCAAGTTTTAGGTAAACCATTTGAGTCTTGGCTTGCTCGGGGAGGGGTGGATTGGGGTGTTTTAAGTAATAACCTGAAACAACTTTCATCGATTAGAAATTTTGCTACAGAACTTCTTGCTCAATCCAACACCACCATTGAAGTAGAGATCAGTGCAACTACACTATCGACAGAGGATAGAAGGTATGCATTCTTTATTAGGGACGTTCACCGTTTATCTCAAACTGGGCCCGTGGCCTCTAGCAATATGGCGGGGTCTGTTTCTCAGCTTGCCCAGTTAGTAGGACGCATGCCGATGAAAGATATTGTGGGCGAAACGTCCGATATGATTGAGAAAATGTGTATACAGTCTGCACTCGAACTTACACAAAATAACCGCGCCTCTGCCGCTGAGATGCTTGGTCTGTCTAGGCAAAGTTTATATGTCAAACTTCACCGATTTGGCCTTGCGGACACGAACGAGAAACCTTGAACCGATAGTTCTACGCGCCTTAGTTTTTGACTACGCTTTTTAACGGCTTTCTCTAACGTTTAAGATGTGTATCGCTCTCATTATCCTGTGGGCGTAAATCATACGGCTTGGCTAGGAGCCAAATATGCTTTGGAATTAAATACTTAACTCTTTGAGGCATCTCCCTTCTGAGATGAAGAATAGATTCAATAGCCTTCATCTCAACACGAGTTCTTGCAAACTCCAAACCTCTTGGTCCCACTCGCGGCATTAACCAGCCCATAATGGGTCTAAGCCAATTGGGCATTTTGCGCAGTGGTAGACCGCCAGCTGAAAGCTCCACATTTTTTTTAAATCCAACTACTGCAGAGTGTCTTTTACCGGCGCTACCGGGTTGTTTTAGGTCTACCTCTGTTCCTAATTGTTCTAATAACTCTTGGCCCGTCTGGTTCCTAGTGATGATCCACTGTTCACCCTCTCCAGCCATGTAGCCAATCGTAATATCTGAGAGTACATTGGTGTAGTCTACACAGGTGCGACATGTCAGTGGAAAGAAGTCCCTTGGTAAATCTGAGAGCGGTAGTTGAAGAAAGGGAATTTCTTTTTTTCTGCCGTCCGTATACCGCAGTTCAACGTGGTAGTTGGCTTTAAATTCGAGATAGGTTACGTTTTCGGGTTCGGGAGATATAAGCTTTAAAAACTTATGAAAATTCTCCGTCGTTGTATTGTCTGAACAGGGCGTACCAATGACGTATAACTTATCAAAACCTAAGCTTTCCTCCATAGCCCTTAATGCGTAAATTTGGCACGGAATGCCGATAACGGCGAGTCTTTTATAACCCAGAGCTTTTGCTGGCTCGAGAAGCGATAAGAGCGGTGCATATCCCATTCTCATCCCCCTAGCCATTTGCATATCCTGCGGCTTATCAATAAGTATGGGCAGGGGGCGCCACTTATCAGTTGGATCAGCAACTACGGTTAGGACCGCATCTACGAGCTTGTTTTGAAGCAGTTTTTCAGCTATCCGAGTCGTGATACCACTCCACTGTGCACCGGTGCTTGGTTTTTTTAAGCTGGCTCGGTGCATGTTAATAAAAGGGCCAAAATGCAACTCATCCTCTTTATCAGTATTTCTGACTCTGCCGTGCACTCTTTGTTCTAGTTCAGCGTAGTTGGGTTGAATGAACTGACATGCAGTCGAGCACTGTTTGGGATTGGAGCTGCGAGAGACGCCGCAATCGGTACACATTGACCGGTGTGGGGCAAGCCCTAGATTTTGAACATCATCCATCGGTGGATAGTCCTTTGATTCAATTAATCTTAAAGTATTAAATAACTTGGTTGAATAAATTGTAGTTTATTAGGGAGATGACAAAAATAAGTGTCAACTACTATTGACAACTTGTAATGTCATGCAAGAATTAAATGATGAATGTCCCAAAGCTAAAAGTAGTGGCTGAGCTACTAAAGCCCATCACTTGGTTTCCGCCCATGTGGGCTTATGCATGCGGTGTGGTCTCAACTGGGCAGTCAATTGAGATGAACTGGGGAAAAGTGATATGGGGGATTATCTTGGCAGGTCCTATGGTTTGTGCCTGCAGTCAGGCATCAAATGATTGGTTTGATAGACATGTCGATGCTATCAACGAGCCCGATAGACCCATTCCTTCAGGACGTATGCCTGGGTACTGGGGGTTAGGGTTAGCGGTTCTTTGGACAGTGCTTTCTTTAATTTGGGCGACACAACTGGGACCATGGGCTTTTAAAGCAACGGCGTTGGGTTTGGTTTTAGCCTGGGCTTATTCAGCTCCTCCACTCAGGTTTAAACAAAATGGTTGGATCGGTAACTCAGCTTGTGCGCTTAGTTATGAGGGCTTGGCCTGGCTTACAGGGGCTGCAGTGATGCTTGGTAATCAGTTACCCAATAAATTCATTGTTGTCTTTGCACTTCTTTATAGCTTTGGTGCGCATGGAATTATGACGTTAAATGACTTTAAAGCAATCGAAGGTGATAGACAAATGAAGGTGCGGTCTTTACCCGTAATGATGGGACCTAAGGGTGCGGCCTGGATGGCGAGCCTCATCATGCTGCTTGCTCAGTGGTCTATTGGAGCTTTGTTACTTCACAGCGAAATGAGCAAGAGTGCGTTGGCTGTTTTTATCCTCTCCTTTGGTCAATTGCCTTTGATGTACATATTTATTAAAAATCCGATACCTAAAGCAATTTATGTCAGCGCGTTTGGTGTGCCTATGTATGTTGCTGGCATGATGGTTAGTGCATTTGCTTTGCGTTCAATGTAGAAAGATAGAAAAAAATACAACACAGAAAGTGAATTTATACATACAGCAAAAATCTGAGAAATGAATCAACTTACTCTTCCCTCATTAGAAATTTCTGAATCTGTGGATTCTAATTGGCTCAACATTTTTTGTGTGGGAGTCGTTCAGGCCTGCATGGGCGCTGTTGTTGTGACTACGACAACGACTTTGAACCGCGTCATGGTCATTGAGCTTGGGTTGCCAGCAGTCGTTTCAGGTTTCCTGGTAAGTTTGCACTACCTAATTCAAATGGTAAGACCTCGCATGGGTTACGGAGCGGATAAATCTAATCGCTTTACGCCTTGGATTATGGGCGGTATGTGCACACTAACTCTCGGTGGTGTTTTAGCTGCTTTTGCCACCACATGGATGTCCAGTCATTTGGTGCTAGGTATGGTAACTGCGCTCATTGCTTATTGCATGATTGGTATGGGCGTTAGTGCTTGTGGCACCACTTTGTTGGTTCTATTGTCCAAGGGAATTGGTGATCAACAAAGATCAGTTGCTGCGACTTCTGTTTGGATCATGATGATCTTTGGTTTTGCTGTTACTTCAATTGTGAGTGGCAAACTGCTCGATCCGTTTTCTTTTGACAGACTACTGCTCGTGAGCATTGGTGTGAGTGTGATAGCAATGACGCTTAGTAGTCTAAGTATTATGGGTTTGGAGACTCGTTTGCTGAAAAACTGCAAGCCTCAAATAGGTCTTAATGACTCTTTATCAAGCAGCGAAACATATAGCGAAACATATGATGCTAGTAAAGTTTCAAATAGCGCTCCCGATTTCAAGCAAACACTAGCAACACTTTGGAGAGACGAGCAAGCACGTTTATTTACGTTCTTTGTGTTTACATCTATGTTCGCCTACAGTGCGCAAGATTTAATACTTGAACCCTTTGCAGGCCGCATCTATCACTTCACCCCGGGTCAGACAACCCAACTCTCTGGGACACTTCACGCCAGTGTTTTAATCGGCATGTTATTGCTTGCTTTTATTGGAAGTCGTTTGGTGGGTGGACGTTTAGGTCAAGTCTCCACTTGGATGAGTTGGGGTTGCGTACTTTCAGCTTTGGGTATGTTAGGTCTAAGTTCAGCGGGTCTGATCAGTGATAACGCATATTTACTCCCACTTAATCCAATCTTACTTGTCCTGGGCGTTGGAAACGGATTGTTCTCAATTGCCGCTATAAGCACGATGATGCGTTTAGCCACTCATACCCCAAGGAGTGATTCGAGCAATGGTTTAATTGTGCAGCCTGGCATTAGGATGGGACTATGGGGCGCGGCGCAGGCAGTTGCATTTGGTCTGGGTGGAATCGTAGGTACTGCTAGTAGTGATATATCGATGAGGTGGATAGGCGATGCGGGCTGGGCGTACTCAAGTGTATTTGCACTGGAAGCATTAATGTTTATTTGCGCTGCTTGGATTGCAAGAAGAGTTCAGAGGTTTGAGGTTTAGCGTTCACACGCATGTTTTAACGTTAGTTTGCGCGAGTTTAGTATTTTTCTTATTTTCGAAATTTAGTAAATAAAGGTGGATATCAAATGGATACAAAAACCTATGATGTAGTAGTGGTTGGGGGCGGTCCTGCTGGTGCCTCAGCAGCGAATGACTTGGTGTTGAAGGGGCGCAGCGTTTTGCTGCTTGATCGACAAGGCCGAATTAAGCCTTGCGGGGGAGCGATTCCTCCTAGGTTGATCAAGGATTTTGATATACCTGATCATTTACTAGTTGCTAAAGCACGTAAAGCTAGGATGATCTCTCCCAAAGACAACCGTGTGGATATTCCAATTGAAGGCGGCTTTGTGGGTATGGTCAACAGGCACGAATTTGATGAGTGGCTCAGGCAACGAGCTCAAAGCAACGGAGTCGATCGCCAGCAAGGGACTTTTGATCGGTTTACCCAAGATGCAGATGGGGTTAGGCGTGTTCATTACGAAGCTCGAGAGGGAAAAAACAGTGTGGTTCAAAAGAGTGTTCGTGCACGATTTGTGATCGGCGCAGATGGTGCAAGATCTGAGGTGGCAAGACAAGCCGTAGAAGGCGCAGAGAAAACAAAATACGTATTTGCTTATCATGAAATTGTTAAAGCACCTCAGCCTAGCGCTGCACATGACCCCGATCGGTGTGACGTTTATTACCGAGGGACTTTGTCGCCTGATTTTTATGGATGGGTATTCCCGCACGGTGACACTATGAGCATAGGTACTGGTAGTGCCGACAAAGGCTACTCATTAAGGGCCTCTGTGGGTCGTTTGCGCGAGGCAGCGGGGTTTCAAAATCTAGAGACGCTTAGGTGTGAGGGAGCCCCGATACCTTTAAAACCGTTGCCAAAATGGGATAACGGATTAGACGTTGTATTGGCGGGTGACGCTGCAGGAGTTGTAGCGCCTGCCTCTGGAGAGGGAATTTATTACGCGATGATTGGTGGGCGTTACGCTGCTGATGCAGTTGAAAACTGTATTGTTACCGGCAATACTAAAAATTTAAAAAATGCTCGCAAAAGTTTTATGAAGGTTCATGGACAAGTGTTTTGGGTACTGGGGATGATGCAGTATTTTTGGTATTCGAGCGATAAAAGACGTGAGCGCTTTGTCAAAATTTGTGAGGATAAAGATGTTCAAAGACTCACTTTTGATGCTTACATGAACAAAGAGTTAGTTCGCAAAGACCCAATGGCTCACGTCAGAATATTCTTTAAAGACCTTGCTCATTTGTTTGGTCTTATAAAGGCTTAGTCTGAAAGCTAAAAAACCAACCCGCACCTCAACTATTTGGTGTGCGTAGGTCTTTTACTGCACTTGCCATGCGCTGACTATTTGCCAGTGGCAGGGGTACATATTTAGCGCCCATTGCCTGGGCTACCTCCTGTGCTTGTAGGTCTGGCCTTGCAGAGGTGTCTAACCAAATGCTAGGGAGTTGCGTTTCGCGCCACTGATTTGCAAATGAGAGTGCCTGAGATTTTGCAATGGGTCGTGAACCCTCGCCTTGCAAGGTAACGTTGGCGCGTCCATCACTCAAAATTACAAGGGTAGGACTCATGCCTTGTTGGCGAGCTCGAATAGACGTCTCTAAAGCCAATTTAATGGCATTAGCCAAAGGTGTGCCCCCGCCACCCGGTAGTGCTTGAAGCTCTCGCTTAGCACGAACTAGCGAGCGGGTTGCCGGCAAATGAACTTGGGCTTGTTTGTCTCTAAATCCTATGACACATATATGATCGCGCCTAGCATAAGAGTCCTTCAGTAACAACTCAACTGCGCCTTTGGCCTCTGCGAGTCGCTCAAGGGCAGCAGACCCAGAGGCGTCAATACAGAAAATAATACAACTCTCACTTCGTTTGGCAAACCTTTGAATATGAAAATCTTCACTTAATATTCGTAGACGTTTCACATCTTGTGCAAATGCCTCAGTTGCTGGATGGGGCAGGCTAGTTAGACGGGAATTGTTGGTTTTATTTGCCTTGCCTTGTGAGGCCGTTATTTCCCGTATCTTTTGTCTTGGCGCTGCGTGCCTGAGAGTTGCAAGTATGTGCAGGCGGTTACCGTTTTGTGGGAGCCCTTTGATAGGGGGTAAGGGGCGACCTTTTTGGGATCCTTTTTGAATATCTCCCACTCGCCCCGCAGAGCCTTTGGACGAGATTGATTTGCCTTGTGCAAGTTGTTTCAAAAGTCCTTGGGGTAAAGTCGCTAATGCGGCCTCTAGTATCGAGGTCTCAAGTTGTTGGATATCTGATGTTTTGAGTTCTTGCTGTTGCTCTTGGTCTTGCTCATCATTTTGTTTTGATTCGTTATCCCGCTTTTGCTCCTCCTTTTGTAATTGCTCCTCTTTCTCTGATTGCCCAGGCTTTTCTTGCCCATCACCTGCAGAGGGATCGCGTGGCGCTGAATCGTCTTTAGATGGCGATGATTCTGTGTCCTCGCCTTGAGCGGCTTGCTCGGGAGAGTTTGGCATACCTTTGGCCCTAGGTGTTAGGACCAACCTTGCAGCACGCCCTAGGTCTTCGGCCTGTACTTTGTCTGAGCCCCTCAAAAGCGCAAGCACACAAGCCAACCTCGCAGCGTACCAAGGTGCTCGCATGCTTGGTATGGCAAAACCTTGTGCGAGTTCACATAAATCGTGAATATCTTGTTCACTTTGATTAAAACTCATGATGTCTTGGTGAAAAGAAAGTGGATCTTTCTTTAATCTTTTCTCGACTCGCTCAAGCATATCTAGGGTCTCATCTTCAGCACTTTGCTTTGGATGGGTAAGGGTAAGGTCTATCCAAATTCCAAGTTGTTCACACAAAGAAATAGAAGTCGAACTCTCATCAGGAGTTGATTCGTCAATGGCAATAAATCCAAAGCTAGTGGATTCAGACTCAAGGCCGAATTGAGTGTTTACGACCCTTGAGTCGAGTACCTGAGTTAGTATGGATGCGCTTGATTGGGGCAACCTCTCGGACATTGGACAGATCAGAAGCTTACCGTTGCTTTGAGCTAAAACGCCGCTTTGTTTGATTGGGCGCCCGAGTTGAAGAGTTCTGGGCAAGTCCAAACCACCCGTCAATCTCTCTGTGTCAATATTACAAGGAATTTTAACGACGTCTTCGCGGAGTGCGTAAAGCCAGTTAAGCCATTCCTGGGTTACCGGTCCGTGGTAGCTTTTAAGCCAAATGCCTTTGAGTCCATGTGGATCCACGCACAATGCGGCAAGTCCCCATAACGCATCATCCCACGCCACATTTTTCATTTGTGTTACCTGCAACCTGGGGGGAACATTAAACGCTGTGCGAATCTGGGCAATACACCAACGTATAAAAATACCGTGGTCGAATCAAGTACTTTAAAGAAAGAGGGGGTCAGCATAGCCAATCCGGTATAAGTTCGTTTAGCCCTAGCTAAAGAGTGCTTCTAGCGCTCGCTCTACTCGAGCGCTGGATCCTGTGTCGTCAAGCGGATCTCTTCGAAGTCGGTGGCACAAAGCCATGGGCGCGATAGTCTTAAGATGTTTTGCATCTACTTTTTTATCCCCCTCGAGCGCGGCGTAAGCCCTTGTTGCTCTCATCAAAGTTAGCTCAGCTCTTAAACCATCTGTTCCAAGAGCCATGCATAGTTTTGAGCACAAACGGAGAAAATCGTCATCCAAGATAACTTTATCTAATCGTTTTTTTGCTTTAGTTATTTTTTCTCTAAGTGCCTCATTAGCTTCGCGCCATTCTTCTTGAAATTTTTCTGGATTTTTTTCAAACGCATCTCGTCTCTTAATTACTAATATTCTCTCTTCGAGCTCTTGAGGTGTCTTAACTTCAACACATAGCCCAAATCTGTCGAGAAGTTGGGGGCGCAACTCGCCTTCCTCAGGATTACCACTGCCAACCAAAACAAAGCGGGCAGGGTGTCTAACGCTTAAACCCTCTCGCTCAACTAAGTTCTCACCAGAGGCAGCAACGTCAATCAATAAGTCAACCAAATGATCTTCCAGTAAATTGACTTCATCAATATACAAAAAACCGCGATTTGCTTTTGCCAAAAGACCGGGCGAGAAAGACTTTATACCCTGGCTGAGCGCTTTCTCCAGATCAAGCGCTCCGACTACTCGGTCCTCAGAAGCGCCGAGGGGAAGATCAACAACGGGGACTGGTCTAAGCTCGCTTGGAGGGGTGGTCGTTGACAGTTTTAATTTTTCGCACTGCTCACACGTCTTAGATAAATCTTTTGGATCGCATCCATAACTGCAGTTTTTAACCACTTTGATAGCGGGTAGTAAATCAGCCAACGCTCTTACTGCAGTTGATTTACCAGTGCCTCGGTCTCCGAGTGCCAAAATACCGTTAACGCTTGGATCAACAGCCACAATTTGTATGGCTATTTTCATATCGTTTTGTCCAACGATAGCTGAAAAAGGAAAAGGAATTGCCATTTAAGAATAGTTAAGTTGAACTTTGTATCTGAGTAGTCTAAAGCAATAGACGGAAATATTTCTAGTTTTAGTTGGAATTTTTAGAATTTAAAAATTCTTATTATTTCGCTGCTAATGTTATACAAAAAAGGGACGAAATATAAAATTTTCTTTTAATAAAACATCCCATCTTTTCATATCAATATACGCCCTCTAGTCTGTCCTCAAGTTCTTCGGTTGCGAGTTTTAATTTCTCAAGCATTGCAGCATCTGGGGTCCAGTAATTACGCTCTGAAGCTTCGAGTAAACGGTTTGCCAGTCGCATAGACGCAGTAGGATTGAGCTCTGCGAGTCTTTGTCTAAGTTCTGCGTTTAGCACAAATGTTTCAGTAATTTGTTTGTAAACCCAAGGCTGTACCTGTCCAGTCGTAGCGGACCATCCCACCGTGTTGGTTAGATGAACCTCTATTTGTCTTACACCTTCAAATCCGTGCTTTAACATTCCTTCATACCATTTTGGGTTTAAAAGGCGTGTTCTGGTTTCCAGCTCAACTTGATCAGATAAAGATCTAACCCTTCCCTCTCCTCTAGTTTGATCCCCAATGAAGACAGGTTTGACTACTCCGCCGTTCGCTTGTTGTACGGCCTTTGTGATCCCACCAAGCGTATCAAAGTAATTGTCGATTGTTGTAACACCCAGCTCAACTGAATCCAGGTTTTGGTAAGTGAGTTGGACATCGGCTAAAGCGGACTTTAAAATTCCTGTGTTTTTAACAGCAAGTCCATCCACTCCAAAAGCGAAACCTTTTCTTGATGTGTAAGTGTCACCAAGTTCATTTTCGTCAGACCAAGCTCCACTTTCAATTAAATTGTTTACATTAGCTCCGTACGCACTATCCGCGTTTCCAAAGACACGAAGAGATGCTGTTTGAAGATCGCACCCGTTGTCTTTCATGTATTGAAGTGCATGTTTTCTAACGAAGTTTTGTTCGATAGGCTCATCCGCACTAGCAGCCATGTAAGCCGCCTCAGCTAGGAGTTTAATTTGCAGCGGCATCAAATCTCTAAAAATTCCAGATAAAGATATCACTACATCAATTCTCGGACGTCCAAGCTCTTCAAGCGATAAGAGACTTGCTCCAACCAAACGACCAAAGCTGTCGAATCTTGGCTTTGCACCGTACATACGCAGAACTTGAGCAATTTGCGCGCCTTCTGTCTTTAGGTTATCACTACCCCATAACACCATGGCAATCGACTCAGGGAGTGGCTCACCATCTTGGCAATAGCGGGTTAATATCTTCTCCGCTTGAATGCTGCCATCTTTCATAGCAAAAGTGCTAGGTATCCTAAATGGATCAAAACCGTGAAGATTGCGCCCTGTAGGTAAGATTTCTGGCTTATGAATAATATCGCCCCCTGGTGCGGGTCTAATGTATTTTGCATCTAGCGCTCTCATAATTCCAGTGAGCTCAGTGTTTTGGTTAAGCAATTGACTTGACTCTAAGAGCTTCTCGACTTTAGCTAAATTATCCTCATTGGTACTGAGGCCTGCAATTTTTAGTATTTGGCTACTATCATGATTTTGTGAAATAGCATGAATGGCTTGTAGTGGTAATGCGTTTTCAAAGCTACCCTCAGCCATTACTTTTAAGAACTCATTTTTTTCCTCTGCAGTAGGCGCTTGCCCCAGTACGTGAAGTCCGTTAGGTATTAAAGAATACTCTAGTTCTAAGATCTTGGTCAACAAGTGTTGAACTGATTGATCTGCGTGAAGGTATTCCTCATCTTCTGCGCTATCAGTGTTTGCAAACCATGGGGGATTTATCTCTGCCAAGTCTAGCTCTGCTGCTTGAGCTTGTATCATCAATGCAAGCTCCTTCTTCTCCTGCTTCTCCTCTGGCTCAAGTCCTCGGTATCTCTCTAAACTTGCTTTCAAGTCCAGTAGCCCTGTATAAAGTCCTGACTCTGTCATGGGGGGGGTTAAGTAACTGATCAACGTAGCACCAGATCGTCTTTTTGCGATCGCGCCCTCAGAGGGGTTATTGGCTGCATACAGGTAGAAATTGGGGACGTCTGAGATAAGCCGGTCAGGCCAACACTGTGCTGTTAGACCATTTTGTTTGCCAGGCATGAACTCCAACGCACCGTGCGTTCCGAAATGAAGTAAGGCGTTTGTCTTGTAGTCTTCTCTAATATAGCGATAAAAAGCCGAGAATGCATGAGTTGGTGCGAACCCTTTCTCAAACAATAAACGCATCGGATCTCCCTCATATCCAAACGAGGGTTGAATGGCAATGAGTAAATTTCCGTACTGTTTACCAAGTACAAAGATATTTGAACCGTTATTAAGCTGTTTGCCCGGAGCAGGGCCCCATTGAGCCTCAATTTCTATGAGATTTTTTTCTCTTCGTATATGATCTTGAGTGGGGATTAGTGTGTGAACATTCGCATCGGCACCATATTTTTTTGCATTTCCATGGAGAATCTCCTCCCTTAGTGCATCCACATTTTCAGGTATATCGATTGTGTAGCCTTCTTGCTTGAGGCGGTGCATCATTTGATACAAAGATTCAAAAACTGCCAAATATGCTGCGGTCCCAACGTTGCCCGCGTTGGGCGGAAAGTTAAACAGAACGACGCTAATTTTTTTCTCTTCTCGCTTTGTTTTTCTCAAATCCACCAATTTGGCGACCCTTTGAGAAAGCATAGCTGTTCTCTCAGTACAGGTGAACATATCTTGTTGAACTTGCGCTTTGGAGAAGGTGCACTCTTTATGACAGCCCTTACAAGTAACGCCTTCAGCCCCCGGGCGCCCGCCAAAGACCATTGGCACTACTGCTCCGTCAAGCTCTGGTATTGCAATCATTATTGTGGACTCGACTGGCAATAAACCGCGCTGTGATTCTCCCCACTGGTCTAGTGTTTGGAACTCAACAGGGTGGGCTGCAATGTAGGGCACGTCAAGTTTAGCTAACATCTCCTCAGCTGCATGCGCATCGTTATAGGCTGGTCCACCAACTAATGAAAAACCTGTTAAAGACACAATTGCGTCAACGCTACTCACACCGTCAGTCATAAAAAATTCATTGATGGCCGGCCTAGCGTCCAAGCCTGCAGCGAACGCGGGCACTACCTGAAGTCCTTGAACCTCTAAAGCGGCGATTACAGCATCGTAGTGCTCAGTATTATTGGCCAGTAGATAAGAACGTAGCATCAACACACCCACTCGGCCTCGTTTACTCTCTTTGTTGTTTAAAACTGGCAAGGAGGTTAATTTGGTGCCGATTCGCGGTTTCATTCTGGGGTGATAAACACCAATGTCTGGGTACTCAATGGGGGGTTCAAACGATAATTTTGAGAGAACAACTCTATTTTTTGACGACTCACCAGTTCCGTACCGAGAAGCTAAATACAGGGCTAAATTTAGCATGTTGTCCTCGGACCCTCCTAACCAATACTGGATGCATAAAAAGTAAGCTCTAAGGTCTTGTGCAGTGCCAGGGATAAAACGCAGTATTTTCGGTAAGCGCCTAAGCATTTTCATTTGACGTTCACCTGAACTTGCATTTTTCTTGGAGGTATCTCCTTTTAATTTTTTAATAAATGCCATCGGCCCTGAGGAGGGTTTTGACATGTCTAACCTTCCCATCTTGGTGAGCTTAACTATTTCGGCTGCAGAGACTGCACAGATCATTGCATCGCAGTGCTCTCGTCTTGCCTTTAAGTCATCTATGATGGGTAGGAACTGATTCTCTAAAAAAAGCATACCAACAAAAATAATATCTGCTTTTGCAATGTCGCATCGACATCTCTCAAGCGTGCGTTGGTCATTTGTAAATTGAGTTGCCGAATAAATATTTAAACTTATAAAGGGTGCCGCTTTTTTTAAAGCTTCAATACTTTTATTTACCGCACTGTTTAAGTGAGTATCCATCGTAATTATCAAAACCCTCAGCATAGGTCGTGAAATAGTCTTCGATGCATTAGGTATCATTTGCGTGACCGCCGTAATTGGTTTGTAAAAGCCTTTACACGGCTCTTGATGTAAACTTACATTGACATTAGAAACTGTCGTTGACAATTTACTCATAGGGAAAACACTATGTTTTTGAAATATTTGGATTTTCTGAGCTCAAACTGAGTGAGTTTGAGTTCGAAGTCAAGGTAGTTAGGCTTCATTGAGCTCGCCACACTTGGATATAGAATCAATTCATACGCTTCAATGACATCGATCATGGAAAATTTGATGGGGCAAATGGGTGAAAAAAAGCTACATTTTTTCTACATTTTTATTACTTTTTATATTCTTTATGAATCTTTTTACCCCAGATCTAACGCGTTGGGAGTTGGAGGCGAAATATGCAACTGCTCCTAGTCAATTTGTATTAATTGATGGCCTAAGAGTACATTTCCGGGATACGGGAAAGAGGTCCTCACAAGCGGTTGTCCTGTTACATGGATTTGGCTCGAGTCTGCAGACTTGGGATGATTGGGCGCCAGAGCTAGAGAAAGATTTTCGTGTTGTAAGGTTGGATTTGGCTGGATTTGGGCTAACCGGAGCATCTCTCGATCATGACTACACAGATCAAGCGGATGTGCAAAGGTTAGTAAATTTCTTGGATAAGCTAGGGGTTCAGCGCCTGATCTTGGTTGGGCATTCCATGGGAGGGCGCATTGCCTGGAATTTTGCCAGTGCATTTCCAAACCGTGTCCAAAAACTCATACTTCTAGCGCCCGATGGATTCCCATCTCCGGGGCAAGCGCTTGGTGCTAGACCTTACGATGCCGGCCCGGTTGCTCATTTAATCAAATACTTTATGCCCAAGTTCTTAGTAAAGAAGAGTTTGGAGCCGGCGTTCTTTGAGCCCCACAAGATCAAAGAGGAGCTTTTGGATCGTTATTACGATTTGCTTCGTGCCCCAACGGTTAGGCAAGCAATTTTGGAGAGAATGGAACAAACTATAAACTCTGACCCTGTTCCCAAACTTATAAAAATCACTGCTCCAACTCTTTTGCTCTGGGGGGAGGGGGACAAAATGATTCCAAGCTCCAACAGCTCAGACTACAAAAAATCAATACCTAATTCAGAAGTAATTATTTTGCCAAATGCGAGTCATCTGCTTCAGGAGGAGAACTCACAGACGTCTTTGGCTTATGTTTTAAAATTTATTCACGCTCAGGACAATTAGAGTAAGATTGCTTTGCAAACACTAACCAGATATTGGAAACTTAAAATCTATGCATTTTCTTCGCCGTTGGCAGTCATTGATAGTCTGCATTTTATTAAGTGTTGCGTTTGCAAGCACAGGTGCATTTTTAACAAAACTTGATGAATGGTACTTCGCTTTAAATCAACCCAGTTGGAAACCCCCTGATCCAGCCTTTGGTTTAATTTGGAGCCTTATTTTCTCCTTAAGCGCCGCCGCAGCATGGTTGTCTTGGAACTCTGCAAGGAGTAACCAAAGGAAAATGCTTTACTTATCTTTGTACCTAATCAATGGTGGGTTAAACGTTTTATGGAGTGTCTTGTACTTTAATCTGCATAGGCCCGATTGGTCTTTGATCGAATGTGTACCCCTTTGGCTATCAGTACTGTCTCTCATTATTAGTCAGTGGCGTGACTCAAGAACAGCTTCTCTATTAGTTGTTCCTTAT
>Ga0007882_10001114_pt1 | contig 15874 bp, 13 predicted proteins | sample CryBogCBH12Aug01_FD_71195 | JGI IMG/M metagenome (GOLD analysis project Ga0007882, IMG submission 71195) | Freshwater microbial communities from Crystal Bog, Wisconsin, USA - CBH12Aug09.1 | ecosystem: Environmental > Aquatic > Freshwater > Lake | place: Crystal Bog, Wisconsin, USA | collected... | reverse complement strand
AAGAACTGGAGCCGCATCATCCCCGATGCCGGCTATTCGCCGGCGCCGATCATTCCGTCTGTCAACCCTGGCGACGGCCGGCCCCTTGATCTCAGCCACAGCGTGATCCGCAGCGTTTCCCCACTGCACCGGCAATATCTTGCCAATATGGGTGTCGTCGCGTCCATGTCCCTGTCGCTGATCCTGCGCGGGCAGCTTTGGGGTCTGATCGCCTGCCATCACCGTTCGCCGCACCATCTATCGCAGCGCCTGCGTGCCGCCTGCGAATTGTTCGCCGAAGTCATATCGTCAAAATTGGAAATGAAGGTCGCGGAGGAAGAGTTCTCGGCAAGGATGCGCTCGACAGCCATCCATCAGGAGCTCGTGGCAAGGCTGAGCCACGAGCAGGATTTGGCCGAGGGGCTGATCCGTTACCGGCCCAATCTGCTGGATTTTATTCCCGCCATCGGCGTCGGCCTGTGGATCGACGGCCGTCTTACCACCTTCGGCAAGGCTCCCGGTTGCGAAGAGGTCGAAGCCCTGGTCGCCTGGCTCAATGCGACGGCGCAGGACGGTGTGTTTCACACCGACTGCCTGGCGCGGTTATATCCCCCGGCGGAAGGCTTCGCCGATGTCGCCAGCGGAATTCTCGCCCTGTCGGTGTCCAAGACGCCGCGCGACTATGTCCTGTGGTTCCGTCCGGAATTGATCCAAACGGTGACTTGGGCCGGGAACCCGAACAAGTCGCTGGAGACTGCCGCTGATGGCGAAACGCTGACGCCGCGGGCGAGTTTTGCCGCCTGGACGCAGATGGTGCGGCTGCATTGCGCCGCCTGGCTGGACTCCGAGGTGGATGCCGCCTACCGCCTGCGGGTGTCGCTGCTGGAGGTTGTGCTGCACCGCATCGATCTGATTGCCCGCGAACGCGAAGCCGCCAGGCTGCAGCAGGCCGAATTGACCTGCGAACTGGACAGGCGTCTGGCCGAGTGGCAGAGCGCCGCCCAGGCATTGGAAGTCGAGAGCCGCCGACGGTCGGTGGTCGAGGGAGAGCTGTCGGAGATCCTGCACCGCACCGTGGAGGATCAGGAGGCCGAGCGTCTTCGCATCGCCCGCGAACTGCATGACAGGCTGGGACAGTCGCTGACATTGCTGCAACTGGGTCTTGACGGTCTTGGCCGGGAGACGACCTCAACCGGGGGCATCCAGCAGCAGGTCGTCGCGCTCAAGAACATTGCCACCAAGGTCGGTCAGGAGGTCAACCGCCTGGCCTGGGAAATCCGGCCGACGGAACTGGACGACCTTGGCCTGCAGACCGCCATTCAGAATCTTGTCGAGACCTGGAGCGAAAGTTCCCGCCTGCGCTTTGACCTGCATCTGAAACTGGATGGGCAGCGTCTTTCGCCGGCCATTGAAACAACCCTTTACCGCGTCGTTCAAGAGGCGCTGACTAATGTGGTCCGCCATGCGGCGGCGACACGCGTCGGCATCATCCTGAGGATCGTCGATATGACTGCGAACATGATCATCGAAGACAATGGGCGTGGCTTCGACTGCGATAACGGCGTTCCCACCCCGGATACGCCACGGCGGATGGGGCTGCTCGGGATGCGCGAACGCCTGTCCTCGATCGGCGGCACGCTGGAGATCGAATCCTCTCCCGGCCAAGGCACCACCCTGTTCGTTCTCACGCCGATATAGACCTGCCGCGATGGAAACTCCTCCTTTGATCACTGTCTTTCTCGCCGATGACCATCCCCTGGTCCTGGACGGGATGAAGGCGAATATCAAGACCGATCCCGGCCTTCGACTGGTGGGGGATGCGCGCGACGGGCCGAGCGCCTTGCGTCGGGCCATTGAATTGCGGCCCGATGTCGCCGTCCTTGATCTTTCGATGCCGGGATTGAATGGCATCGAGGTCGCCCGGAAACTGCTGGCGGCCTGTCCCGACTGTCGGATTTTAATCCTTACCGTGCATGAGGACGGATCCTATCTGCGCCAGCTGCTTGACCTTGGCGTCTCCGGCTATGTGCTGAAGCGATCGGCCACCGAGGAACTCAATCGCGGCATCCATGCGGTCGCCGCCGGCGGCATCTATCTCGATCCGGCGGTGGCCGGCAAGGCCATCCGCCAGGCCGTCCATGCCGTTCCGGTCGGCATCTGCGATGACGAAAGCAATGATCTCAGCGCCCGCGAACTCGAGGTTCTTTCTCTTACCGCCGCCGGCCACAGCAACAAGACGATCGCCGCAAAACTGATGATCGGGGTCAAGACGGTGGAAACCTATAAGGCGCGGGCGATGGCCAAGCTGGGGTTCCAGAGCCGGGTGGAGGTCGTCAGTTATGCCTTGCAGCACGGCCTGCTGAGCGAGCTCTCCTGATTTTTCTTGAGGGGTTATGACAAGACGAACCATCGCCGTTACTGTGATCGCCATTCCAGTACTCGTCATCGCGCTGCTTGCCGCGATGATTGTCTTCGGCACCGCGGCGCCGCCAAGAGTGACCGCCCCTTCCGTCCAATCGGATCCCGGCGCCCTACCGCCACTGGAGACCCTGCCGGCCCGCGACGGAACGCCTCTCGCCTATCGCGCTTATCCCGCCGCCGGCAACCGCCTGGCCATCCTTGTGCACGGTTCCGCCGGCACCAGCATGCATGCGGTGGCGAAAGCCCTGCAGGCGGCGGGTGTCGGCAGCTATGCGCTGGACGTCCGTGGGCATGGCGGCACCGGGACAGCCGGCGATATCGCCTATGTCGGTCAGTTGGACGACGATCTCGCCGATTTCGCAAGCCAGATCCGCCGCCGCCATCCGGCGGCGAAAGTCGCCCTGGCCGGGTTCTCCTCCGGGGGCGGTTTCGTCTTGCGGGTGGCGGGAAGTGCCAATGGCGGGCTGTTCGACAGCTATGCGCTGATTTCCCCCTATCTTGGGCACCGGGCGCCGACCCAGCGTCCCGACGCCGCCGAATGGATCACCCCCTTCGTTCCCAGGTTGATCGCCCTGGCCGTTCTCGAGCGGATCGGTGTTCATGCTTTCGAGGGGCTGCCGGTGGTCGCTTTGGCCATGGTGCCCGGCAAGGACGGGGCGGCCAATGCCACCTATTCGTATCGGCTGGCCAAAAACTTCACCCCCAGCGAGGACTATCGCGGAGATTTCCGCCGTGCGACCAAGCCCATCGCGGTGGTGGTCGGTGGGGCCGACGAGGTGTTTTTTGCCGACCGCTTCGCGCCGGAGATCCATGCGGTCCGCCCGGATATCACCGTCCTGGTGGTGCCCGGCCTGGGACATTTCGACATGACCACCACGGCCGCCGGCGCGCTGGCGGTATCCGAGGCCATTGTCCAGGGGCTGGCCCTATGACAGAAGCCAGCGGATGAGCGGCAGGCGTTGCGCCCGCCGATCGATCAGGCCGCTCAAGGCCAGGATTTGCGGATGGCCAAGATTGGCGATCGCCGCTTTCAGCTCTGCCGAGTTGTCCTCCTCGAGCCGGTGGCGTAGGCCTTCCAGGGCTTCCGCGGCAAAGGAATCGAGCCCGTCGAGGGACAGCGACCGCGCCAGCTGTTCATCGCGGCCTCGCAGCGCCGCCGCCATATCCCGGCACTGCCGCCGTTCATCATGCAAAGCCTCGGTTGCCGTGCCGATATCATCCTGAAGCAGGGCGATCCGGTCGTCACGGTGCGCAGCCTCGGACTCCAGCTTGCTGATCTGCCGCAATGCCTGCGCCGCCTGCGCCCGCAGATCGGCGATCTCGGCCGAGGACAGTTCGGCATTTTGCCGCAATGACGCCAGTTCCGCCGGAGCGACACCGGCGGCGGACAGCAGCGCGTCGGTCGGTGCCGATCCGCCGGCCTCCTTTTCCGCGCATTTGCGGATCAGCCGGGCGAGGGTCGGAGATACCCTGACGGTGCATTCCACCTGGGTGACGGCGGACGGCCTTGTTTTCAGCAACCTGTCGGCCCGCAGTGACGTCATCGGCGCATCTCCCCCGACTATCCCGGGTTCATTCATCAGGACAACTGACTTTCCAGATCGAGCATCCGCAGGGGACGGACGGCGTCCCGCTGTTCGGCAAGGGCGCCGATCCAGGTGAGGAACATTTTTTCACCGAAGCAGGCCAGGAAACGTTCGCTGACCCCGAGAGCCCTGGCCCGGCGCCTGATCCTTGCCGCCAGGGAAGACGGACATTTCACCAGCAGCAGACCGGTGGGGGGCAGATCCTCATGGTCGACGAGGGCGGCGACGATCAATCGGGCTTCATGCAAATGGCTCGCCGCCACCACGGCGCGCGGAATATCGTCCACCAGCACGGACCACAAACTTCTTTTCCGGTCAGCCATGCCGCACCTCGAAACGGCAACAGGCGTCGCCCAGGGCCTCACAGGCGGTTTCCCGGACCCGAACGCCGGGGGACACCAGCACCTCGAACAGGCGCTCGAAAACCGCGGCATGCCAGACACAGACCGGCTTTGATGCCTGCTCGCCCCGGCACAGCGGGTTCCCGGTCATTTCAAAGATGGTCGGCTTTCCCCGGCGGACGGCGAATTGGCCGGAGCCGGCGAAGGTCCAGGCGTTGGCTTTGATGGCGCGGGAAAGGAACCGCGCCGCCCAGTCGGCCGGCATCAGGCTCAGCAGACATTGGGCGGGCTTGGGAATACGCACGGCGAGGAGATAGTCGGCGGTCCGCAATCCGGCTTCCCTCAGGATCGCCAGGGCCAGAGGCCACTCCAGGCCCTGCCTGAGGGCCTGATGCAGACGCGCCACCCGCCCCTCGTCGACCATCGCGTCCGGTGGCGTCGTCAGCCAGTCGGCGGCGCCGGCGGCTTGGAAGATGGTCGAGGCGGGGGCCTCGAGTTTGGCGTCCTTCAGCGCCGCGACGAGTTGGATGACCGAGTTCGGCCCGATCTTGCCGGTCTCGGCGTCAGGCAAGTCCATCCGCGCCAGCCCGGTGGTCGGCGTCCGTCATCTGCTGGGTGCCGCCGCCGCAGGCCATGATCGCGGCGGGGGTTGCCACCGCCTTGCGCGACCGGTCAGCGTTCGCATCCCAATCGGACATCTTCGCGTCGGCCCGCACCCGGCTTTCGTCGAAATGGAAATTGACCTTCTTTTTCGACTGCGGACCCCAATAGCCGACCCGTCCCAGGTCGTAGAATTTGCGTTCGAAGCCGGATTTCAGAAAGGCCCACAGACAGCCAAGCAGGTAGCGTCGCCGCAGGCCGGTTCCCGACCAGGGATAGGAAAACAGCGCCTTGATCATGTAGAAGCGGCGATAGTTGTTCATTACGCGATCAAGCAATTCGCCGCGATCCATGGCTTCCGGTTTGATAATCGGCGTGACGAAATTGTATTTCTCAAAATCGAAAATCTCGACTTTCTCGCGGATTTCCTGGAACAGCGAGCTGAACGGCCAGGGCGTGTACATCGCCCAATTGGCCATATCCGGCTTCCAGTCCATGGCCATGCGATAGGTTTCTTCCAGCGTTTCCGCCGTCTCGTTTTCCAGGCCGACGATGAACTGGGCCTCGACGACGATGCCGTTCTGGCGCAACAGCTGGATGGCCTTTTTGTTGTCGGCGACCTTGGTCTCCTTGTTGAAGCGGTCCAGCTTCAACTGCGCCGCCGCTTCGGTCCCCAAAGACACATGCAGAAGTCCCGCTTTGCGGTAAAGCGGCAGGATGTCTTCGTCGCGCAAAATGTCGGTTACTCTGGTGTTGATACCCCACTGCACCTTGTCAGGCAGGCCTCTGGCGATAAGTTCCTCACAGAATTCGACAAATTTCTTGCGATTTATTGTCGGTTCTTCATCGGCCAGAATAAAAAATCTGACGTCATGCTTTTTGTACAAAGTCTCAATTTCATCAACAACCTTCTTGGGGTCGCGGACGCGGTAGTCCCGCCAGAATTTCCATTGCGAGCAGAAGGAACAGGTGAAAGGGCAACCGCGGGCCATATTGGGGATGGCCACCCGACAGTTGAGCGGAATGTATTTATATTTTTCCCACTGAAGAATTCCCCAGTCGGGGCTGATGGTGTCCAGATCCTTGACCGTGGGGGCCGCCTCGGTGGCGACGATTTTCATCCCGTCGGGACCGTTTTCGGGAAAGGCGATGCCCTTGATGGCGCGGCGATCGCCGGGCCAGCGGCCATCATCGACGGCGCGCACCAGATCAACCAGGACTTCTTCGCCCTCGCCGCGGACGATGACGTCGATCCAGGGCGCTTCGGCCAGAACCTGCTGATACATGAAGGTGGCGTGGATGCCGCCCAGCACGGTGACCGCCTCGGGATGGACTTCCTTGGCCAGTTGCAGCAGGTGCTGCGCCTTGTAGATGGACGGGGTGATGGCGGTGGCGCCGATGACGTCGGGCGATTCCTCCGCCAGGATGGCACGGAGCTCGTCATCGGACAGGTCGTCGGTCATCGCATCGATGAAGCGGACGTCGTCGTAACCATTCGCCTTGAGCGCGCCGGTGAGATAGGCAACCCAGGCGGGCGGCCATTTTCCAGCGATTTCGGCGCCTCCGGAATGGTAGTTGGGATGAATCATCAGGATACGCAACGATCTACCTCCGTCCCGGTGATCAGGGTCTCCTGGGTATGGAGTGTCCTGATCAATTGACGCTCGTCGATTACGCTAGTGTCCAAAAAATTAGATGTCCAGATAAATGAACACTGGCGTTTTGCATCGGCGGAAGGGAAAGATCGGCCTAGCGGCTGTCGCGACCGTCTTGCGCAGGAGATGCCCTTCGAGGCAATATGTTCACCATGAAAATATATTTTCCGTTTGCCGCCATCGTCGGCCAAGACGATATGAAGTTTGCTCTACAACTAGTTGCAGTAGATCGCAATATCGGTGGCGTTATGGTCTTTGGGGACAGGGGAACTGGTAAGTCTACGGCAGTCCGGTCTCTGGCGTCACTGCTTCCGCATATGCAGGTTGTCACAGGATGTAAGTTCAATTGTGATCCCGGGTCGCCTGTCGAGACCTGCGCCGATGTGTGTGATGCGAGGCGCGATAAGCACTGTCCAACCCATAAGACGGTGCCGGTGCCGGTGGTCGATCTGCCCCTGGGGGCGACCGAGGACCGGGTGGTCGGCGCGCTGGACCTGGAACGGGCGCTGACCCGCGGCGAGAAGGCCTTCGAGCCGGGTCTGCTGGCCCGTGCCCATCGCGGCTTCCTCTACATCGACGAAGTCAATCTGCTGGAGGACCATCTGGTCGATCTGCTGCTCGACGTCGCGGCGTCGGGAGAGAACATCGTCGAACGCGAGGGGCTGAGCGTAAGGCATCCGGCGCGTTTCGTTCTGGTCGGCAGTGGCAATCCCGAAGAGGGGGAGTTGCGCCCGCAATTGCTGGATCGCTTCGGGCTGTCCGTCGATGTGCGCACACCGGGAAACCTCGCCGACCGGGTGGAAATTCTCAAGCGCTGCGATGCTTTTGAACGTGATCCGGAGGCCTTCGATGCGCTTTGGCGGAATGAGAACGAAAGCGCCAGCGCCCTGATCGCCGCCGCCCGCGAACGGCTTGGCGAGGTGGCGGTGAGCGACGACGCCCTGGAAGCCATGTCGCGGCTGTGCATGGCGACAGGGGCCGACGGATTGCGCGGAGAACTGACGCTGCTGCGCGCCTCGCGGGCGGCGGCGGCGCTGGCCGGCGACGAGGCGGTCGGCGATGCGCATATCCGGCGTGTCGCCGCCATGGCCCTGAGGCATCGTTTGCGGCGCAATCCGCTGGACGAATCGGGATCGACGGCAAGGGTCGAGCGGGCGCTGGGCGAAGTCTTCGCCTCATGACGCAATGTGACGCGCCGCCGCCGCTGTCCCGCTGGGAGACGGCGCTGATGGCGGCGCGGCTGTTCGCCATCGATCCGGCCGGCCTGGGCGGCGTGTCGGTGATCGCCGGGCCGGGGCCGGTGCGGGATCTGTGGCTGGAACGGTTGCGCGGCGCTTTGGCCTCTGGAGCGCCGGTGCGGCGCGTGCCGGCGCATATCGAAGATGACCGGTTGATCGGCGCGGTCGATTTGACCGCGACCCTGGCGAGTGGCCGGGTGGTCCTGCAAATGGGTATTCTGGGGGAAGCCGATGGCGGCATCGTGCTGATCCCCATGGCTGAGAGATTGAGCGCCGGCGTCGCCGCCCGCATCGCCGCCGTTCTCGACCGGCGCGAACTGGTGGTCGAGCGGGAAGGGCTGGCCCGGCGGATCCCGGCGCGCATCGGCGTGGTTGCCTTCGACGAGGGGGTTTCGCCCGAGGAGCGCCTGGCGGTGTCCCTGCGCGAGAGGTTCGCCTTTCACCTCGATCTGCGCGACCTCAGCGCCCGCGGGCTCGCAAATTTGGCCATCGACCCGTCGGAAACCGCCGCGGCGCGCCTGGCCCTGGCCTCGGTGGAGGGGCCGTCGGCGGACGTCGTCGAAGCCCTGGTCGCCACCGCGGCGGCATTCGGCATCAACTCGGTGGTGGCGCCGCTGCTGGCCTTGCGGGCGGCGCGGGTGGCGGCGGCCTTGGCCGGACGGCGCGCCATCACCGAGGAAGACGCCGTGCTGGCGGCGCGGCTGGTGCTGGCGCCGCGGTCGCAGATGATGCCCGACGAGGCGCCGGACGAAACCGAACCGCCTGCGCCGCCGGACGACCCCGGCGCGGACGAGGACGGCGATGACGATGACGATGACGATACCGAACCGGCCACCGAGCCGCCGAACCTCGAGGACATCATGCTGGCCGCGGTTCAGGCGGCGGTGCCCGACGATCTGCTGGCCAAACTGAAGACCGGTGCCGGCGGGCCGCAGCCGACCGGCCGCAACAGCCGTCTGGGCGCGGCAAAGTCCTCGGCGCTGCGCGGGCGTCCCACCGGGGTGCGCATGGGCGCGCTGAGGCCGGGCAGCCGGCTGGCTCTGGTCGCCACCCTGCGGGCGGCGGCGCCCTGGCAAGCGGTGCGCCGCAACGATCAGGTGGCGCGGACGGTCTCCCGGCCCATCGAAGTCCGCCGCGAGGATTTCCGTTTCAAGCGTTTTGCCCAGCGTCGCGAATCGACCATGGTCTTTTGCGTCGACGCCTCGGGATCGACGGCCTTTCACCGCCTGGCCGAGAGCAAGGGGGCGGTGGAGATGTTGCTGGCGGAAGCCTATGTCAACCGCACCTTCGTGTCGTTGGTGGCGTTCCGCGGCCACGGGGCGGAACTGCTGCTGCCGCCCACCCGCTCGCTGACGCGGGCCAAGGCGCTGCTGGCCAATCTGCCCGGCGGCGGCGGCACGCCCCTGGCCGCGGGGGTCGATTGCGCCGTCCTGGTGGCGCTGGCCGAGCGCAGCAAGAGCCGCGAGCCTCTGGTCATCCTGTTGACCGACGGACGCGCCAATATCACCGCCGACGGACAGGCGGCACGGGGGAGGGCGATGGAAGAGGCGCTGGACTCGTCCCGGCGACTGGCGGCCCAGCGCATCGCCGCGGTCTTCATCGACACCTCGGCGCGGCCGCGGGCCGAGGGCAGCGATCTGGCGGCGGCGATGAATGCCCGCTATGTCGCGCTGCCCTATGTCGAGGCCTCGGCGGTCTGCGACGTCGCCCGCGGCGCCGCTTCCGAATTCTTCACCGAACCTCTCAGGCCCCGATGAAGCGGAAAGCCGCCTGGGAAGTCGAAGGACGCAACTGGCCCAACCGTGAGGCCAGTCGCTTCGTCAAGGCGGCGGGCATCACCTGGCATGTCCAGGTGATGGGCAGCGGTCCGGTGATGCTGCTTCTTCACGGTACCGGGGCGGCCACCCATTCCTGGCGGGCCCTGGCGCCGCTGCTCGGGCAGGATTTCGCTGTCGTCGCCCCCGACCTGCCGGGGCACGGCTTCACCGGTATGGATCATCGTCGCCGGCCGTCGCTTCCCCATATGGCGGCGGATCTTGCCAGGCTGCTTGCCGCCCTCGACATGGAGCCGGCGTTCGTGGTCGGCCATTCGGCCGGCGCCGCCATCGCGCTGCGCATGGTGCTGGACGGCCTGATCAAACCGCGCGCGGTGGTCGGCCTGAATGGCGCCTTCATGCCGTTTTCCGGCCTCGAGGGGGCCCTCTTTCCGATGCTCGCCAGGTTCCTGTTCGTCAATCCCATCGCCGCCTCGCTGTTGGCCTGGCATGCCTCGGACCGGACGGCGGTGGCCCGGGTCATCGAGCAGACCGGATCCCATCTCGATCCGGCGGGGCTCGAGCTTTACGTGCGCCTGCTGGGCACCTCCCGCCATGTCGAGGCGGCGCTGGGCATGATGGCCAACTGGGACCTGCGGCCGCTGCAGCGGGATCTGCCGCGTCTGTCGGTGCCACTGACCTTGTTTGCAGCCCAGCTTGACCATGCGGTGCCGCCGCGGGTGGCGCGGGAAACCGCGGCGCGGGTGGCGGGGGCGACGGTGGTCGACCTGCCCGGCTATGGGCATCTGGCGCATGAAGAGGCGCCAGGATTGCTGGCGGAGCTCATTTTAAAGGCTTGCATATAGAAACCTGACATAATTAGATGTCTAGTTATGTTGACAGTTTCTGACATCTTGTGATGACGGGCAGGCGGCACGCGGTCGTCATCGGCAGCGGTTTCGGCGGATTGGCGGCCGCCGTACGGCTTGGTGCGCGGGGCTACCGCGTCACCGTTCTCGAGCGGTTGCGGCAACCGGGGGGGCGGGCCGGAGTGTTCCGCCAGGACGGTTTCACCTTCGACGCCGGTCCCACCATCATCACCGCGCCCTTCATGTTCGAAGAGCTCTGGCAGTTATGCGGCCGGAGCTTTTCCGACGATATCAAGATGCGGGCGATGGATCTTTTCTATCGGATCATTTTTGACGACGGCTCGCATTTTGACTGTCTGGCCGACGACGACGCCATGCGGCGCGAGGTGGCGCGGGTTTCGCCCGGCGACGTCCGCGGCTTCGAACGGTTCTTGCGCTACAGCGAAGCCGTCTATCGGATCGGCTTCGAGGAATTGGGCGACAAGCCTTTCAGTTCCATCGGCGACATGCTGCGCATCGCCCCCGATCTGTTCCGCTTCGGGGCGCTGCGCAGTGTCCATGCCACCGTGTCGAAATATGTCGAGCATCCCTATCTCCGCTTCGCCCTGAGCTTCCATCCGCTGTTTGTCGGCGGCAATCCCTTCGCCACCACCTCGGTGTATTGCCTGATCTCATTTCTCGAGCGTCACTGGGGAGTGTCCTTCGCCATGGGAGGGACCGGCGCCCTGGTCCGCGGCCTCGTCGACCTGATCGAAGGGCAGGGCGGCACCGTGCGTTGCGGCTCGGAAGTGACCGGGATTTCCGTCGAGGCGGGCAAGGCATCGGGGGTGCGCCTGGCCTCGGGCGAGGTGATCGCTTCCGACATCGTGGTCTCCAACGCCGATGTCGCCTGGACCTACAAGACCCTGCTGGCGGAGACCCCGCGCAAGCGCTGGACCGATCGAAAGCTCAGCCGATCGCGTCACTCCATGAGCCTGTTTGTCTGGTATTTCGGCACCAAGAAACAGTACAGCCAGGTCCCGCATCACACTATTCTTCTGGGGCCAAGGTACCGGGGACTGGTGGAAGACATTTTTCGTTGCCGGGGTCTTGCCGCGGACTTCAGTCTTTATCTCCACCATCCGACCGTCACCGATCCTTCGCTGGCACCAGATGGATGCGACACGTTCTATGTTTTGTCGCCGGTGCCCAATCTGGATGCCGGGATCGACTGGGCGACGCAGGCGGAGCCCTATCGCCGCGCCATCGAGGAGCGCCTGTCCGAGAGGCTGCTGCCCGGGCTGCGCGACCAGATCATCTCTTCGCGGGTTTTCACCCCGCAGGATTTCCGCGATCAGTATCTGTCGGTCAAAGGCGCCGCTTTCGGCTTCCAACCGCTGCTGACGCAAAGCGCATGGTTCCGCCCACATAACAGGAGCGAAGATGTCGATGGCCTCTATCTCGTCGGCGCCGGAACCCACCCGGGTGCCGGTGTTCCCGGTGTCCTCTCCTCCGCCCGGGTTCTCGACTCCATCGTCCCCCATGCCGGCTCGCTGGCTTAACCGGCCGCTGGCCGGGCCGGCCGACCACGCCGTCTGCCGGCGCTCGATCCGGGGCGGCTCCAAGACCTTCTCGGCGGCATCGCTGTTCTTGCCGAAGCGTTTGCGCGACGCCGCCTTTCCGCTTTACGCCTTTTGCCGTCTGTCGGACGACATGGTGGACGAGGAGGGTGGTTCCACCGCCGCTGTCGCCCATCTGCGGGAACGGCTCGACCGGGTCTACCGGGGACAGCCCGCCAATGCCGCGGTCGACCGGGCTTTCGCCGATGTGGTGGCCCGCTACGGCCTTCCGCGGGCCTTGCCGGAGGCTCTGATCGACGGGCTGGAATGGGATGTGGCGGGAGTCCGCTGCGAGACCCTGAGCGACCTCTACGCCTATGCGACCCGCGTCGCCGGCACGGTCGGGGCGATGATGGCGGTCCTCATGGGCTGCCATGACCCGGAGGCGGTCGCCCGCGCCTGCGATCTGGGGATTGCCATGCAACTGACCAATGTCGCCCGCGACGTCGGCGAGGACGCCCGCAATGGCCGGCTCTATCTGCCGCGGTCCTGGCTGTGGTCGGAAGGCGTCGATCCGGATGCCTGGTTGGCGCGGCCGGATTGGACCCCGGCGATCGGCGCCGCGGTGGAGCGACTGCTGGCCGCCGCCGACGAGTTGTACCGCCGTGCCGACAGCGGCATCGGCGGTCTTCCGGCCAGCTGTCGGGCCAGCATTTTCGCCGCCCGCCACATGTATCGCGAAATCGGCGAAGAGGTGGCGCGGCGCCGCTTTGATTCGGTCTCGGGGCGGGCCCGGGTGTCGGGCCGGCGCAAGCTGAAACTCGCCGGCAAGGCGGTTTCCGACGCCCTTTTCGTCAGACAGGCGAAGCACGCTTTGCCGCCGCTGGACGAGGCCGCCTATCTGGTGGAGGCCGTTGCCTCGGCCCGCCCGTCGATCCTTGCTCTCAGCCTCGACCAGCCGGGTAGGATCGCCTCCAGGATCCTTTGGGTGGCCGAGTTGATGGTCGCGCTGGAGATGCGCGAGCAGGTTTCGGGTTAGTCGTCTCGAAAATGGCGATTGACGACGTGGACCCCCGTGTTAGCATGTGTCCAATGAACTAGACATACTGTCGTGACTTAAAAAACTTACACGACCGGTTGGCTGGGGAGGCGCATCTTGGAAGCAAGCGGACGGATCGAGACGGCTCTTGAGGCGGCGATGCGGCGGGCGGAAATCGACGAGGCGCCACCCAAACTGGCCGCGGCAATGCGTTACGCGGTATTTCCCGGCGGCTTCCGGGTAAGGCCGAGAATTGCGCTGGCGGTTGCCCAGGCCTGTGGCGACGACCAGCCTGGTTTGACCGATGCCGCGGCGGCGGCCATTGAACTGCTGCATTGCGCCTCGCTGGTGCATGACGATCTGCCCTGTTTCGACGATGCGGAAATCCGCCGCGGCCGCCCATCGGTCCATTCCGTTTTCGGTGAACCGGTTGCACTGCTGGCCGGTGACGCGCTGATTGTGCTGGCCTTTGAAACCCTTGCGCAGGCCGGCATACAGATGCCGGCCCGTCTGCCGCAACTGACCTTGACCATTGCCCGCAGCGTCGGCGCCCCCCATGGCATCGCCGCCGGCCAGGCCTGGGAAAGCGAGCCTGATCCGCCGCCCGAGCGCTATCGCTGCGCCAAGACCGGCGCCTTGTTCGTCGCCGCGACGACGGTGGGCGCTCTGGCCAGCGGCGCCGACCCGATGCCCTGGCGTCGTTTGGGTCATCGCCTGGGCGAGGCTTACCAGGTGGCCGATGATCTGCTCGACGCCGTCGGCGACGCCTATGACTGCGACAAGCCGGTCGGTCGCGATGCCGCCCTCGGTCGGCCCAACGCGGTTACCCAACTGGGGGTCGCCGGCGCCGTCGGACGGCTGGAAACACTGATCAGCGAGGCACTGGAGTCGATCCCGCCTTGCGACGGGGAAAAGGAACTGCGGGACCTGGTGCGGATGCAGGCTTTGCGTCTGGCTCCGAAGAAGCTTTTCAACCGCGTTGCCTGAGGCTTGTCGACGGACTGTTGCGGTCGGGCCAGGCCCCGGCCTGCCGGGGTAGTGGCGGAAATGGGCGATATGGATACGATAGCGGTGGTGATGGAAGGGCCTGAAAGCCTGTCTTTCCGCCGCCTCGCTTTGCAGCCTTTCGAGGCGGCCGATGTGGTCGTCGAGGTGGAGTGGAGCGGTATCAGCGCCGGCACCGAACGGCTGCTGTGGACGGGATGCATGCCGCATTTTCCCGGGATGGGCTATCCCCTGGTTCCCGGCTATGAGTCGGTCGGCAAGATCGTCGAGGCCGGCGCCGATGCCAGATCACGGATCGGCCAACAGGTGTTCGTGCCGGGCGCCGCCTGCTTCAAGGATGCCCGCGGCCTGTTCGGCGGCGCCGCGCGGCGGCTGATCGTCCCCGGGTCGCGGGCGATTCCGATCGACTCCGGCATTCAGGAAAGCGGGGTGTTGATCGCCCTGGCCTCGACCGCCTACCACGCCATGGCGGGCAGTCAGAAGGGGCCGGAGCTGATCGTCGGTCATGGCGTTCTCGGGCGCCTTCTGGCGCGCCTCACCCTGGCTTGCGGGCATCGGCCGCCAACGGTGTGGGAAACCAATCCGGGGCGCCGCGGCGGTGCCGCCGGATACCAGGTTCTGACTCCCGAGACCGACAGCAAGCGTGATTACGAGGCCATTTTCGATGTCAGCGGCGACGCGTCGATTCTCGATACCCTGATCGGTCGTCTGGCCCGGGGTGGCGAGATTGTCCTGGCCGGTTTTTATGAGAAGCCGCTGTCCTTTACCTTTCCTCCCTCGTTCATGCGCGAGGCGCGGATCCGCATCGCCGCCGAGTGGAAGCCGGAAGACCTCGCCGCCACCTTGGACTGCATTGGCGACGGGCGACTGTCGCTTGACGGCCTGATCACCCATCGCATGAATGCCGAGAACGCCGACCTGGCCTATCGCACCGCCTTCGGCGACGTGTCCTGTCTGAAAATGGTCCTCGATTGGAGAAACTGCGCATGAACGTCGCCACACCGGCCGGCGGCCGATTGCCCGAGGCGCCGCGGAAGCCGCCGGAAATCATCGCCGTCTATGGTAAAGGCGGTATCGGCAAGAGCTTCACCTTGTCCAATCTCAGCTACATGCTGGCCCAGCAAGGCAAGCGTGTGCTGCTGATCGGCTGCGATCCGAAAAGCGATACCACCTCCCTGCTGTTCGGCGGCAGGTCCTGCCCGACCATTATCGAGACCTCCAGCCGCAAAAAGATGGCCGGCGAGGAGTTGACCATCGAAGATGTCTGCTTCAAGCGGGACGGCGTCTTCGCCATGGAGTTGGGGGGGCCGGAAGTCGGACGCGGCTGCGGCGGCCGCGGCATCATCCACGGCTTTGAGCTGCTTGAGAAACTTGGCTTCCACGAATGGGGCTTCGACTACATTCTGTTGGATTTCCTGGGCGATGTGGTCTGCGGCGGATTCGGTCTGCCGATTGCCCGCGACATGTGCCAGAAGGTGGTGGTGGTCGCCTCCAACGATCTGCAGTCCCTCTATGTCGCCAACAATGTCTGCTCCGCCGTGGAATATTTCCGCAAATTGGGCGGCCATGTCGGCGTCGCCGGACTGGTCATCAACAAGGATGACGGCACCGGCGAGGCACAGGCCTTCGGCGAGGCGGTGGGGATCCCGGTGCTGGCGGCGATTCCGGCCGACGAGGACATCCGCCGCAAATCGGCGAATTACCAGATCATCGGCATCCCGGGCGGTCGTTGGGCGTCGCATTTCGAAGGCCTGGCCACGAGCATCGTTGAGGCGCCGCCGTTGCGGCCGCGCCCCTTGAGCAACGACGGTTTGCTGGCCCTGTTCGCGGCCGGGCAGAGCGACCAGGC
>Ga0007882_10001112_pt1 | contig 15889 bp, 18 predicted proteins | sample CryBogCBH12Aug01_FD_71195 | JGI IMG/M metagenome (GOLD analysis project Ga0007882, IMG submission 71195) | Freshwater microbial communities from Crystal Bog, Wisconsin, USA - CBH12Aug09.1 | ecosystem: Environmental > Aquatic > Freshwater > Lake | place: Crystal Bog, Wisconsin, USA | collected... | reverse complement strand
TGACCAAAAACCGCCCTACCCCCGCACCAACCAATGGGCTATGTTTAGGCAGAGGCAAGCGCGATAGCTGTAATTCGCAAGCTTGCTCTAAAGTTTGCAATTGTTGTAGGCGCAAATGTAAGGCTACCGCTTGCCAACGCGGCAGCTCGGTGGGATCAAAATCGCAACCTAACATCCTTGCCAGCCGTCTGGCACTGGCAGGCAGGGTTTTTTCGCCATTATCCGCAGGGGCGGTTTGGTCATGCCCTTCGTCCAGTTCTCCGGTCAACCGATACACGTCTGCCGTGGTGGCAAAATATTCTGCCATCATCGGCACTTCCTGTCCGTTATCGGTCACGCTTTGGGCAATTGCCATCACCGGTGTCCTGACAATACCGGTATACACCAGCTCGTGGGATACTAGGCGCCCATAATCGCTATAAGCTTCTGCCAGCACTTGCCCATCTTTCAGCAGCAAGATGTCAGTAGTGGTGCTGCCAATGTCCACTAACAAACCGTTGCGGCACTGTTGCGCGGCAACTTGGGCGCTGGCCAACCAGTTGCTAGAGGCAATGGCGGGGTAGTATTGTGCTGTTATTTTACCGATAGGCAATAAGCCCGCCGTACCGGCAAACACGGTCAGCCCCGTATTGGGCAGTAAGCTTTTCATGGTGTCGAGAATTTGCCTAACACCGTCAGCACGGCAGGTAAACAAATCAACCAATTCACCCGTCATGGTAATGGCGTGGCAATGGCTGGCAGACTCAAGCTGTTGCAAGATGGCCTGCACCGCACTTTGCAAATGGGTCAGCCCTTGCCAAAGCGGACAAGGCTGTTGATAGGTGGCAAGCAGCTTGCCGTCAGGATTTAGCACAGCGGCTTTTACATGGGCACCGCCAATGTCCCAGCCTACCTTATAGGATGTTGTCATGGTTTTATATATCAAGCTGTTATATATTGAGTGTAACCGTTTGCTGGCGGGTGGCCTGAATGCTGGGGATAGCTGCTAAACCATTAATGACCTGTTCCGCCACGTTGATACCCGTGGCATTATATATGCCAACGTAGGAAGTCGTCAGTCTGGGGTTGATTTCCAACACCAACAAGCCGTCTGCTGTGGCAATCAGGTCAACACCGGCATAGCCGGACAATTCAGGCATAGCCGCGGCTACTTTGTCCAATAACGCTTGGTGGCTTAGCGTGGCCGGACAATAATTGACCTCTATACGGGTCAACTGGTAATGCTGGCCAATTAGCCGGAAATATTGCCGATTAACGCATAACAGATAGCCGCGGCCATGCGCAAACAATGCCGACAAACTGATTTTGTCGCCGGACAGATGTGGCTGGATTATATAGCGGTCGGTGGGCTTGTCCAGTACGGGCCAGTCTTGCGGGTGTTTAATTAGGTGACTATCCCGGCAACCGGCCCCGTCTAGGGCTTTCACCATCCATTCACCGCTGCCGCCATAACTGAATTGGTCGAGCCGTTGAGTGGCTACGGTAGGCACGGCACAGCCTTTTAAGCGTTGGTAAGTCTGCCATTTATCGGCGCTAAGTGCCACGGCTGCGGCTGAGGGGCTCAGCAAGCGTTTACCCAGCCGCTGCACGTCGTGGCAAAGGGCTTGCAGAATACCATCAAATTCCGGCGCAATGGGCCAAACGGCAGCGCATTGGCTGGCCTCTTGCAAAAACACGTTGTGGCAGTCTTGTTGCTTGTTGACCCATACCGTAGCGAAAGGATGCTTGATTAGCCCCTTAAAACGCTCGTCCAGCATCACAACAGGCTGGACTTTGTCTAGGCGGCACAGCTCATCCAGCAAGGCTTGCAGCATCAGTTGGCCTTCCCGTGCCAAGGCAACCGGCAGGGGTTGGTTGTTTAGGCCACCGCCAGTGATGTATTCAAACAGCAATATTTTCATGATTGATTGGCTAGCGGGGTTGATGTCAATTTTATAGGCATCTAGAGTTGCTCCCACATCAATAGGGTGCAGAATTGGGCGTAATATGACAAGGCAGGTGTTTCAACTAAAATGTGCGCCCCCAGCTTAGGCCGCTTGACCTTGCCTAGCCAGACTAGCTCCAATTTTGTTTTGTTGATGCGTTGTACTTTTGTAATTGCCGCAATTGAGGTAAAAAACAGGGATATCGGTCTGGATAATGCTCCATAACGTATCATCGTCAATGCCAAGATAGCCATGAATGAGCCGATTGCGAGTGGCGATAATCATGCGCCAGGGTATTTGCGGATTATTTTGCCGTACTGTTTCCGGAATATGGGTGGCGGCCTCGCCGATTAATTCCAGGTTACGTACCGTGGCATCGTAAGTTAAGCCACTTTCAATAAAGCGTTGCTGGTTAAAACCATCGGCGTAACTCAGTACCTTTTCGGCAAAGCCAATCATGTCGCTTAGGTAAAAACACCATTCACGCGCTATCGGTTCAGACATGAATGGCTTCCTTTTCGATAAAAGGGCGTAATTCTGGACGCAGTGCTTTTTCAGTGACCAAATCAACCGGGCAACCTAACAGATCCTCTAAATAAAATTGCACACCAAAATAACGTGCCGAGGTAGCTGGGCCATCGAATCCTACCAGAATATCGACATCGCTATTGTCTTTGGCTTGATCGCGGGCGGTGGAGCCGAATAACACCAGCCGGGTCACGGCAAATTTTTGCGCTAGTATGGGTTTGGCTTTCGTAAGTAGCGTTAGGGCACTTTGGCGGTTCATAATGGTTTTTGTTCTAATGGCAAGGGTTGTGTGCAAATATCCTAAAATCCTCACCTAAAGGGTGGTGGCGCAATCTGCCATGATACAACATTGCCGAAGTAAAAAAACCATTGGCACGATTGGCACGATAAGCCAATAATGGCAGTTTAATCTGCTGTTACAAAGCGTGGCGGGCGGGGTACGCCGCCCACCAACAAGGTCAAGGTTAAAAAGACCGGATAGCGCGCACTGCCAGTGCGTAGCTCTTAAAGTAGAAGCTGCCCTGGCCGCCATAGCCAAAGATCTGATACCACGCGGAGTCGTTGCCGCCCTCACTAGAACTCCAGTAAATGCTATTGGCAAAACCACCCACAACGGATTGCAGTTGATACAATAAACCCAATTCACCTTGGGACGGCAAGTACCAATCGGTGAAACCATTCAGGCTGTAGCTGGCCGCCACTTGCGCGGCGGTGCCGGCACCGCACGCCGCATTGATTGCCGCCGTGTTGGCTTTGCCCGTGCCGACTGCCGTGCCGCTTGCACCGACAGAGGTGCCATTACAGCCCCATTGTATAGCTGCCGATTGGTCAACCGGGGCCGCTTCCAGTCCGTGCAATCCGCTCGCATCCGTAAGATAGAACACCTTGCCGCCTGCCGGGCCTGTATCACCTATAGTGTAAGGGCACGCTCCCCAAGTGGGTTCGCCATTACAGAACTGTAAAGTTGCCCTATTAACGGTTGATGCTGGCACAACCACCCAAGCCGTGCCATTCCAATATTGCATGTCGCCCGCGTTATTGCCCGCTGCCAGCGTGCCTGCCGGGCCTTGCGGGCCCGTTGCACCTTGTGGCCCTTGTGGGCCAATTGGGCCGGTTGCACCTACCGGACCTTGTGGGCCGGCTGGCCCAATCGGTCCGGTTGCGCCTGTTGCCCCTACTGACCCCTTCAATTCCAGGTCGATATAGGCAGGATGGCTAGTTTGGACGGCTTCTTTGCTGTCGAAGGTCAGGGTAGCGGTGCTGGCGGAACTCAATGCCAAGCCGAAGTTGCTGGCGGGTGTGTCCACCCAGTTCAGCACCAGCGGGGTGACATCAACGGAATAATAATTGTTGCTGCTGCTGATAACGCCGCTGGTCGCTTCAAAAGCATTGATGAGCGGGGCGTTTGAGCTTTTGACGGTGCTTTCAACCCAGGCGGAGGCAATCGGGCTGACATTGATTGAGCCGCTGGTGGGCAAGTTCCTCATAAAAAACACCAAGGTGGCTTTGGCCACGTCTTTGCTGTTGATGCCTGCGGGCAAGGCGGACAAGTCAAATTGCAGCAAGGCTTTGTTGGTTGGGTCGATGTGGATCTGCACGGCTGAACCCTGATTGGTGGCGCCATCCAAATAGGTGTCGGCAATGACCGGCAATTGCACGGCCTGTGCCGTCAGGGGGGTTAAGGCGAGCGCCATTAAGGCAAAGGATAATGGGTTTAGTTTCATGGTGACCTTTATGGTTTGAAGTGGGCTGGTTTTCGATGTGCTTTTGCTATGGCATTAATTTATAGCGGACATAAAGTAACACAGCCTAATGAATCCCCAAAATTAATGTTGTTTTTTTGGTCAGTTGCCCCGCATGTCCAATTGAACAAAAGTTTAGTCTGTATGCAGTGTGGCGGTATACGGGGCAACTGTGCCACGAAGCCCCGGATTCAGCTACGCCTAAACGGCTTACCCTGCCTTGACTGAGCAACAGGCTTGCGGCAACCATCAAGCATGGTAAACTGGCAACAACTACAATCAGGAGGCCACATGGCGGCAATCAGCTTCGATACCCACGAATTTATAAAAAAACTGAAGCAGGCCGGCTTTACTGACGAACAGGCAAAAGTTTTGACCGAAACAGTACGTCCAGCACAGGGCGTTGACCTGTCTAACCAAGCCACCAAAATGGATTTGCTGGCATTGGAAAACAAGCTGGTCAAATGGGGTGTTGGCGTAGCTATAGGCCAAGTGGCTGTCATTGCGGCACTGGTCAAACTGCTTTGATATAAGACCTATACGCAAACACCCTATGGGTGCGGGCGCGTTGCCGATTGTAACCGGCCTGAAAAAAGACACATTGTAGCTGGGGCACGACAAGGCAATTATGATTTAACAGTCTATGTTAAAGTTAATTTCAGGGAAATCATAAAAACTTACAAAACCAAAAAGCTTGCGGGAGAGGCAAAAGCCCCACCCACAAACCAAAGCTCAGCTTAAAAAAATCGCCTACTTTCGTTAGAAAAACCAAACGTTAAAGGGTTAAAAAGCCCGAATAGCACGCACAGCTCCCGGGTAGTCCTTATCGGACCAGTCCGTGTAACCACCGTTAAAGTTCTGCCCCCACGCGGAGTAGGCGTCGGCTTCACTCGAACTCGTGTAAATGCAATGGTCACAAGCACCCACAACGGTTATTTGTTGATACAATAAATTCAATTCATCTTTTGACGGCAAGTACCAATCGGTAAAGCCATTCAGGCTGTAGCTGGCAACCTCTTGCGCGGGTGTAACAGCGCCGCAAACCTTATTAATTGCCGCTGTGTTGGCTTTGCCCGTCCCGACGGCTGTGCCGGTGTTGCCAACACTAGTACCATTACAACCCCATGGGATTGCCGGTTGGTCAATCGGTGCGGCTTCCAGACCATGAAGCCCTGTCCAATCAGTTAAATAAAACACTTTGCCCCCGGCCGGCCCGGTATCACCAATATGATAAGCGGGGCATGTCCAGCTAGGTTTGCCATTACAAAACTGTAAAGCAGCAAAACCAGCAGTCGGTGCAGGAACAACCACCCAAGCCGTGCCATTCCAATATTGCATGTCGCCCATGTTATTGCCCGCCGCCATCATGCCTGCGGGGCCTTGCGGGCCGGTTGCACCTTGTGGGCCAATTGCACCTACCGGGCCTTGCGGGCCAATTGAGCCGGTTGCACCTACCGGGCCTTGCAGGCCTACTGCACCTTGTGGGCCGGCTGGCCCAATCGGTCCGGTTGCGCCTGTTGCCCCGGCAGGCCCTTTCAGTTCCAAATCAATGTAGGCAGAATGGCTAGTTTGGACGGCTTCTTTGCTGTCCAGCTCCAAAGAAGCCGTGGTCACCGGTCTCAATGCCAAGCCGAAGTTGCTGGCGGGCATGTCCACCCAGTCCAGCACCAGTTGGGTGACATCAACGGAATAATAATTGTTGCCGTTGCTGATAATGCTACTGGTCGCTGAAGGTGCATGGATGAGCGGGGCGGTGTTGCTGTTGACGGTGCTTTCAGCCCAGGTCGCGGCAATGGGGCTGGCAGTGATTGTGCCGCTGGTTGACACTTTATTGACGAAGAACACCAAGGTGGCTTTGGTCACGTCTTTGCTGGTGATACCGGCGGGCAAGGCTGAAAAATCAAATTGCAGCAAGCCATTGTTGGCGGGATTGATGAGGACTTGACCGGTTGCCCCATGATTTGCGGTTACCCCAGAACTTGCGACCGCCAAATACGTATCAGCAATAACGGGCAATTGAACGGCTTGCGCCGTTAGGGGGGTTAAGGACAACGCCAATAAGGCAATCGGTAATCGGTTTAGTTTCATGGTGACCTTGATAGTTTAAAAGGGACTGGTTTTTATTTCCTACTGAATCGATCAGTAGATATTGAATACTAGCACTTACCCAGCCAATTTTCAAAACATATTGCGTGTCCCGGGCTTACAGTTACGGTGTGCGGCTTCGCTCAGCCAACATATAGGTACGAGGCAGCTTCGCCCCACATTTTGTGTAGGAGCGGGCCATGGCCACGACCATAAATCTAACGATACCCTGTCCAGCGTAACATCCGAGATGAGTTGTCTGATGGTTATGGGTGATGTTTTTATCAAAAGACCCTGAAACCAATATAGAGCCACGATTAATCGCCCCGCATTACATTCTACCCCCTTTACACTGTTCTTTTGCCAACGCCTCATAACCGGCAATCACATCAAACAATTCTTCATCAATACCGCTTTGGCGGAGTTGGTGGTAGCTGCTGTACAGGCTTTCCAATAACCCGTCAATATTTTGGTCGGCGCGTTCCATAGCCGCCAAACGGCTGGCATTCTCGCTGGCCAGCGATTCTGCACAAGCGCGGAACAGCGAGACAAACAGATATTCGCCAGTCAATGCCGAAAGTGTGGCGGCACTATCGCCCAGCACATCGGGCAAGCAGCGAGTCGACCAAGGCTGGGCGGCAAGCTGTTGCAGCCAGCGGTCATCTAACGGCAACAGGCGTTGTTGGGTTGGGGTGTACAGACCATCGGCAGTGGGGTGGTTGTAAAACAGATAAAGTTCGTTGTTGTCCTCGGCGATGGTTTGGTTAGCCAGTAGTATTTGCCCAATCAGCGGGGCAATGGCTTGGACCGACTGGGGTACGGCAAACAAACCTAACAAAGTTAGCCCGGCATCTGCCAAGCTGGCATGGGCGCATTCACCCACCGCCCAAAGCTGTGCATTGCTGGGTAGGGTGGCAAGGCGAGTGATGGCAAAATCAGTGATTGATTCATTGAATTGCCCGACCAACCCTTGATCTGAACCAAACACCACGGCGCGGACAACAGGGGGACGGGCGCTGTGCTTGCCGAGCGGTAACGGGGGTGGCCCAATGGCACGCAGGCAGACGCTTAAGCCCAATGCCACGGCTTGCTTGTAATCCGCCAATGCCCGCACGGATTGCTCATATTGGCTGATATTGGCGGCGGCTAACGCCTTCATGGTACGCACCACCGATTGCAGCTCGCCAGCACTGCTGATTTTACGGCTGAGGCTAGCCATTGAGTCACCCATACTAATGTGCGGCCATAGGGGAGCTTGTTGATACGGGCATAAACTGGTCGAGTGCCGGGCGTACCGCGTCAATAATGTCCGCTTTGTCCTCCGGGCTTAACAGCTCGCCAGATTGCAAACCTGCCAGCAGGGTATCCGGCAGGGTAGCGGCTAATGCCTGTAAGTCGGTGATGGCTGCTTTGACAAGTGTTAACGGGATGGGGTCAAACAATCCTGCCGCCAGTGCCAGTAGCAGGGTGATTTGGGTCGGTACCGGTACGGGGCTAAATTCAGCTTGCACCAGGCAGGCGCGGATGCGTTGCCCGCGGGTGATGGCTTGGCGGGTGCTGGCATCCAGCCGTGCCCCGAAACGGGCAAAGCTTTCCAGTTCTTCAAATTGGGCGTATGCCAATTTAAGGTCCGCCGCTACCGCGCGGTAAGCGGCCAATTGTGCTTTGCCGCCGACACGGGAAACTGATTTGCCAACATCAACGGCGGGCAACACGCCCAATTCAAACAAGGCGGGTGACAGGCAAATTTGTCCGTCAGTGATGGAAATCAGGTTGGTTGGGATATAAGCCGACATATTTTGTGCTTCGGTTTCCAACACTGGCAAAGCGGTCAGCGAACCGCCACCCAGTGCGTCACACAGACGGGTCGCCCGTTCCAGCAAGCGTGAATGGATATAAAAAATATCACCGGGAAATGCCTCGCGTCCGGGAGGGCGGCGCAGCAATAAGGATAATTCACGGTAAGCGCGGGCATGTTGGGTCAGGTCATCATAGACAATCAGCACATCCCTGCCCGCTTCCATAAAATACTCGGCAATGCTGGTGGCAGCGTAAGGTGCGATATAAGCAAGACCGGACGGGTCGTTACCCTCGGTCACGACGACGACCGTATAGGCTAACGCGCCTTTTTTGCGTAAGATCGCTACAGTTTTGGCCACCGAGGCGGCGCGTTGACCAATGGCGCAATAAACACACAGCACATTTTGGTCATGCTGGTTAAGGATGGTGTCCAGTGCTATGGCTGTTTTGCCGGTTTGCCGGTCGCCTAAAATCAACTCGCGTTGCCCACGTCCGATAGGGATAGTCGCATCAATCACCTTAATGCCGGTTTGCAGCGGCACGGTGACAGGGGCGCGGTTCATAATGGGCGGTGCGGGGCGTTCAATGGGCAAACGCTGCTGGCTAATGACCCGCCCTAAACCGTCTAGCGGGCGGCCTAGCGGGTCAATGACCCGCCCTAACAAACCGCTGCCGACGGCGACATCCATCACCCGTCCGGTACGCGTCACTTGACTGCCTGCCTGTACCGCGACGTGGTCACCCAGCAGCACCACGCCGATTTCATCGGCATCAATATTAAAGGCAATCCCGTACACTCCCCCCTGAAAGCTCAGCAACTCTTCAAAACCGACATTGGGCAAGCCCGCCACTTTGGCAATGCCGGTGCTGACGGTGCTGACCGTACCCACTTCTTGCAAGGTCAATTGGGGTTTAAAAGCTTGCCGACTTTTGCCGATGGCATCAAAGGTGCGGTCAAAAACTTGCCGTAAGGCGTCAGGCTGCATTGCTATTGGCGGCGGTAGCTTGGTTGGTTTCGATGAGCAGCTCGCTGACATTTTGCTCCAGCGAGGTAATATAATCGGCAATGCTCCAAGCGATTTTCCAGCCGTTGGCAACCAGCTCAATGCCGCTGATCAATTCGGGGGCTGTTTCAAAGCGGATAGTGGCGGGCGTAGCCAGGCAGCTCTCCAAGGCTTGTTGGATTACCGTGCATTGCTCAGCGGTCAAGGTAAAAGCGCTCCTGACCACCAGTGCATCAACGCTGTTGATGGCAGCAAGCAAGCTGGCTTTTGCAGTGTTGTCCAGTGCCTGCAACCGATTGGCGAACATCTGTATCAGTTGATCTTCAAAATTGGCCGAAGCCAAGTCGGCAAGCACCTGACGGACAATGGCAAACACTGCCTGATGGGTTTGCTGGCTAATGGCTTGGTTCAGGTTTTGGGCATCGTTTAGCAAGGTCGCCCGATAGCTGGTCTGGAAACTTTCTGCGGCGCTGCGGGCTTCTGCAAACAGCCGGAGGCGTTCAGCATTCGCCGCTTGTAAGGCTTGTTCAAATAGTGCTTTGCGTTGCTGGTCAAATAGCCCGTTTTTTTGTTGGAACAGTTCACGTTGTTCAATGGCGGCGGTTTTTTGGTGGGCGGCATCGGCCAATTCAGCGGCAATTTTCTGCTCACGCGCATCAAGCGCGGCTAGGATAGGCCGATAAAGGAAATGTTTCAGCAACGCCACTAAAATAATAAAGTTAAGCGCTTGCGCCGCTACCGTGAACCAGTCAATGAGCATGGCTTAATGCCCCGTTGCTTGGGCTATGGCATGATTCCAGAAAGGGTTGGCGAAAATAAGGATCATTGAGACCACAAAACAATAAATGGCCATGGATTCAATCATCGCCAAACCAACAAAAAGTGTCCGGGTAATAGTGGCGGAAGCGTCCGGTTGTTGTGCCAGGGCGGTCAGTGCAGTTGACACCGCACGGCCTTCCGCCAGTGCCGGGCCCATAGTGCCGAATGCAATGGTAATGCCCGCGACGGCAATGGAAGCCACCGCAATAATTGTCATGTTATCCATAGTGTTCCCTTTGGTGTTAGCATGTTAATGGTGTTTTTTTTCTTGGTCGATGCTGAGTGCTGCGGCAATATACACCGCCGCCAGAATGCTGAAAATATACGCTTGCACCATGCCGGTGAGCAAGCCCAGCACGGTCATGACAACAGGAAAAATAAACGGCGTGATCGCCAACAAAATAGCTAGGATCATCGTGCCGCTCATCATATTGCCAAATAGCCGCACCGCCAATGCCAAGGTGCGGGAAATTTCACTAATAATGTTAAACGGCAACATGATGGCTGTGGGTTCAAGGTAAGATTTTAGATAGCCTCGCCAGCCTTGTCCGGCAATACCAAACAGCGGCACCGCAACCAGTACGCACAAAGCCAAGGCCACTGTGGTTGACAGCGAGCCGGTGGGCGGTTCGTAATTTGGCAGAATGGTCAGTAGTGCGGCGGTTGCGACAAACAAAAACAGTGTGCCTAAAAAACCGAGATAGGTGCGCGGTTCGCTTAAACACACTGCTTCGATTTGTTTGACAATGGCAAGCAGGATGATTTCCAGTAGGTTCTGCCAGCGCGAACGCTGTAAATCATGGGAGAACTTACCCGTGATCAATTTTGCCCCGACGACCAGCAACACCATAATGGCCCACGTATAGACAATAGTGGCATTGAGCTTAACAAAACCGGACTGCCAAAAAATAACTTGGTCGGGGCTAAGGTGCATGGGGGGTCTCCTTGATAGGTAGTGGCTGCGGCGGTTTGTTTGGCGCGGGACGGGTTAAGCGGGCCACTAACAGACGGGCCATCAAGAAACCGCACAGGCAGGCCAGCAGGCGACGCCAATCATCCCTTCCGACCACATAAAAGCCCGTCAAAGTGATGCCCATTCTCAGTGTCAGGCTAGTCAAAAACCACAAGGCTGGGCTGGTGGATGCCATGCCGCGCTGGATAGTCCACCACAACACACCGAAAAAAAACAGCCCTAGCAACCACCCCATTACTCCAGCCAGCAACACTGCCATTAGCTCATGCATCATCATGATGCACCTGCCCGTCGTGGATAGCCCGTTCTTCCTTGGTCACCCAAAACCAAGCAATCCAGCACCCTATGGCAAGCCCAGCCACTAACAAAGCCAATGTCCACGGATGTGGGCCGGGATAATGCTCGTCCAACCAGATACCTAGTGCCGCCCCCAATAAGGTGGGTACAGCCACTGACCAGCCAACCATCCCCATCATGCCCAAGCCAAACCATACCCCAGGCGTGGTGTTGGCTTGGGCTTTTAGTTTACGTCCAGCTTTTGCGGCGATTTGCCCGACAAATTTATTCATGTTGCAAACTCGCCAAGCGGCGTAAAAATCCGCTTTCCAATTTAGCCATGACAGTGCGTATGCTTTTTTCGTCTTCATCCAGGGTCAAAAACGTTTGCGTGACCACTGCGTGTAATTGCGCCAGTTCCATGCCCACTATCGCACGGCGCACAGAAACCAGCACTTGCGGGCCAGTTTTGACCAACACCCCCTCATCGACCGCCACATAAACATCACCGTCCGCTTGGGTTTGATAGCACAAGATACCAGGCACCAAGGCCGCCACACAATCAAGGCGCTGTGGCAACAGGCCAAACGAGCCGCTGCGAGTTTCTGCGACCACCTTTAGCACGGCGGCCTGTTCCATAAAGACACGGAACGGCAGCAAAATCTTAAGGGTCATTAACTCGGCAGGCATATCCCGTATCCTTTGACAATTTGTGCTTGGATAGTCATATTACAGCAGTGATTTTTGCTTTCGCTTTTGCTTCGTCCACTGTCCCTATCATATAGAAGGCGTTTTCCGGATAATCTTTAAACTCATCATTCAAAATCCGTTCACAGCCGTCCAGCGCGTCGTCAAGACTGACCAATTTGCCTGCCATTCCGGTAAATTGCTCGGTGGTGAAAAAGGGTTGGGTCAGGAAACGTTCCAAACGGCGGGTACGCGCCACCACATTACGGTCTTCCGGTGACAATTGTTCCAAGCCCAACATGGCAATAATATCTTTCAGCTGGGCGTATTGTGCCAGCGTTCGCCTGACTGCTTGCGCTATCTGGTAATGCCGCTCACCGACAATGCCCGGGGTGGCCATGCGCGAGCTGGATTGTAACGGGTCAATAGCCGGAAACAGCCCCTCACTGGCACGCTTGCGCGACAATACCACAGAGGCTGACAGATGCGAAAAAGTATGCACCGCCGCCGGATCGGTAAAATCATCGGCGGGCACATACACCGCCTGAATAGAAGTGATGGCGCCCTTGTCGGTGTTGGCAATACGCTCTTCCAAGCCGGACAGTTCCGTGCCCATCGTGGGCTGATAGCCTAATCGGGAAGGCATTTGCCCCATCAGGCCGGAAATTTCCGACCCCGCTTGGATAAACCGGAAAATATTGTCGATCAACAGCAACACATCACGCTGTTCGTCGTCACGGAAATATTCCGCCATGGTCAACGCTGCATGACCTACGCGGAAGCGGCTGCCGGGCGGTTCGTTCATTTGCCCGAACAGCATCACCATATTTTGCAGCACACCGGCTTGTTTCATGTCGCGGTACAGCTCTTCACCTTCACGGCAGCGTTCACCAATACCGCAAAAAATACTCACGCCGTTATGATGACCGATCATATTATGGATCATTTCCGTCAACAGCACTGTTTTACCCACTCCCGCACCGCCAAACAAGCCCGCTTTACCGCCGCGCTCCAATGGCACCAACACATCAATCAACTTGATGCCGGTGACAAAAATTTCCGATTGGGTGGAACGGCGTGCCAGTGGCGGCGGGGTGTTATGCACAGAACGCCATTGGCAATCCACTAGCGGCCCCAGCCGGTCAATAGCATTGCCAAACACATCAAACATCCGCCCCAGCACGCCGCTGCCCACAGGCGCCCGCAACGGCCCGCCAGTGTTTTCAACCACCATACCCCGCGCCAGACCTTGTGTAGGCGTTAAAGCAATACCGCGCACCTGACCGGCATCCAACTGGGCCAACACTTCAATAACAATAGTGCCTGCCTGGGCATGAAGCAACGAATAAATAGGCGGCAAACGGTCAGCAAAGGCAATATCCACCACACTGCCGCGCACTGAAACCACTCGGCCAATAGCGGGGCTGTTGTTTGCTTGCATACGGATTCCTGATAGTTATGGGGTCAGCACTTTAACCGGTCAGCTAAGTTTGATGCAATAAGTGTGGTCATCATTATAATGCTTCTGGCTGCACCGATAACATAAACCATCAAGCGCAAATTTCCGACATGGCAAAAATCATTACTGTCACCGCCAACACCGCCATTGATTTTTTCATCGAAGTGGCGGGCCTGGCGCACGATGTCGCCAAAGCCCAACGTAGCGCCCAATTTGCAGGCGGCAAAGGGGTGAATGTCGGCAAGGCCGTCGCCGCGCTGGACTGTCCGGTGCTTTGCCAAGGCTTTGTCGGAAAGCAATCGATGGCGGCATTCAATGCCTTGGCAACGGCAAATTTACACACTGATTTTACCTTGGTTGACGGTAAAACCCGCACCAACCTGACCTTGTCCGACACCGTTGCCAACCGACAAACCCATATCATCACCCAAGGCTTTAGCGTGACCGATGCGGATTGCCGACAGCTAGCCAACTCCTTGGCGGCAACTCTGTCGGCTGGCGATAGCGTGATATTTTCCGGCAGCTTGCCGCCGGGAGCGCCGGACAATAGCTATGCCACGCTCATTGGGCTATGCCACCGTAAAGGCGCGTTGCCATTTTTGGACAGTAGCGGGCAGGGTCTAAAAGAAGGCATCCAAGCCCTGCCCTATCTGATCAAACCCAACCAGTCCGAATTTGAACAAATAATGGGGTCAGTCTTGGCAACCGAACAAGCGGTTGTAACTGCTGCACGGCAATTGCTGGCCCAAGGCATTGCATGGGTCTGCGTGTCCAGAGGCGAGCAGGGGCTGGTGATGGTCGGCAAACACCTGGCCTTATCAGCCCGCACCAACAACTTGCCCAATACCTTGCTTAATACCGTGGGTTGTGGTGATGCCTTATTGGCGGGGCTAGTGGTCGCCATCAAACAAGGCAGGGTGGTGGAAGATTGCGCACGATTAGCCGTGGCTTGTGGCACAGCCAATTTGTCTGTTGCTGAACCGGGCCGCTTTGACCCCTATTTAGTGCAGGAGATTTATAAAAAGGTCGAGATCGTTAGGCTAGCCGTTTAGTGCTGAGTGTCCCGTATGGGCGTTGTTGGACATAAAAAAACCCTTGTTATGTGAATAATCAAGGGTTTCTGGTCTTTCTTGTTGGTGGGGATTGAACCCGCATTTATTTTAGTCAAATCAATCATCTGAAACTCGCATTGGTCGTTTTTGTGTTAAATTCCATCGGCTATGATCCCAAGCACTTCGCCAATTCAGCATAGCTGTCAAATCCAGCTATGCTGTTAGCAATCCAATTGGTCATAATTACGCCTTATCCTTTGAGCTTAGAGGCTAATAATACGCGGACACCGTTTAATTTTCCAGTGGCCATACTTGCTATTAAACAATAGTATTTTGTAATACTATATACGGTATTATGAAAATTGTCATGGACACTAACATCTTGTTCGCTGGCCTTTATTCCGCTAACGGGGCATCGTACAAAATATTGCAATATTTGGCTGCCGGTAGGCTGAAACTTGCCCTATCGACACCGCTTTTGTTTGAGTACGAAGACGTGCTAAAACGTAACTGTGACCTACTGAATTTGAATGAAGTTGAGATAGAAACAGTGCTGGATAATTTGTGTGCATTTGGACAATCCCAAAAAATCCATTTTTTATGGCGGCCTTATTTGCCTGATGCCAAAGATGATAGGGTTCTTGAATTGGCTGTTGCCTCGAATACCCAAACCATTGTTACCCACTATCTGAAAGATTTTGCAGGTGTTGAATGTTGGTGTGGCGGCTATACCGCCCAAAACTTTATTGGAACGTTTAACATGAGTGCGTTAAGTTTGCGTTTGCCGGATTCCATTCATCGGCATATTAAGGAATTTGCCCAAAAGGAAGGGGTTTCTATTAATCAATTTATTGCAACGGCTGTGGCGGAAAAAATATCCGCATTGGCAACGGAAGATTATTTACAAGCTAGGGCGCAACGGGCGGATAGCGGAGATTTTGCTGCTGTGTTGGCTAAGGTTGCTGATAGGTCGCCGTTGGCTGGTGATGAATTATAGTTTATGTCGAGCCTTTACTGAACCAAATAACAGCAATCGGACAGATGCTGTCATTCAAAATGCTGTCTAAATTGAACTTCCTGCAAGCAGTGGGCTGAATTGTGTGAAAAGATTCAATCACTGGGTTGGGCGATTTTCAATAATAGTTATGTGACACCCCAATCAACGTTTGTTGTTAACAGATACTTAAGAGGCTGAGGTAATGAAAACAATATCAATCTTCAATAATAAAGGCGGGGTTGGTAAAACTACTTTAACCTTTCATTTGGCTTATGCTCTTTCAGAGTTTGGCAAACGAACTCTAATAATTGATTTAGATCCCCAATGCAATTTGACCATACTAAGTATGGACTCCGAGGAATTGCATAAAATATGGGAGGTTGAGGACGATTTTATATCTGATTTCGAATCCGCAAAAAAAAACGAGGGTGTAAATAAAACCGTGTAACCGCTTATTTTTGAATGCCATAAAATATGGCACTAAAGGAGGAAAAAATGAGCGACATGATAACAGACCCCAAAATGATTTCAGCCTTGCAAGA
>Ga0007882_10001109_pt1 | contig 15899 bp, 2 predicted proteins | sample CryBogCBH12Aug01_FD_71195 | JGI IMG/M metagenome (GOLD analysis project Ga0007882, IMG submission 71195) | Freshwater microbial communities from Crystal Bog, Wisconsin, USA - CBH12Aug09.1 | ecosystem: Environmental > Aquatic > Freshwater > Lake | place: Crystal Bog, Wisconsin, USA | collected... | reverse complement strand
GCCGCTTCAATCGCCTTGACCGCCGCCTTGGCGGCCAGCCCCAGCCCGATGCCTGCTACCGCAGCAATCGCCAGCGACGTGCCCACCTCCGCATAATTTCCCTGCACCAAGTTGATCCCCGCAGAAATCAGGCTCGATGCCGTTCCTATCGGCCCCGGTATATTGGAGGCAATATCCAGCGCCGTCTTGCTTCCATTCAGCCATGAATTCCAAGTGCCGCCCGGAGGTGCCGAGACCGGATTGTCAAAGCTTGCCGCAGGAAACATACCATCCGGGTTGCCATTTGCAAACCCGTTGTTAATGGCACTATAATCAATCGGTGTGCCCATTGGTTGCAAATCCACGCTCTGATGAAAGCCGTCTGGAGGTGAATCCACTGGAAAGTCTTGGCCTCTACCAACTCCGGCGGAAAATGAATTTGGCCCGTTAATGGCGCTCCACATCGACAAATCCCCCCCGCCACTGTCATCAAACCCCGTCGGATCGGTTTCGTTCAGCGGATTGTTCCGGCAGTACGAATACCGGTTCAGGCTTTGCGAGTCGGTCGGATCCGGCACCGTCGGATCCGGCTGGATGAACCGCCCCAATTGCGGGTCGTAATACCGGCCCCCATAGTAATACAAGCCCGTCTCGTCATCCGCCACCTGCCCCGTGTAACGGTTCGACACCGGATACGCCGAACCATTGTCCACAAAACTCTGCTGCCCGAACGTCCCGTACTCGTAATGCTGCACCACGTTCCCCGCCCGGTCTGTCAGCACATTCGACGAGCCCAACTGATCCGCGTGGTAATAGTAAAACACCGGACTGTACGTCGCCGCTTCCACGTTTCCGGTGCCGGCCCCCACAAACGCCGCCAACACCGTCAGTGTCACCAACTGCCGCCAGGCCTGGCCCCACCGCCACCACCGCCGGTACTCGTACCGCCGCAGGCGAACGCCCCGCCCCATGGCCAGGCAGAGCGCCAGTATCCCCGTCCACGTTCCGGCAAACACCGTCATCCGGCCGCGACCATCCCGGAACGGCCACGCGAGTGCCGCATCCACTGTCGTGGCCGCCGCATGCCAGCGATCTTCCCCCAGCGCCTTCGACCACAGCCCGCCGCACAGCGGCTCGAACGTGGCCACCAGTTGTCCGCCCGCCACCACATGGCACAGCACCTTCCCGTTGTTGATCTCATAGATTCCCCCGATCCACACGCTGTACCCGTTCGTCCCCGCCCGCCACAGCCGTTCCCCGCTCGCATCATACCCAAACAACACCGTGTCATTCGTCGTCGCCACCCGCACCAACTGGTTCTCCGCGTCATACCCCAGCGTCTGCCCGCCGCGCGTCGTCATATTGCCGCACGCGTCGTACCCGTAGCTCACCCCGTCCGCGCTCATTACCGCGTGCGGCAGCACCCCGTTAGTCCCGTAGTGATAACCCCCAAAACCAAAATCCTGGTTCGTCAGCAGATTGCCAATCGTGTCATAGTTGTAAACCTTCGCCCCCCGCGCCGTTGAACTCAGCGACACCACCCGGTACAGGTCATCGTAGGTGATGCCACCCAACGCCGCCGAGGCCGAACCGGAATAGACGCCATCGCTGACGCTCTTCAGATTCGAGGCGTTATCGTACGTGTAGGTGAGGTTTTGATAATTCGTGCCGTTCTTGGCGGCGGTCACGCTTTGCAGCCGGGCCGAATTGGCAAAGTACCCGTACGCGGTGACCACCCCGTTCCCATTCGTGTATCCCGCCAGTTGATCCAGCGCATTATGCGCGCCGGGTGTGTAAAATATTACCTGCGTGCCCGTGCCCGCCAGACTCTTGACCTGGGCCAGATGTCCCGCCGTGTCGTATGAGTATTTGAGAATCGCCGCGCCGCCCGGATAGGTGAGCTGTTGCACACGGTCAGCGTTGTCATATGTGGACTGGGTGACATACTCCATCGTGTTGGCGTTCAAATACCGCCCGCTCTTGAGCACCCGCCCGCGCACATCATAGCTGCTGCGCTGGTAGCCCTGCAAATCCGTCACCTTGTACACCTGGCCGGGATAAACCGTGTAGTTCGGGTCGTCACTGGCGTCGTAGGCGTAGGTGATGGTGCCAACCAGTGTATTGGCGGCATTGAAAATTTGCTTGGAGGTCAGGCGGCCCAGTGCATCCGCATAGAAAAATTTGAGCGTGTTTGTCCGGGCATCCGTTTGCTGCGTCATCCGGCCGGCGTGGTCATAAACGTAGCTCCACGCGCCCATGTCCGGATCCAACATGGCGGTTTTCTGGCCGAAACTGTCGTAACCCATCCGCGTGGAATTATTCGCGTTGTCCGTGACATTGGTCAGGTTGCCAATCACATCATACCCGAAGGTGGTGGTGTAATTGCCATTGGTGGTGACATCCACCACCCGAACGGTGCGGTCATAGGCATCCCGATACGATTTCTTGGTTTTGCCCAGCGAATCCGTTACCACCGTCGCCCACGGATTGCTTCCATCCACAAAGGTCATGCTGGCCGGGCCCACCGGCGACCCGGTATCACCCCCGGTGGCGCTGGTGCCGGTAAGCAAACCGGAACTGTTGAAGGTTCCCTGCACCGAAGGGGTGGTGCGAAACGACCGGCCAATGCTGTCATATTCCGTCGATGATCCCAGATATGTGCCGCTTGGCTTTGTGTAGTTGGTACCGGAACTGAAATACGTCAGCGTCTGGAAGGCAGGTTTGCCCCGCAGATCATAGACCGTATTGCCCACCCGGAACTGCCCCGTCTCCGCCTCCGCCCGACTTTCAATGCTGCGGCCCAGCCCGTCATTAAAACCGTAGGTTTCATACCCGTTCACCGAATCCACCGCATCATTGACCTGGCTGTGGACGAAATTGTAGGACACCCCGTTGCTGATGCCACCCAGCGAATAATAAGTCCGGCTTTGCCACAAGGTGGGCGAGCCGTACGCATTGGTGGAAATGTAGCTGGCCGTCGGCCGGAAAAAAACGTCGTAGGAGTTGGAACTGACCAGCCCCTTGATGTCGGTGGCGGTCAATTCCCGGCCGGACCGGGGATCAAAGGTGGCAGAGCTGGAAAATAAGCCGCTGGTCTGCGTAACCGGATACTGCTCCAGCGTGCTGTCATAGACATAAGAATTGGTAACGCCGGCGGCGTCCACGGTTTGCGTCACGTTGCCAAACTGGTCGTAACTGTTCGACGCCGTCAGCACAAACGCGCCGGCGGTATCCAGCCAGGACTGGCTCAATTTCAGATTCCCATTGGCATCATAAGCAAAGGCCGACTCGCGCAGCCGGGTGGCACCGGCGCTGTCTGAAGTCACTTTGGTATCCACCGGCCGGTTGCGAATGTTGCCGATATTGGTGTACGTGATCCATTGATAAAGCGAATCGCCGCCCACGTCCGTAAAGGTCTGGCCATTGAAGACAATGTTGGTCACCTCCCCCAAATCCGCTTCCGCAATCATGTTTTCCGTGTTGGTATCATAGCTGAATTGCTTGGCAATGGCCCGGTAGGAACTCAACCCCTCATAATTCATCACCACGGTTTGGGTGACGCACGAAAAATACCAGCCATTGGTATTCAGCACATACTCCTGCACCTTGTTGAGCACCATTTGATATAGCAAGCCGTTGGTGCCCCACGTTTCCACACGGTAAGGCGTGCCTTTTTTGGAAAAACTGCCCTGATCCTGAAATTCACCGTTGGCCGAATCATCAAAGCCGCCGCTTTGATGAAAGTACGTCACCGTCTTCGCCCCGTACGGGTCGGTGACCGCCACGGAATTGAATCCGTGAAAGTCCCGCCACACCGGGTCAAACATGCCATGTTTATACGCGTAGGTGTTTGTTGAAATGTTTCCAAAACCATCGTCAACCGCGATGGTGGAGACTGTATATACCGGAAACGGAAGCAGACTTTTGGCCCCCTCCGCCCAGGGGTCATTTGTCCAATTGCGGTCGGTATTGTCATATTTGGTGGAAGGGACATAGGTGACATATACTTTGCCACCGGTACCATTGTCCACCTTGCAAAGCAGATCAGGAAACGGCCCCAGATTCAACTGAACCTCATAATTCGTGTAAGGAGGGTTCAACTTTCGCATCACCCGGTCGGGCAAACCATCACCGTTGATGTCCATCATGGCCACGGTGAGTTGACCGTTGGTAATATAATTAATGCTGTCCCACGGCTGGCCGTTGGTAGCTGAACCAAATTCTGACAGGACATTTGTCCAATCGACCAAAGGTCCGAACCCTGTGCCAGTGTTGAGTTGAACTTTAAATCGGTCATATGGAGCATACGCCTTGGTCAGAACACGGTCCGGCAAACCATCGCCGTTAATGTCTATCAACCGAACCATTTGAACCATGTTGCCCATGCCACTGCTTTCATCCACGGAATAATCACTGCTGTTCCAGGCATTGTTTTGGTTGGTAAAACCCTCACTACCAAGCGGCGCCAAGAGATTGCCAATAAAGTTGGTGTTCGGGGATTCGAGTTGTGTCCCATCATTATAGGCGACAATGTAGCAGTAGGCACCATTTGCGTAGATGGTACCAACAATGTCTGGCAAGCCGTCACCGTTTATATCAATCAACGACTGCGCCGCCGACTGGCCGCCGTTATATTGAGGCAAATAGGAAGGCGTGGCAGCTTGCCCGCTGTTTCCAGGATAATAAATGGTACTTGTAATGCCCGAATAGCTTAGTTTCGGCCCGAACCCATGACCTGTGTTGAATTGCACCATGCCTGACTGACCAAAAAGCCGGTCCACCAATCCATCTCCATTAAGATCTGCCATTTCCTCGGTAGCATAATAGATTCCGGCGTATAACTCGCTGTGAATATCCGGAAATCCGCCCGCCAGTGTCGCCCAGTTTGACGACGTGGAGAAACTATTGTTGCCTGCCACCCCGGCATTCAACTGAACCTTCCAGTCGTTGGTCGAGTTGAAATCAGCCATGACGCGATCCGGCCGGCCATCACCGTTAATGTCAAACAAGTCAACACTGGTAATGCTGTTGCTTAACACCATCACGCTTCCCCAAACCATGTTGGTATTTCCTTGGTTGGTTAGACCGCCCCATTGATATTTTCCGACAAGATTCGTGCCGTTATTTCGTTGAACTACAAACGAATTATAAGGGGAATTGGTTTTGATCATCACCCGGTCCGGCAAACCGTCGCCATCAATGTCAATCATGCTGACATAAGTATATCCATTGGTGGTGTATGACAGACTGTTCCACGCATCGTTAGTCTGCCCCTGGCTGCTCACCCCCCCCCAAGACTGAAGCGGACCGAATCCAAACTGTTCAACCTGATAGGAAAAGGTTAGCGGCGGCAATAAACTGACATCGTCCGAGCCAAACTCCATGACAGAAGTCAGGAGCGACCGCAGTGTGGATGGTGAATTGGTATATCCAAAAACATATCGGCGCACCTTTTGGCTGCCGGTTTGTATGGCAATTTGAGACAGTAGAACCCTGCTTTCCAGCCGAAATCCGCTTATAAAGCTGACGGCCTGGTCAGTCCGGTTTGTATAGATAAATTTTATTGTATCTGTTGCCGACAATGCCATTGCATTGGTGTTGGCATTATAGCTGATCTGTAGCGGGCAAAGTTCAGCATTGGTGTCCAGTGCATTAACAAGGGTAATGTTTGTGTAAACCACGTATGTGGCGTTTCCGTTGGCATCAACAATGCGATCAATATCCCAGCGGAACGTATTGGTTCCGTATCCGCGCGTGAGATTGGGATTGTCTACCCGGTTGGAGGAAGCTTCGCCAAAGAAGAATTGTTTGCCCCCTTTGTCCGCCACCATCCAATAAGCGTTGGAGACGTTGTTGTAATAGAGAAATTTCAGATAGGTCTTGTCCACCATCAGGCGATATTCCACCGGCGACAGGCCGTTGGTGCTCACCTTGACCAAGTGCCCTTCCACTCCTCCAAAATCCACCGTAAACGACTTGCCATCGTCATATTGCGTTGGCGATCCGTTGGTGGGCCAGAGCACCGGCACACCATAACGGGTTTCCCGCTCAATCTTGCCAAGCTCAAGCTTCCAACCAACGCCACACCAGCCATTGCCCACTGATGAATTGTATTGCAGTCCGATACTGGGCTGGCTGTTTTGACGTCCCGGCGGAACCTCAATCGGCACACCATACGTAAACCGGCCCGTAAACAGGTCAGGCTGGAAGTTAAGCTTTCCCGATCCGAGCGCCCCACCGTCAGCCAATTGAGGCAGTGATGTCTGCGGCGGATTCCCGGTCACTTGGGCATAGACTTCTATTAGATCTGCCGGCAGAACAAGGCAAATAAAGAGAATCATTAAAAACCGGAGTGGATTGTATTTGCGCATAACCAATGGTGGTTTTTGATTTAAAGAAATGCGAATGTAGCGGTTTATGGATTAATATCCGCAAAGATTGGTAATAGTTACGTAAACAGGAGCACTGGTGGCCATAATCCCGCCATTATCCTGGCCGATGGCCGTCAAAGTGTAAGCCCCGGCCGCCACCACCGGCCAGGTGTAACTGTAGGGCGCGTTAGTAGTGGCAACAATGGAAACAATACTCTTCAAGAATGTTACATTTGTAACCGTGTTCCTCCAGTCAAAGACCGTAGCCATCAGCAGTATGGTTGCCGGTTCACCGAAAAACGCATCGTTTGTTGGTGCTATCAGACTGATCGAGAACGGTGCCCCTGTGCCAGCGCTGTCTTCGATGTAATCCGGAATGCCATTGCCGTTGGAATCCACTGGGTTGCCATACGCATCCGTTGCCACATAGTGATACCCGATGTCATCGGTGGAATTGCCTTCCACCGTTTGGTTGGTCTGCGTAGTGTAATGATACAAGCCCAACTGATCAGCTGTGGTACTGCCGGCGTTTATTAGTGGTGAATTCGTCGGCTGATAATAGTTTCCGAACCAACCACTTTGCCAGGTCAGGTTGGTGATTACATCGCTTGACTGAACAGTTGAGTCAATCGTCGCCCCATTCAAATAAGCGTTGTGGCCAATTGTCCCATCCATGTATGACTCGCAATTGTCAAAGGCATTGTTTTGGTTCGTCCACAACTGCAATCCATCGTTTGCAAATTGTACATAACTGCTATAATCTCCTCGAAAAAGATTGTTGCAGGTATAGAGTTGTCCTGTATTTTCGAGGTACCAGCTCGGGTACACTACCAGATTATTCTGAAATATATTTGTTAATCCTAGCGATAATGATGCACCAACGTTATTGCAGAGCAACTCGCAATCGCGCATTGTAAAGCTTGCATATGCGGGGTATATACCAGCGTATGGAAATGAATTACCCCAGGCTGGAATGATAATTGTAGTGTCTCGAAAGAAGATGCTAGGCAGCTGGTTTGTTACCGTATGATAAATGTTTAGCGGCACAGACGACGACACCAGTTGCAAATACGTATAATTGTATCTTGTCCAAAGCGGACCAACTCCCTCTTCAACAAAGCTAAAGTGAACAATTGTATTTCTCTTGGTCGCAGTTCCCTGAGACACAAATGGTTTTCCGCTTTCATACAAGATCCCGCCTGAAGACCAATCACTATATATGTAACCAATGGCCACACCATTGGTCATCGTGATCGCAGCGTTGGTTACAAGACATGATAAGATATAGTCGAGCGAATCGTAGTGATACCCAATGTCTGGCGCGTCATTGTCGCGTGTCGCCACCGGTGAGAATACCGTGTCCGTGGAAATTGTGTTGGTCACAACTAATGGGGGACAAGTTGTTTTTCCGGAAATATCCGCCAGCATTTGCAGACTTATGTTGGTTGTCCCAACATTTTGGTATGTGTTTGTTGCCAGATAATAACTACCGCCAATTACATTTTGGTATATCCCTGCCCCGCTCGACAATAACACGCTGTATGAGAGGATTATTCCATTAGTGTTTTGGACACCGGTCAAAAGGCTATTCGTCACCATCGCGCCCCCATAGCCCACCGGGCAGAATGTCTGGCATTGATCGGCTGTTACCTGCTCTGCCGTCACATTCCCCGTAGTGAAAACGCAGTTAGTGCTTTTGGAAATGAGCACATTGTGCAATGCAACCGTCCCGCCCGTCCCGCTGGCCACCCCCGTACCGCAGTTCAGGAATTGGCTGTCCCATACGTTCGCCAATGACAATCCCAATATGCCTGTGCCGGCATAATTGACTCGCAGACATTTGTATCCGTTTGTTTGGCCGGAACCAGAGACAAGGTATGATGCGTTGGTATTGATTATTGGGTTGCCGGTGCTTTGGCTGATTATTACCCCCATTGTATTGTCATCAATTGTGCTTAGAAAGACCGGGGCATAGGCACTAGCAAGGCTTACCATTGGCCCGTTTAGGGTCAGCTGGGCTTGCGTATGGCGCCCATATTTAATTACCGTACCGCCTTCGACCGTAGTCACACCATACAATTGAACGGCCGAATTGACATAGTATGTTGTATTTCCTTGGAATGTAAAGTTTGTCAGCGCGCCGTTGAGCACCACATAGTTCCACGGATATACCACGGACAGCGTCACTGGCGTGCTGGTAACCGAGCCAAATGCATCTGAAACCACAACGAAATAGTTTGTCGCATTGTAGAGCTGAACATTATAGATTGGCAAAGAAGCATTTGTTGCTCCAACAATCAGATTAGAACTATTGATATACCATTGATTTGTTACGGTGGCGATGCCAACTGCATTCATATTAAATGCGATATCATTTCCGACGTAAGCTGTCTGGCTTGTCGGCTGTGTCAGAATAGCCAACGCCCAATTAGTTTCACCATTGTCCACCACCCCATTGCCATTGGCATCCTCGAGGTAATCCCGGGTTCCATTCTCGTTCGAGTCCAGAGGATTACCGATGGCATCTGTGGCCACGTAATGGTAGCCAATGTCCACAATGGAATTGGCTTCTGCCGTCTGGTTGGTTTGCGTGGTGAAATGGTAGAGGCCCAATTGATCTGCCGTGGTGTTGCCGGCATTGATGAATGGACTGTTTGTAGGCAGATAGAAGTTCCCGAACCAGCTGCTTTGCCAGTTGCAGTTTGTGACAATGACATCATGAGCTCCTGGAACTGGCAAAGTTGTCAGATTGGTGACGACTGCACAGTAATCACAATATGTCAGTGAATTTGTATATACCTGGCTCAAATCAGTGCCGTCAAACGCGCAATCCTGCATCCAGACTGGCCAAGGCGTTCCGTAGTAGGCATACATGAGACCGCCTTTAAAGGTGCAGTTTCGCATAGACATGTACGCCGCATTGCCACCCACCACCCCAAGCGCACATCTTTCAAAAAGGCTGTTGGTGAAAAACAGGTATTCCCAATAACCCGCTGTGCCAATCCCATGCATTTCGCAATTATTCAACGACACCTTGATTAAGGCATTATATTCTCGAAACTGATTCGGGCCGCCAGCCACAATATAAAAACGGCTGAAGTTGGCGATCGCTTGCGCCGCATTTGCGGGATTCATTCCGTAGCCACCGCTCAGACTTTGACCGGCTATGCCGGCCAAGAAACCTTTATCCTGCCAGAGACCGTTCCCACCCTCCTGAACCGAACTGTATCGAGCGTACACGCAAGGTGCAGTAGCCAAACCGTTAAAACTGACCACGACATTGTCAAATATTGAAATGCCATATCCGGGCCCGCCTGAACCTGGCAATTCAAACCAGCCGACACCTGTGCCGGCGGTAAACGTCAGATTGCTATAAACATTTACACCGCCAAATGCATAATCCAAGGCATCATAATGATAACCCAGATCAGGCGACACATTGGTATCACGAGGAACCTGTGGGGAGAAAGTTGTTGGCACAGAAAGGCTCAGATTTGAATAAATCAACGGCGGCCATGTTGTCTTGTTAAAGATGTCCGCCAAAACTCCCGGATCAACGTTCGTTGTCCCGGCGACGTGACAGGAACTGTTGGTCGCCAGATAATAACTGCCCGCCCCAACAGCCTGATATATTCCCGCGCCATTGCTTGCCAGAAACGAATGATCAAGAATCAAGCCGTTTGTATACCCCACCGAAGTGAAAATGGAATTTGTGAAGTATCCAGATATGCTCCACCCAGACAAGTTTGCAAAAAATGCGTTGTCTTGATCCGCCGTAACAAAACTGCCTAAAGCAGTCAAAGTGCCACCAGCCGCTGTATTTATGGCACTGTCACATTGGCTGAAAAGCACGTTATTGATAATAAGATTTTGCGAATAAGAGTCCCCATATATTGCTCCGCCTCCACCCGATGTAACAAACAAAAACTGCGAGTCTGAGATTTCCAATGGTATTGTGGTGGGATCATAAACAACCTCCGCATAACCATACAACATACGCAAATACCGCAGTGGAGCAGTTGGCTCAGTAAACCAGACGTAAACACCGTTACCTGGGGCAGGCGAACCTGAACTACCACCTATGTTTTCTCCAACCGTATTGTCATTAATGGATGTGAATATTGCCGGCTGATACGGCCCGGTCTGACAAACCATGTTACTATACAAAACAAGCCCACCCGACCCATCTTCCGGGAACTTTAATACCGTTCCGCCTTCAACCGTTGAATTGCCATAAAGATTTAAATAGCCGCTAATATAGTAAGTAGTGCCCCCTTGAAACACATAGTTTGTGTTATCTGTATTAATCTGAACATAATCTAACACGTAACCTTGAGTCGATAGCTTAGACGATACAAGTTTCATTGGGCGATACTCACGGCTAGCTAGCAGCGGTGGCGGCAACACTTTTGCGGTGCTCGCAATCTTTGGCATGAGTGATTTACGGATTGATTGCTGGGGCAAAGTTGACAACTGAGCTCGAACACCGTTAAAAGGCACTTGTTCCAAAAGAATCCACCTTCCCTGCCGTTGAACATAATGTTTTATCACTGGCACATCTAAAGGCGAAAATCTATTTCCCCCAAAATCAAATGCTTTTCCGCGTCCAATTCTTACCCCTCCCCAATTAACATCTTCGTCAATTGGGCTGCCATCATCTGACTGTTGAACCGTCACTTCTGCTGTCGGCGGATTCAAGAATTCGGTTACTACCTCCAAAACCGTCGTCGCTGAATTTAATCCATACGCCTCCGGCGTTGGTGGCTGATCTCGCAAAATGACATCCTGCTCAAATCGTCCCCGCTGGTAGGTATACCGAACATCCGCCTTCACTCCTTGGAAAGCATCCGGATACAACACTTGGTTCACTGAGATTATCTGACCTTCGGAATCTTGCACTTGGGCAATCAACACCATTTGCCCCGTTGCCTTGTCGTAATATTCCAAGCCTAGAATATTGCTGCGCAGATGTTTGCCGTCAGATGTTTGCTGGTCAATCGTCCCAGTGGAGTTAAGGTTATTTGCGAAGATCACCTGATATTGCCCTTGCCGGGCTATGGCACCGGTGGAATACGGTTCAATAATTTCCTTGGACTCCACCCACTGGCCGTTCTGCAGGTAATTCATCCCAGTGGCCAGTTCTGTATAGCGGTGCTTGTGCGGTTGGGTTTTCCCATCCGATGTCACTTCGTAGCTGGTCTTCTCCCAAACGCGATGATTGGCACCGCGCTCAATTACAGCGAATGGCGTGTCCGGCGGTGGTACTACTGTTTGGGATGGCTGGCCTGGTTGCGGGCTTCCTGTATTGCCCGCCCAAATTTGCAATGCGCCAGACGTCAGAAGGGCGCAGACCATCGCTATATTTTTCATGCGTGTTTGAATTGTTTTACGGCTTACGTCTGAACAACCAGATTTCAACCGTCCTCCCCAATGAACGAAATATGCAACAAGCTGATAACCAAGTGCTGTTCTGCTTCTGACTTCAGACCAACATGTTAGAAATGCTTGTGTCGTTTATACCCTAGCGGCAAAAACTTGCAACAAATATATTTGTTATATTGCAACAATTTATAGATTCTTATTCGTGTGACAGAATACATTATGGCAGAGACTTTTGCTTGGCTTTATTAGCAGAGATTTCAGACATGAAACCATTGGGAATCTCTGCTGAAAGCGAAACGCTAGCCGATACTCCCACAATCATAAAACGGCCATTTTTTCAGTGTTGGCCGTCCCAAAGATTCCTGCTCAAACGGGATGCGTCCGCGTTTCATGTGTAGAGGTTGAAAGTTTTGCCCAGATTTTTCCCTGATAACGCGAAGAATATCAAAACCAGCCTCATCGCTGTCACCGAAATGCCAGAATTCCATTTTGCTAGGCAGTCGCTGCAAAAGTTTCAGCGTGCCCGAACCGGGATAGCTGGTCTGAATGAGTAGTTCGTTGGACTCCAGTTTGGCAAGCTCGTGAAACGATGTTTCATTTTCGATTGTAAGACAGCGCAGGGCAGTCGTCACGAGGCTCTTGGCGCGTTCAATGTCTGATTCCGCGATCCGAAATGCCCCTCTTAACCGTCCCAAGTCCAGCCATTCTCCATCCAACTGGAGCTTTAACGGTCCGTGAATAAGGGCGAAACGCGGGTTCGGGAGAATGCCGATGTCGTCCAATGAGCGAACTTGCCCGCCCGTAATTTCTTCCAACACACGCCCCAGCTTTCCTCGCAACTTGTCGCGGAACTCGCCATCTCTGTCCATGGCTGCCAATGATTCGAGGGATTTGGAGTCGCCGCACAAAACGCAGCTTGCAAACCGCACGAGTGATTCGCCTTCCCAAGCAAGCAAACGAGGCAACAGTGCAAGCAGTTTCTGATTCTCAGCACTGGGATAACGATCAAAAGGTTCAACTGTCTTGCCAGCGAGGGCGGCTGCGCGCATCTGCCCGCACCAGGTCTTCCAGCCATCATTCCAACGCGCTGGAATTATTTGGCCGGATGCAGCCGCAAACTGTTCCGCCAGCGCCTCGCGAATGGATTTGGGCGATTGTTTGCCAACGAGATTATGGAGTTTCACCTCGTTGGCCGGTGAGAATCTAACCTGGTGCAGCGACGACCTGTCACGCTTGTGAATTGGTTCAAGTTTAAGAATTCCATTTTTCTCAGCTTCGCGAAGCTCTTGTTCGGCGATAGCCCGCGATTCACCTTCCGAAGCGTTCGCTTCATGTAACAAATCTTCAATGTTTACAAGGACATCGCGGCTAGCCTCGCCAGTGCGTCCAGCCTGACTCCGTGCATAGCGGTTGGCAAGGGCTGTCAGGACGGATGATCGGGGGTTCATGGCTATCTGGCCATCATTCGGCGTGCATCTTCCGAATCACGTGCGAGACTTACGGGGATGTTTCGAATCTCGATGCGCTTGCCGAGCCGACGTTCGTCTTTCGACACAACGACAAGCCAGTCGCAGTGTTCAAAAGCGTAGGGAATATTGCCCGTACTCATCGAGAAGACGCCTTGAAGGTCAAATGCTTTCAAGGCGGTGATGCAATCCTTGATCCGCTCCCCGCTTAATTTCGAGAATGCCTCGTCAATCGGCACAAGTCCAAGAGATGGTTCTGATTTGCGCGTGCTGTAGCGCCGATAGGCGCGCAGGTAGCTCGCAAGAATTGCGATGAAGTAAGGCGACTGATTTTCACCGCCGCTGAATTTGCCGGCATGCCGGTCTACGCTGGTCTTACGTCCGTCCGGTTCCACCACTTCCATGTCGTATTCGTAGAAATTACGATAATCCAAGAGCCGCGCGGCTTCGGCACTGTCCGGCTCTTCGGTAAGCGTCTTGAGGAAATGGCTGACTGCGTCCCGGAACCGTTGGTCGGCGGAGGCGAAGAATAAATCATCCTCGCGGGAGACCGCGCTGGCCTGCAGTAAATCATGGTATAACTGGTAGTCGGGATTTCGCCGGTAGTGCAACTCGTATGTGTTCGTGCCGATGGGCCGTTTCTTTAGGGCCGTATTCAGCAACGCAACTAGGTCCACCACTTCTTGCAGCGCACTATAGAGTTTCTCCAGAATTTTGATTCGGAAAAGCCTCTCCCAATTTTTGCGCTCGCGTTCAGCTTTGGATCGGTAATCGGGAATGTCACTTTCTTCAAGCTTGGTGAGCTGCTTTGCGTGAGCGTCGTTGCCATCCGTCTCAATGGGCAGGTCGTCGAACTTAGAATGTGCAGCCGCCAGTTCACGACGTTTGGCCTTCAAATCCTCCCAAGCCGCAGCGGCATCTCGATCGCAGGTGTGGAATTCCTCTTTAAAGCCGTTTGCCGCCGCCTCTTTTAGCGGCAGGCGGGCGAGCATGTCCTCCCGCAGTTCTTCCAGTCGTTTCAACCAAACGGAAACGTCAGTTTCATTGCAAATCTGGTTAAACTTTTCCGCAAGTTTCGCGACGTCAGTCCGAGTGTTTGCGACTAGCGTTACAAGCCGCCGGACTTCGGCGCGTTTTTCGCTTCGGTCAAGGGTGCGCTGCTCATCCTCCATCGTCTTCAGGTTTGATTCCAGTATTGCCTGATTTTTCGCCAATTCATCAAACTTTGAGCGATCAATACAGTTGAGCTTGGCGATATTCTCCTTCAACTCGTTTTGAATTTTTGGCAACTCTTGGGCACGCGCAAGATCCTGATAGAGGCTCGGGGCAATATCGAAGTGTTCGCGCCAGCCATCGTTAAGAGACTTCAATGCGCGTTCTACCGGCAACAGTTTGCGTTCTTCGTTCGCTAAGTCTTCGGCCTGCTTTTCCTTCCACGCGCGCTGCTGCTCCAACCCCTTTTGGCCTACAAATGGATTGCCATCGTAAAAGCGTGAACGTTCCACAAATGCACCCCGGGCCATAAATCCATCCGGCAGTATGGCAAAATCATGGTCGCGCAAGGACTCACGTCCCTCAACGCACATCAGGTTTCCAAAAGATTCGCCGATGATCGCTTCCGCGACAGGATGGCTGGTCTTTAATTTCTCTGCGAGCGAGCCGGGGCGGACGGGTTTCCGGCGTTGCAACGCTTTAAACGGGTTGACGAGCGACTCGCGGCCGGCCTCACCGCCGAGTTCGGCCGGTTTCAGCGAGTGATAAATTTGCTCCGCTTGCTCATAGTGCTCGGCCGCCACAACAACAGCAAATTTGCGTGCGAAGGCCACCTCGATGGCGGGTCGCCAGCGTTCGTCAGCGACCTCACACAATTCACGGAGATGTCGCGCCGGTAATTCCGTGCCGCGTGCCAGCAGAAGGTGGTTGAGGGCGTCCAACAACTTGGTCGGAAACGGCAATTTGCCCAACTTGAGGGCACCAATCTCGTCGCGGAGCTGACCGAGCTGTTGGCGGATTTCACCCAATCGCTTTTGCGTTGGCCCGGCAACCCGGCTGGCGGCAGCAGCGGCGTTTTGCGCGGCGGCATTCAAAGCGGGAAGTGTTTCGCCAGCCTTGCCAACGCCTGTCTCGGCCACCGCCTGGATAGCGCGCTCAACCGCATTGATAGAAACAGTATCCAGTTCGATGGGGAGTTCGCGGAGATCCTTCATCCATGACCGGGCGTTTCGGAGACGGTTGGCGAGCGCGTCTTCAAGCGATTTGCCGATGCCGCTCAGGCTGCTGACTTGGTGGCTAAGTTCGGAATTGCGTCCTTTGATGAACTTGTAGAGCTGCCCGTCCTGCGTCTCCCCGATAAGCGCATCAATTTTCCTCGATTCAGCCCGCCCTCGTTCAATCAATTCATGCAGTTCCGCCAGACGCCTTTCCTCGCCCTCGTTTTCTGTTTTGAGTTTTGCAAGCAGCTCTTCATCGGCTTGCAGTTGTTCGGCAGCGTGTTCATGTCGCAGTTGCGCTTCGAGGTAACGTGCGAGCACCCGGTCACGACGAAGTTCTGTCAGGCGCGTGAAGGTGTCGCGAATGATTTTGAGCTTTTCAAACTGGTCGTTGAGGTTGTTCAAGTCGCGTTCATAGCTGAGGAAGGTGCGGTAACTGGCGGTTACATCGCTTACGTCGAGCTTGTCGGCCGGGAGGATGAAGTTGCGTG
>Ga0007882_10001108_pt1 | contig 15917 bp, 9 predicted proteins | sample CryBogCBH12Aug01_FD_71195 | JGI IMG/M metagenome (GOLD analysis project Ga0007882, IMG submission 71195) | Freshwater microbial communities from Crystal Bog, Wisconsin, USA - CBH12Aug09.1 | ecosystem: Environmental > Aquatic > Freshwater > Lake | place: Crystal Bog, Wisconsin, USA | collected... | reverse complement strand
ATCCGCCTCGCGGCCGCGCGGTGCCTTGGGCGCGTTGCGCATCTGCGGCAGGCTGGAGACCGGATCCGCCCCGCCGCCCGCGCGAATGCGGTCGATCAGCTCCACCCCGCGCGTGGAGCCGATGCGGCACGGCGTGCATTTGCCGCAGCTCTCCACCGCGCAGAATTGCATGGCGAAGCGGGCAAGGCGGCCCATGTCGGCACTGTCGTCGAACACCACCACCCCGCCGTGGCCGATCAGCGCGTCGGCAGCGGCGAAGGCCTCGTAATCGAAGGGCAGATCGAACTGCGAAGGCGGGATATAGGCCCCCAGCGGCCCGCCCACCTGCGCCGCCTTCACCGGACGGCCCGAGGCGGTGCCCCCGCCGAAATCGTCGATCAGCTCGGCCAGCGTGATGCCAAACGGCACCTCCACCAGCCCGCCATGGCGGATATTGCCCGAAAGCTGCACCGGCATCGTGCCCGTCGAACGCCCCATGCCCAAAGCGGCATACTGCGCCGCCCCATCCTCACGCAGGATATGCGCGGCGGCGGCCAGCGTCAGCACGTTGTTGACCACCGTGGGTGCGCCAAACAAGCCGCTGATCGCGGGCAAGGGCGGCTTGGCGCGCACCACGCCGCGCAGGCCCTCGATGGAATTGAGCAGCGCCGTCTCCTCGCCGCAAACATAGGCCCCCGCCCCCACGCGCAGCTCGATGGCAAAGGGGGCGATATGCGCCACCGCCAGCCCCAGCGCCGCGCGCAGTGTGGCGATGGCGTGGGGATATTCGCTGCGGATATAGATGTAGCCGTGGCTGGCCCCCACGGCATGGGCGGCAATCGCCATGCCCTCGATCACCGCGAAGGGGTCGCCCTCCAGCAGCATCCGGTCGGCGAAGGTGCCGCTGTCGCCCTCGTCGGCGTTGCACACGATGTATTTGCCGGGGCCGGGCGCAGCGGCCACCGTCTGCCATTTGATCCCGGCGGGGAAGCCCGCCCCGCCCCGCCCGCGCAGCCCACTGGCGCTAACCTCGGCGATCACCGCACTGGGGCTGAGCGAGCGGGCGCGCGTCAGGCCCTCCCAGCCGCCAGTGGCCGCGTAATCGGCGAGGCTGAGCGGGCGGGTGCGCCCGGCGCGGGCGAAGGTCAGCCTGGTTTGCCGCGCGAGATAGGGGTGCGAGGCGACAGGGCCTATCGCCAGCGGGCTTGTGCCAGCGAGGATCGCGGGCACATCCGCTGGTGAAACGGGCCCGAAGCCGTGCCAGCCATCGGGGCCATCCACCTCCACCAGCGGCTCCAGCCAGTGCATTCCCCAGCCCGACACCCGCTCCACTTGCGCGCCAGCCTGCGTGAAAGCCTGCGCCAGTGCCTCCGCGCCACAGGCCAGCGCCACGGCATCCACCGAGATCCGCACCCGCATCATAGCGCCGCGATCAGGCGGGTCAGAGCCGCCTCATCCAGCCGCGCGTGAAGCTGATCGCCCCCGTGCCCATTGCTAACTCTGGCCGCCGGGCCCACCGCGCATAGCCCAAGGCAATAGACCGCCTCCAGCCGCACCAGATCCCCCGCCGCCGCCTCGACCCCGGGCAGCAGCGCCTCCACCCCGCGCGCCTGACACGCCTCCGCGCGGCACAGCGCGAGGCGGGGGCGCGGATCGGGCTCAGCCTGGAAATCGGGGTAGAAGCTCACCACGCCATGCACCTCGGCGCGCGACAGATTGAGCGCATCGGCGATCACCGCCTCGGCCTCCTTGCTCACGCAGCCAAGGGCCGCCTGCACATCGTGGAGAATCGGCAGCAGCGGGCCTGCCACGCCGGCATAGCGCTCTATGATCACGCGAAGTGTGTCGGCTTGTGTCATGGTTTCAAGTGCGTCGTCACGATTGCAAAACCCCGCCCGAATGCCTCTGGCGCACTCTACGCCCGCTCTCCGGCAAAAATCCACCCTCATGCCGCAAATCGCCACGCGGGGGCCCGGCTGGCTATCTGGCTTCTCCCTCTTGTGCATTGCGGCATTTTCCCGACTATTGGGTGTTTACCTCGCGGCAAAATGCTCTAGGCGGGCCGAATGCTGACCATTTCGAATATCACGGTGCGCCTTGGCGGGCGCAATATCCTCGATGGCGCGAGCGTGGCCATCCCGCCGCGCGGCAAGGTCGGGCTGATCGGCCGCAATGGCGCGGGCAAATCCACGCTGGTAAAAGCCATCATCGGCGAGATCGAGCCCGACGATGGCAGCATCGATATGCCCCGCCGCACCCGCCTCGGCTATATCGCGCAGGAAGCCCCCTCGGGCACCGCCACCCCCTTCGAGACCGTGCTTGCCTCCGATGTGGAGCGCACCGAGCTGCTCGCCGAATCGGAAATCTGCCACGAGCCCCATCGGCTGGGCGATATCCACGAGCGGCTGCTGGCGATCGACGCCTATTCCGCCCCCTCGCGCGCGGCGCGCATCCTCATCGGCCTCGGCTTCGACGAGGAGATGCAGGGCCAGCCGCTCGACAGTTTCTCGGGCGGGTGGAAAATGCGCGTGGCGCTGGCCTCGCTGCTGTTCTCCGCGCCCGATGTGCTGCTGCTCGACGAGCCCTCGAACCACCTCGACCTCGAAGCGACGCTGTGGCTGGAGAACTTCCTCAAATCCTATCCCGGCACGCTGATCATCATCAGCCACGAGCGCGATTTGCTGAACAATGTGGTCGATCATATCGTCCACCTCACCGGCGGCAAGCTGACGCTCTATCCCGGCGGCTACGACAGTTTCGAGCGCCAGCGCAGCGAGCGGCTGGCCCAGCTGGCCTCGGCCCGCGCCGCGCAAGAGACGCAGGCCGCCAAGCTGAAGGAGTTTGTCGCCCGCAACAGCGCCCGCGCCTCCACCGCCAAGCAGGCGCAGAGCCGCGCCAAGATGCTGGCCAAGATGCAGCCCATCGCCGCCCAGCTCGAAGACCCGACGCTGAGCTTCGATTTCCCCGATCCCGCCGAGCTGCGCCCGCCGCTGATCACGCTCGATCTCGCCGCCGTGGGCTATGCCGAGGACGCGCCGATCCTGACGCGGCTCAATCTGCGGATCGATCCCGATGATCGCATCGCGCTGCTGGGTCGCAACGGCAATGGCAAGACCACGCTCGCCCGCCTGCTGGCCGCGCAGCTGACGCCGATGGCGGGCGAAATCCATTCCACGCCCAAGATGCAGGTGGGTTATTTCACCCAGTATCAGGTGGAGGAGCTGGCCTCCGATGCCACCCCGCTGGAGCTGATGACCCGCGCGATGAAGGGTGGCACCGCCGGGGCGGTTCGCGCGCAACTGGGCCGCTTCGGCTTCTCGGGCAATCGCGCCACGGCGCAGGTGGCCACGCTGTCGGGCGGCGAGCGGGCGCGGCTGGCGCTGGCGCTGGTGACGCGCGACGCGCCGCATCTGCTGATTCTCGACGAACCGACCAACCACCTCGACATCGATGCCCGCGAGGCGCTGGTGCAGGCGCTCAACACCTATACCGGCGCGGTGATCCTGATCAGCCACGACCGCCACATGGTGGAGCTGACCGCCGACCGGCTGGTGCTGGTGGATGGCGGCACGGCCAAGGAATTCGCCGGCAGCATCGAGGATTACATCGACTGGGTGCTGGGCCGCAACCAGCCACGCGCCAATAAAGAGGGGGGCGGTGATGCCAAGCCGAAAGGCACCAAGCTGGATCGCAAAGCCGCCGCCGCCGCCCGCGACGAACTGCGCGCGCTGAAGAAAAAGCTGGGCGAAACCGAGACAAAGCTGGCCAAGCTGCAGGCGGAGCTGAGCGCGCTCGATCGCGCGCTATTCGATCCCGCCAGCGCCAGCGCCGATCTCGCCAAGCTGGCGATGGGCGAGCTCTCGCGCCGCCGGGGTCTGGTCGCGCTCGATGTGGAGGCCGCCGAGGCCGCCTGGCTGCAGGCCAGCGAGGCCGTGGAAGCCACGCAGGATGCGGCGGCGTGATGAGCGGCCCGCTTCCCGCCCAGGCTTGAAAAGCCCATCCCGCAAGACACTCGCACCAAGCGCCTTGCGAAAACTTTACAGGGCCCTAAAAACCCCGCGAAAGCACACTGGGACGAGACCGCCATTGCACAGTTTTGCGGCTTCACCGGCCCGTCCCCCCTTGTTCATTTGCCGTTAACCTGCAAGACCGCACTCGCCCCGGGGATAGCCCCCTTCTTAATGAGGACCAGCCGAGCATGGCCCAGACTGTTTTCCGCTCGCGTCGCGCCTATCGCGCCACGTTTGTTGCCCTTTGCGCCAGCACGGCTTTCCTGCCCGGCGTGGCCTTCGCGCAGTGCACCGGCACCACCAGCATTGCCTGCACTGGCTCGTCCCCGTCCTATTCGAACACGGGTTCGTCCACGCCCTATGTTACCAGCGTCAGCGTGGCCTCGGGGGCCACGGTCACCGGGCCGCTGGTGATCAACACGGTATCGAACACCGCCGCCACCCTCAACAACAGCGGCACCATCGCCGGCAGCCTCGTTGGCCCCACCGTGCTGTTTGGCAGCAACGCCACCATCAACAACGGCGGCCCGACGGTTACTACCGCTGTGATCACCGCGTCGAGCGCCTCCTCGGGCGCCAGCGCGATCACCGTGGGCAACAACAGCACCGTCAACAACTATGGCACGCTGACCGCCACAGCCGGCACGCCAGCGGTGCAGTTCGGCTCGAATGGCACCTTCACCAACTTTGCCGTGGCCCCTGTGGCGATCTCGGGCAATATTGTGTTCGGATCGAGCACCGGTGCCAATGTCTCGACTTTCACCAACAACAACACCGCCTATGGCCTGACCGGCAACGTCACGTCCATCGGCAACACCAACATCAACAACAACGGCTTGTGGACCGGCGGTTTCGGCGAAACGCCGGGCGTAAGCGCCAGCACGGTGAATTTCACCAATGGCGTCAATGTGCCCCTCCCCAACACCGACACCACCACCAACACCGGCGCCATCTTCACCGGGCAAATCGTCACCGGCGACGTGACCACTCTGATCAACAATCAGAACGCCTCGATCATCCTGACCGCCAACTCCACGATCGGCCAATCGAGCAGCGGTTCGCTTTTCACCAACTACGGCACTCTCACAGTCGGCTCGGGCACCACCCCCGCGCTGCTCACCGTCGACGGCAGTTTCAACCAGGGCGCCAATGGCACGCTGAATATGTTCCTGCTGCCCCCGGGCAGCACCGGAGCCACCCCAGGCACCACCTTCAGCCAGATCAATGCCGTAAGCGGATCGATGAACCTTGGCGGCACGCTGGCGCTCAACGTTGCGCCGGGCTTCTACCCCAGCGGCTCGACCTATAACGTGCTGGTGGCCGACAATGGCATCACCGGCAATTTCTCCTCGATCACCGGCACCAGCGGCGCGTCGCTGCCCTTCCTCAACTTCGTCCCGACCGGCGGTGTCCTTGGCACCAACTACCAGCAGTCCAGCGAAACGATCACCACCACCATCACCACCACCGCCGCCTCCGGCAGTACCGCGGCCACCACCACCACCACGACCGCCACCAACGTGCCCGGCGCGACCATCGGCACCACCACCACCACCACCGGTAGCGTCACCAAGACCGTTACCACCGTCGCTACCGGCGTCATTACGCCCGGCAGTTTCAGTGGTTCCGTCTTTACACCCGGCACGAACAGCATCGGCATCGTCACGGTCAGCGGCACGCAGCAGGCTTATTATCAATTCACCGTGACGCGCATCCAGACCTATTATCAGGCGCTGGTGGCCGCTGGCGTCGGCAGCCCGGTTAGCGCGGTCAGCACCAACGAGCTGGCCATCGCCAAGGGTCTGCAGCCCACGCTGAACGGCGGCATCGTTGCCGACGCCACGACAGCGGTCAACGCCAACCAATCCACCAACGATGTCGTCACCTTCGCCGGTCAGATCGACGTGCTGACCATCGCGCAGGCGCAGCAGTTCCTCGATTCGGTGTCGCCCGAAGGCTACCTCGCCTACCGCACCGCGCTGCACGATCAGGCCAACGCCTTCACCCGCTCGGTGGCGCTGCGGATGGACGATCAGAACAGCGAGCATGACGAAGACGGCTGGTGGTTCAACACCCAGGGCGAATACGAGATTGCCTCCAACGCCGATACCACCAAGGGCTATCGCACGCGCGACAATCTGATCGGCTTTGTGGGCGGCTATGATTTCAGCGGCCCGCACCATGTCTATGGCCTGGCGATGAACCTCTCGTGGGAGGCTCTGAGCTACGCCCCCGGCACGTTGAATGGCCACAACCGCGACCTCGCCTTCGACGCCTATGGCGCTTACGATCTCGGGCCGCTGAAGCTGTCCGGCCAGCTGGCCTACAATCTCGGCCACCTTGGCGCCAACAAGACCATCGATCTGGGCGCTGTCACGCGCTCGGCCCATGGCAGCGCGGGCGAGCACCTGCTCAAGGCTACCGGCTCGGTCAGCCTCAATGTGGAAGTTGCCGCTTACAAGCTCACCCCATTTGTCAGCATCGAATATGCCAATGGCAAGGTGAACGGCTTCACCGAAACCAGCGCCGCGGGCACCACCGCCTCCGACCTCACCGTGTCAGCGATGAATGCCAACCGCACCGATGTGCTGGCGGGCTTCTCGTTCACCCGCTCGGTCGGCATGTTCCGTCCCTATATCCGTGCGGCCTATCGCAATCAGGTGGGCGCGGGTGACAGCAACACCATCAGCGCCTATTTCAACGGCGACACCGCCACCGGCTTCAACGTTACCGGCGTGGGCGAAGCCCGCCACGAGCTGGATACCAACGCTGGCGTCAACTGGGTGTTCGACGATGCCGGCACGCTGTTTGTAGGCTATCAGGGCACGATGCGCTCGGGCCACACCTCGGTCGGCCTGAACTTCGGCGTCCGCCTCGAGTTCTAACAGCCGCGCTCCAGGTGCTGATCGGGGCCCTTTTCGCGGGGGTCTCGCCCAGCCAGCAAAACGCCCGTTTCCCGCCATGGGGAGCGGGCGTTTCGCTGCCTGTCGGTCTCCTGCGGCCAAGCCTCGCTGGCCATATTGGCAGCCGGGCAGGTACGGGAATTTCGCCAATTGTGGGTATGTTGCAGAAACCCTCTCGCGAAATGTGACAGGATGTGCCATGATTTAGTCACAATTTCGCAAGCACTCTGTCACATCCGTCTGGTAGCACGGTCGGAAGGAGGGACCATGACCGGCCTCAACCGTACCAATTCAGCGCCTCGGCGCCTTTCTGTTCGTCTGGCTCAAGATAAGCGCGACCTCGAGGCCGTTCAGCGGCTTCGCTGGCTGGTGTTTTTCGAGGAGATGGGGGCTAGCGCCGGAACCGCGCCTGCCGCCTGCCTCGACCGTGACGAGTATGACGATTTGTGCGACCACCTTTTGGTGATCGACGAGGATCGCCCCGCCGACGAAGCGGTGGTGGGCACATATCGCCTGCTGCGCGAAAGCGTGGCCCGCAAGCATGGCGGCTTCTATTCCGCTGGCGAGTTCAATCTCGCCCCGCTGATGGCCGCGCAAGAGCAGCTCATCAACCCCGAGACGGGCCTGCTGGAAGAGCCGCGCGAGCTGCTTGAGCTGGGCCGCTCCTGCGTGCTGCCGCCCTATCGCACCTCGGCCACCATCTCGATGCTGTGGCGCGGTATTTTCGAATATGTCTCCACCCGCCGTATTTCGGTGATGTTTGGCTGCGCCTCGTTCCCCGGCTCCGACCCCGATGTCTATGCCCCGGCGCTGTCCTACCTCTACCAGAACCACCTTGCCCCGCCCGAGGCGCGCCCGGTAGTGATCGAGGGCAAGGGCGTCTCGCTCAACCGCCTGCCGCAGGGCAGCTACGATCTGCGTCAGGCGCTGTTTCAGCTGCCGCCGCTGGTTAAGGGCTATATCCGCGTGGGCGCCAAGTTTGGCGACGGTGCCTATATCGACCACCAGTTCAACACGGTGGACGTCTGCGTGGTGATGCCGGTGGAGCTGATCTCCGACCGCTACGCCGCAAGGTTCAGCGTGGCCGCCTGATTCCACACAAAGCTAAAAACACAAAAGCCCGGGCCTGATCCGCCCGGGCTTTTTCTTGGGCGCTTCAGCCCACGGGGGGCTATTCCGCCGCAGCCATCCGCGCCACGATCGCCGCGTGGCTGGCGCGGGCGAGGTGCTTGCGATCAAAGCCCACCAGCGGCTCTTCAAACCAGATATCCACCACCGCCCCACCGCGCGCGGCCAGCGCGATCACGTTGGGAAGCAGCTCATCGTCGCCCGTCCACGCCACTTGCCGCGCCTCCTGCCGGTTCAGCGCTCTGCCATCAGCGTGACGATAGAGCAGGGTGACGGGCTGCACCCGTGTATCCCCCCCGCCCTCCACCAGAGCAAACAGGCTGGAGCGAAACGGCAGCACCGCCCTGCCATCGTTGGTGGTGCTTTCGGGAAACATCACCAGACCAAGCGGCCCGCGCAGATGCCGCTCCACCGCCTCGGCCTGCTCGCGGGTGGTGCCGCGCTTCTCGCGCTCGATGAACACGCAGCCAAAGTGCCAGGCAAAGTGGCCAATCGCCGGCCAGCGCCGCACCTCGCTCTTGGCCACAAACGCCGCATCGAGCACCATCGCCAGCACCGGAATATCGGCCCACGAGATATGATTGGCGACGTAAAGCGTGCCCGGCCCCGCCACCGGCTGACCATGCGCGCGAATGCGCAGATTAAGCCCCCAGCACAGCGCCCCGAAAGACAGCCGCGCCCCCGGCCGGAACCAGCGATGCTTCTGGGGGATCAGCAGCCACGCGCTGGCCACCAACAGCATTATCACCAGACCCACCGCCGCGCGCAGACAGCGCAAACCCGTTCGTATTCCGATCAACACCCGCCACCTGTCTGTCTTTGCCGTTAAGCCCGTCGTAAAGAGCCCGGATAAGCGAGATTGTCGCCCGGGTCGAGCCCGCAGCGCGCGCCGATTTGACACAGGCTTGTCACATTGCTGATCCACGCGCTGGAGCGATCCATTCCGGGCCAAACTCTTCCAGAAAGACACATTCTTGCAAACCGCTCTCCGCAAAGCTTTCGAGCAACGGGATCGCATGATAGGGGCCAGCGCGAATCCCTGTCCGGATGCGCGCGGCCCTGTGCGGCGATGGTTGGCTGACGGGCAAGGCAAGAGGAGCATCCCGATGTGCAAGCTGGCTCTCGCGGGGGCGCTTGGCCTTTGTGTGGCGGGCCTATTTGCCGCGTCGCCCGCGCTGGCGGGCACCCCCGACGACACCCCCGCGCCATCCGCTGTCCCCGCTGATCCGCGCCTCGCCCTGCACGGGCAGGCCACCTTCACCATGCAGAGCGTGCCGGGCTTTGCCGCGCCCTATGCCGGGGCCAACAGCCTCAAGCCCAACGACACGCAGGAAACCGCCGACATCACCGCCTATCTCGGCGCGCGGCTGTGGCGTGGGGCAGAGCTTTGGACCAACGCCGAGCTGGATCAGGGCTATGGCTTGTCGAACACGCTGGGCGTGGCGGGCTTTCCCAGCGGCGAGGCCTACAAGGTGGGCAAGCCCAACCCCTATTTCAAACTCCCCCGCCTGTTCTTGCGACAAACCCTGAATCTGGGCGGCGAGAGCAGCGTGGCAGACGCCGCCGCCAACCAGCTCGCCATACGGCAAAGCGCCAATCGCCTCGTCCTCACCATCGGCAAATTTGGCGTGACCGATGTGTTCGATGCCAATTCCTATGCCCATGATCCGCGCGGCGATTTCATGAACTGGTCGCTGATCGATGCCGGCAGCTTCGATTACGCCGCCAATTCCTGGGGCTACAGCTTTGGCGGCGCGACCGAATGGTATCAGCGGGCGTGGACGCTGCGCCTCGGCCTGTTCGATCTCTCGAAGCGCCCCAACGATACCGCGCTGGAAACCAATTTCAGCCAGTATGAGCTGGATAGCGAGCTGGAGCACCGCCACACCATCGCCGGGCATCCGGGCGTGGTGCGGCTGGGGCTGTGGGCCAATCACGGGCGCTTCCTCAAGCTGGCCGACGCCATCGCGATCTGGAACAACACCCAGATCATGCCCGATCCCGCCACCCTGCGCCGCCAGCAGACCCGCATCGGCGGCTATCTCAACGTGGAGCAGGAGCTGAACGCCAATGTCGGCCTCTTCGCCCGCGCGGGCCTCGCCGATGGCTCGGTCGAGGCCTATGACTTCACCGACATCGACCGCACCTTCTCGGCTGGCGCGCAGCTCAAGGGCGCGCGCTGGGGCCGCGCCGACGACAAGATCGGCCTTGCCGGGGTGGTCAATGCCATCTCGAAAACCCGGCAGACCTATTTCGCCGATGGCGGCCTCGGCATTCTGGTGGGCGATGGCCGGCTGCCGCATCCCGGCAACGAGTGGATTATCGAGAGCTATTACGACTGGCAGCTGCGCAAGGGGGTCAACCTCACCGGCGATTACCAGTTTATCGCCAACCCCGGCTACAATCGCGACCGTGGCCCGGCTCATGTCTTCGCGCTGCGGCTGCATGGCGGGTTTTAGGGCGGGTTTTAGGGCGGCGGCGCCCTCGATTATCCGCAATCGAGCGTTGACCCCCACCGCCCGAATGGTTCACAAGCCAGCCAACGGCCAATCAGGCCCCATGCCCGCCCCCTCACCCCACACGGGCAGATGGCGGCCGGCACAGCGGAGTTAACCCTGCCCATGCGCCCCTTTCCCGGCGCCTTTTTGCCTGCCCGACAGGCCCTGCTGGTGGCTCTTGCCAGCGGCTTGGTTTCGGCCTGCGCCGTGCCTTCCGATGGCCCGCGCCTGTCGCCCGCCACCCCCGCCACCATGGGCCTTGCCGCTGCGGCCAGCGTCGATACCCCCGCTATCGCCCCCGATTGGTGGCAGGCGCTGGGCGATCCCCAGCTCGACCGGCTGATCGCCGACGCGCTCTCCGGCAACCCCACCCTTGCCGGGGCAGAGGCCCGCCTCGCCGCCGCCCGCGCCGCGCTGGGCGAGGCCAAAGCCGCCCGCCTGCCCCATGCCGAAGCCAATGCCTCGCTGGAGCGCGAGCGCTTCAGCGCCAATTACATCTACCCCCCACCCTATGGCGGGCAATATTACTGGATCAGCGACGCGGAGACCGATCTCAGCTGGTCGCTGGATCTCGCCGGTCGGCAAAGGGCGCTGGTGCGCGCCGCCGGAGCCCGCGCCAATGCCGCCGCGCTCGACACCGCCGCCGCCCGCGTGGCGCTGAGCGGGGCCATGGCGCAGGCCTATATCGCCTTCGCCAACACCGACGCGCAACTCACCCTTGCCGATGAACGGATCGCCACGCGCCGCGAATGGCTGAAGCTGAGCGAGGCCCGCGTCGCCTCAGGGCTGGCAGGCGAGATCGAGCTGCGTGCCACGCAGGCAGCCGTTGCCAATGCTCTCCAGACCCAAGCCCACGCGCGCGGCGAGCGCGAGCTGGCGCTGCATCTGCTGGCGGCGCTGGCCGGGCGCGGGGTGGATTACGCCGCCGCCATCACCCCGCCCACCCTGCATACCGACACCGCCCTGCCGCTGCCCACCCGCCTTTCCGCCGATCTGCTGGGCCAGCGCGCCGATATCCTCGCCGCCCGCGCCCGCATCGATGCCAGCGTGGCCGAGCGCAGCGCCCGCCGGGCCGATTTCTATCCCGATATCGATCTTTCCGCCTTCATCGGGCTGCAATCGCTGGGCATTGGCATGCTGGCCCACGGCTCATCCGGCATTTTGGGCGCGGGGCCGGCGCTGCATCTGCCGATCTTCGAGGGTGGGCAGCTAACCGCCGCCTATCGCGCCGCCACCGCGCAAAACGATGCCGCCATCGCCGCCTATAACGAGGCCGTGGTGCGCGGCGTGCGCGAGGCCGCCGATGCGCTCTCCGCCGTCGCCACCTCCGCCGCTGAGACCGAGAGCCAGCGCGCGGTTGTCGGCAGCGTCTTCGCGGGCGTGAAGCTGATCCAGTCGCGGGTGGATAATGGTCTTGAGGCAAGGTCGGATCTGATCGGTGCCAACGACGCGCTGATCACCGCGAAATCGTCCATGGCCACTATCGCGGCAGAGGGCGCCACCCGCCGCATCCGTCTGCTGGTGGCGCTGGGCGGCGGCTTCACGCCGCTGCCACCCTCTGGCGCCCGCGCCCCCTCCGACAATTCCGTATCGAGACCCCAGCCATGAGCAAGACCGACACCGACGGCGATCTCAAAAAGCGCCACCGCAAGCAGGCCAAGGCCATCGCCAAGGCCGTGCTCGCCGCGCTGATCCGCGCCGCCACCGAGCGCCATGCGGAAGAAGCCGCGCCCGAACTGGCAGTTACCGAATTGGCCGCAACCAGCCCGGAAAGCGAAGCCGCCGCCGCAGAGGCCGCCGAGGCTGCTGCCACACAGGCCGACCAGCGCGCGCAAACCCGTCGCCGGGGCCTGCTGGCGCTGGGCGTGGCAGTATGCGTGGGGCTGATCCTGTGGCTCGGCTACGTCTGGCTCGGGGCCGATTCCGAGACCACCGACGATGCCTATGTCGCGGGCAATGTCGTGCCGATCACCGCGCGCGAATCAGGCACCGTCATCGCCATCCATGCCGACAACGCGCAAGGCGTGAAAGCTGGCGACACGCTGGTCGAGCTGGACCCGGCCACGGTGGACGTCCAGATGGCGGCCGCCGAGGCGGCGCTCGCCCGCGCGGTGCGGATGGTGCACGCCGATGTCGCCCGCACGCAGTCATCGGGCAGCGAAGTGGCCGAGGCGCAGGCCGCTCTCGCCACCGCCCGCGGCGATTACGCCCGCCGCAAGGCCGCCAGCGCCAGCGGTGCGGTTCCCGCCGAGGATCTCGCCCATGCCAGCGATCAGCTGCGCCATGCCGAGGCGGCGCTGGCCATGGCAGAGGGTCATCAGGCCGAGGCGCTGGCGGCGGTGTCGGGGGCCGATGTCGCGCATAATCCGGCGGTGCTTTCGGCGATTGCCGATATCCGCCGCGCCGCCATCGCGCAGGGCCATATGAAAATCATCGCCCCGGTGGATGGCGTGGTGGCCGAGCGCGGCGTGCAAATCGGCGAGCAGGTGGCGGGCGGCGTGCCGCTGATGGCGGTGGTGCCGCTGCGCGATGTGTGGGTGGATGCCAATTTCCGCGAGACCCAGCTGGCCGATCTGCGGATTGGTCAGCCGGCCACCATCACCACCGACGCCTGGGGCAGCTCGGTCACCTTCCACGGCCATGTTATCGGGATCAGCGCGGGCTCGGGCAGCGCCTTTGCCCTGCTGCCCCCGCAAAACGCCAGCGGCAACTGGATCAAGGTGGTGCAACGCCTGCCGGTGCGCATCGCCCTCGACCCCAGGGAACTGGCCGAGCATCCGCTGCGGGTCGGCCTGTCGGTGGCGGTCAGCGTCGATACCAGCAATCATGGCGATGCCGCAGAGGCCGCGCCGCCCGCCCGGCTGGTGGGGCAGCTGCCGCCCCCCCCCGGCGCTTCCGCGACAGACCGGCGCATCGCCGAAATTATCGCTGCCAACGGCGGCGCGCGGTGAGCACCCAGCACAGCGGCGAGGGAACCACATCGGGGCTGGCCAACGAGCAAGCGCCCCGCATCCCCCGCCCCTCTGATGCCCCCGCCGCGCCGCCCCCGCTGCATGGCCTCGCGCTGACGGTGGTGGCGGTGGCGCTGGCGGCGGGCACTTTCATGCAGGTGCTCGACAGCACCATCGCCAATGTTTCGCTGCCCACCATCGCCGGCAATCTCGGCGAGAGCACCGACAAGGGCACCTGGGTCATCACCGCCTTCGCCGTGGCCAATGGCGTCACCGTGCCGCTCACCGGCTGGCTGATGCGCCGCTTTGGCATCGTCACCACCTTCACCGCCTCGGTGGCGCTGTTCACGCTGGCGTCGTTTCTATGCGGCATCGCGTGGAGCCTGCCCTCGCTGATCGTGTTCCGGCTGCTGCAGGGCGCGGTGTCCGGCCCGATGATCCCCGGCAGCCAGACGCTGATGCTGGCGGTATTTCCCCCTGAGAAACGTTCGGTGGCGCTCACCATCTGGTCGGTGACGGCGCTGGTGGGGCCGGTGGCGGGGCCGCTGTTTGGCGGCTATATCTCGGATCACTTCCACTGGGGCTGGATCTTCCTGATCAACGTGCCGGTGGGCATCATCACCGTGGTCACGCTGCTGGCGCGGCTGCGCCCCTACAATACCCCGGCGATGAAAATACCGCTCGACGTGGTGGGGGTGGTGATCCTCGTCATCTGGGTCGGCGCGCTGCAGCTGGTGCTCGATCTCGGCAAAAAGGCCGACTGGTTCTCCTCGCCGATGATTACCGCCTTCGCGGTGGTCTCGGGGGTGGGCTTTGTGGCCTGGCTGATCTGGGAGCTGACCGACCGGCACCCGGCGGTGGACCTCACCCTGTTTGCAAGGCGCAACTATGCGCTGGGCACGCTCACCTTCTTCCTCGGCTATGCGCTGTTTTTCGGAAACATGGTGCTGATGCCGCTGTGGCTGCAGCAAGAGCAGGGCTACACCGCCACTTGGGCCGGATTGGTGGCGGCCCCGGCGGGCGTGGTGGCGATCCTGCTCGCGCCGCCGCTCACCCGCCTGTCAAACCGGGTGGATCTGCGCTGGATGGCCACGCTCTCCTATGCCGCGCTGGGCATCTCGTTCCTGATGCGGGCCAGCTTTACCACCGGCACCGATTTCTACCATTTCGTGCTGCCGATGCTGATGCAGGGGGTGGGCGTGAGCATATTTTTCACCGCCATCATCTCGATCTCGCTCGACGGGATCGAGCCGCATCGCATCGCCGCCGCCACCGGCCTGTCCAATTTTGCGCGCATCACCGGCGGCGGCTTTGCCGCCTCGATCATCACCACCATGTGGGATCGCCGCGAAGCCCTGCACCAAACCCGGCTGGTGGATCAGACCACCGCCACCAACCCCGCCTATCTGCACGCGCTGCATCATCTGGGCGCGCTCGGGCTCAATCAGGGCGCAGCCAACGCCACCATCATGCGCGAGATTACCCAGCAGGCCTACCTGCTGGCGGCTACAGACCTGTTCCGCGTGACGGGCTGGCTGTGCCTGGCGATGATCGCGCTGATCTGGCTGGCGAAACGCCCCGCGCCGCCCAATGGGCCGGTGGCGGCGGATTGAATTAGGCGCGATTTTGAATTTTAAAGGGGAAGTCTTGGGGGTGTTACACCCCCAAACCCCCATTACTGTCGGGCTTGGCGCGCAACATCAACGCCGTGACTTGCCGCGAAGTGGCTATAATAGCCTGCGGCGCGGCGACGTTGCGCCTAGGCCGAACCGGCACACAACGCAGACAGGAATGGGGTGCAGGGGCCAGCCGATTTCTCTTGAGAAATCGGACATCATCAGACGCCACCCCTGCAAATCTACCCCTTATTCTTTACTCGACGTAAGCCGCACTGGTCTTGGCGCGGATCTCGTCCTTGGTCACGCCGGGCGCGGTTTCGATCAGCTTGAACGGGCTGGCGTGATCGGCGCGGCTGAACACCGCGAGATCGGTGATGATCATATCCACCACATTGCGGCCGGTGAGTGGCAGGGTGCAGGCGGGGATGAACTTGGGGCTGCCATCCTTGGCGCAATGCTCCATCACCACGATGATCTTTTTCACACCGGCGACGAGATCCATCGCGCCACCCATGCCTTTTATCATCTTGCCGGGGATCATCCAGTTGGCGATGTCGCCATTCTCGGCGATTTCCATCGCGCCCAGCACGGTCAGATCGATCTTGCCGCCCCGGATCATGGCAAAGCTGGCCGCACTATCGAAATAGGCCGAATAGGCCAGCTCGCTGATGGTCTGCTTGCCGGCGTTGATGAGGTCGGCGTCTTCCTCACCCTCGTAGGGGAAGGGGCCGATGCCCAGCATGCCGTTTTCGCTCTGCAGCGTCACGGTCATGCCCTCGGGGATGTTGTTGGCCACCAGCGTGGGGATGCCGATGCCGAGGTTCACATA
>Ga0007882_10001105_pt1 | contig 15921 bp, 11 predicted proteins | sample CryBogCBH12Aug01_FD_71195 | JGI IMG/M metagenome (GOLD analysis project Ga0007882, IMG submission 71195) | Freshwater microbial communities from Crystal Bog, Wisconsin, USA - CBH12Aug09.1 | ecosystem: Environmental > Aquatic > Freshwater > Lake | place: Crystal Bog, Wisconsin, USA | collected... | reverse complement strand
TTTGAATTTCTCCAGCACCTTCAATGTCATCAAACTTAATATCGCCATCGCTTACCAGTTGATGGCGTCGCCAAACAAATTTTTTTCAATCAACCTAACTAATGCTAGTGCGGGCGCAACCATCGCTGGGCCGACCAACGCCATTGTGACCATTGTAGAGGATTATGGCTTGACGACGGCCAGTTCGCTTACCAGCACAGTGCAACCAGCTGCCCCGCCACCCGCCACGGGAAGCTTGGTCATCAACCTGCAGCCTTCCAACGTCGCCGGTCAATGGCAGTTGCTTGGCGAACTGAACTGGCACAGCAGCGGCTACACCTTGACTGGCCTCAATGCTGGCAACTACAGCGTGCAGTTCAGTCCGGTCAATGGCTACTTGCAGCCGGCAACAGTGACCTTGCCCATCAACGCCGGTATGACCAACGGGTTCACTTTTTACTATACAGCCACCACCAACCTTGCCACGGGCGGGTTAACGGTAGTGATTCAGTCGGCCAGCGTGGCTACGAATGTCAATGTGGCTGCTCGGGGACAATGGCAGCAACTGGGCGGTCCAACCAACTGGTTCAATAGTGGCGATGTCATCTCCAATCTCAATGTCGGTAGCTACACTGTGGTATTCAAACCCGTGTCAGGCCTGATTACTCCGCCAGCCCAACTCATCAATGTGGGTGGCAATGCAACTTATGGTGCCATCGGAACTTATTATATCGGGGCGGCACCTACCGCGCCGACGCCGGTTGTCGTTCCCTTCAGCACAGTCACAAACACCGCCCCTTATAGTTTTAATGGTCAGTTGCAAACCAGTGTCGGCTTCGGCAGCGGTTTTGTAGTGCAATCACGTGTGGTGCTAACCGCCGCCCACGTGTTGTTTGATGACTACCAATTGAGCTATGTGGCGACAGCGCGCTGGTTTTTGCAGCGATACATAAATCAACTCGAGCCGGCAGCACAGATTCCGCGCGGCTGGTATATCTTCGACGGCTATGCCGCCGAGCGGGCGGCTGACAACAGCCCCGGCATCTCGACGCCGGCGTCCCAGAATTTAGATGCGGCGGCTTTGTATTTCCTAGCCGATGCCGGCCGCGGTGGATTTGGCGGCTACCTTGCATCCGATGCTCAGGACAATGAATATCTTCTGAGCGGGAATAATAAATTTCTCGCCGGTTATCCATTGGATGGAGTAAACTTGGCCGACCAAGGAAAGTTGTTTGCAAGCACACCGGCGAACCTAAACTTCACCCCACTTTACTCCAGGGTTTATGCGACGACAAACCTTCAAAGCTTCCCTGGCAACAGCGGTGGCCCGCTGTATGTGCAGTCCGACATAAACCAGTTTCTTCCGGCGGCGATTTATCTGGGAGGTTCGGGCGAGACCCTGATCCGGGCCATCGACAGCGATGTGGTAGACCTGATCAATCGTGCGCAAGTTTCTGGTAATGGCGGTGGCAACAGCGCGGGTGGCGGCGTAGACACTATCACACCCGGTATCACCGCATCGCAGTTCGGTGCCGGGCTGATCACAGTGAACCTCTCTCCCAGCACGAACCCCTCAGCCATTTTCGGCTGGCGTATCACGGGTTATGCGAGTTCCAACTTTATCACCCTTCCGTCGACCACCATGTCGCTGGTCGGCGGGGTGAGCTATCCGATTGAGTTCAAGCCCGCGCCCGGTTATCTCACACCGAGAAACCGCACCGTGCAGGTCGCCGTCGGCGGCTTGGTTGCGGTTCAAGGCGTTTATACGCCCGTTCGACCGGTGCTGAAATTTAATTCGTTGAGGAGTTTCAGTTTCACGGGTGCCACTGGGGCAACCTACCGAGTGGAATATTCCACCAACCTCCTAAGCTGGACGCCGTTTGTGACGCAAATTCTAACATCCAGTTCCTTTACCATCACCAACCTCAGCCCGGCTACCAATAAAGCACTCTTCTACCGCCTACTGTTGCAATGACTGGTCATTTACCGGCGGATTGACGGATGAACAGTTGTAGCCGTTGCTGGATGGTTTCCAATTGAGCGTGGAGGCCGGCGAAACGGGGATCTGCCAGCCAGCCATTGACCGTTTGTAGGCTCGCTTGATCACGTGCCGCCAGGTCGGCACCGTTTGGCGTGGTCGTCCCGGTTAGCAGATTATGTGAAATCATGTAATTAGCGTTGGGAAAAACTCCAGCGAACTGTTGTAGTTCCACAGGGGAAAGTGACGAGTTGAGCAGGTAGTTTTCCAGCACCGCAAGCTGTTTCTCATCACGTACGTCAGCCCGGGCAAAGAAATCAGCCCGGGTAAGCTGGTTGTTCGCCATCCAATCCGGGTGTGATTGCAGCTCCGCCAACATTTCTTCAGGCTGTGTTTGCACTAGCCTGTCCATGGTCAGATACGCGGCGTGAGCCGTTGCACGGTTCGACTTGTCCGCCAGCAGGGTGGAAAACTCAGTTGTCAGGCCGGTGTCTCCGGCGTAGACGGCAACATCGAAAGCTTCGAGAAATCCAACGGATGGATTGGTTCGCCATTTTTCATCTTGCACAAGTTCCCGAAACTTTTTTTTCAGGTATGCCATGGCATCTACGTTGGTATTGACCAACGCATAGGCGCGCAAAGCCAATGCCCATTCATCGGCGGAAGTTTTATGGGTTAGAATTTTTTTAGCATACTCGGCGGCGGCGACCCGATCCACTTTGCTTAATTGATCGAGTAGGTACGTTCGTAACGTGGGTGCTTCGAGCAGACTCCCGTCAGTGGCCAATCGTAACTCTCGCCCAGTCACATCATCACGACCCGAATCCAACCAGGCCAGAATCAGAGCTAAGGCGTCCACCTTGTTTAGATCCTTCAATTGCTTTTGTAAACAGAGCAGGTTGGGTGGGAAATTCAAAACAACCGCTTCCACCCGGGGGAATGGAATCAGATTATTTTTTGTGCTTCCGGTCGGGGTGGAATTCCACCGCCAAATGGCCAGAATCAACAATCCGATGAACAATGTCATTATTGACAGTCTTCTACTCATGCTGGTTAGAGTGTAAAACCAGTCCCACAGGTTAAACTAACTAAATGTAACTCTCGTAGCAATTGGGTTGATAGACAACGCAAAGATGATGATTTTGAAACGTCAGTCTACTGGGATAGTTCCAATACCTGCCGCTGGAATTTGGAAATATCCACGGTCACCTGCGAGCCAAGGGCAACCAGCAGTCGAAAAACGTCGCAATTCCAACTCATGTCCGGCTTGAGCGGGCTGGTTTTAACATCAGTGATTTGATATTCTTTATCGGCATAACGAATTGTTTCCAGCGGAGTGGCAAGCCGGTTCGTGCCAAGGTCTTCCTGCCGCCATAACATTCTTAAAATCGGCCGCCTTTCCAGTAAGGGAACCGTTTTTGCGAATTCCGGGTCGTGCTTGATCAGTGCATCGAAGCCTGCCTGCTCGCTGGCAACCGCCTCCATCGAGCGATTGAAGCTACGCAACATCAGCCGCGTATCAGTCCCGCCGGTCCCCACGGTGGTTTGAATCATGATGCCAGAACTTAGGCCTAAAATTACATTCGTAATTGCTTCAAAATCGTCAGTTCCAAATTGGGTGATACGATCGCCTTCCCGATCGGTGGACTTCAAAAATTCTATCGCCTTATTTGCAAAGGCATTGATTGCCGGGGAATGACCATTGTCAACCGTTGCCGTGGTCGGCGCGGTTTGGTATGATTCACTTTTTAGCACAAACCTAGGCACGGAGTGTTTTCGGTAGATCTGCCAGCCGGCAGTGACGCTGTTTGTGAAAAGATAACCTTGAGCCTCGGCATCGGCGTAGTCGCCCAGCGTCGGGCTGGAATAAATTTGTGCGGCGTCGGCCGGCGTGCCGGCCTTGGCAAAAGAAACCTTGCCTAAAAGCTCTTTTCCCGAATTGGATTCCAACGCGAGATAACCGTGCTTTTGCAATTCCCGCAAAATCGCGCAAGTCCGGAGAAACCGCGCATAACCTACCGAGGTGCCTCGGGTGGGTGAATTTACCAGCACCAACCTTTGCCCGTCCTGTAGCGGCGTTTCAATGCGCTCAATCATTATCCGCAGCAATTGGTCGACCGGATAACCTTGCTGGTAAAGTGCGAGGAAAACTTCGGTCGAAATCGGCTGAAGCACTTGTCGGGCACTAGCCTCGTTGTTGATCGGGATGAATTGAAATTCCGGGTTGCTGACGGCTGTGACCGTCTCATTTAGGTTGTAGCCGATGATGGAAGTCAGCAGGGTCGAAAATACCCGGCCTGGAAAACTGGCGATTGCACTCGGGCTTCCATTTACAATCGGAGTATTTCGTGTCGTGGTTCTTGAATCGGCGTAAGAGCCGGAAGCTCCCGCAGAGGTCTGGCTTGAAAAAGTGTATTTGTTGTCAATCACACCAATGGCCAGATAATAGGCGGGATGGCCGTTTTCCAGCCGGGCGAGATTGAGCAGCATCTGTTGGTTGAGAGAATCCGCATAGGCCTCGTTGTAATTGCGAAATTGGTTTCGCAGGGCCGGGGCCGCACAAGATGTCAGCAGCATCGGTGCTAAGAGAAGGGCGGTTTTGAATGTTTTTTTCAAACGCATGATGGCGACTCTAATGTTTCTAATTAGAAAATCAACAAGGTTTTCCTGGCGTTTTAAGGCAAATCCAAAAAAGCCGTTCGTGGCTGATTTCACCTCCAGCCTGGAATCAGAACAAAACCATTAATACGACCGCCGCCATGCGGGCCTTATCGGTTATTAGTTGTGCTGCGCTGTTAATCTGCAACGCTACAAAGCCGGCAGTTTGAAATTGCCAAGTAAGAAATAAAATATTCCACTGCGCGCTCCGATCCTAAATAGTAAATGATGACGTGTCCGTTATAGTTGCAAAAACTGACCATGGAAATGGAAAACCAACAGAGTGAAGCGAAATTCATGTGCTCCCGTTGCGGAACGGTGCATCCGTTCAGCTGCATTCGCGTCGTGCCGGCTTGGAATGAAACCGCCTTGGATTTCCTCACCTCATACCGATGCATGCAGTGCTGGGTTGAAACATTGGGGGAAACCAAGCTGAAGACGGCAGTTCTAACGGATGAAGTGCGTCAGAAATTCTGTGACTTCCTTGGCCGACACGAATTTGATGAACTCTCACAAGTACTGCGGCAGGCAAAGCTGGATAGTTCTTCCAATGCCATTCAGAAGTTTTTAGATCATGTTCAATCTGGCGATATTGTTTTGGAGCCCTGACCCGTTTGCGGAGCGAAACTGCTGATTCTAAACCCTGCTCGGGCTGACCCGCCCGATGCTGAGGAATGATGCTTATTCGATGTTACGGTGGCCGCCGGCCGGAGTATAAGGCAAAACCACCTAGCAAATGGACGACGGGCAAGAAAAAAACACGAGGCGTCAGATTGGTTGACCATCCACAAATCAATATGCAACCTAACAATATGAAACGAATTCTGGCCTTGGACGGCGGCGGCATTCGCGGTGTGTTCTCGCTGCAGATTCTATCGCGCATTGAAGAAATGTTTCGGCAGGAGCACGGCAAATCCGATCTGGTGTTGGGGGAAGTTTTTGATTTGATTGCCGGCACCAGCACTGGAGCAATCATCGCCACCTTTCTTTCTTGGGGGTTGCCCGTGGAGGAAATTGAAAGGTTATACATCACCCATAGTCCGGAAATGTTTGCCGCAAGCCCCTGGACGCAAATGTTGAAATCCAAATACGATCCGGAAGCCATTGCTCGGTTTTTCCGTGACCACTTCAAGGAAACGGATGGGCGGCCAGCCTCCCTCGGAACGGAGCGCCTTAAAAAATCCCTTTTGATCGTTATGCGCAATGGCTCCACGGGCTCGCCTTGGCCGGTCAGTAACAACCCCAGGGCAAAATACAACCTTCGTTTTATGGAAAACGGCCGGCCAAATAGCCAATGCAACCTCGACATACCCCTCTGGCAGTTGCTGCGGGCCAGCACGGCGGCGCCGACATATTTTCCGCCGGAAGAAATTTTCCTCGCCGGTGTGCCCCATGTATTTATGGATGGAGGCATCACGCCATACAACAACCCGGCGCTCATTGCGGTGCTTATGGCAACGCTCCCGGTCTATAATTTTTGCTGGCCGACCGGTCGGGAACAACTGCATGTCATTTCCGTTGGCACCGGTTTGGCCCGCGCGCGTCTCCCCGGAAAAGCCGCCTCAGCAATCAACATCCTCGACCACATTCGATACATCGCCCCAGCACTGATAGGTTCCTCTGCGTCGGAACAGGACCTGTTGTGCCGTGTTTTGGGTGATTGCATTCATGGTGCTGCCATGGATTCCGAAATTGGCGCTTTGGAAATACCATCGCTTTTAAGTCAATCGGAGCAGAAATTCACTTATGCGCGCTACGATCTGCCATTGGATGCTACGCATCCCCTGATAAAGCAATTGCCGGGCAGTCAGGCGCAACTCGACGACCTCACGCTCATCCCCTTGTTGAAGAAGCTTGGCAAAGCATACGCGGATGAACATTTGCGCCTGGAGCATCTCCACCCGCGAAGCTTAGATTTTGAATCCTGCTCATGCAGTTTGAGCATAAGCTGAAAAACTGGTCTGCCCGCTTGACATGGGGACAGTTTGAAAGGCCTGTTCAAGTTATGCTTATGAAACAAAGTCCAATGTGAGCCTTGCCGGGAGTAGATTGAACCAGGATCCAAACAGGGTTGACCGCCCAAAGCATCTGCCAATACTTGGTGACGTGACCGGGTTCAATTTTCTGGACCACTGATTTATTTTTGTTTCTAAAGTGGCAAAACGTTTCATAAATCTATCGCTGCTATGCTCCAAGAAGGTTTTGGGTCGGGGCCATCTGCGCCAACTTGGCAACCCGAAGTCAAAACAACTAAGTCTGTCAAGGCGGCTTACTTCCTTCAAAATGGAATAATTCCGCATATTCTTCAGCTCTGGTTGCTTCGCTGGTTCGAATCCATCACCTACCACCAACTATTTTCAAGGATGGGAACCGGATCGGTTTTGGCTCAACTAGACCAAAACATCACCTCGAGCATGCCTCCTGTCAGCTTTCAATTTTTTTCGAGCAAGAATACCCTGGCTGATTTTTGGTGCAGGCTGGATTCCAGCTTAACCAGCTTTGGATAATCTCTCGGGCTGATAATGGCGGGGGTGTTTTTGAGTTCCTCCGACATAACGCAGCGACCGGCCGAAACGGTCGAAGTGATTTTGGCGGTGCCGCCGGGCACCGTAATTTTTCTTGCCGGGGGCGCAATCACCAGCTGGTGAAATTCCGCCGGGAAGGTGATGTCTGTGCGGATGATGTCTCGGTTCGCCTGTGCCACAAACAGTGGCAGCACGCGCCGGTCATCGCCGGCGGGAAACAGCGACGGCCGGAACGGCAAATCAAAATACAAATAATTTCCGTCGATTACCGCGTAGTTGTCCACATCCACCGTGAATTGTTCACTGCCGGGATAACGGTCAAATTGCGTGGTTAGCCCGCCGACCGGGCGTGCGCCCTGGGCCACCTGCGAGACCGCCTCCTGAAAATAGCGGCGGCGCTCCTCCGGCGGCAGTTCGGCGAAATAATGTTTTTTCTCCCCGAAGCCGGTGCCAAAATAATACCGCGTCACCCCCACGCGCGTCTGGCCGCTGGCCGTCACCAACAGGGTGTAACCCGTCTCCGCGCGTTCGCCGCAGTTTTTGGCGGCGTGAATTTCCACATCGGCACCGCTGGACAAATTCAGGCCAAGCCGTCCGTCGTGCGCGGTGACGCCCAACTGCGCGTATTGATCCGTGTCATTGAGGTAAAATGTCTGGCCGTCCACGATGATGCGGACCAGCGGAAATTGAAAGTTTTGCGGCAGCGGAAACGCCCTAGCCACGCTGGCAATGTCGCTGATCGGCGGTAATTCCGAAGCCAGCACAAATTCCGGCTGGAAGCCGGCGGCGGCGAGCATCGCGTGATATAAAATCGCGCGGTCAGCCAGATGACCATATCCGTCGGCGAGCGTGGTGTCGGCGGCGGAAAGCTCGCTCAACGGTAGCTCGGTGAAGGTCGGTCCCGCCAGCCGGATGGAAGTGGCAATGAAATCACGGATGGCTTTCACGGCCTCAAGCCGGTTTGATGCTGTCGCGGTCAATTGCCGTGCCAAGGTTGCTGCCTGAGAATTTTTCTGTGCGCCGGCGAGCAGCGCGTGGTTCAATTCGCGGTAATAGTCCTTCGCATTGCCGATAAAAAACCCGACTGTGGCCGCGTAAGTCCACTCCGGCGGGAGTTGGTTTTCGGCGGGCAGGGCTTGGACACCGCTGGCTTGCCAGCTGAATATATTTTTGCCGTCGGCATTTGTCCGCCGGGCGCGGATGATGCCCGCCGGCCCGCTGACCAGCCGCTGCACTTTGAGATTTTCCGGCGCGGTCACGGTGAAGGTTTTGTATTCCAGCGCATCGGGCAGTTGAAACGACTCAAAGCCGGCGAGATACGGTTTACCCGGCTTATCCGTGATTTCAAATTCCACCTCGATGGTGGAGCCGATTTCCACATCCGGCAAATTGGCGACGAGAATTTTTCCGCCCGTGTAACGCTTGGCGGAAGCATTCCAGCCCGCGTCCATCACGTTGATTTCGCCTGGCGATATCTCCTCGCGCTGGCCGGTCGACGAAATCGTGACCGCCCGCACCAGCTTCGCATCCTGGCACGCGGGATTGTATTCAAGCTTCAGCTCCGCCTCGCGCTTTTTGCCTTCATAACTCAAAATGCGCTTCGTGTATTTCACGCGATAGACCGCCGCGTGCGCGTCGGTGATGGCGAGGGACTTGGCGCTTTCCAAAATCAACGCGTCGGAGTTGACCGGGGCGCTGGCAGTTGCCGCACCGGCGGCCGCGGGCGGTGCGGAGCTTTTTGGGGCTAGCGCCATGATGGGCGTCTTGCGCCCGTCGTATTGCATTTCCTTCAGCGTTTGCTTGAGTGTCAAATACTGCGCCGGCGAGAACTCGACGGTTTTGAGTTTGAACTCCCGGGCGCAATTCAGCGTTTGGTTCGTGTGGGAAAATGTTTTGTGCAGGCTCAGGCAGTCGTCCGTCACCGGCGTGCAATCCGGCATGGACACAACCCCGGCAAAGCCATCGCACAGCTTGAGCGAAACGGTTTCCTGCAAGCCGCAGGTCGCGCTGGTTTGCAGCGGGTATTTGCGTTTTTCCAAACCGGTGTCGCGCAGGATGAAATTGACGATACCCAAACCGCTGCCGATCCACGGCACGGTGACGATGGCCTTGCCATGGCCGGCGGCGGTCATGCCATCGGCGGAAAATTCCAGTTCAGCATGCACCGGCGCGGACATGTCGAGCATGTTTTCCGGCAGCAACTTCAGCGATTTTAATTTGGCCCCAGGCACGGCTTGCTTGAGGCGCGTCTCAAAAAAACGCCGCACGTCGTCCGGCTTCATTTTCACAAAAGCATTCCGGTAGGCGTCGTCGTTGACGCCCTCAAACCACAATTCCGATTTCGCCTCCAGCTTGCCGCCGGCGCTTAACTCGCCCGTGGTTGTGATGCGCATCAAATGTTTTTCCGGCGGCTGGACCGGGCTGATCAACAGCCGTTCGCCTTCAGGCCGGCAAACCAGATAGCTTTGATTGCAATCGTAAGACGGCAGCAGATCGCGGGTGTTCTCGTCGGTCGGATCCATGAGCAGATATTCGTGCGGCGACTGTTCGACGCAGGCGATGGCGTGATTGAAGCCCGGATCCGGCACTTCCGGATCCCGCTTGCTGCCGACGCTGATCAGCACCGGAAAGGCGTTGAGGCCGGCTTCGCGTAACATGGCCACGAGCAGGGCCGCCTTGTCGCGGCAGACGCCGTAGTTTTTTTCAAACGTCAGCTTCACGTCGTGCGGCTCGAAGCCCGGCCGGTCTTTCTCCGGGGTCAGGCCCATGTAGCGGATGCTTTTTGAGACGTGATAAAAAACCGCTTTGATCTTTTCCAAATCGTCCGTGGCCCCGGCGGTCAGCTCGAACACGGTTTTTTTCATCTCCGGCGTGGTGGCTTCAAGATGCGGCTGGCTCAACTTCCAATACCATTTCGACACCGCCGGCCAGTCGGTCAAGGTGCTGACGAACAGGCGCTGCAACACATTTTCGTAACTCGGCATGGACGGCTCGTCAAACATGCGCGGCACGTCGTTCACTTCCCAATGATGCGTGATCGCGCCGGCGGCGTTGGTTTCCGCCGCATACTTCACCGTGCCGGGAATCGCATCGCGCAGTTGCCGGTATTTCAGCGGGCGCTCCGCCGGGGCGTGGACTTCGTAGGTGAGGTGGCGGAGATAGCCGTTGCCTTCAAAAACATTTTCCTCCGCGTATTGGTCCTGTATATAAGCGCGCTCAGTCGTCTGGCGGATGATGGAATGAATGACATCGCCGATTGCGAGCTTGGGAATGTTGACCTGTAACACCCGGTCGTTTGGGTCATAAATGTTCATGGACATCTGGCTCTCGTTGATGCTCTCCTTGGAATTTGCGGCCACATCCACCGGCGTCACGGTGCCATCCGGCTGCACCACTTCCAGCTTGACCACGTTCACCGTTGAATACGGCAGCGTGAAGCCCAGGGTCAGCGTGCGGTTTTCGCGCCGGCCCTTTTCGGTGAGCACCTTGATGAAGGTCTCATCCTGGGCTTCCGCAGTGCCGTCCGGACGATACGCGCGCACCATTTTCTGTTCGACCGTGGCCGTGTCGGAATCAGGATATTTCGCCGGCGTGATCGCGGCGGCGGCGGCGAGGTTTTGGGAAGCGTCTTCAAACGCCCAGATGGCGCCGGCGTAATCGTTGGTGCTGGCAAAAACGGAATTTGCCGCCAGCAGGCAGGCGACCAGCGGCAGCAGAATGCGATTTTTCATTGTCATAGGATGCAAAGCGGAAAAATCATGCCTGACCCAGAATGGCGAACCAGAAAAATCGGTGGAACATCCGCCGCTGACAGCGCTCACTCTGGCATTTGACATTTTGCGAAACCGGATGATATTGCTTTGGCTGGTGTGGACGTGAGTGCGGTTGACGGTTGCAGGCAGTAGTAGTCGTGAGTGTCTGAGTCGGTCAGTTAGTAGGTACGCCCACGCCGGCCATTTTCCGTTTCCCCGGAAATCCGCCCGCAACTTCGCCCGATTTTTGGTGTTTCTTTGAAGAGGATAATTAGATGAAAACAAAAAAATTTCCAATCGTGCTCGCGGCCTTGGCGGTAGCCGGTCTGGTCTTAAATGGCTCAACCACCTTGGCGCAGGTCGCCTCTGCGCCCAGCGTGGGCCAGCCAGTCGCCGCCAGTGCCGCCGCGCCGCAACTGGCTTACGGGGTGCCCGAAATCCTGCGGCTCGCGCAGGCAAAAATCAACGATGACACCATTATTGCCTACATTAAAAATTCCGGAACCAGCTATGCGTTGAGCGCCGATCAGATCATCTATCTGCGGCACCAAGGCGTGTCTGACGCCGTCATTAAAACCATGCTGGACCAGCCCAAAACCTACACCGCCACCCCGGCCTCGAGCGCTGCTGCCCCGTCGGCTCCGGCCCAAGCCGTGACCTATGTGCAAACCCTCCCGGTTACGACCTGTTATTATGCCCAGCCATACTATTATCCCAGTTATGCCTGGTATCCGCCCGTGACGCTCTCCTTTGGCTGGGGCTGTGGCGGCGGTTGGCATTGGGGCGGTGGCTGGCATGGCGGCTGGCACCATTAAAATCTGGGACCAGTCAATCCATCGCACTCTAGCGTGCAGCCCGGCCGGGTGATAAGCTGCGGGTGCCAAATGAAAAATCTTTTTGCCCTCTGCCTGTTGGCGGTCGTTGTCAGTGGCTGTCAAACTCCGCCCCGTTTCAATGACTATTCGGGGACCGAAATCCGCCATGGTGCCGGCGGTTCGTATCGCTTCATTGAAGACATCGAACTGTGGGAGACGGGCGCGCCATCGCGGACCTACCAGCTACTCGGCACCATTGACGATGGTATCAAGGTGAACCGGTTTAACTTCCTGGCAGATGAGGAATCCATCCTCGCCAAGATCGCCCACCAGCGAGGGGCCAATGCGGTGCTCATTTTGGAGAAGGAAGCGGTGGCAACCACCCCGGATGAAGACAATCCGCTTCCGCCCAAGATTAAGAAAGCCGCCTTCATTAAGTATGTAAATTGAGGCGCGTTCGCCGCCCGCAGCCTGCCTTGGTCAAAGCTCGCGGATGAACCAATCTTCCACTTTCTGGCGCGCCCAGGGCGTCTTGCGCAAAAATGTGAGGCTGGACTTTGTTGAGGGATTAAACTGAAAACACCGGATGGGGATGCGCCGGCCCATCTCGCCCCAACCGTGCTTTTGCACAAGGTGATTGATAATGGTCTCCAGCGTGATGCCGTGCAGCGGATCGCGCGGATGGGAAATGGGGTTTGGCATAGCGTTTCGGATTAAATCCGGCCGCCATGTTCTGCTAAATTGGCGGCGCCGTCAAACCGGCTGGCCGCGCGTACCCTCGATTTAGAAACCATTTCGGTTTCGTTTGCGTCTGGTCGCCTGTCTCCGCAAACTAACCCAGCTTAATTATGAATCAACTCACCCGTTTCGCCAGTCTTACCCTCGCCTTTGGCCTGCTCGCCGGCTCGGCGCTCGCCCAAACCGTCGCCCCTTACAAGGTGCTCGCCACCACCCAGCTCATGGGCAGCGGCGGCACCGATTATGTCTATGCCGACAACGACGGTCGGCGCGTGTATGTGCCGCGCGGCGGCAACACCTTTGTGTTCGACCTCGACCGCCATCAATATATCGGTTGCATCACCAATATCGGCGGGCACGGCGTGGCTATTGACCCCGCCAGCCATCACGGCTTTAGCAGCAGCAACCCTGTCGGCATGTTTGACTCCGTGACCTTGCAAAAACTCAAGACCATCGAGGTATCCGGGCGGCCCGACGGCATCCAGTTGGAACCCTTTTCCGGCAAGATCCTGATCCTCAGCCACGAATCCCCGAGCATCACGCTGATCGCCCCCAAGGACGGTACCGTTACCGGCACCATTGATATCGGCGGCGCCATGGAAGAAGCCCGCAGCGACGGGCAGGGGAAACTGTATGTGGACGTGGAGGATGAGAAGAAAATCGCCGTGGTGGATTTGGCCACCCTGAAAGTCGTCACCAAATACGACCTCGGCGACAGCGCCGGCGAACCGGGTGGCCTGGGCCTGGACGTTAAGAACCATATTCTCCTCGCCATGTGCGCTAACCCCAATGTCTGCGTCGTGGTCAATGCCCTCGACGGCAAAGTGCTCGCCACCTTGCCCATCGGTACGGGCACCGACGGCGGGGGCTTCAACCCCAACACCATGGAAGCCTTCAGCTCTCAGCGCGACGGCACCCTCACCATCATCAAGGAAAACAGCCCCACGGACTTTGCGGTGGAACAGACCGTTACCACAAAGATTGGCTGCCGCACCTCCTCGCTCGACACCAAGAACAACCAGATTGTCCTCATTTGCACCGAACGCCTGCCTTCAGCGATGGCCACGAACACCGTGACCATCCCGACTGCGGCTGCGACGACGAACACCTCCCCCGGCAAACGGCGCGGCGGCGGCGGACGCGGCGGCCCCGGCAACCTCGATATATTGTGGGTTGGCCGTTAAACGAGTTTTGCCTTCACCCCACCCAGCCCGACTAGGCTGGGCGTTTTTTATGCATCGGGCATGTCGCCTACCGGTCAAGGCCGGCGGCGGGCGGCATTTTTGTACTTTCCGTTTGTGCCCGTGGCAAGGCTGCGTAAAATCCGCGTGTGCTGGAAACTTTCACCGCCCAACTCGCCGCCGCGCAGGCGTTGTCCGTCGCGCAGGTCCGTGCGGCCGTCGCCGGCCTCACGGATGCCTCCGTGCCGGCCTCGCTGAAGGCGGATTTCCTCGTTGCCCTCGCCCGCAAGGGGGAGACGCCGGCGGAGATCGCCGCCTTCGCCGCCGCATTGCGTGAGCAATCCGTGCCGCCGCCGCTGGATGCCGCCACCCGCGCCCGCGAAATCCTCGACATCGTCGGCACCGGCGGCGACCGTCTGAGCACGTTCAATATTTCCACCACCGCCGCGATCTTGTGCGCTGCCGCCGGCGTGACGGTGGCCAAGCATGGCAACCGCGCGGTGACGTCCTCGGTCGGCAGCGCGGATGTAATCGAGGCGCTCGGCATCAAGGTCAATCTGTCGCCGGCGGACGCGGCGCGGGAACTGCGGGAGAAGGGTTTCGCGTTTTTCTTTGCGCCGAATTTTCATCCGGCGTTCAAGCATGTGGCCGCCGCGCGGAAGCTCTGCGCCGAGCGCGGGCAGCGGACGATTTTTAACATCCTCGGCCCGCTGCTGAATCCCGCGCGGCCGTCGGCGTCGCTGGTCGGCGTGCCGCGCCCGGAGCTGTGCGAGCCGATGGCGCAGGCTCTGCAACTGCTCGGCGGCCGGCGCGGCATGGTGGTCTGCGGCGTGGCGGAGGGAAAGCATCTCGACGAACTCTCGTCGCTTGGCCCGACGCATCTCGCGGAGTTTTATCACGAGCGCGGTTTCACCCAATCCGTTCTGTCGCCGGAAAATTTCCCGTTGCAGCCGGCCTCGCTCACAGATTTGCACGGCGGCGACAAACTGGCGAACGCGGAAATTATCCGCCGCATCCTGCGCGGTGCTGAACGCGGGCCAAAGCGCGACGCGGTGTTGCTCAATGCCGGCGCGGGTCTGTTCGTGGCGGGCCAAGTGAAGTCGCTTGCGGAAGGCTGGGAGCTGGCGGGCGAAACGATTGATGCCGGCCAGGCGGGCGCAAAGTTGGCTGAACTCGCAGCCTGATTATTCCTCCACGTGACCGGCCTCGACGGCGGCGTAGTGCAGGCCGAGGTTGTGCTGGGCGGTTTTGTTGCCCTGGCGCGCGGCTTTGATGAACCATTTCACCGCCTCGCGCGTGTCTTTTGGCACGCCGCGACCGGTCTGGTAGCACAGGCCGAGATTGCATTGCGCATCGGAGAGTTCCTGGTCGGCGGCCAGCAGATACCATTTGGCGGCTTCGGCAAAATCCTGTTCCACCACCTGGCCTTGTTCAAAGAAAACCCCGAGATTGAATTGCGCCGCCGGATAGCCGCGCTCGGCGGATTCACGATACCATTTCACGGCCTCGGCATAATTCTGCGGGACGCCCTGGCCGGTTTCATAAAGCATGCCCAGATTGAACTGCGCCGCCGGATCGCCTTGTTCCGCCGCCTCGCGCAGCCATTTCGCGGCTTCGCCGAGTTCCTGCGGGACGCCCTGACCCATCCAATAGCAGACGCCGAGATAACATTGCGCCACCGGATCGCCCTGGTCCGCCGAGCGGCGGAACCATTTTACGGCCTCGTGATTGTCCTGCGCCACGCCTTGGCCGTTCTGGAAGCAGACCCCGAGGTAGCATTGCGCCTGCGCATCGCCTTCCTGGGCGGCGGCGCGCATCGCTTCAAACGTGTCCCATGATTTCCGGGTGGTGGACATTTTTGTCAGCCCGTGAAGCATAGCCGCCGTTCCGATGAAGACAAGTCGTGAATTCCGCCAGCAATTTCACTTCCGCGCCGCCGGATTGCCTGCTACAAACTGCGCATGGCAACGCAATTGAAAATCGGTTTTCTTGGCGCTGGTAAGATGGCCACCGCGCTCGCCCAAGGCTTCGTGAACGCCCGGCTCGTGACCGCGAAACAATTGGTCGCCGCCGATCCGTTTGATGCCGCGCGCAAACAATTTGCCGCCGCGACCGGCGCGAAAACCGTCGCCGCCAACCTTGACGTGGCGAAGGCGGCGGATGTTTTGTTGCTCGCCACCAAACCGGATCAGTTTCCTGCCGCGCTGGCGGAAATTTCCGGCGTGTTCGACAAAAACCATCTGCTCATTTCCATCGCCGCCGGCGTGACGCTGGCGAAATTGGAAAGTGCGCTGC
>Ga0007882_10001103_pt1 | contig 15934 bp, 17 predicted proteins | sample CryBogCBH12Aug01_FD_71195 | JGI IMG/M metagenome (GOLD analysis project Ga0007882, IMG submission 71195) | Freshwater microbial communities from Crystal Bog, Wisconsin, USA - CBH12Aug09.1 | ecosystem: Environmental > Aquatic > Freshwater > Lake | place: Crystal Bog, Wisconsin, USA | collected... | reverse complement strand
TGCCCGTATGGCGTTTGCTTCCTTACAGAGAAAACCATTACGACTGTTGAAAATACCATTAAATGCAGGTATGAGTATTGGTGTGGTATTAATATGTGTAGAGTTGATGATGATGTTGATTATTTTATTACTGATGCCTTCCAATCTTGCAGGTGCCTGTTTTATTGGGTTTGCTATTGGTGAGTCTTTAGGAGCTTCAGCATTACGTATTGCAGGTGGTATCTTTACTAAGATTGCAGATATTGGATCTGATTTAATGAAAGTAGTTTTCAAAATCGGAGAAGATGATCCTCGTAACCCTGGTGTAATTGCTGACTGTACTGGTGATAATGCCGGTGATTCTGTAGGCCCTACTGCCGATGGTTTTGAAACCTATGGTGTAACTGGTGTTGCGCTGATTTCCTTTATATTATTAGCTGTTGGTGGTACTGCTTTAAATATGAGTCCTGAGGTTACGGGTACTATTCAGACTGCATTATTAGTATGGATATTTGTAATGCGTATTCTGATGGTAATTACTTCGGTAGTAGCATTCTGGATTAATGGTTTTATCAGCGATGCACTTTATGGAAATAAAGAAGATATAGATTTTGAAGCTCCTCTTACAAATCTGGTATGGATTACTTCTATCCTATCTATAATAGTTACATTTATTGTAAGTAAAATAATGATCCCGGATATTAATGGCAATCCAAATATGTGGTGGATACTGGCAACCATTATCAGTTGTGGTACTTTAGGTGCTGCCCTTATTCCTGAATTTACTAAAATATTTACTTCCCCTAAATCAACCCATGTACAAGAAATTGTAAGTGCAGGTAAAGAAGGTGGCGCTTCCTTAGTAATTCTTTCCGGATTAGTAGCAGGTAATTTCTCTGCTTTCTGGCAAGGACTTGTATTCTTTGTATTGATGTTTGCTGCTTATTTCGCAAGTAGTTTTGGCTTAGCAGGGTTTATGATTTATCCTTCCATTTTCGCCTTCGGTTTGGTAGCCTTTGGTATGTTAGGTATGGGACCTGTAACTATTGCTGTTGATAGCTACGGCCCTGTTACAGACAATGCACAATCAGTATATGAATTATCCCTTATTGAAGAAGTACCTGATGTAGATGCTGAAATTGAAAAAGACTTTGGTTTCAAACCTGACTGGGAAAAATCTAAGTATTATCTTGAAGCAAATGATGGTGCTGGCAATACCTTTAAAGCTACAGCAAAACCTGTATTGATAGGCACTGCAGTTGTTGGTGCTACAACCATGATTTTCTCATTGATTTTAATGATACAAAAAACATTGGGCGTAAGACCCGAAGAAATATTAAACCTTTTAAATCCTTATACAATTTTAGGATTTATTCTGGGAGGTTCTGTTATCTACTGGTTTACAGGTGCATCTATGCAGGCTGTAACTACCGGTGCATACAGAGCAGTTGAATACATTAAAAAACATATCAACTTAGATCCTGATGCACCTAAGAAAGCCGACGTTGAAAAATCAACTGAGGTCGTTAGAATATGTACTCAATATGCACAAAAAGGAATGTTCAACATCTTTGTTGGTGTATTCTTCTTTGCATTGGCTTTTGCCTGTTTCTCTTCTCCTTCCAGTATTGGTGGAAATAATGCTGTAGCTCTTTTTATAAGTTACCTGATTGCTATTGCAGTGTTTGGTTTATTCCAGGCAATCTTTATGGCTAATGCAGGTGGAGCATGGGATAATGCCAAGAAAGTAGTAGAGATAGATTTAAAAGCTAAAGGTTCACCATTGCACGATGCTACTGTTATTGGTGATACTGTAGGAGATCCATTTAAAGATACTTCTTCAGTTGCATTGAACCCAATTATCAAGTTTACTACCTTGTTTGGTTTACTGGCAATGGAGATTGCTATATCTAAAGATTTCAGAGATGTAGCACCTTATGTAGGTCTGGTATTTTTATCAATAGCCTTAATATTTGTATGGCGTTCATTCTATAAAATGAGAATAGAAAAATAGTTCTTATAACCATAAAACAGAAAAGTTTAACCCTGGATCTTTAAACTTACTTGTGTACAGTTTTGATTGTGAAAAAAGATGAAATCGCCTCCATAGAGGCGATTTTGTTTTGTAGGAATTACCAAAGCAGGTTACTAATCATTTTCAATTTATTGCCCTTCTTTATATTAATCATTACATATATCATTTTGATTATTGGTTAATGATATTTTTTATCTTCTGAAGCTCTTCTATGTCCAGTAAATCTTTGGGTCTTGCAGTTGATTTCTTTTCTTCCAATAGAGTATTAATGTGTAAAAAACGAACAGAAACACCACTAATATCAGCGATAAATGCATTTTGGTAACAGTTATCAAAATCATTCTGTGATAAGGTTTTTAAGTTTGTAAATAAATCCAACTCAATTCCCTTTGTCAGATAAATAGTAGTCCATCCAGGTACAAATTGTATGGTTTCCAGTTCTTTATAATCTCCCAGATTTAAATCAGCAATTGTTTTCCGGAGTTTTTTTCTATTTTCTGATGTATCTTTTATCCATATATCTACATCCTGCGTAATTCTGGATACACCATGAAGTATAGAAGCAAATCCACCAACCATAATATATTCTACATTATTATTATTCAGTGATTGCCAGAAGGATAATATATCTTCATCAAGAATGTCCATTAACAGTTGGTTTTGTAATCTTAGCTTCTTTAAGTTTCTGTACCAGTCTTATCATCTGCATGGCAGATTTAAATCTTTCAGTATAGCTTAATGAAAGCCTATGCCTTAGTTTATCTTCCTCGCTCAATATGATAGTATGTTGTTTATGCATAAATACAATACAAATGTAAGGTAGAACTAAATATTCTTTTAACAGAATGAATATATAGTTACTAATCTTCACCTGCATACCCCTGCTCATTTTGTTTTCTTACTTCAATAATTACATATTTATCTTCTAATAAACTGGTTCCCATAGTTCTATCTTGTTGCCCTCTGCATCAAGGATGTGAACAAATTTACCGTAGTCGTACGATTCAATAGTATCCAGAACAGTAACCCCCTCCTTTTTTAATTCCTCAACAAGTGCTACCAGGTTATCCACTCGGTAATTTATCATAAAGTCCTTAGTGGAAGGTTCAAAGTATTTTGTTGTTTCCGGAAAAGTAGTCCATTGTGTTTGTGCTTTCTTGGTACTATCTGCACCTTCATGCCACTTAAATGTTGCTCCATAAGGGTTGGTATCGAAACCTAAATGTGTTTTGTACCATTCATTCAATTTTTTGGGATCTTTACTTTTAAAGAAAATGCCGCCAATACCTGTTACTTTTTTCATTTTTGTTTTGTTGTTTGTTATAACTGTTTTAAATGCGAAACCTGATAGAAATGATGCTGTAATTACTAAAATTACAAATGATATTTTTTTCATTTTGTATGAATGTTTTGAGTGATATATATTTTTTAATAAAGCAAACTTATGTGAATATAAATATAGCTACTGCTGCAATATACTAATTATCAAATAAAACACAAGACGAGTGTTCCTGTTTATAATTTTTACTATAATAAGTTTGTCAGCATTATTGGTTATATTCTTTTCTGTATTTGCCAGTAATATCCAAATGGGTCTTTAAACATTCCTTGTCTGTAACCATAGTCCTGGTTTGTTGCTGGATTAATTTCGGTAGCTACAGCCTCAATTGCTTTATGCATTACATGATCAACATCAGGAACAAAAACACCTATTACAGATGTTACTCTTTTTGCACTTATAGGATCAAGTGCTTCATGAAAAGGCATTGTTTAGTGCAAATGAAATAATGCGCCATTAAATTCCAGTTCTGCAACATGAACACTTCCATCATTTTTAAAACAAAAAAGTTCCTTAGCTCCGAATTTTGTATAAAAATCAATGTTGATTGTTCCTTTGGGAATATGCAGTTCGGGAGCAAAATATGTTTTGTCTTTTTTTGTTGTCATACTATTTTATTCTCTGCTTAACTATTTACTTTGAAGGATAGAGTTCTTTTATATGCTTTATATGGTTTGTAATCATCTCTTTCAGAATATCCTGATCTATATCGGCAAGTGTTTTTATATGAACACATCCTTTGTCGGTTTTATGTTTCCCGAATTTCTCCAGTAAAAGTTCTCTGTCTTTTAAGTTAGCTGATAAATAAATGGCAATAGAAGATACTCTTGGCGAAAATGCAATGTTTGGACTATCGCCTTCCCTTCCACTTTCATATTTATAATGATGACTACCAAAGCCAATAATAGCAGGTCCCCACATTTTGGGTTCTTGTTTTGTTAGCTCTTTCATCAGCTTTATAAGATTAAAACAGTCTTTTCTTTTAGCTTCATCTTTTAATGCGTTAACGAAATCATCAACACTAAGTAAGTTTTCTGTTGTTTTATTTTTTGCCATTGAGTATTAAATTTTGATTATTATTTTCGTTTGTTATCTGTTTTAATTTGTAATGTGGTCAATGCATTACAGCTAACGGTGGCAGCTATTGAAGGCATCAACATTAGTAAAATTAAAGTTGTAAATTAAAACCTGATTGTTCTCCTGATAATATGTTATTCATAATTTTAAATTTCTTTATTTGTATAATATTCAAAATCAAAATAATGCCTTTTATTATAAACCAATATTTCTCCTATTAATCCTTTCTCACATTTATCTACAGGAATAGCTTTGCTTCCATTTAATTCTTTTAATGAACCAAAATAAATAGAAAAATTATGGCAATCAAATTGTATTGCCATCCAGTAAGCAGCAGCTTTATATTTTAATTCAGCAGATAATGCCTTTTCATAAACATTTTCACCAAGATTATATCTTGTGTTTAGTTTGCCATTTTTCTGGTATTTGTTTCTTGCTTTTACACTCACTATATATCTCAATCCATCTTTCTCGCATTCAATATCGGCAAATGTTTCATTCAGAATATTATCATTTAAATTTCTTAACCTGTCAAATTTTTTATCAACCAAAGCTTTCAAAGCAAATAGTTCTCCCAATTCTCCAAGAGACTTCTTTCTGGCTGCTTCTTTTTTATTTGTTTTATCCATATTCTTCATTTGATATAACACTTCATTACAAGTATCTTCAGTTTCCAAATTTATGTAGTTATATCATTTGTTTCTACCTGATATTAAATAAATCTTCATTATCCAATCAAAGTACGTCCTTTACATTGTTTTTATAGACTGTTTATGATCTTATAAAGCAATTTTACAGAGATTGATAACCTTATACACAGCCAATTCAGCTAAGCTATTTTATACAATTAATTTATCTCTTAAAATGTTTTGTCATGACCAGTATCAACGCAGTAATAGTAGTAGCCGACAAGGCTACTATTCAACTTGTTTCCAAAAGTTTATCTACACATTTTCCGGGTATTCAGTTATTGGCCTCAACTTGTAACATTGCCGATGGCGAAAAACTGATTCATCTGCATCAGCCCAATCTGGTGTTAGTAGAAATAGCACTGGACAACGATGCAGGGATGAAGATGCTGGACCATCTGACGCCTTATCCTTTCGAAGTATTGTTTATCTGCAAAACCAGGGATTGTAATTGCGAAGCTGTCAATTATCTGGCTGCTGGAATGCTGGTGCTTCCCATCAATCCGACTGTTTTTAAAACGGTTATCAACAAGGTTATTGAAAGGGTTCGCAATCAATTGCTTACATTGTATAAATATTTAGAAAATGACCTGAGTATTCAGCATAGTCAGAATATGAACCTGTCTGTTATAAACAACGGTAAGCGTCTGTTGATCAGAATGGGCGATATTGATTATCTGCATTCCGAAAATGGTTGTACAACTATATTCCTGAACGATAAAACCAAACTTACCTCCTCCGATCAGATTGGAGAAATAGAGCTTCATTTGCCTACGAACATTTTTTTCAGAATCCACAATTCGTATATTGCCCATATTCAATCAATAAAGTCCAGTTTTACCATAGGTCATACTTTATTTATACAAATGATTAATGGTAATAAAATACCCGTTTCAAAGTCTCACAAAGATGAAATGATAGCTATCATAAATAAGAATATTGCTTAATCTACAATAGACTTTATGGCTTTAAACTCATTACAGATTTTCCAATAAAAGCTTCAAATGATCTATCCGAATCCTCAAATGTACATTTGGAAGGATGGGTAAAATATGTATTATTTGTTGTATTACCTTGCACCCTGTTTAAGGGGAAGAAAAACATAAAAGATAAGTTTAGATTCTCTTTGGATATAAGTTCTTTCAAATTGGGTTTGGAAACTATCTGTAAGGATAAACATCATAACAGATAGTATATTCATCAAAGTCAAGCAGGTTTAAAGGTTATTCAATAGGTATTTATATATTTCCTATCGGAAAATATAAAAATCCAATTGGTTTTTCTTCAAATCCTGTAGCTTTTAAAGATTTCCAATCGGAAAATATGAAAATCCAATTGGTTTTTCTTCAAAACCTGTAGCTTTTGAGAATTTCCAATCGGATAATATGAAAATCCAATTGGTTTTTCTTCAAATCCTGTAGCTTTTGAGGATTTCCAATCGGATAATATAAAAATCCAATTGGTTTTTCTTCAAATCCTGTAGCTTTTGAAGATTTCCAATCGGAAAATATAAAAATCCAATTGGTTTTAATAAATTTCCTTTTGGTTTTGTAAAAATCATGTTTGAAGAACGATAAAATACGATTGTAATAACTATTTATTCATATAAATGCTTTTAATAACAATTAAAAATAAATAAAATGAGAAAGTCAACAGCATCAGTTAACTTCAGAAAAATGACCGGCATTACCTTAGAAGATTTTGCCGAAGGCGTATTGGGTGGACTATTTTTAAAAGTCCTGATATTTTTGTTACCTCCTATGACAAAAATAATATTTCAGGGTCTGATAACCGATTTCAGTAATGCAAGAAAGGCTTATGAAAATGGTGGTATAGCCGATTTACCATTATATAATAAAACCATGAAAGCACTGAAAGAGGGATTAAATCTTCTTGCACCTTATGTAGATACGATTGCATTAGGTGATATACCTACTATTAAAATGGCTGGTTTTAAGGCAACTTATGACCCTGCAAATGCAAAAGGAGGAATTATTGTAGAAGAAAATCTTACTTTAAAAAGACCCGAAAAAGGAACCGGAACACTAATTTCTGAATGCAGTTCTTACAATGGAGGTACAACATTTTTAGCTTTTTTAACCGAAAGACCTTTAACTGAAAATGATATTACCATTACAGATTCAATATTTCTTGATTTCCCTATTGGTTCTACTATAAAAATAAGACAATGCCCTACCAGACAAAACAAGAAAACCTGGACAGGATTAAAAATGGGCGTTATGTATTATTGTGTTTATATTATCATCAATAGTGCCGGTATCAGTAGTTTTAGTAATGTAGCTACAATGATGTGCGGCTAAATACAGTCCCGAAACTTCGGGATTTAGATTATAGATATCAGACTAATACAGGGGATTGAAGAATCTGTTTCTTCAATCCCCTGTTTATTTTTTAATTATTCTAACTTCCTGTATTGAACGTTAAACAACTTAAACCTTTTATACCTCTTAAACAGTATTCTGTATTATTCTATCTCCTATCTTCTGTCTCCTATCTCCTGTATTAATACTTTAAACCTCTTAAACAGTATTCTATATTATTCTATCTCCTATCTTCTGTCTCCTATCTCCTGTATTCAATCTTAATCAACTTAAACCTCTTAAACGGTAATAATTGAAGAAAGATGCAAATAAATTATCCCCGTTAAATGCTGTTTATTTGTCAGTAACATCCCATTTTGAGCGTCGGAATTAAAATTTTATCATTGCATTATAGAATGCTGAAAAGCCGTACCAGTAAGCAATTGCCGCATTTTATGACAACAATCATGTGTTAAGTTATTGCTATCAGTTGTATTTATCGTAATAATCTCCTTTACTTTGAAACACTTACTTTTGCTGCCAAATATGTAAAATATACACAATAGTGATATTGTTTATGGGGGTGATAGGAAAAAATTGTGAATGTCAAAGGTGAATTAAATGGATTTAAAAATGAAAAAGAAAGTAACCAGAATTGGTGTATTAACTTCGGGTGGTGACTCTCCTGGCATGAATGCAGCCATCAGAGCAGTAGTAAGAACTGGAATATATCACGGACTGGAAGTTTTTGGGATAATGAGAGGTTATAGCGGGATGATTGATAACGATATTTTCAGAATGGAATCCCGTTCTGTAGCCAATATAATTCAAAGAGGTGGTACCATACTAAAAACTGCCCGTAGCGACGAGTTTCGTACCCCCGAAGGAAGAACAAAAGCATACAATAACCTTAAGCTACATGGAATAGATGGTTTGGTAGTAATAGGTGGTGATGGTAGTTTTAATGGCGCTCAGCGACTTAGCAACGAACATGATATTCCTTGTATTGGTATTCCCGGAACTATTGACAGGGATATTGCCGGCACCGATGTAACAATTGGTTTTGACACTGCTGTTAATACTGCTGTAGAAGCTATTGACAAAATACGCGATACGATGGATGCCCACGACAGAATATTTGTGGTGGAAGTAATGGGTAGGGATGCGGGATATATTGCCTTGCATAGTGGTATAGCTACCGGAGCTGAAAATATTATTATTCCGGAAACCAGAACCGATATTGATGATATGATAGCTGGTCTGGATGAAAAAGAAAAGCGTAGCAAACTGGTGAATCTGATAGTGGTGGCCGAAGGTGGCGAATATGGTGATGCTAATGCAATAGGCAAAATAATAAAAGCCCGTATTCCGGAAGCTGATACAAGAGTATGTATATTAGGACATATACAAAGAGGTGGTTCTCCATCCTGCGAGGACAGAGTGGTAGCAAGCCACATGGGTTACTATGCTGTAGAGAGTTTATTGTGTGGCAGACACAATGTAATGGTGGGTGTTATTAAAGGAAAAATTCATTATACCCCATTAGACAAAGTAGTGAAAGAAAAACATACTATTGGTCAGGAGTGGATGAAAATAGTAAAGATTTTAGCATCATGAAATGAAGCTGATTTTTAATAAATCACTATTTATTAACAATTGTTAGCTATTTTAGCTGCCTGTAATATTATTAATTTAATAAAAAACGATTGTTTATATGGAAAGGAATTATGCAGTAATGAAACAAAATAAAGTTATGAAGAACAGTAATACAATGCCTCAGAACAGAACGAAGATAGTAGCTACAGTGGGTCCTGCCTGCGATAGCTATGATGGATTGAAAGAACTGGCTTTAGCCGGTGTAAATGTGTTTAGATTAAACTTCTCTCATGGCACACATGAAGATAAAGCACAGGTGATAGAACATATCAGAAATATTAATCAGAATCTTGGTTTAACTATCTCTATATTAGGTGACTTACAAGGACCTAAACTTAGAGTGGGTGAAATAGAAAACAACCATCTGGATGTAAAAGCAGGTGACATTCTAACCTTTACCAACGAGAAATGTATTGGTACTTTAGAAAAGATTTTTGTAAGTTATCCTAACCTTTCAGAAGATGTAAGATTAGGAAACATTATCATGATTGATGATGGGAAAATTGAAGTTAAGGTAGTAGGTATTACCAAAGATAAAGAAGTAAAAGTAGAAGTTACTTTAGGAGGAGTTCTATCTTCTAAAAAAGGAATTAATCTGCCCGATACCAAAATTTCTTTGCCAGGATTAACGGATAAAGATCTGATAGATTTAGAATTTATCATTGAACAAAAACTGGATTGGGTTGCACTAAGTTTTGTTCGTCACGTAAAGGACATCATTATTCTTAGAAATAAGCTTCAGGAGAAGAAAAGTAAGACCAAGATTATAGCTAAAATAGAAAAACCTGAAGCATTACTTTGTATCAGGGATATCATTATTGAAAGTGATGCTATCATGGTGGCCCGTGGTGATTTGGGAGTAGAACTTCCAATAGAAAAAGTTCCATTAATTCAAAGAGATCTGATTCGTAAATGTATCCATCGTGGCAAGCCTGTAATAGTGGCTACACAGATGATGGAAAGTATGATAGACAGAGTAAAACCTAACCGTAGCGAAATTACCGACGTTGCAAATGCAGTACTGGAAGGTGCTGATGCTGTAATGCTGAGTGGTGAAACTGCTGCAGGTAATCATCCTGCTCTGGTTGTTCAAACTATGTGTAAAATAATTGAGCAGGTAGAAAATACAGAATACCGTTATAACAGAGAAGAAGATCTGAAACCTCAAACACACTCTCCTTCTTTCTTAAGCGATGCTGTTTGTTACAATGCCTGTAAAATGGCTCAGGATACCAATGCAAATGCGCTTATAGGTACTACTGCCAGCGGTTATACCGCATTTGTTTTAAGTAGCTATCGTCCAAAATCACCATTATTTATTTTTACTAAAGAAAAACAACTTGTAACTCAACTTAGTTTAAGCTGGGGAGTAAAAGTATTTTATTCTAATGACGAAAGTAGCCTTGATGAAATAATTGAATCACAGATTAGCTACCTTAAAGAAAAAGGCTATCTTGAAACTGGTGATGTAGTAGTAAGTACTGGTAGTACACCAGTTCATTTACACTTACCAACTAATGTACTGAAAGTATCTAAAGTAGATTAATGACTAATACCTGTATGCAGGTAAAATAAAAGATTGCAGGTTACTGGTTTTATAACTGGTAACCTGTTTTCATGTCAAAGCAGATGTTGTAGAATTTAAGTTGCAGGTTCCCGGATTTGTAATACAGGTAACAACAGGATATTTGATAAAGTATAATCATTACTCCTGAACTTTCGCAAATTAATATTTGTAAATGTGTCAGAATAACTACCTCAAAAATCTGTATTGTCTATTTACTTAACCTGTATAACTATAACGTCAGAATTACTTATATTCTGAACATTGGTGGAAGAATACTGAACAATGTAATCAACAAAATAAAAAATAAAATCAATAATACCCAGCTTAAAACTTTCCACTTAAGAGCAGCATCATGTGTAATGCTGATTTTTACAGGTTTACGTTCGGGAGTATTATCTTCTGTTATATTAAATTCAGTATTAGTGTCGTCTTCTTTCTTAGTCCATTCTTCTGCCTTTTCTTTTACAACAGGAATAACAGCAGGTATTATTTCTTCAGCAACATGCGTTACAGGTCGAAATATTTCTTCACTAACAGTTGGAGCAGTTGGAATAGTTTCTTCTGCAAAAGGGGATACCAGAGAATGGGTATGTTCAGTAGCAAAAGTTTCCACAGCTTTTACTGCTTCGTCAGGTTTAGAAAAAGATACTGAGTTCGAGAATTTATCTCCTATATCACTAAGACTTCCTATTCCAAAAATAGAAGTTAGATTGTACTCTTCAGGAACAGCACTGATGATACTGTCTTTCTCTTTTGCTAATACCTGAGCGGCATCAGTAATACTTAGTTTATTCTTCTTAATATGTTCGCCCAATACGCCTAGAGCTGTTGGAGTAACCAAACGTACAAGCCAGTTGGCAGAGGTTTCTCTTAAGCCCGAATTGATGGAAACTTTATGGGAGATATCAGATAGCTTTTCACCAAACAATTCTTCGGCACTATCAAATAATTTCTCATACTTAGTATAATTTTTACCTGTAATTATCTTAGATAAACTTCCCTGAAATTTCACTTCAGAAGCATCATTACTATGTTGAGCAATCAGTGCAAGACCATCAGGTGTACTTCCTTTTTGCATCAATCCTGTAAATACTGATGGTATAATTCCGGAAATGCCGTCTTTAACATATTCAGGTCTTTCACTCAATATGCTAGCCGTCTTTGTTATAAAGTCTTTAGGAAATAACTCCTTAACTGATTCAAACAGGTTAATCGACATAATGTATAATTTTAAAAAGCAATGAATTCTATTTGCTCTTAATAAGCTAAAATATTATACCCCAAAAATAATGATAATTGTGATAATAATAATAGAATTCTTAGTAATCAGTTTCGTTTAAATATAGAAATCTTTTGTAATAATATCATCAGGCAGTTATAAACCGCTTTTTTGACTCTTCCACCATTTATATCCAATAAAGCCGATGATTGCAAAAGGAGTAAGCATTAAATAAACAATTGCTGTATTTAATGCATGCGCCGGCCCCTCTCCTAACTGAGAAGCAGTTTTAGTACAGATAGAACATTGACTGTTGGAATCTGTAACACCAATAATAAATATCAGTAAGGCAATAATGAATCCGGCTAATCTTTTTTGCATGATTAATTTTTTCTGTATTGCAGCAAATATATACTGCAATACAGATTTTTTAAAAACAACCTTGTACGTTGTTATTTCTTTCCTTTTTTAGCATATTGCATAATCTTATTAATAGAATTGTCTGAAGGAGATATTAAGCCTTCTTTATTGGCTTTATCCAACTCTTTCTTCGATAGCTTAAGGTATTTTACTTCCTCTGCTACAGATTTATCTTCTTTAACAACTCTATCAATCGCCAGACTCAATATGGGCGAAGCTTGTTGATACACATAAAGCATCAACTGTTCCTGCGTAAACTTTTGCATAATCTATTTTAACAGTAACTAAACGTAAATGTACTGCTTTCGAGGGGTAAAATGCGGAGGATACAATATAAACGTGTGGATAACTTCTTTATTGTGCTGGAGTTGTACTTTTTATTTGTGAAGAGTCTTCCATCAAAAAAATGTCTTCACCATCTTTCTTCATCAGATAGTGTTCACGGGCGTATTTCTCAATAGCAGCGGGATTGTTCTGCAAATCAACAAGGTCTTTCTTAGCTTTATTTATCTGTTCCTGATAATATTTTTTCTTCTTTTCAAGCTCTTTTCTATGCTCTTTTAAATTGTGAACAAAAAAATAGTCCCGTTGATCAAAAAACAGCATCCAAACCGCAAAAATGATTGCTGCGGCAAAATACTTATTAAAAATCAGTGGTAATATTTTATCTTTCATGTTCATTATAAATAACAATCGGCAGTAAAAATAAGATACTTATTTGTTACTGCCGATTATTATACGTAAAAGGGATAAATACTCTTTAATATTTCCAATAATAAACAAAATAGCATTATTGTGTATTACTTCCCTTTAGATCACCTTTACTCCTAAACTCCCTTTAGGGGGAAGGGGTATTTATTTGCCGAATTTAATCTTTCCTTTTCCTAAGAAAATACCAGTGCTACCCAATTCTTCTTCAATACGAATCAATTGATTATACTTAGCAATTCTATCAGTACGGGAAGCAGAACCAGTTTTAATCTGACCACAGTTTAATGCAACAGCTAAGTCAGCAATAGTTACATCTTCTGTTTCACCACTTCTGTGACTCATAATAGTATTATATCCATTATGTTGAGCCATTGATACAGCATTGATAGTTTCGGTGATAGTACCTATCTGATTTACTTTTACTAATAAACCGTTAGCAATTCCTTTATCAACACCTTGTTTCAAACGTTCTACATTTGTAACAAACAAATCATCACCCACCAACTGTACTTTTTTACCAACTGCTTCTGTAAGGTTTTTCCAACCAGTCCAATCATCTTCAGCCATACCATCTTCGATAGAAACGATAGGATATTTCTTAACCCAGCTTTCCCAGAATTTCACTAATTCATCGCTGCTTACCGCTTTGCCTGAACTTTTATGAAAAACATATTTCTTTTTCTTAGCATCCCAAAGTTCACTATTGGCAGCATCCATAGCAATTGCAATCTGAGAACCAGTTTTAAATCCTGCAGAAGTAATAGCTTCCAGTACAATTTCAATAGCTTCTTCATTGCTTTGAATGTTTGGAGCAAATCCACCTTCATCACCTACGTTAGTACTGAAACCTTTTTTCTTCAATACAGATTTCAGGTTATGAAATACTTCAACACCCCAACGTAAACCTTCGCTGAAAGATTCTGCACCTACAGGCATGATCATAAATTCCTGGAAGTCAATCTTGTTATCAGCATGAGCACCACCATTCAGGATGTTCATCATTGGTACAGGCAATGTTTTAGCATTGGTACCACCTATATATCTGTACAAAGGCAATCCAGCTTCTTCAGCAGCAGCTTTTGCAACTGCCATACTTACTGCAAGAATTGCATTAGCACCTAATTTACTTTTGTTTGGAGTGCCATCCAGATCAATCATTACCTGATCGATTGCGGCCTGCTGCGATACATCGAATCCAACAATTGCTTCGGCTATATCATCATTTACGTTTTTAACTGCTTTCAATACGCCTTTACCACCGTATTTCTTTTTATCAGCATCTCTCAATTCCATTGCTTCGTGAATACCAGTACTGGCACCACTTGGAACCGAGGCACGACCCATTGCGCCATCGTCTGTTAATACTTCTGCCTCAACGGTAGGATTACCGCGACTGTCTAAAATTTGTCTTGCATGAACTTCTACAATGTAACTCATAATTTGTTCTTTAATTTAATTATTTAAATATGTTGCTTTGTTTTTGTGGAAAAAGCTTATAATGAAATCTTATCCGGTATATTTTTAATCGGATGAGCAAAAGTAATGAATCATTTTGTAACCATCACTATGATATTCGTCAGATAAATTTAAGTAAGGTGATTTTATTGACCCACTTACCCAAAATAATCTGCTGATATTACTGGATTATTTTAAAATTCCTATCTAAAGCAATAATGTTATAGCTAACAACAGTAAAACAAGGACAGGAAGATAGTTTGTACTTGTAACGTGGATATTTAATATATAGATAATTCCTATTGTAGTAAATTTCTTAAATCTGATAGCAATAATAGTTTTTTATAGAATAACATAATGATAATTTTCATCATTTCAGTCTTTCTTAGTTGTTAACAATATTTATTAGTAATAAGTATAAGATTCGAAAATATTATGTACAAATTGCTATTGTATTATTTTTAACAGTAATATTTTTCTTACATTACAACCTTTTAAAGGTAATGCTCTCCTAATAGTATAAATAATTTGGAAAACACTTTTCACATACACGAATCATTAATAGCAAAAGCTTGTAAAGGCAATGCTTCGGCTATGGAACAACTCTACAATCAGTTTAATAAGGCTATGTATAATGTATGTGTGAGGATGACGGGTAACAGAGTGGATGCTGAAGATGTATTGCAGGAAAGCTTTATAATAGCATTTAATAAACTGCATCAACTGAAAGAAGCTGCACAATTTGGGGGATGGCTGAAAAGGATTGTGATAAATGAATGTATAAGATATAGTAAGAAAAACTTTTACTGGGATGACTGGAACGAAGACTGGAACGATACTATGAAAGAAGAAGACAGTGAATGGTGGACAACAGTAGAGATGAAGCAAATACACGATGCTATTAAAAGATTACCGGATGGTTGCAGGCAGGTATTTAATCTCTTTGTGCTGGAAGATTTTTCTCATAAAGAAATTGCAAACACTTTAGGTATCTCGGAAGGCACCAGCAAAAGCCAGTACTTCAGAGCAAAGAATATGCTGAAAGATAAACTAATAAAACAATTATTCAACAATGGATAAGTTTAAACAATATTTACAGGAACATTCCAGAGAACTGGATGTGGAAGAACCTGGGCTGAGGGTATGGAAGAATATCCGTGATAAACAGATAACCTCTAAACCTGCATTTTCAATGTTTACTGTATTACGTTATGCTGCAGCAGCCTGTATATTAGCCTTAGCAGGTATTGGTATATGGCATCTAACAGGCAATCAGACTAAAGAGGTTGTTGCTATTGTAAAACAAAAGATTGATACATTAAGAGGAATACAGGAAATAAAAACGGAGAAAGATAGTTTGGTTGCTCCATTGAATATAGCTTCTGCAAATTCTGAAGAACACCTGAAGGTAAACAATCACGAAAGTTCTGGTAAAATAAAAGCTACTGATTCGAACAATCATAAGT
>Ga0007882_10001099_pt1 | contig 15953 bp, 10 predicted proteins | sample CryBogCBH12Aug01_FD_71195 | JGI IMG/M metagenome (GOLD analysis project Ga0007882, IMG submission 71195) | Freshwater microbial communities from Crystal Bog, Wisconsin, USA - CBH12Aug09.1 | ecosystem: Environmental > Aquatic > Freshwater > Lake | place: Crystal Bog, Wisconsin, USA | collected... | reverse complement strand
CTCGCTGGTGCGGCTGATGCCCTCGCCGTACATGATGTCGAAGGTGGCCACCTTCAGGGGTGGCGCGACCTTGTTCTTCACGACCTTGACCTTGGTCTTCTTGCCGATGACAGAGGAGTCCTCGTCCTTGGCGGCCACCAGGGGGTCGTTGGTGTTGCCCTTGATGCTCTGGATGCTGCGCACGTCGAGGCGCACGGAGGCGTAGAACTTGAGCGCGTTGCCGCCGGTGGTGGTCTCGGGGCTGCCGAACATCACGCCGATCTTCATGCGGATCTGGTTGATGAAGACCACGCAGGTGTGGGTCTTGCTGATGGTGCCGGTCATCTTGCGCAGGGCCTGGCTCATGAGGCGGGCCTGCAGGCCCACGTGGCTGTCGCCCATCTCGCCGTCGATCTCGGCCTTGGGCACCAGGGCCGCCACCGAGTCCACCACGATGATGTCCAGGGCGCCGCTGCGCACCAGCTGGTCGCAGATCTCCAGGGCCTGCTCGCCGCTGTCCGGCTGGCTGATGAAGAGGTTCTCGATGTCCACGCCAAGCTTCTTGGCGTACTCGGGGTCGAGGGCGTGCTCGGCGTCGATGAAGGCGGCCAGGCCGCCCTTCTTCTGGGCCTGGGCCACCATGTGCAGGGCCAGGGTGGTCTTGCCGCTGGCCTCGGGGCCGTAGACCTCGACCACGCGGCCCTTGGGCACGCCGCCCACGCCCAGGGCGGAGTCCAGGGCGATGGAGCCGGTGCTGATGACCTCGATGCCCTCGGCGGGACTCATGCGGTCGCCCAGCTTCATGATGGAGCCCTTGCCGAAGGCCCGCTCGATGTCGGCCAGGGTGCGGGACAGGGCTTTGAGGCGATCGTCTTGCTCGGACGCGGCCATGGAACCTCCAAGGGGATGCCTCAAGGGTGAAGCAAAAAGCGAAAAAAACAAGAAATCTTTTTCTACGGTCCGGCGCCCTCCCGGCCGAAGAGAGGGGGGATGTCCGCAGACGCCCCCCCGCCCACCTCTCCCGAACCGCTGGCCGTCCTCGAGGCCAGGCTGGCCTCGGTCCAGGCCGAGGCGGACCGCTACCGGGCCCTGGTGGAGGACCTGAAGGAGGTCCTCTTCCAGATCGACCGGCAGGGGCAGTGGGCCTTCCTGAACCCGGCCTGGACCGAGCTGACGGGCTTCTCCCTGGAGGAGAGCCTGGGTCGGCCCTTCCTGGGCTTCCTGCACCCCGCGGACAACACCCGCTACCTGAACATGCTCACCTACGCGGTGGACACCGGGCAGGCGGTCTTCGAAGGGGAGTTCCGGGTCCCCACGCGGACCGGCGAGGTGAAGTGGGTGGATGCCCACCAGCGCATCGCCTTCGATGAGGGCGGTGTGGTGCTCGGCGTGTCAGGGACCCTCAATGACATCACCGAGCGCAAGCGCACCGAGATCGTCCTGCGCATGGCCACCAGCCGCCTGCGGGCCCTGATCGAGAACATGCAGGCGGGCATCCTGGTGGAGACCGAGGGGCGCCGCATCGCCCTGCTCAATGAGACCTTCTGCCAGCTGTTCCAGGTGCCGGTGCCGGCCCACATGCTGGTGGAGAGCGAGACCCGCGACCTGCTGGACGAGTGCCTGCCGCTGCTGGCGGACCCCGGGACCTTCCTGGCCCGCCAGGACGCGGTGGCCCTGGCGCGGGTGCCGGTGCTGGGCGAGGAGCTGGCCCTGGCGGACGGGCGCATCCTCTCCCGGGACTTCGTGCCCATCCTCGTGGGCGAGGAATACCTGGGCCACCTCTGGCAGTACCACGACATCACCGAGCGCCGCCGGGCCGAGATCAAGCTCGAGGAGGTGGCCATCGAGCTGGAGGTGGCCCGGGACCGCGCGCTGGAGGTGTCGGGCCTCAAGAGTGAATTCCTGGCCAACATGAGCCACGAGATCCGCACGCCCATGAATGGCATCATCGGGATGACGGGCCTGCTGCTGGACACGCCCCTGGGTGGCGAGCAGCGGCAGTACGCCGAGACCGTCCGCTCCTGCGGCGAGGCCCTGCTCACGCTCATCAACGACATCCTCGACTTCTCCAAGATCGAGGCGGGGAAGCTGGCTTTCGAGACCCTCGACTTCGACTTGCTGTCCGTGATCGAGGACGTGCAGGCGGTGCTGGCTGTGAAGGCCCAGGGCAAGGGCGTCGAGCTGGGCCTCTTCGTGGACCCGGCCACGCCGCTGGCTGTGGCGGGCGATCCCACGCGGTTGCGCCAGATCCTCACCAACCTCATGGACAACGCCCTCAAGTTCACCCATGAAGGCTCCGTGGAGGTTCGCGTCCGGCCCGAGTCCCAGGACGGCGACCAGGTCCTCCTCCGCGTGGAGGTGCGGGACACGGGCATCGGCATGCGGCCGGACGTGGTGGAGCGCCTCTTCAACTCCTTCTTCCAGGGTGACAACTCCACCACCCGGAAGTACGGCGGCACGGGCCTCGGGCTGACCATCAGCAAGCGCCTGGCGGAGCTGATGGGCGGCAGCATCGGCGTCAGTAGCGCCCTGGGCGAGGGCAGCACGTTCTGGTTCACGCTCCGCCTGACGGCCCGGAGCCGCCCCGGGCCCTTGCGGCCGAGGAGCGCGAGCGTCCTCCTGCTGGGCCTCCCGCCCGTGGTGGCCCGCCTCGTGGCCGGCCAGCTGGAGGCCTGGGGGCTGGAGCCGGCGCAGTCCCCGGCGGGCGCCGACCTCGCCGATTGGCTGCAGCAGGCCCGCCGCCCCGGAGCCCTCATCCTGGCGGCGCCTGGAACCCTGGACCTCGCCCTGGAGCAGGACCGGGACGGGGCCGTGGTGCTGGTGAGCCCGCTCTACCGGCCGGAGCTGCGCGAGGCGGCCGCCCGCAAGGGGGTCCAGTCCTTCCTCTCGGTGCCGGTGCGGCCCAGCCTCCTGCGCGGCCTCCTGGAGCCGACCGACTCCGCTTCGGGGGAGCCCGCCTCAGCGGTGCCGGCACCCGCCGTGGACGGTCCCGTGAAGGTGCGGGTCCTGCTCGCCGAGGACAACCTGGTGAACCAGAAGGTGGCGCTGGTGATGCTCCGCAAGCTGGGCATCGAGGCGGATGTGGTGGGTACCGGCGTCGAGGCCCTGGATGCGCTGGTGGGCGTGGCCTACGATCTGGTGCTGATGGACTGCCAGATGCCCGAGATGGACGGCTTCGATGCCACCCGGCGCATCCGCGAGCGGGAGCGGGGCAGCCGCCGCCTGCCCGTGGTGGCCATGACAGCGAACGCCATGATGGGCGACCGGGAGCGCTGCATCGAGGCCGGCATGGACGACCACATCCCCAAGCCCGTGCGGGTGGAGGCCCTGCACCGGGCGCTCTTCCGGTGGCTGCCAGCCGGCGCCGTGCCGCCCGTGCCGGGAGGGGCCTGACATGGCGCGGGGCGCAGCCCTCCTGGAGGACGCCACGGCCATCCGCATGGCCCTCCAGCGCCTCTGCGTGGATGGCGCGCGCCTGGAGGTGGCCTACCGGGACCAGCGCTCCGCCTTCCCCATCCTGACGGAAGACGGCGAGCGCCTGGCCTTCCGGATGCCCTTCGAGGCCATCGACGCCTGGGGGCTGAAGCCCGGTGAGAACCTGGCGGTCAAGCTCAAGGACCGCGGCCTCGAGTACGAGTGCGTGGTCGCCCAGGCGGGTCAGGAGGTCTACGAGGGCGTGGAGACCTGCCTGGCCACCATCCCCCGGGTGCTGCGCCGCTCGGACATGCACCGCCTGGCGGACTTCATCCCCGATCACGCCCACATGCCGGTGCGCGAGGCCACCTTCACCAACACCCGCAACGCGCTCATCGACGGCACGGTCCAGAGCTTCGGCGAGGAGGGCCTGGAGCTGGTCCTCCGGAACAGCAAGCAGGACATCCGCGAGCTGCTGCGCATGGGGGAGGAGTCCCTGCTGGACCTGCCCCTGGAGAACGATCTGCGCCTGCGGGCACCCACCACTGTGGCCTACTTCGGCGATAACCTCGTGGGCCTGCGCTTCACCAAGCAGGCCGACCCCCGGCTGCTGGAGCAGTACCGCGGCTGGATGCAGGAGCAGCAGGTCATCCAGGAGCAGCATGACCGGGAGGACTTCTCGCCCCGGGGGTTCCAGGAGGCCACGGCCCGGCTGAACCGTGCGGCGGCCCTGCCGACGGTGAAGGTGCTGGTGGACCGGGAGCCGCTGCTGCTGCTGCTCACAGAGAAGGAGGACTTCGCCCGGCGTCTCGGGGAGGCCCTCAGCCGCAAATTCGGTCTGGCGGTCCTCGACCACATCAAGGGGCCGGTGAAGTCGCAGCTGGCCAGCGTCGGCGGTGCCGACGGCTCCTGGGGGCGGGTGCGCATGGTGCTGGTCCACAATCAGCTGCGCCTGGCCAGCCCCCTCGAGCTCTGCCGGCAGCTGGTGGAGCAGGAGGGCTGCCCCATTCCCGTCATCCTCGCGGGCACCGAGGAGGACGAGGCCAAGAAGCGGCACCACGCCATGACCGCGGGCGCCGTGGACTACGTGGTCGTCGAGCCCTTCCGGATCCTCGCCATCCTCCGCCGCCTGGATGATACGCTGCGGCTGTTCGAGGGGGATTGAGGCGTTGCTGGCAGCCGACAGCCCCATTCACCGCAGCGCCACATCCCGTCCGCGCCAGTGGTTCACGCCCCGCAGGCGGTCCCAGAGAGCCCAGGCCGTGCCCAGGGCGAAGACCACGGCGTTGAGGGGCCAGAGGGCCCAGAGCAGGTCCATGGGGCGTCCCGTGAGCCGCTGCTGGGCGTCGCCGGCCAGCGCTGGCACCAGGAGCCAGAGCAGCAGGGCCAGGCCCGGGTGGCCCGCGCAGGGCAGCCAGAGGGGCGCCAGGCCCACGGCCAGCACCACCGGCAGGGCCGGCGGCAGCAGGCCCCAGGCGGGCAGGGCGGCGGCATTCTTCCGCATGGCCCGGACCAGCTCGCCGAGGCCGTGGTACATCCGCAGGTGGAGGTCGGGACCGCCCCGCGCCACCCGGTTCACGAAGCCCGCGGCCTTCACCCGGCGGGCCAGCATCATGTCGTCGATGGCCTCCAGGGGCACGGCGGCGTGGCCGCCCACGGCGTCGTAGGCGGCACGGCGCACCAGCGTGAAGGCCCCCACGCCGCAGAAGGCCGGATGCCGCGGGTTGGGCACCTGGTGGGGCGGCACCGCCAGCAGGAAGGCGGACGCGGCCAGGGGCAGGACGATGCGCTCGCCGGGGCTCACGGCGTCCACGGCGGGCACCAGGGCCAGGATGTCCGTGGGCGCGTGCCGCTGGGTGTGGGCCAGGGCCCGGCTCAGCACGGTGGGGGCGGCCTGCACGTCCGCGTCCACGAACAGCAGCCAGTCCGCGGCCCGGGCCTCGGGCTGCCGGGCGGCGAGGTCCAGGGCGTGGTTCTTCCCCAGCCAGCCCGGTGGCAGGGCCTCGTTGCGGAGCACGCGCAGCCGGTCCGGCCGGGCGGCGGCCCGGGCCTGGAGCAGCCCGGTGCTGCCGTCCGTGGAGCCGTCGTCCACCACGAGGATGTGCAGGCGGGGATAGTCCTGGGCCAGCCAGGAGTCGAGGGCCGCGCCCACCTCCGCCACCTCATCGCGCACGGGGATGCAGAGGCAGACCGCAGGGGGTCCCGCGGGCAGCGGGAGCCCTGGCCCCAGCTCGGGCAGCCGGTGCCAGTGCCGGCGCAGGAGGGTCAGCGCCGCCAGCACCGCGCCCACGGAACTCCAGGATGCCGCTTCCAGCCAGACCATCCTTCAGCCTAGCCTGGGAGCAGGCGGCACCCGAGGTAACCCATGCATCTGGCCTTCCTGGCCCACGACCCCCTGGCCGGCACCCTCATGCTGCTGGCTCTGCTGTGGCTGTCGGCGAAGGTGGGTGGCGAGCTGGCCGTGCGCCTGCAGCTGCCCGCGGTCACCGGTGAGCTGGCGGTGGGCCTGGTCCTCACGGCCCTGCACCGGACCTGGACCTGGTTTCCCGAGGTGAGCGCCTCCCCCTCCGCGGCGTTCCTGGGGGGGCTGGGCGTGGTGGTGCTCATGTTCGCCGTGGGCCTGGAGTCCACGGTGCCGCAGATGCTGCAGGTCGGCCTGGCCTCCCTCCGGGTGGCGCTCATCGGCGTCGCGGCGCCCATGGCCGCGGGCCTGGCCGGGGCCTGGCTCCTGCTGCCCCGGGGGACGCCCTTCGTGCTGGACCTGTTCATCGGTGCCTGCCTCTGCGCCACCAGCATCGGGATCTCCGCCCAGGTGCTGCGGGAGAAAGGGGCCTCGGAGTCCCTGGAGGGGCGCATCATCGTCGGCGCTGCGGTGGTGGACGATGTGCTGGGTCTGCTGGTGCTGGTGGCGGTCTCGGGCCTGGTGGGCGCCACCGCGGCCGGTCTGGGCTCAGGTCTCCTGAGGACCCTGGGGCTGGCCCTCGGCTTCCTCGCGGCGGCCTTCACCCTGGGCCGCCTGGCCACCCCCCGACTCTTCCGGCTCGCCAGCCGCTTCCGGGGCGAGCAGGTGCTGCTGCCCCTGGGCCTCGGGTTCGCCTTCCTGCTGGCCTGGCTGGGCAGCCTCGCGGGGCTGGCCTCCATCGTGGGCGCCTACGCCGCGGGCCTCATCCTGGAACCCGCGCACATCGAGGACCTGGAGCGCCGGGAGCAGCGGACGCTTGAGGAGCTGGTGCACCCGCTGGTGTCGGTGCTCTCGCCCCTCTTCTTCGTGCTCATGGGGGCCGCCGTGGACCCCGCGGCCCTGTTCCAGCCTGCCACCCTGGGCTTCGCTCTGCTCCTGGCGGGCCTGGGCATCGTCGGGAAGTATCTCGCGGGCTACGGCGGTGGCCGGGCCGCGCGGAGCGCCGTGGTGGGCTGGGGCATGGTGCCTCGGGGCGAGGTGGGCCTCATCTTCGTGGCCACCGGCGCCCAGCTGCGCCTGGGCGACGCGCCCCTGCTCAGTCCCGGGGTCCAGGCCGGCATCGTCGGCGCCCTGCTCCTCACGACCATCGCCGGTCCCGTGGGGCTGGGCTGGGCCCTGCAGCGGGGCCCCCGGGAGCAGGCCTGAAGGGCCGGACTTCCCTCGGAAGGCCGGGCGGACTAGGTGATCAAGCGTATGGAGTCAGGGCCGGGCTGGCTCTAGCCTTCAGAAGCGGCCCCTGCTGCCGGGTGACAGTCCGGGCGGGCTCGGCCGTGAAGGAGGTGGTGATCATGGGGGAGTCTCGGCCATTGGGCATTCTCGTCTTCAATGCTGACGGAACCCTGCTCCGGTACAGCAAGGAAGCGGCCGAGGTCACCGGCTATGCCTTCAATCAGATGGAGACCCTGCAGCAGTGGTGCGAGCTCCTGTTTCCCGATCCGGTCAATCAGGCCATCGTGAAGACGGCGCTCCACGAACTGGCTGCGAACCTCGAGGGGGGCCAGGCCCGCACCTTCGAGTTCTCCCTGCCGTTCCGGACCGCCTGCGGTGATACCCCGCAGGGCCACTTCACCATCGCGGTGAGCAGCCCGGTGGGGGAGAAGCCCGAACCCATCATCCTGATCAGCCTCCTCGAGAAGGCGCCGGGCGCCCCCCTCCGCCCGGCACTGGGTAGCCGGGACGTGCTGGGGCAGGCCCTGGGCATGATCAGCACCGCCCACCAGAACCTCCTGGCCGTGGTGGAGGAGAGCCAGACCCGGGTCATCGCCGCCACCAACCGGATCCGCGGGGACCAGGTGGCCATGTCCCACCAGTGGGACGAGCTCTTCCAGGAGGCCTTCGCCCTGGCCCGGATCCGGGACCTGGTCGAGGTCGTCCGGGAGTCCGTGGATATCGCCTTCGACGCGTCCCGGTCCGATGTGCAGCAGGCGGACCCCGACCGTCCGCTCATGGGCGTCCCCGTGGGCAAGCCGGTGGCCCTCCCGCTGGGTCTGAGCCTCCACAAGCTCGAGCGGTTCTGGATCCTGAGCACCCTCCAGGCCCTCCATGGCAACCGCAGCGACTGCGCCCGGCACCTCGACATCGCCCTGCGCACGGTCCGCAACAAGCTGGGGGAGTACAAGACCGACGGGTTCAAGATCCCTTCCTCGGCCCGAGGGCGCCGGGTGAAAGTGCAGGCGATCGCCTGATTGGAAAAAAAGGACTCCGGGGTCCATTGGAATGGACAAGTGAACGGACCGGAATGTGGGTTATAGTCAACCAGTGAAGGAGGTTGGATGACCCCGAACCCTGGCTCCCCAACCTCTGTGTCCGGGAAACATGGCGCTGAAGAGCCGGCATGCCTCCTCTTTGTGGATGACGATGTGCTCATCCTCAAGAGCATGCGGCGGATGTTCAGCGACCACTACCAGGTGCTCACGGCCCAGTCGGGCGACGAAGCCCTGGCGCTGCTGGCCAAGGGGCCGGTGCCCCAGGTGGCGGTGGTCGACCACCAGATGCCCGGCATGACCGGGATCGAGGTCCTGCGCGGCCTGCGCCAAGAATATCCCGACACCATCCGGATCATGCTGACGGGCCAGGCGGACCTGCCGGTGGCCATGGAGGCCGTCAACCGCGGGCAGGTGTTCCGCTTCCTCACGAAGCCCGTGGACGCCCCGAGCCTCCAGCAGATGGTGGCCGAGTCCGTGGAGGCCTACCAGCAGCGGGCCGCAGAGAACCGCCTGGTGGCCCAGGCCATGGCCATGGGCCGGGGCGACGGGCCCGGCCGCGAGGCCTCCGCCCTGCAGCAGCTCCTGGAAGCCAGGCTGACCACCCGCGAGATGGACGTCCTCCGGCTCATCGGCCAGGGCAGGGCCTCCAAGGAGATCGGGCCCAGGCTGGGGATCAGCCCGCGGACGGTGGACGTGCATCGCAGCCACATCCTCGAGAAGCTCACCCTGCACAACTCCACCTCGCTGGTCCGGGTCGCGGTCAAGGCCGGCCTGGTCTGATCGGGCGCGGTTCCCGGGGATTTCGGGTCCTGGGAAGTACGCAATCAAGCGTATGAAGGCCCAGGGCGATTCGGACGATAGTAGCTGTAGTCCCCTCGCCGGGTTGCTCCGGACCACCCGGTCCGCCTGGCAGGGGATGTTGCCCGAAGCCAGGCTCAGGATCACCTGGAACCGGCCGATACAATTTCCGTGAGGTGGGGACCGTGAGAACATTCGCGCGCTGGCTGTCTGGATTCCTGTTGGGTCTGGCCCTCCCCCTGGCTCCGCTCCCGGCCCAGTCGTCGGCGGAGCCCTTCAAGGTGGGCGTGGCCCCCCACACCAGCGCCCGCTTCATCCTCGAGCAGTACCAGCCGCTCCGCACCTACCTGGAGAAGGCCCTGGGTGCGGAGGTGGAGATCGTCACCGCGCCGGACTTCTCCGAGTTCGCGCGGCAGGCCCTCAGTCAGAAATACGACATCGCCATCACGACGGGCCACCAGGCGCGACTGCTGCAACTGGACGCGGGCTATGCGCCCCTCCTGACCTACAAGGCCGATTTCAAGTCCCTCGTCGTCGTCACCGCGAAGGGCGGCATCCGGGAGGCCGCGGATCTCAAGAACAAGACCGTCATCGGCCTCAGTCCCTCCTCTCTGGTCACGCTCTGGGGGGAGTCCTGGCTCCGGCGCATGGGTCGCACCGATGTGACGCTGCGCTACGTCAGCGCCGCGGACAGCGTGGGCCAGCTGCTCCTGGTCGGCGAGGGGAGCGCGGGCCTCATGTCCCTGCCGAACTTCCAGAACCTTGCCCCGGAGGTCAAGGCCGGCCTGCGGGTGCTGGCCGAGAGCCCCGCTCTGGCTGGGCGGGTGTACATGCTGAACAAGCGGCAGCAGTCCCGGCAGGCGGCCATCGACGCCGCGCTCTGGGCCTTCTCGAAGACCCCGGAAGGTCGGCAGTATCTGGAGAAGAACAACCTGGGTGGCTACCGGAAGCTGCGGAAGGGTGAGCTCGAGGCGATGAGCCCCTACGCGGCCGAGGTGCGCCGGATCCTGGGGACCAAGTGACCCCCCGCTTCATGGGGCGGTCGATCCGCTCCCGAATGCTGCTGGCGGCGATCCTGGTAGAGGCCACCATGCTGACGCTGCTGGTGGTGAACAGCCTGCGCCTGCTCTCGGGACAGATGACCGAGCAGGCGGCCCGGCATGCCTCGCAGATGACGCCGGTGCTGCACGCCGCCCTCATCGCGCCCCTGGCCCAGCGGGATACTGCCACGGTCCAGGCCATCCTCGACGAGTGCGTCCGGACCCAGGGCATCGACTACCTGGCCGTCCATGACGCCGTGGGCCGGACCGTGGCCACCAGCGGCTGGCCCAAGGACAAGCCCCTGCCACCCCCCGATCATGGCTTCAAGCTGTTCGTCGCCAACGGGACCCCCCGCTACAACGTCATCTCCCAGATCACCGTCGCCAAGCAGACGCTCGGTGACGTGCACTTCGGCCTGGACCTCTCCCAGATCCTGGCGGCCCACCGGCAGCTGCTCAGCCAGGGAGTGGCCATCGCGCTGGGCGAGCTGCTCCTCTCCGCGGGCCTGCTCACGGTGCTCAGCTTCTGGCTCACGCGCCACCTCACGGCGCTCACCGCCGCCAGCGAGTCCGTGGCCGAGGGGAACCTCACTCCGCCCACCGTGTGGGAGGGCGAGGATGACATCGGCAGGCTGGGAACGGCCTTCAACGCCATGTCCCGGGCCGTGCGGGACCGCATTCACGAGCTGACCGACGCGCGTGACGTGCAGGCCTCCCTGGTCGCCGACATCGCCGATGCCCACACGCGTCTCGAAGAGATTACCAACACCATGGGCGACGGCCTCTATGTGGTCGATGACGCTGCGCGCATCACCTTCGCCAACCCCCGCGTGGAGGAGATCCTCGGCTGGTCCAACCAGGAGCTGCTGGGCCAGTCGGCCCACCGCCTGTTCCACCGGATCGACCTGGCGGGCGGCGCCTCTCCAGACGATGACCAGGCAGTGGCCGAGCTCCTGATGGGCAGCGGCGTCTACCGCTCCAGCGATGAGATCTTCGCCCGGAAGGATGGGGAGCTGCTGCATGTCTCCCTGGTGAGCACCCCCATCATCCGTGATGGCAAGCGGACCGGGGCAGTGGTCTCCTTCCAGGATGTGACCGAGCTGCGCCGGAGCGCCCAGGCCCTGAAGGAGAGCGAGGAGCGCTTCGCGGCCGCCATCGACGGCAGCGGTGACGGCCTGTGGGACTGGAACATCCCGGCGGGTACGGTCTTCTACTCAAGCAACTGGAAGGCCATGCTCGGCTACTCGAGCGACGAGATCGGCTCCGCACTGTCCGAGTGGGAATCCCGCCTGCACCCCGAGGACCGGCAGCGGACCTTCCACGCGCTCCAGCAGCACCTCGACGGGGCGCTGCCCCGGTACCTGAGCGAACACCGCATCCGCACCCGGCAGGGGAACTACATCTGGGTCCTGGACCGGGGCTCCGTGGTGGAGCGGGACAGTGCCGGGCGGCCGACCCGCATGATCGGCACCCACGCCAACATCACCCTGCGCAAGAGCATGGAGAGGGCCCTGGAGCAGCGGGACCGCCTCCTGGAAGCGGTCAGCCGGGCCGTGGCCGGTCTCCTCAACTCCGAGACCTGGGAAGGGGGCATCCCCGAGTTCCTCCTCACCCTGGGCATCGCGTCCGAGGCCAGCCGAGTGTCCATCTTCCGCCGCCGGGATGAGGCCGAGGGGGAGGACGAGGTGAACCTGGGCCTGGCCTTCGAGTGGTGCGCGGAAGGCGTGCCGCCCAAGAAGGGCCACCCCGCCATGCAGGACCTGCCCTTGCGGGCCTCCGGCTACCCGCGGTGGATCGAGGAGCTCCAGGTGGACCGGGTCATCCATGGGCAGGTGGCGGCCTTCCCGGAGTCCGAGCGGGCCCTGCTGGTCTCACACGGCATCCAGTCCATCCTGGTGGTGCCGGTGCGGGTACGGGGCGTCTGGTGGGGCTTCATCGGCTTCGACGAGTGCCGGGGCGGCAGGACCTGGTCCACCTCCGAGCAGGGTGTCCTGCGCATCGCAGCGAGGGCCCTGGGCGCCAAGGTGGAGCGGTCCGAGACGCGCGTGGAGCTGGAGCAGCTCGTCATCGAGCGCACCCGGGAGCTGGACCAGAAGAACCTCGACCTCATCGCCGAGATGGATGCCCGCCAGGAGATCGAGGCCTCCAACCGCGACGTGCTCATCGAGCTGGAACAGTCCCGGAAGATGGAGTCCATCGGGCGGCTGGCGGCGGGCATCGCCCACGAGATCAACACGCCCATCCAGTTCCTGGGCAACAACCTGGAGTTCATCAAGCGGTCCTACCACCAGATCCACCGCCTGCTGGATGCCCACGAGTCCGTGCTGACGGACCTGCCCGAGGAGAAGGCCCAGGCGCTGGGCGCCATGGCCTCCGAGATGAACCTCAACTACCTCCGGGAAGAGGTGCCCCAGGCCATCTCCGAGTCCCTGGAAGGCATCCAGCGGGTCACGAAGATCGTGCGGGCCATGAAGGAGTTCTCCCACCCGGGCGGGACGGAGAAGGTGCCCGTGGACGTCAATGAGTGCCTGGTCACGACCTCGACCGTGGCCCGCAACGAGTGGAAGCACCTCGCGGACCTGGTGCTTGATCTCGACCCGGCCCTGCCCTTCATCCAGGGGCTGCCCGCCGAGCTGAACCAGGTCTTCCTGAACCTCATCGTCAACGCCGCCGATGCCATCGGGGAGAAGCCCCCCGCCGATTCCGGCAAGGGGGTCATCACCCTCTCGACCCGGCGCCAGGCCCAGGGCGTGGAGATCCGCATCGCCGACAACGGCGTGGGCATCGACGAGCAGGTCCAGAAGAAGATCTTCGATCCGTTCTTCACCACCAAGAGGGTGGGCAAGGGCACCGGCCAGGGCCTGACAGTCTGCTATCAGGTGGTGGTCAACCGGCACGGTGGCACCATCCACTGCCAGTCAGTGGCTGGGGCCGGGACCACGTTCATCCTCCGGTTGCCCCTGGGCGCGCCCCAGGCCACTGCCGCCGATCCCTGGGAGTGACGCCATGCGTATACTCACCGTCGACGACGATCCCCTGATCCTGCGCGCCCTCAACCGCACGTTCCACGCCCAGCGCCCCGAGTGGGAGATCGTCGCCGTGGACTCCGGTGAGGAGGCCGTCCGGAAGCTGGCCCAGGGCCCCTTCGACCTGATCCTCACCGATATGCAGATGCCCGGCATGGACGGCACCCAGGTGCTGCACCACGCCCGGCAGCTGCAGCCGGGGGCCGTGCGGGTGGTGCTCTCCGGCCACGCGCCCCTGCGGCGGATCCTGGAGGCGGAGGGGGACTACCACCGCTTCCTGGTCAAGCCGGTCGATCCCAACGACCTGATCGTGATCCTGGATTCCTTCTGCCTGGGCCCTGCCGAGGAGGATTCCCGCCTGGCCCGCTCCCTGGTGGCCGGCCTGGAGCGCATCCCCAGCCTCGCCCGGGATCTGACGGTTCTGAAGGACCTGCTGGAGCAGCCCCAGCCCAATCTCCAGCGCGCCGCGGCGGTGGTCGCCCAGGACCTCGGGATGGCCTCGAAGGTTCTCAAGCTGGTGAACGCGGCCTACATGCCCTTCCGGCGCTCCATCACCAGCCTGAACCAGGCTGTCGAGTTCCTGGGGCTGGATCTGCTCCAGGAGATGGTGCTCAGTCGGGACATGCTTGCGGCGGCGGTGGACGAATGCCCGGAAGGGCTCAGCCTCGCTGAGCTCTGGGCCCACTCCGTGCGGGTCGGCAAGCTGGCCCGGGACCTGATCTACAAGGAGACGGGCGACCGGAAGGCGGCCGAGGAGGCCTATTCCGTGGGCCTCCTCCACGACGTCGGGCTGGTCGCCATGGCCATCCATCCAGGCTGCTCCTACCGCTCGGTCATGGCGCTGAACCTGGCGCCGGGAGAGCTGCTGACCCAGCGGGAGCGGGAAGCCTTCGGTACCGACCACATCCAGGTGGGAGCCCAGCTGCTGAGTCTCTGGGGACTTCCGGGCCCCTTCGCCACCGCGATCCAGCGGCAGTACCTGGACGCGCCCGACCAGCACCCGACCCTCATCTCCCTGGCCCTGCACGCGGCCCACACCTGGCTGGATCAGAGCCCTTCCCCCGACGGCTTCACGGAGGGCTCCGCACGGGGGGTCCTCCCCGATCCCGATCTGGCAGGCATCGATGCGCAGTGGGCCGTTCTCGTGAAAAAATGGAGGGAGACGCGGGCCAGACTGGAGGTCGGTGCCGATGACCTTACCCGGCGTGGCGCACCATGATCCAGTCCCGCAGTCCGCAGCATCCTCTCCCCAAAACCCCAGCACTCTCAGGCCGGAGCCGACCATGAAACCCCGCGTGCTTCTCGTCGATGATGATGTGCTGCTGCTCAGATCTCTGGGCCGGATCCTCCGGGACCAGTTCGAGATCGCCACGGCGGAATCTGGCGAGGCGGCCCTGCAGCTCCTGTTCGACAGCGCCCCCTTCGCGGTGGTGATCGCGGACATGATGATGCCCGGCATGGACGGCATCCACTTCCTGGACCAGTGGAAGTTCCTGTCACCAAACACCACCCGGGTCATGCTCACAGGCCAGGCGGAGCTGGGCACGGCCATCGATGCCGTCAACCAGGGGCAGGTGTTCCGCTTCCTGACCAAGCCCATCAAGGGGGACGACCTGCGGCTCGTGCTCGTGGACGCCGTGAACCAGTACGAGCTGGTCATGGCCGAGCGCACCCTGCTGGAGCAGACCCTCACGGGCAGCGTCCAGACCCTGGTGGAGCTGCTCTCTCTCTTCGATCCCAAGGGCTTCGGCCAGACGAAGGAGATGCGGAATCTGGCGGTGGCCATCGCGGAGAAGTTCTCCCTCGAGGTGGGCTGGGACATCGGCCTCGCCGCTCTTCTGGCCCGGATCGGCTGGCTGGCCATCCCCGTTGACGTCCAGGTGCGCCAGAGCCGCGGCGAGCGGCTCAGCCCCCAGGAGAACGAGATGTTCCTGCGGGCGCCGGAGATTGGTTCCGACATCATCGCCAACATCCCGCGGCTCCAGTCCGTGGCCAGGATCATCAAGTACAGCACCAAGAACTTCGACGGCACCGGCTACCCCAACGAGCCCCTCGCCCGGGAGGACCTGCCCCTCGGCTCCCGCATCCTGCGGGTGGTGCACGACTACGTGAACCGCCTCCAGGTCCGCAGGTCGAAGCTGGTGGTCTTCAGCGAGATCGAGGCTGGCGCTGGCCTGAAGTACGACCCCGAGGTGGTGAAGGCCATGAGCGACATCATCCACGTGCAGCCCAGCACCGACGCTGAGCGGCACGTGCTCATGGCCCTGGATGAGCTCCAGCCCGGCATGGTCCTGGCCGACGATGTCTACATGAAGAACAACGACGTGGCCATCCTGCCCACGGGCACCCAGCTGAACCTGCTGCACATCGAGAAGCTGCGCAACTACTCGGTCGGCACCAGCCTTGCGGGACCGATTCTCATCAACAAGGTCATCTGACCCGGCCGGTGTCCCGGCAGACCCGCGCCCCACTCAGCCCGGCGGCAGCTCGGGCACCAGGGACTCCACGAAGGTGGCCTCCACGCGGAAGACCTCCCGGATCAGGGGGGCGGTGAGGACGTCGTGGGGACGGCCATTGCCCACGAGGCGCCCGCGGTCCAGCACCAGCACCCGGTCGAAGCGGTAGGCCGCGCGGAGGTCGTGGAGGCTCACCAGCACCGTGCCACCGGCGTCGGCGAGGCGGCGGGCCAGACGCATGACCTCCAGCGCGTGGCGCACGTCGAGCTGGGCCACGGGCTCGTCCCAGAGCTGGATGGGGGCCAGGGTGGCCAGGGCCCGGGCCAGGCCCACCCGGTGGCGCTCGCCGCCGGAGAGCCGCGTGGCGGGCCGGTCCGCCAGGTGGGTGAGGTCCAGCTCCGCCAGGGCCTCCGCCACGCCGGACAGGTCGTCGCCCCAGGCGTAGCGGCCCTGGGCCACGACCTCGCGGACGGGGAACGCGAACTCGAAGAGGGCCTCCTGCCCCACCCAGGCCAGGCGCCGGCCGCGGTCCGGCATGAGAATCCGCGACAGCGACTGTCCATTCCACTGGA
>Ga0007882_10001096_pt1 | contig 15958 bp, 14 predicted proteins | sample CryBogCBH12Aug01_FD_71195 | JGI IMG/M metagenome (GOLD analysis project Ga0007882, IMG submission 71195) | Freshwater microbial communities from Crystal Bog, Wisconsin, USA - CBH12Aug09.1 | ecosystem: Environmental > Aquatic > Freshwater > Lake | place: Crystal Bog, Wisconsin, USA | collected... | reverse complement strand
AGCCGACATGCCGATCCGCAACGAGCCGGAGAGCAGCCACAAGCATCTGATCATTCATATCGTGCTGGTGCTGATGTTCATCATCCCCTTTGTCTCGATCGCCCTCGGCATCCTGTTCAAGACCGTCGTCGACGCCGAGTAGGGATCAAACCGGAACCGGCCGATAGACCCCGTCAAGGCCGAGGAACTCGCCATCACGGTAGAAGCTTTCGACACCGGCCGCTCGCAGCACCGCCAGCATGTGCGGCAACGGATGGCCATCCTTGAGCAGACGCTCGATCAACCGGGCCGGCCCGACGGCATCCAGCAATTCGAACGGCCCCCGCTTCCAGGCAAAGCCCCACCGCATGGCACGGTCCACATTGACGATATCGTCGGCGATTTCACCGACCAGATCGGCGGCGTAGAGCAGTGTGCCGCCCATCAGATCGAAGGTGAAGCGCCCCTCGGCATCGTCTGCGAGAAACAGGGACTGACTGTCGGCATGGCTGTCCGCCAGAACGGCGGGTTCGACGGCACGCCAGGCCTCGGTCCGGACATCGAAAACTTCCTTGCGCTTTCCACCATCGGCCAGTTTGACCATCCGATAGAAACCGCCGCCGCTTTTTCGCCCCAACTGGCCGCGGTCCAGCATCGCCTGTTCCACCGCCGGAAAGGAGGTGAAGGCGCGCCCCGGATCGGCCGGCGGCAGATTGATCTCCAGGTTCTTGCCGACGAAATCCATGACGTCGAGGCCGATCAGATCGATCAGGCCATACAGCCCGGTCGACGGCAACCCGACCGGCAGGCCCATCAACGCGTCGACGCGTTCCATCGACAATCCCTGGGCCAGGGCGGTCTTGGCCTTGTGCAGGCCGGACAGCATCCAGAAACAGCCGATGCGGTTGCCGATGAAATTGACGGTGTCCTTGGCATGGACGATCCCCTTGCCCAGGACGTCGCGACAAAAGCCGGCCAGGGCGTCGCGGACCTCGGGCCGGGTGTCCTCGCCGGCGACGATTTCCAGCAGCCGCATGACCCGCACAGGATTGAAGAAATGGGTGACCACGATATCCCGGCGGAGACGCGCGGGCATGCCGGCGGTAATGGCCCGCAAGGGAATGCCGGAGGTGTTGGTGCTGACCACCGAGCCGTCCCGGCGCAGCGGTTCCAGTTCGGCGAACAGCCGGCGCTTGGCCTCGAGGTCTTCGGCAACGGCCTCGCAAATCCAATCATAGCCGGCGATCTCGGTAAGATTGGCCGCCACCGTCCCGCAGCGGATCAGCTCCGTCATACGGGCCCGCTCGTCCTCGCCGGCGGCTGTCGCCAGGGCGCGGTCCCAGGCCGCGGCGGCGGCGGCGGCATCCACCTCCAGCAACAGCACCCGGCGGCCGGCGGCCGCGCAGGCCGCGGCGATGCCGCTGCCCATGGTTCCCCCGCCGATGACGGCGACCGAATTGATGTCCATAGCCATGTCCCCTGCCCCCAACATCCGCGCTCAGAGATTTGACGGCCCGGTTCCGCCTGTCAAGACGGGTTGGTGAAACTCAATTCTTCTGCATCGCCGCCGCCAGGGCCGGGACATTGTGACGGAACATCGCCACATAGCTGTCGGCGGGGCCGCCGGCCGGCGACAGGGAATCCGAATAAAGCGTGCCGCCGATCACAGCGCCGCTATCCTTGGCCAGCATGGCGAGCAGACGGGGATCGGTCATGTTTTCAAGAAACAGCGCCTTGATATGCTCCGCTTTGATCTGGTTGGTAAGCTTGCCCAGCCCGGCCGCGGTCGGCTCGCTTTCGGTGCTGATGCCGGACGGCGCCAGAAAGGTGATGCCATAGGCCTTGGCGAAATAGCCGAAGGCGTCATGGGAGGTGATGACCTTGCGTTTCGCCGGCGGCACCTGGTCGATCTGATCGTGCACCCAGCGGTCCAGGTCCGCGAGTTCCTTGACATAGGCATCGGCCCGCCGCCGGTAACCGTCGGCGTTGGCCGGATCGGCGTTGGCCAGGGCCTCGGCGATAGTGCGGACATAGATTTGCCCGTTGGCGAGGTTCTGCCAGGCATGGGGATCGGTGGCCGCCTTGGCCCCGCTGCCGCCCTCATCGCCCATGATCAGCGGCTTTACCCCAGAGCTGGCCACCACCACCGGCGCCCTGGTGCCCGAGGCCAGAATCAGCCGGTCGAGCCAGCCTTCCATGCGGAGGCCATTGACCACCACCAGCCCGGCGGCGGCGATCGCCTGGGCATCTTTCGGCGCCGGTTGATAGCTGTGCGCGTCGCCACCCGGCGGCACCAGGGTGACGACCTCAACCGCGCCGCCGCCCACCTGCGTCACCATGTCGCCGAGGATACTGAATGTGGCCACCACCTTGAGCGGTTCGGCGGCCCGCGGGGCTGCAGCGAGCAACCCGATGGTCAGAACGGCCAGGGCAAGCGACGTCAAGACTTGGCGCATGTCGGGTTCTCCTGGCGTCAATAATGCGGTGGAGGCCTGTCGTCCTGCGGCGATCGGCGCCACTCCTCGGCCATGTCCGCCAGACGATCCTGCAGGAGGCGGACTTGCGCCACCAGGGCATCGATGGTCTTTGTCTGCCGCGACAGCACCTCCGAAATCTCTTCGGCCATGCGTTCGTGATGGGCCAGACGGGTTTCCAGGGCGACGAGGCGGTCGGCGGCATCGGCGGTCATGGACAACGCTCCCCGGTTGGACTGGGGGTCAGTGAATGCAATAATTCCTTCATAATACCCCTAAAGTGTAAACTGCCGGCGACCAGGCCAGAGCGACTATCCACAACGGCGGTTCTGTTTCAATTTGTTTCATCTTCCGTGAAAATCTGGTGAAACAGAAGTCGTTAACAAGTAAAAAAATAGAGCTTAAGGAATAGGCACCCGCTATCGCTGTTACGCCGGACGGGGCCCAGCCGATGCTGCGCACAGACTTATCCACAGATTATGTGGATAACGGTTTGACCTGCGAATACCCATGCTCGACCAGTCACCCATGCGGCATGGTCGCCAGTTCCGCCAGGCATCGCAGCACCGCCAGCGGCACGGTCGGCGCCTCGGCGGCCACCCGGATATCGTCTTTGAAGACGGCGGCATAGGGTAGCACGCCGGATGCATCGAAACCGACATGCAGCCGCCAATCCGGCAGGACCGTCGCCACCAGTTGACGGCAGGCCGCCACCGACCCGGTATAAGCGGCCGACGGCGCGGCGAAGGCCTCGGCGATGGCCGCGTCGAGAGCGGGGTCCTGACCGGTGGCGGCTTTCAACCGGACCCCTAAGACAGACCAATCCGTCACATGTTCTCCTTCACACTTCCTTGCCGCCGAACATCGCCAATTGCCAGCGCAGGTCGGCTTCCTTGACGGCGAAGCCACCGTCATCGGCCGGCCTGACGACTTTTTCCAGAGGCAATCCGGCAAGGCGGACCTGCAACTCGACGGCGAACACCGCCGACAGACCGGCGGCCCAGGCCAGGGCACAGATGGCGCGCGGTGATTGCGCCTCGATCATATCGAGAACCGACGTCACCGTCAGGTCCGATCGCACCGCCAGCGCGGCGATCAGATCCTCGGTCTGGTCGGTGAGCAGGATGACCATCAGGCTGATCTCATCCAGCTGACCGTTCTTATGGCCGAGGCGGGCCTTTTCCAATCGCGCCGCATAGCGGTCCTCGATGCTGTCCGATAGCGGTTCGGGAAGTTCCGCCTGCTGGCGCAACCGCTCGCCGACCACCTTGGCGACAGCCTTGACCGTCTCCGGCGCCAGGTCCTTGCGGGCGAGGATGCGATCCAGGAGATGAACCGCCACCAGTTCGGCCAACCGCAGAGTTGAGCGCTGGTTCAGTTCAGGACGATAGACCAGCGGCTCCTGCCAGTTCGGTTCATGGACAGATTTTTCGATCAGCAGATCGAGCACGCTTTCCTGCAGATGGGCATTGGCATTTTTCAGCAGATGCGTGATCGCGTGACTGTCATTGCTGGCGACAATGGCGCCGGTGACCTCGGTGCCGACATAGGCGCGCCGAGAAATCGCCGACAGCGCCCCCTGCACCGGATTGCCGGCAATAATGTCCAGCAGGTCGAGATCGGTCAGCACCGGCGAACATTCAAGAACGGGGGCGGCGACGATGATCTCGGCGTCGCGGGCCAGGCGCCGGATCAGCGCCGGATCGGCCTCGGCGATATCCTTCAGCGCCTCGGCGATGATCGCCCTGACGGCGGCGATGCGATCCCTGGTCAGATGATCGAGGACGGTGGCCGCCACCCCTCCTTTGCGCGGCAGGCCCAGGGATCCGATTTTCGCCGCCAGCGCGGTGCGCACCGCCGGGTCCGGATCATCGGCCAGCAGCAGATTGCCCTTGGCCGGACAGGCGATGTTGGCGGCGACCGCCATCCTTACCGAGGGATCGGCATCTTCGGCCAGAAAATACAGGATTTCCGCCGGAACCGATTCGGTCGCGGCGAGGTCCCGGCGGATCGACACCTCGGGACTGGCGGCCCGCTGTCTCGCCGCCTCATAATCGAGGTTTTCTAGCATTTAATCAGATGACCTCCGGCGGCGGCGCCACGGCAAAACTGGCCTTGCCGGAGCGTTTTATCTGGTACATCGCCGCATCGGCTCGCTTCATCAGGGCGGTGATGGTTTCGTTTCCTTCCGCATCATGGGGGGCGATGCCGATCGACATCTGCAGCGGCTTGCCGGCATTGCCGGAATAATTCGCCAGCCCGGCGGCGGCGGAGAGAAATATCCTGGCCCGCTTGACGGCGTCCTGTTCGGAGACATCCTCCAGCCAGACGGCGAACTCGTCGCCGCCGATGCGGGCCACCAGATCACTGCCGCGGGTATTGCCGCGCAGGATGTCGGCGACATGGCGCAAGGCCTCATCACCGACGGCATGTCCGCGCAGATCGTTGACGACTTTGAAATTATCGAGATCGACAAAGAGCAGCGCGGCCATCCTGGCGCCGCGATTGAGGCGCTGGAAGCGGCGGGACAATTCCTCGTCGAATGCCCGGCGATTATACAGGCCGGTCAGCAGATCGGTGCGCGAGGCAACCAGCAGCCGGTGGTAATTGGTTCGCTGGTCGATGGCGGCGGCCAACTGGCCGGCAAGGGTTCCGACGAGCTGCATGTCCTGTTTGGTCCACACAGGCTGCGAGGCACTTCGCCACAGGACAAGGATGCCGATCAATTGGCCGCCGTAAATGGTCGGAGCCATCAGCAGTGACCAGCCTTGCGCTGCCTCCACCCGCACGGATGGATTGGGATCCCTGGCCATCGCCGCCAGCAACGGTTCGGCGATCGTCGGTTCCCCGCAAGCGCCGGCGGACACCACCGAAACGAGGTCGAGCTCACCGGCCGGCTCGGACCAGGTGGCGACCAGGATCTGGCAGCCGCCGGCTTCGAGGCCCTGAACGCTGGCTTCAGCCGCCGCCAGCAGCATCTCGTCGGGATTGCTTTTCTTGCGGAAAACCTCGGTGATCCGCGCCAACAGCCGTTCACTGTTGCGCATCTCGGCAAGGAAGCTGCGGTTCTGGCGTTCCTCGGTGACGTCGCGGCAGATGCCCCTCGCACCGCGCCAGACGCCGCCTTCGTCATACAGCGGCACCGCCGAAACCTCGAAACAGACGGAATGGCCGTCGGCATGCCGGATCCACAGATGGGCCGCCTTGAGCGCCAGGGGCGTGCTGAATGGCAGGATCGTCGGCGGCGCCCTGGCCGGGTCGAGAAGGCTGGCGGGATCTTTACCGATGAGTTGCCGGGGGGCGTAGCCGGCCATGCCGGCGGGGGTGATGATGGTGAACGTGCCGTCCTCGGCCGTTTCCCAGGCGGACTCTCCCGAAAGCGCGACGATATCCATATAGCGGGCCCGCGATTCGACCAGGGCATCGCGCAGGCTGACATCGACGGTGACGTCATTGGCCAACAGCAGCCAGCCGGGGGCCCTGCCGGCCAGCGGCAGTGCGGTCAGATCAAAGAGGCTGTCGCCATCCTTGCCTTGCACCGCGCAACGGGTCCGCTGCCTTTGCAGGAGCACGGCGTCGAGACAGGCCAGTACCGCGGCGGCAAGACCGGTGCCGTCGGCGTCAAGTAAACCGGCATCCCGGGAAAACAGACGGTTGGCAGCCACCAGCCGCCCGTCGAGGGCGACCACCGCCGCCGGTTCGGGACATGCCTCCAGTGAGCCTTGGTCAAATTCCAGCCTGTCCACAAGCGGCAGCGGCGTCACGTTTCTTCTTTCTCCCGCCAGGCGTTGGCAGCCATTCGGCTTTCACCAAAGATCGGCAGATCATGGCTGGAATAGCCGGAAAAAACCATGGACAGATTATCAACCAGTGAAGGTAAGGCCAGGGCGGAGACCACGCCAATTTTATGTGTCGCCACGTAAATTATGGCGCTGGCGATCCCACCCGGCTTTATTATGGTGGCGACACGAAAATTCGCCGGCATAAGGGGCGGTGTCGCCGGGCCTGTCGATGGGGGTATCCGGACTAAATCGGACGATCCAGACTCTCCGCCAGAAATGCCAGTGTTCGTTGCCAGGCCAAGCCATGCGCCGCCGCGTTGAATGACGCCCGTTGATCGCAAGAGAAACCGTGCCCGGCATCGTAAAGGTAAATCGGCACCTGTGGCTGGGCGGCGCCGATGGCTTCGACGGAGGACAACGGGATATGGCCGTCCTCCTTGCCGAAATGAAGAATGGTCGGGCAGCGGGGCGCTTCGTCTTTGAACCGCTCGATCTGCCCGCCGTAATAGCCGACCGCCGCCTGGATCGGCAGCCTGCCCGCCGCCAGCCAGGCCACCGAACCGCCCCAGCAATAGCCGACCGCGCCCACCTTGCCCGCCACGGACGCGCATTGCCGCGCCGCTTCGATATCGAGCAGCGCCTGGGCCCAGTCCAGTCTTCCCATCAGGGCTCGTGCGCGCGCCATGTCATCGGCACCGTAGGCGGTCTCGAATCCACGCTCATAGCGGTCGAACATGGCCGGGGCGACGGCCAGATAGCCTTGGGCCGCGAACCGCTCCGCCACATCGCGGATGTGGCTGTTGACCCCGAATATCTCCTGGATCACCAGCACCGCGGCACGTGGCGTGTTCTTGGGAGAGGCACGCCAGGCGGCGAGTTTGTGGCCGTCGGAGGCGGTCAGTTCGATGAATTCTCCCATTTGCATTCCTCTGGAGTGTGGAGCGGTCAGTCGGTGCATAGGCCCTGGTGTGTCAGGATCAGCCTTGTCGGATCAAGCAACTGCCAAGTGGGGAAACGTCATTAAGAAAACGGATCCCCCGTCAGCCGCATCCTCGATCCAAATGCGGCCCCCATGGTGTTCAACTATCCTCCGACACACTGCCAAGCCAATTCCTGTCCCGTCATACAGATCCTTTGGAACCAGCCTGTGGAAAACGGCGAAAACCTGCTCACGGTATTGTGGGTCGATCCCCATCCCGTTGTCCCGAACCCAAATGATCCAATCTGCCCCTTCCTCACGGCACCCGATTTCAATTTCGGGACTTCTTTCGGCATGACGATATTTGATGGCGTTGCCAATCAAGTTCTGAAACAACCGGGTCAACTCCGAATCCACGCCCCAGACTTCAGGCAAGGCTTCAGTAACGACCACTTGGGCCTTGGACTCAGCGATGGTCATCGAAAGTTCGACCAAGCTTTGGTCAACGACATCGTTCAAGGAGATCTTTTGGAATTTGTCTTCGGTCTTTCCGATCCTGGAATAATCAAGAAGATCACGGATCATCTGATCCATCCTCTTGGCTCCGGTTACAGCAAATCCAAAATATTTACGTGTGGCGTCCGGCAGGCCATCACCCAAAGACTTCTCGATCAGGGTCAAATAGTTAGATATCAAGCGGACCGGCTCCCGTAGATCATGAGCTGCGATATAAGCGAATCTCTCCAATTCAGCATTAGTTGCCAAAAGCCTTCTTTCTGTCTCCTTGCGTTCGGTGATGTCGCTAAAGACGTTTACCGCGCAAATGCTGCCGTTCTCGTCCTGCATCGGGGTCAGTGTGACCTCGACCGGGAATGCCGAACCATCCTTCCGCCAATAGGTATCAACGTCGAAGGTTCTCGGTTCGGCATCAGAAGATCCGCCGAGCATTGCTTTCAACGGACAGTTCTCGCTGGAATGGTTCGGATGAACAAGGTCATGGAACTTCAGACCAGTCCCCTCTTCGTCAGGCAAACCCAGCAGGTGCTTGGCAGCCCGGTTGATGAAGACGATGCGCCCTTGTTCGTCGATGCCGCAGATGCCCTGTCCGGCTGAATGCAGGATCAGGTCGCTGCGCCGATGCGCCTCCTGGGCCTCCGCCTGGGATTGCTCCGCCTTGTTCAGGGCGGAGTGGATCTTCGAGAAGGCATAAAAGGAGGCCAGAACGAACAGGCCGCTCAGACCGATGAAATACGCGGCTTCGCGCCACCAGGGATAGAGATAGTCTTGGTCCGCTGTGCCTAGGATCAGGTAGAGCGGCCAGCGGCTTACCTTGCGGAAGTAGAACTGCCGATACAGTCCATCAGTGCCTGACGGGCCGTGAAAAGCCGTTGGCGGGGCATCGGCGCTGATCAACCCTAGCAGGCGGGCCGAGGGCTTCACTGCTTGCAGAGGCAATCCCTGCACAGCGGAATAGCGGACCAGCAGGGCTGGGGCGGCGCTCCACAGGGCGATATTGCCGTGCGGGCCGAGATCGATGGTGGAAAAAGTCTTCGACAGGGAGTCAACTGTGATGGAGACGAGAACGATACCCGTGAAAGTGCCGTCGCGGTCGATGCGTCGGCGTGCGAACACCACGATGGGACTGGGGTAAATCCGGCCATTGATGGGTTCCGAGATGTAAAGGCCGAGATCCCGACCTGCCTTTAGCCTCTGGAAGTATTCGCGGTCGCTCGCCTGTGCATTGGGGTTGATCACATTGCTGACGGCGTAATCGATGATCCCTTCGGAATTGGTGACGCGAATGCCCAGGGATTCCGGCAACCGGGAATCGAAATTGGCCAGAATCTTTTCCAAGGTCGGTCGGTCAAGCCCGCCATGCCTTTCTTCGCGGTCGATCTCATCGATCACCGCCAGAAGGGTGAAATCGATCTTTTCGACCAGACGGGACAGGTTCTCGTCAAGAACCCTTGAGAGGTTGGCGTTGGTTTGGATGGCGTCCGCTTGATACTGCTGGTAGCTGCGATAAAGGGCGAACCCCGTCAGGCATAAGACCATCAGGTTCAGCAACAGTAGGCTGGACAGGAAGCGGCGAAGATAAGGCATTGTCCGGCCCTCGACGTTTCAAAAGATCTTTGTAGTACCTATTGTCCAAGTATTTTTTCAAACAAAGCCACAGAGGAAAATTTGTACCAGGTGTCCTGTGCGTCACGCTTGTCTGTGTTGAACCCATTTTTCCCAAATAGACGGCGTTCTATCTCCTGACTGATGCCAGAGTAGTCTGATTTCGGCCCAACCGGAAATGGAAAAGCCTTAGATACCGTAACAATGGTATCCATCGCTCCATCATCACCGCGCTGATTGTCCGCTGTGGATCACCAGCACTCAATAGATGTCGATCCGCCAGATGGCTGCTGCCGTTTAGGGAACCGGACAGCCACCGTGGTGGCCGATGCTGGCGGGTAGGGCCATGAGAGCCGGTCACCCTTTCCTCTGCAAGTGCCCGTTCAGGCTTGATAAGAGACAGTCGGCGTGTTGGTCCTGGTTCAACGACACCGGACAGCCGAAGCGATGGATCGCGACAGGGGTTTTGTGTCCGTCAATGAAAGGCTGTTCTGAAATGCTGCCGACGCTATAATTTTGCACCCGCATGGATCAGAGTTGCTTGGGTTTGGTCCTTAAAAACGTCCAAGACCCAGCCTCTTGAGGAAAATGGATAATGACCGTACATGAAGCGGCATCTGTCGGTTTTTCTATCCAGGCAGAAGCCTACCGACGCGGCAGACCTGATTACCCCGCCGCCGTGGACGGTTGGTTGATCGGTCAGCTTGGATTGAGCAGTGGTCGCAGCGTTGTCGATCTCGGAGCCGGGACCGGGAAATTTACCCGACGGCTTTTAGCTACCGGTGCACGAGTGACCGCAGTTGAACCAGTCGCCGCAATGCGCGCCCAGTTTGTATTGACCGCTCCAGGCACACTTGTCCTAGACGGTACCGCCGAAGCAATCCCTCTACCTGACGGAAGTGCAGATGCCCTGGTTTGCGCCCAGTCCTTTCATTGGTTTGCAAACTTGGTTGCCCTGTCCGAGATCCGGCGCGTGTTAAAGCCAGGAGGTGTCTTGGGTCTGGTGTGGAATGTCCGCGACGAGACGGTTGACTGGGTTGCCTCGGTGGGTCGTATCATTCAGCCTTTTGAAGGTTCAACTCCTCGGTATCACAAAGGTGATTGGAGACAGTTGTTTCCTGCTGAGGGTTTCGGTCAGCTTGAGCAAACGGTTTTCCCTCACGGACACCAGGGAGCGGTCGAGCAAGTGCTGATCGACCGCATACTTTCAGTCAGTTTTATCGCGGCTTTGCCAGAAAGTATGCATAACTTAGTGGCCGCTGAACTGCGCCATTTCGCAGCCACCCATCCTGATCTGGCCGGTCAAAAGGAGATTATTTTTCCTTACCGCACCGAAGCGTTCTGCTGCCGCCGACTGCCCTAATCGGCTGCTTATGGGTCACTACGGCCCGACCCCGCCGTTCCCCTGGATGACCGCGAAGTGATTGAAGCAGGTATCTGACGAGGTCGCTCCCACCGGCGGGTCTGGGTCACCAGCACTCAATCGATGTCGATCCGCCAGATGGCTGCTGCCGTTTAGGGAACCGGACAGCCGCCGTGGTGGCCGATGCCGGCGGGTAGGGCCAGGAGAGACGGTCACCCTTTCCTCAGCAAGTGCCCGTTCAGGCTTGGGAACGGACGGTCGGAGACTTCCGCTGACATCGATCCAACCAGACGGACCTATCGGGAGAACGGTTCAAATGCCAAACAACCAGCCCGTCGTATGACTGGCCGAGTATGTGGTGCCGCTGATATTCTCGGCACTTTCCGCAATGCCGACGAGAACCATTCCTTGGCTGTAGGTGCCGTTGTCCATGACTGCCGTCCATGCGGCCGCCCCACTTGGGTCGGGCGTTCTGTGGAGGACATTTTGATAAACTTGATTGACGAAGGCGCTGTGACTGAGATTGGTTCCGTAAAGGGTCCGAAACTCCTGGGAGGCGACGAACAGATCCGCGATACTTGAACTCCCGGAAACAGGCGTTAGCGCCAGGGCTGTTACCGCACCGGCAGCTTTGGTTCCCGCCGAAACCGAGGTGTAAACATTTTCCCATGCTGCCAAACCGCCGGAATCGGGCGAACGCCCGAACGCCGCCTGATAAAGCCGAGCCAGATTGGCGTTGTCGCTGTTGGCAATGGTAACCGTCTTATCGGAAAACGCGATCTGCATCACGCCGCTCAGGAGAGCGCTGCTGCCGGTGGTCGCGACGGTCACCGAACCGTCGCCATTTGAGGTAAGGGTATAAGCTGAAGAGGCGGAGGCGACGGCGTTCTGCGTCAGGTCGGCGATGTCATAGCCCGCACCCAGGACATTGACGTTGGTACCGGCAACAACCAGCGTGGCCTGGGAGCCAGAGGTGTTGGCGATGGTCGGCACCACTGCATTGTGATAGGGGGGCGAAACAACGATCTCGGGAGAACCCGCCTGTTGTTCAAATCCATTTTGCGCAAGGACGAAATTCACGCCATCGGAACTGGTCGCGAGAATCAGTTTGTCATTGCTGGGATTGCCGGCTCCCGACGGATCGATCGTCACCTGAGCGACCATTTCCCACTGCGACGGACCGATCTGTTTTACCGATGACAGGCTGCAGGAATTTGGGAACGTCAGACGCAGGCCGGATTCAGAAACCCAGCTATGGCCGTTGTCGTGACTGATGAAACTGCCGATACCGCCCGAGGTCGCCGTAAACAGGCGCACACTGCCGTCGGCCAGCAGCAGCAGGTCAGGAGCCAATTCGGATTGCGACAGAGTGACGCTGGTGGGTGTAAAGTTGCGGCCGTCCGCGCTGCTGTAGAAAACAACCCCATGGCCGGCGGTCATGTTTCCCACCGACATGAGAAACGAGCCGTCCGCCAACTGCACGATCGACGGATCGCTGACCTGCTGCGTGCTTGACACGGAGAATGCCGGCCTGGATCCGGAGAAATTGATCCCATCGGTGGAAACGGCCGTGTTGATGGCCACTCCGGCCGCAGTCAGGCCGCCGGAGCCGAAGACCCCCGTCGAATAGGCGAGCAGATAGGTGCCATCGGCAAGAATGAGGATGCTCGGATCCCAGTACGGACTGTTTGCGGAGCCATCGATACTGATGGCCGTCGGACCACTCCAGGATCCGTCCGCCGCCTGGGTAACCCGCACCATGTCAGGCTGGCTTTTATGATTGGTCAGATAGGGATTGTAATAAACATAGGTCGTCATGTGAGATGATGCCTAGCTCAAGCCATCAATCCTGCCCTTCAGACCTATACCAGGGCAGTGTGCTGGTCAACACTGAGCCCGATGCCGCCATTGCTCTGGCTGGCCGCCTTGTGATTAAACCGGCCTGACGCACTGCATCCTGGCAATGAGGGTGAAGGGTCAACTGCTGGCGGCCCACCGTCGCCGTCATTGCGAGCGCAGCGGCGAAGCGAGCGCAGAGCGCTCACCCAATCCAGAACCCGAGAATTCCGCCGTTTTCTGGATTGCCAGGTGGGCGCCAAGCGCCCATCTCCGCTGCGCTCCGATTCCGCTTCGCTCCTCGCAATTTGCCCGGCCATTTGTCCCTGTTACGCCCGGTTTTGCTAAGTCGTTGTTTTCCTATGGAAGGTGCCGCACCTTGCGGCCGACTTGCTGGGCACTTACGCCCGAGTGGTCGGTAGCGGCCGCAATGCTACCGAGGCTGGGTCGGGCACCGGCAGTTGCTGGGCTTCTGCTCGTTGCACCGCGGGCAGCGACTCGCCAGCATTTGCTGCGCCTTGCCCTTGGCCCACTGCGTCGTTGCCCCGTCCTCCGTTGTCGCCAGCGACTTGAGGAACTGTTCCAGCTTCGCCCTGTTCCAGTGCGGATGCGGACCGTTGATTATCGCCACCATGCCTGCCCTCCCTTGCTCCGACAAACTCAATGGTTGCCGCGAGATACACCGAATCCAGGCCCTGTATGAACACTTGTACAAATACCAAATTAGCGTATAGTTTTTGTACAGACACTCAGGGACGCTCACCATGCCACAGATCATCGCCTATTACCGGGTCAGCGCCAGCCAGCAGGGAAAATCAGGCCTGGGCATCGAAGCGCAGAAAGCGGCAATCGCCACCTTCGCCAGCGGCAACGACATGCAGATCGGCGGCGAGTTCGTGGAAATCGAGACCGGCAAGGGCTCCGATGCCCTGGACCGCCGGCCTGAGCTTGCCGCCGCCCTGGCCGCCGCCCGCAAGGCCAAGTGCCCGGTGGTGGTGGCAAAGCTGGACCGACTGTCCCGCGACGTTCACTTTATCAGTGGCCTGATGAGCCACCGCGTTCCGTTCGTCGTCGCGGAACTGGGCGCCGACGCCGACCCGTTCATGCTGCACCCGTATGCCGCCCTGGCAGAGAAGGAGCGCAGCCTTATTGCCAGCAGGACCAAGGCCGCTCTGACCGCCGCCAAGGCTCGCGGCGTCAAGCTGGGCAATCCCAACCTGGGTCTGGCCCGCACCAAGGCTGTCGAAGCCACCAAGGCCGAGGCCGACCGCAATGCTGAGAACATCCTGCCGGTAGTCCGCCAGATCCAGGCGGCCGGCGCCAAGACGCTCCGCGAGATTGCCGAAGCATTGAATGCTCGCGGCGTTGCCACCCCTCGCGGCGGTCAGTGGTACGCATCCAGCGTGAAGAACTTACTGGCCCGGTCATAATCGGCGCCCTGCCGATGTTCGGCGTGGCCCTGGTCGGCCTGGGCGGTCTGGCGTGGCGTATTGTAGCCCACTTAGCACCGCGCATCGGTCGGACCGGGCTGACCGAACTGAATTAGCCACCCCTCAACCACCGCCCTGGAACCCTCCCCGTCAGCCAAAACCTAGGGACAGGCTAGGGACAAATAACACATCTTTGAGGGTAAAAAAGGAAGGGGTTGCTGACCTATCGACCAGCAACCCCTTGATTTTATTGGTAGCGGAGGAGGGACTTGAACCCCCGACACGCGGATTATGATTCCGCTCTCTTTCCCTTATTTTTAGCCATTTTTTTCATACTTGTTGCATGTTTGTCGCAGACACCAATCCGACCAAACGAGTGTCCAACCGCTATTTGTCGCAACCATTTTCCGCTTATCCGACCAAACGGGCCTGCATCATTGCCATCTGCCGTTGATCGTCATCTGGGCTCGGAAACAGGTGACCGTAGGTATCGAAGGTCATCTGGATCGACGAGTGGCCCATCAGGGTTTGCACCTTCTTTGCGGTAAACCCCTGCTCAATGAACAGCGACGCAGCGGCGTGACGCAGCGCGTGTAGACCATACTTGGCGCGCATGATCGGCCGGCCGTCCTTTTCAGTCCGACCAGACGGCTCGATGCAGCCGGCCTGGATCTGCAGCGGAGCGAATTGGCGGCGGTAAATGTTGCCAAGGGACTCAACATTCCCGGCACCATTCGCGAACACTAGCTTGGTCGGGGGTTTCTCTGCCGGAGGCTCGGCTCCATTCTTGAAAGAGCGGTCAAGCTCGGCTTGGCGGCGGATAGTCGCCCGCTCAATTTGACGTTTTAGCCATTCCTGCAGAGCGTTTCTAACCATGGGCGTCATCGGGATTGTCCGATGGCCAGAACTGGATTTCGGGTCGCCAATGTCGTTCCAACGGTCAGCGCGCTGGCTTACCGTGATCGTCCCTGCCTCGAAGTTAACATTATCCCAGGTCAGGCCGCGGAGTTCTGATGCCCGTAGACCTGTGAACACCGCCGTAATCAGGAACGAACGGAAGGAATCGTCCACCAGTTCCAGCATGGCGCGAAGCTCGTCCTTGGTCGGGATCTCGACCTTTGTCTTCTCGCGGCTCTTGCGACGGGTGCGCTTAACCGATGCCTCACGGATGACGTGGCGGGACACCAACTTCCGCTCATTGGCATCAGACAGGAGTGCCGACAGCGCGGCTTTCACCTTGCGTGCCATCGCCTTGGACTTGCCGCCCACCTTCATCAGGCGGTCAAGAAAATCCGATACCGCAGTGCTGTCGAGACGCGACAACTTGACTGGACCGATGCCCCATTCCGCGTGGTTAATGTATTCCTCGACGTACCGCTCGTATTCACGCACCGTCGAACGCTCCAAAGGATCTTGTTCGGCAGAGCCTTTGCGGCAGCGGTCCAACCACAGGCGACCGGCGTCGAAAACCGTCACGCTTGTGCTGTCTGCGGTGTGCGTACCCTGCTTCACCTCATGACCGGAGGAGATAAGGTAGCCGTCCGCTTCCTTCTTGGTCCTGCAGGTCTTCAGATGGCGCTTGCCGTGCTGGTCAAAATAGTCGACGACCCAAGCCGTCCGCTCCTTGCCGCCCGATGTCCATGTCCGCTTGCGAACTGAGGCCATAACGCATCTCTTTCCATTGACCCTTAACGAACCCAATCATGTTGCAGTATTTTCCGCTTGTCAAATATATCAATATGACAAAATTTTCCTCCAGCGCCCTCGGTGACCGTCCGCAAGTTGAGGGGGTGCTGACAGTCGCCGTCGGGCTTCTGGCCGCCAGCAATTGACACAAAGGGGTCGATAGAGGTCATAGCACTGGCCGGCGGCTTTCCTTGTCAAAACCGGCCAGCCAGCGAACCGGCCCCGGATGACGGCAAAGTGCCAGAGGACTAAACCGCTTTCGCGGTAATTTGTCTCGACAGGCGCATCGGGAATAGTAGCGGGATGGACGCATCCTGTCTTGAGATGGAGGGGCTTTACAACCTCATCCAAGACAGGAGGCCCACCAT
>Ga0007882_10001093_pt1 | contig 15986 bp, 16 predicted proteins | sample CryBogCBH12Aug01_FD_71195 | JGI IMG/M metagenome (GOLD analysis project Ga0007882, IMG submission 71195) | Freshwater microbial communities from Crystal Bog, Wisconsin, USA - CBH12Aug09.1 | ecosystem: Environmental > Aquatic > Freshwater > Lake | place: Crystal Bog, Wisconsin, USA | collected... | reverse complement strand
CGCCCACCTGGACGAACGCACCGAATGGTACGAGCTTGGTAACGCGACCGTAGACAAGCTGGTTGACGGCGTGACCGTCGGCGAACACCTGCCATGGGTCTGACTGCGTGGCCTTGAGGGACAGAGAGATGCGCTCCTTCGAGAAGTCAACATCAAGAACCTCAACGTCAACTTCGTCGCCAACTGACACGACCTGGTTCGGGTGGTCGATGTGCTTCCAGCTGAGCTCGGAGACGTGAATAAGTCCGTCCATGCCACCTAGGTCCACGAAGGCACCGAAGTTGACCACTGACGAAATCACACCGTGACGACGCTCGCCCGGCTTGAGGTTGTTGAGGAAGTCGCCACGCTGCTCCTTCTGGTTCTCTTCGAGCCACGCACGACGCGACAACACAACGTTGTTACGGTTGCGGTCGAGTTCGATGATCTTGGCCTGAATAGTGGTGTTGATGTAGGGCTGCAGCTCGCGGACGCGACGCAGTTCCACCAAGGAAGCGGGCAAGAAGCCGCGAAGGCCAATGTCGACGATAAGGCCGCCCTTGACGACTTCGATCACGGTACCTTCAACCATCTCGTTGCGGTTTTTAACCTCTTCGATGTTGGCCCAAGCCTTCTCGTACTGTGCGCGCTTCTTCGAGAGGACCAGACGGCCCTCCTTGTCTTCCTTCTGAAGAACGACGCACTCGACGCGCTCGCCGAGCGAAACGATCTCGCTAGGGTCAACGTCGTGGCGAATTGAGAGTTCACGACCAGGAATGACTCCCTCGGACTTGAAACCAATGTCCAAGAGAACTTCGTCGTGGTTGATCTGAACAACGGTTCCGGTGACGAGGTCGCCATCTTCAAATTCGAGAACGGAGTTCTCGACAAGCGACGCCAGGTCCGTACCGACCAAGTTGTCTTCGGTAATAACGCGAGGAATGTAATTTCCTTCGGCGTCGAATGTTCCCATCTGAACTGGGGAAAGGAGGCTTGAGCCGTCCGACATAGGTACTACTTTCATGCAACCACACCGGGGTTATCTAGGCAATAGAAACCCAACCGACCGGTGTTCGATTGGGACTCTCAGGCTATCAGACGGGCAGTTAGCCCTTTGCCGCAGCCCAATTTTTCCCCCAAGACAGTGATACCAGCAGTGGGACGCTCAGAGTCGCGACACTCGTAAGGGATTCGATAACCGCCTGCTCCACAGCGGCATGTTCGTGTGGAGGCGCTTCTACCAGTACTTCATCGTGGACCTGCAGAATCAGCCGAGCCTCCAGTTGCTCGGCGCTGAGGCGTTGGTCAAGGCGAACCAAGGCCAACTTAAAAATGTCGGCAGCTAGTCCTTGAATACCGGCGTTCATTGCCTGACGTTCTGCGGCAGCCCGGGCTGGTCCTGAAGCGGTGGCGAGGTCGGGAAATGGTCGCAACCGACCAAACTCCGTACGAGAGAATCCCTCGCTCCGAATGCTTTCGATCGTTTCGTCCATATACGAACGTATCGACGGAAATCCCGCAAAGTAACGATTCATGATGTCGCGTGCCTCACCAACACTGATGCCGAGTCGCTGACTGAGTCCAAAAGCTTCCATGCCGTAGGCCAGTCCGTAGGACACCGCCTTGGCCTGTTCGCGCTGCTCGTGGGTGACGTCTGCGGGAGCGACGCCAAACACTGAGGCGGCGATGCGCCGGTGGACGTCTTCTCCAGAGGCGAACGCCACCAGCAGTCCCTGATCCTGAGAGAGATGCGCCAAAATGCGCAGTTCAATTTGGTCGTAGTCGGCGACACATAGTTCCCAACCACTCGCCGGTAAGAAGGCCTTACGCAGCCGCTTTCCCTCAAGACTGCGAACGGGGATGTTGTGCAGGTTGGGGTTGTCAGACGACAGTCGCCCAGTACGTGCGACAGTTTGGTGGAAGGTGGCGTGAATCCTCCCGTCAGATGACACACTGTCAATCAACGGGAGACCGTACGTGGACCTCAGTTTCTCCACTTCGCGATACCGAAGTATGTGCGGAATTATCTCGTGAGCCCCCATGAGCCCCTCGAGTGTCGCTGCGTCGGTCGAGTAACCAGTCTTCGTCTTTTTGCCGTGCGGCAGGCCTAACTCTTCAAACAAGACCACCGCCAATTGACTTGGCGAATTTACCTTGAACGAGTGGCCGGCGATGTCTTGAATACGCGCCTCCAGGGCAGACGCCTCGGCAGAAAACTCCTCCATGATGGATCGCAGCAGTGCCGCGTCGACGGTGACGCCCCGTCCCTCCATGCGTCCGAGTACCCGAACTAGTGGCATTTCAATATCGTTCAGCACGAATGCCAGGCCCAGGCGCTCAATCTCCAGGGACAGAACCTTTGTCAGATCGATAACGGCAGCGACTTGTTCTATCAACTGTTCGTCCGCAATTGCGTCCTCGAAGAGGGATGGCGTGTGTTGGACTAAATCACGGTTCAGATAGCGAGCAGTCAGTGCGGGGAGTTCGAATCGTCCCGCAGTGGCGTCAACCAAAAACGCCATGATCGACGTGTCCATAACCGCCACACCGAGACCGATACCGAGCTCTTCGGCGCGACGAAAGAGTGGCTTGGTGTCGTGCCCCGATAAACCCGCATCGCCGCAACGTTGCAGCGACTCGTCGAGCGCACCAACGAACACCACACCGTTGTCAGCATTGGCAACTGCTAATCGACCTGCCTGTGCGTGGACGAACAGCGAAGGTCCCGCCACCTCTTCGAACGTGCTCACGGCCCGTAGTTCAGTGCGCGGTTGCACAACCGCCGTGGGTGATGACACCGTTGGTGCTGTCTGGGCTGAACCAATCGATCCCTGTGCGATGAGTTTGTCGAATCGTGCCGCCATTGCCGACATCTCGTACCGAGAGAAAAAACCCGCAACGGATGCGTGATCCCAACCGCCGAGCACCAAGTCCTCGAGCGTTACCTCAATGGGCACGTCACGAACCAACTGCATAATCCGAACGTTTTGACGGGCGCGATCCTCGTACGTCACCAGGTTCTCGCGCAATTTTGGTGTGAGGGCGGCGACATTTGCGTACAAATCATCAAGGTCGCGATACTGCGAAAACAGCTTTGCCGCCGTCTTCTCCCCCACGCCGGGCACGCCAGGTAAGTTGTCGGAGGTGTCACCGCGTAGCGCCGCCAATAGTGGGTACCGCTGCGGCTCGATTCCGCAGCGCTCGAAAATACCGGCCTCGTCGTACAGCGAATAGTCCGAAACACCTCGGCGGTTGTACAGCACGCGGACATAGGGGTCTTCCACCAGTTGAAAGGAATCACGATCCCCCGTCACCACGATGACCGGCATGTGGGCATCGCGCGCCATTGTTGCCAACGTGGCCAAAATGTCGTCGGCCTCAAAACCTGGAGTACTGACCACGGGAATATTCAGAGCAACGCACATCTCCCTGATTAGGTCGAACTGGTGTTCAATTTCAACCGGAGTTTCTGCTCGTCCACCCTTGTAGTCATCAGTCATGGCGTCACGGAAGGTGCCGCCGGGAAGGTCGAACGCGACCGCCAGGGAGCCGGGTGCCTGCGAGCGAATCAACGAGTGCAACATCGAGGCGAATCCATGCAGGGCGTTAGTGACTAACCCGCTAGACGTGGCAATATCGGTCGAAAGTGCGTAGAAGGCCCGAAAGGCCAGCGACATACCGTCAAGCAGCAACAGCGGCCGCTGTGAGGGCTGCTCAGCCAACGAAATCACCCTTGAGGATTTGCTGCGCAATATCACGCATTCTCGTACGCCCCTTCATAGCCGACTGCTGAATGAATTCGAAGGCCGATGGTTCGTCAAGTCCCCGTTCGCGCATCAGCTGCTCCTTGGCACGTTGGACGATTTCTCGAGTCTCAATTTTGTCGTCAGCAACGACCGGGTCGGCAATATCGCCGTGCTCCGTATTGGGGTTCAAAATCGCAGCCAACTTCGGCAGAATCTCCGATGACCGAAACGGCTTCACCAGGTACGCCACCACACCAGCGTCGCGAGCGCTCTCGATGAGCGTCCGCTGACTAAACGCCGTGAGCAAGACCACATGTGTTCCCGAGTCCTTCACCGCTTCCGCCACCTGGATTCCGTCGAGGCCAGGCATCTTGACGTCCAGGAGCGCGAGGTCCGGCTTCAGGTTCTGGATCAATTCAAGCGCGTCATCACCGTTTGCCGCTTCACCGACAACCAGGTAGTTGTCGGCTTCGAGGATTTCCTTTAGATCGAGTCGGATGATTGACTCGTCGTCGGCGATAACAACCCGCTTCTCCATATTTACTGTTCCTTTGGTGTCCACTGTCGTAGTAGTGCGTCTCGCTCGACGAGGAGTAACGCGACTTCCTGCGCGCGTCGCTCCATCTCAGCGGTTGCCACTGCAACATGTTTCGATAACTCGTTATATTCTGCCGTAAGTTGAGGGGTCTCTGAGACCAACGACCGAATTCTCGCCTCGTCGAGCGTTTCGTTCCACGCCGCAACCTGCTCTTCCAGCACCCGCAAACTTTCGCGGGCGACGTTTAGGCGGAGCTGAATCTCTTCAATTTGACGTTCAACGCCTCGGCTTCCCATAGGTCGAACCTTATGCCCGCTGAGCAACGTACGCCACCGACACCATGCAATCCTCTAGTTCACGTGAGGGACTACGCCCGATACCGTACGCAGACGACTCCCACACGGGTTCGTCGCCCTCTACCACCGTGACGTTGCCAATGTCACAGGGCAACGATATGAAGTGGTGCGCAAGACGGCGATGCAACGTACGCGCAAGTGGATTTTCGAAAAACCCCCCGAGGTATACGTCGAGACCCAGGTCTGCGGCAAAGCGGCGTGCGGTGATGAACTCCTGGTACCCACCAATTCGAGCTGGTTTCAGACATACCAATGAAGCGGCCTTGTAGCGGACGATGTTCTCAATGTCGCGACGCGATCGGACTCCTTCATCGAGGGAAACGGGAAAATCAATCTGATTGGCCAACAACGCATGATCAACGACATTGCCTGCCGCAAAGGGCTGCTCCACAGCCCGTACGGTGGCTACCGTTGCGAGCGTCGTCACATCTCGCTGCACCTCAGCAATGGTTGGCTGCGCGCAGTTGTAGTCCAGCAGTACCGGAAGGTTGGTTGCTTCCAACTGCGAAAGTGTCGCAGTTGGAATGGGCGCACCATTCACCTTTAGGCGCACCAGCGACACATCGGCGGGCGGCGCCCACGCGTGCGTTGCGGTGTCAACCGTCCAAATGGAACCACCGTTAAACAACGAGGGCCACATCAGCGCAATTGTCTGTTGTTCACTGCGCAATGTCAAATCCAGTACTGCCATCTCAATGAGTGTCATCGCCACTGCCGACGCGGGCCGACCAGAGGAAAGCGCACCGATCCGACTCCACGTGGGTACTGATGACTCCCGCGCAACAATGTCCATCAGTCGAGGCAACGCCACCGTAGTGAGTTCGTGTTCCACCTGAACGATTGAGGGGTCACCATTCACCGTTTCAGGTTGTGGACTCACCGTGCCCCACCCGACTACCCCGTCGTGTTCAAGACGAAGTACCAAGTCGTTTCGTCGCTCATGTCGCTGCCCCGACGCCACGATCGGCCGGTGCAGGGTTCGCGAATATTTCAACAAGTCGGCACGCATTACCACTCACCTTAGAGTTGCTGGTAGCGTAGACCCGCAGCCCGGATGGCGGAATGGCAGACGCGGAGGACTCAAAATCCTTTGCTCGAGAGGGCGTGTGGGTTCGAGTCCCACTCTGGGCACGCTGCGAACAGTTGTTGAAATGGCGGTAATCGATACGGTCCACTGTTAGCGTTGCGCTGTGACTACAGCGCTTACTTTCAACGAAACCGCCGTTGGGCTCTTCCCCGGTCAAGGTGCCATAACCGGTCAAGCCGGCATGCCCTGGCAGTCCTCCCCTCATTGGAACTTGGTCGAAGAAATTTCTGACGCGGCCGAAATTAATGTCGGCGATGTCTTATTGAATCTCGACACCGCTGATGTTGTCCGCACTGACCGGGCGCAGATCGCCACGTTCGCGCTTTCGATGATTGCCTACCATGATCTTCTCGCTACTGGCGTTCGTCCGCGTTATCTACTGGGCCACAGTCTCGGAGAGTTTTCGGCCCTCGCCGCCTCGGGACTTTTGTCTGTACACGATGCTGCTCGCCTGATTTCGGTACGTGGACGAGCAATGGCTACCGCAGCCGAGATGCAACCGGGAACCATGGTCGCACTCATGGGTGGCGACGCCAATGTGCGAGAACCACTTGAATCTATTGATGGTGCCTGGATTGCCAACATCAATGGCGAAGGTCAAGTCGTCATGAGTGGCACCGCAACGGCAATCGCCCACATTCTTGAAGTGCACAAGGAACTCGGATGGCGCAGAGCTACCCCCCTTGCGGTTGGCGGAGCATTCCACAGTCCACTGATGCAGCCCGCGCAAGATGAACTCGACGCCGCACTTGCGCAGGTGACGTGGCACACCACCGAACATTTCCTGATTGCCAACGTCGATGGCCTTCGACACAACGACGCTTCGACGTGGCAGACATTGCTTTCTCGTCAATTGACCTCGCCCGTCGAGTTTCTAGCCGCGACGCTGGCGCTCCCCACATCGGTGGATACAACGATTGAGATGGCCCCAGGAAATGTGCTGACTGGACTAACGAAGCGCATTCGCGGGTTCTCGGTTCAGCACGCACCAACTACACCCGAAGAAGTGAGAAAGGTTCAATTATGAGTAAGCACGTCATCGTGACGGGAGCGAGTCGAGGTATTGGCGCCGCCATTGCCCAACAATTCATCAACGCGGGTGATCGCGTTGTCGCACTCTCTCGCTCCGGATCTGCTCCGGAAGGATGCGCCCTAAGCCTCGCCGTCGACGTGAGTGATTCTGAGGCAGTGACCGCCGCAGTCAAGCGTGCCATTGAGGAGTTCGGACCCGTTGACGTACTTGTCGCCAACGCCGGGGTGACGAATGACGGCTTAGCCATGCGCATGAACGACGAACAGTGGCGTTCAGTGTTGTCCATCAACCTTGACGGTTCGTTCTACTGCGCGAGAGCCGTATTGTCGTCGATGATTCGCGCTCGCCAGGGTTCGATCATTTTCATTAGCTCCATTAGTCCCTTCTACGGCATCCCTGGCCAGGCCAACTACGCGGCATCGAAGGCTGGGCTCGTAGGTTTGGCGCGTTCATTGGCTCGCGAGGTTGCAGCACGCGGCATCACCGTGAATGTCGTGGCACCGGGGTTCATTGAGACAGAAATGACCAGCGAGCTTGGCGACGCGAGCGACGAAATGATGAAACTCATTCCGATGGGTCGCACAGGACAGGTTGACGATATCGCCGGCGTCGTTGGGTTTCTCGCGAGTAACCACAGTCGCTATCTGACGGGACAGGTAATCAGCGTCGATGGCGGCCTCGCGATGGGTCTGTAAGACACGTTTTACGAACGTTTGTTGAGTAGGATTGACGCAAACATACCGGAAGGGTAAGACAATGGACCGTAACGAAGCGTTCGCCAAATTCACCGAAAATGCAGTTGAAGTTCTCGCAGTAGACCCATCGAAGGTCACCATGGAGGCATCGTTTGCCGATGACCTCGGCGCCGACAGTCTCGACCTCGTCGAGCTCGTCATGGCCCTCGAAGAAACCTTCGACATCGAAGTCGGCGAAGACGAGCTCAAGGACATCAAGACCGTCGGCGAAGCCTTCGAACTGATTTACGCAAAGCTGTAAGTGCAAGTCGCTGTAACCGCCGAAGGCCCACTCCAGGGTCGCCGTGTTGCCGTTGTCGGCATCGGTGCATTGTCATGCGCTGGTGTTGGTGTTGAGGCACTCTGGCAGACACTCCAGGGCGAGGCTCCCGCTTCGAAGCGCTTGGCTCCATTCAACGCCGATCACATCGGCGGCGTAAAGGAGCTTCGTCGCCTCGATCCGTTCGCCCTGTACGCACTCGTCGCTGCCGACGAAGCCTGGAAGATGAGTGGTCTCGAAGGTCACTTCCCCGACGCGGGCTGTGTTGTTACGAGCGGTATCGGTGGACTGCAGACGATTCTCGAACAGTTTCGAGTACTCAACGAAAAAGGTGCAGGTCGCGTTTCGCCATTCATGGTTCCCATGATGATGCCGAACGCCGCTACGGCCGCCGTTTCAATGCGCCTGGGACTTGGCGGCCCCTGCGAAACAGTGACGACCGCTTGTGCCGCTGGCACCCACGCAATTGGTAATGCCGCCCGCATGATCGCGTCAGGTCGGTCTACGGTCGCCGTCGCCGGTGGCGCAGAAGCCGTCATGGTGGAAATTGCCGAAGCCGGCTTCCGAAACATGACTGCGCTGTCCAACGAAGACTTCTCGCGCCCTTTCGATGTGCAGCGCAATGGGTTCGTCATGGGCGAAGGTGCCGGAGTCTTGGTCCTCGAAGACTGGGACCACGCTCACGCTCGTGGCGCCACCATCCTTGCCGAAGTCATTGGGGCAGCCTCAACGGCCGACACGTACCACATCACTGCTCCGGACCCCGAGGGTAACGGTGCGGTACGGTGCATGGAGACGGCCTTGGCCGATGCCGGTATTACCGCTGCGGACGTATCGCACATCAACGCGCACGGCACCTCGACACCACTCAACGACTTGGCTGAGTCCGTTGCCGTGCGACGTGTTTTCAAGGAACACCGTCCTCTTGTGACCTCAGTGAAGGGTCACTTGGGCCACTCGCTCGGAGCCGCTGGTGCACTCGAGGGTGTGGTGTCGGTCATGACCTTGCTGCATCAGATCATCCCACCAACGGCCGGAACAACCGAGGTTGACCCAGCGATTGACCTCGACGTCGTGCTCGGCCAACCGGTCCACGCTGATGTCGACGTCATCTTGTCGAATAGTTTTGGCTTTGGCGGACACAACGGTTCGGTGATCTTTCGCCGTTACCAGCCATAGTTCACTACTGCACTAGTTCGAACACCACGTTCGCGGATCCACCAATACTCCGGTGGACCAGAGCTAACCCGTCAACGTAACCTGTGCGCTGCACCGCAGAGGTAATCGCGACCTTTTCCAAGAGGCTCCTCGGCGTTGCGTCTCGTAGCGCTTCGGCGACTTCACCCAGAGTCGCTGCCTTGAAGTACGCCAGCTGCATGGGCGCCGACGCTCCTCGTGCGTCCATGCGGCCCACAAGTTCTTGACCAGTGAAACATCCTTTGGTGAAGCTGACATTCGCCTGAACGAAGGAAGAGCCAAAGACGAACGGGAGCGCGTCAGCCTGAATCTCATACGGTCCCGGTTCGCGGGCGTCAATCCGTTCCCCCTCTGTGCTGAAGGGTAAGCCAGCCACCCCCACTTCTTCAATTACCACGTTGGAGCGGAGAATAAACCGACGTAGTCGTGTCACTACCGCTGGGGCGAGCTCGCTAACACACGTAATCAGGACACTGTCTTCAACGTAGTGCAGCCAGAGTGGCGCAACAACCGTGCTGTCGGGCTGCAAAACAAGCCCCCGCTCCCCTCGTGCGACGACATCCGCGGTCAACTGGCCCTGGAGGTACGACACGGCATCAACGCCACTGACGTGCAAGGTGCTCCACGAAATGGTGGCAGTGGGATCAACGGGGGTGATGATTTTCATGGGCATTACAGTACATGGATACATCTTTCGCCATACGGAGCAACATGAGCGCTGCAACTGAACTTAATACCATCACCTCAACACTGAGCGACATGGCGCAACGTATCACTACGTTGGTGGAAACTGAAGGACCTGCTATGGACGGTGACGTATATACCGAACTCGTCGCTGCGGAGCGAACCATTGGGGCCTTGCTGCGTCGATTGCAGCGCGTGGCCCGGAGGGTTAACTAACGATGTCAACGTGGCATCGCACCGCCAAACTCTCGAGCTTGGAACAGGCCAGCACGTTGGCCTTGTTGCAACGCACCGCCCTCGAGAGTGGACGAGAATCCTTAGATGAAGGTCGCCAACGTGTGGTCCTGCACGGACTACCCGCCGAACACTGGCTCTTGGTTGATATCTTTGGCAACCTCCTCGCCTACGCGCAGGCCGAACTCAAGTCCAACACGACTGTGGAACTCTGTGGCGGAGGCTTCGACCAAGATCTCTGCGACTCGTTGCTCGAGACCCACGAATCCATCTTGTGGTGGCTCCGCGATTCCCCCTTGCACGATGAACGAACAGTGCGGACGCTCTTGCTCATGACCGCCGACGTGTCATTGGAGCAGTACCCCGCCATACCTTCGGGTGCAGTCGTACGTCAGTTTGACCCCACCTCGGACAGTGTCACCTGGTTGGCACACAACAATGCTGCATTCGCCGACCACCCGGAACAAGGCGCATGGAAACTGAGTGACTTGGACGAACGGTGCCGGGAGCCATGGTTTGACCCTTCCGGGTTCGTCCTCCTAGAGATGGACGGGCAGATTGCGGCATCGTGTTGGACCAAAGTTCACGAACTCCAGCGCAATCGAGTCGGCGAAATTTACGTTTTGTCCGTAAGCCCGAATTATCAAGGGCGAGGTCTGGGGCACAGCATGCTGGCGATAGGACGAGAGACGTTGCGGCGACGCGGTGTGCACACCACCATGCTCTTTGTTGACGAGACGAACGATCGGGCCGTTGCCCTCTATGCAGCCAACGGCTTCGTTGCCTCGCGCGTGGATCGAGTGTTACGTATCGCTCGTTAGCGCGAGCCGATGATGTGACCGACAAAATACGTCACCGCGGCCGCGAGACCGGTGACACCCGTCTGAATGAGTGCCCATCGCACCACACCACGTCGGCTGAACCAACCGATGCTGGCACCAATGGCGAGCGTCGCGGCGGCCGCGATACCCACCGATGTCTCCACCTGGTGGTGCAGACCGGTGAACAACCAAGGTACGAGGGGCAAGAAGGCACCAACCGAGAAGGCGCCGAACGACGAGAATGCAGCTGACCAGGGATTACCCACAGCATCTGGGTCCATGCCCAATTCCTCACGAACGTGTGTACGGAGCGCCAGATCAGGATCACGCATCAGGTCCTCCGAGAGCCTCGACGCAAGCTCGGGATCAATACCTCTGCTAAGGAATATTGCTTCGAGCTCCCGTCGCTCCCCGTCGGGATCTGCCTGGAGAGCACGCCGCTCAACTTCGATTTCAGACTCCAGCAGCTCACGTTGAGCACGCACCGAGATGTATTCGCCACTGCCCATCGAGAAGGCCCCCGCGATTAACGCCGCAACTCCGGCAACACGGACAACGCCAGCGCCAGGCGAAGCGCCAGCGAAGCCCAAGATGAAGGATGTGTTCGTGACGAGACCATCGGAAATGCCAAAAATCGCAGCTCGAAACCACCCGTCGGAGATATTTCGGTGGTGCTCGTCGTGGTCTATCTGCTCGGCCATGAGTTCATTCTAATTCGCGGGGTCAGAGAATTCGCTCACCACTAGGCTGATATGACGCCCGCAGACAAGTCGCGACACTGTCGTCGTGAGAAATGGTGCACCGACGTGGACTCACAGCAACTACCTCAAGGCACCGCGAAGACGGTCGCTGTTCGGCAAATGTTTGACACCATCGCACCCAAGTACGAATTCATAAATCGACTCATGACGTTCGGGCTCGACCGACGTTGGCGAACCAAAGCCGTCGAAAGTCTTCGACTACCTCGGGGCAGTGTCGTGCTCGACATCGCCGCGGGCACCGGTGATTTCACCCGCGAACTCGCCAAGCAGGGTCAACGCGCTATTGCTACCGACATGTCTTTTGGCATGTTGGCGTCAGGGTACGAAATGGGAACATCATTCCAGGCTGACGCCCAGCGACTTCCCTTTGAGAACGCCTCCATGGATGGGGTGACTTGTGGTTATGCCCTTCGAAACTTCACCGACCTGGCCGCCACTCTGCGAGAGATGGGTCGTGTTGTTCGCCCCGGCGGTCGAATAGCGATTCTTGAAGTGGCGGAGCCAACCTCTGGACTCCTACGTGCTGGATTTCGATGCTGGTTCCGAGGCGTCGTCCCCTTTATAGGTGGAATCTTTAGTGATCGAGCCGCCTACGCGTACCTCCCTAAGTCAACCGCGTACCTACCACCTCGTGACCAGCTGCTGCAGTTGTTCCGCGACGCGGGTTTCACCGCGGTCAATCACCAACTCGTTATGGGTGGTCTTAGCCAACAGATTCTTGCTACGAGGGCGTCGTGAACCTGTTCCGGTACCGAGTCAGCGGCCTCGATCGAAACGCCGTTCGTGCTGCAGCTGCCCGCACCGGCTTCCTCGTCGAAGATCCACAAATACTTCGAGCCGGACTCGGGGACGTTCTGGAGACCGTGTCGCTGCCAGATGGACTGAGGGGCGCCGTTAACTTCACGACTGCCTTCGCCAGGTTCACGGTGCTGGGCGAGAACAGCCCGCACTGCGCTGGCCTCGTGGCGTTCGCTGCCTTGCCCTTTAACCGAGTGTCTCCAAGTTCCTTCAGCCTCTGCACCGTAACCATTGTCATCGACAGCACCGGGGATGCGTGGGTGACGGGGCCTGAAGGATTCGACATTTGGAGTGTCCTCGACACTTGTGAGTTACCGGTGCAACACACCCAGGTAGCCTCCTCGCTCACATTTAACCCGTCCGGCGACGAGTATGCCCACAATGTCGCCACCGCCGTTGAGGTGCTGCGTAGTGGCTCCATTGAGAAAGTGGTGTTGGCTCGATCCGTTCGAGGGACCGTCGATGCGTCGATCGATCCGGCAGCCGTGGCGCAGCGGCTCAAGCAACGAGAGCCGCTCTGCACGATCTACGCAATGCCCCTTCCCGATGGTCAGCGGTTTGTGGGTGCGAGTCCCGAACTGTTGGTTTCTCGACATCAGGGTGTGGCACGTTGCCATCCGCTCGCGGGGACCATTGCCCTCCCTCCACACGTAGCACCAGACGACTATCAGAAATGGCTACTCGGGAGTGGCAAGAACCTGCATGAGCACGCCGTGGTCGCTAATGAAGTACGTAGTTCGCTCGAACGTTTCTACGAAGCGGTTGAGAGCGATCCGACGCCATCCATCATGGCGCTACGCACCGTAGCCCACCTTGGCACGTGGATCACCGGAACATCCCCTCGCGACGCCTCGACGAGTGCACTTGATCTCGTGGCGGCCCTGCACCCGACCGCCGCCGTTGGTGGACTTCCCCGCGACGCGGCCTATCGATTGATCACGGAGTTGGAAACGCTGGACCGCGGTCACTACGCCGGTCCAGTTGGGTGGATCGATGGCAACGGCGACGGCGAATTCTGGATTGGTATTCGTGGTGTTCAGTTGTACGACAACCACTTTGTTGCGTGGGCCGGCGCTGGAATCGTGAGCGAGTCTGACCCTATTGCGGAGCGCGAAGAGACGCGAGACAAGTTGGCCAGTGTGTTGGCCGCGGTATTAGTCGACCGAATCTAACGTCGAAACGGGCGACGTAGCGCCCATGAGGTCACTAACAACAGCGCTTCGACCACTATTGCTGACGACATCTTGGATTCGCCCAGGACACGATCGCTAAACGAAATTGGCACCTCCACAATGGAAGCGCCAGCACGACGAGCGCGGTAGGTCATCTCAATCTGGAATCCATATCCATCCGCCAAGGCTGTTTGGTACTCAATCTTTTCGAGCGCCGAGGTGCGGTACACCCGGTAACCCGCGGTCGCATCCTTGACCCGTAGCCCCAATACGAACGATGCGTAGAGGTTGCCGCCACGCGAGAGCATGCGACGAATCAGGGTCCAGTTCGGTATTGAACCTCCACGTACATACCGCGACCCAATAACCACTTCCGCCTGCTCAGACGCGGCCAACAGTCGTGGCAAGTCTTTTGGATCATGCGAAAAATCACAGTCAATTTCGACGAAGCGGTCGTACCCGCGCTCTAGTCCCCAGGCAAAACCCGCACGATAGGCGCCACCGAGGCCATTTTTTGACGAACGCTCGAGCAGTTCGATCTGCCCAAGCTCCACCGCGATCTCTCGAGCAATCGCGGCGGTACCGTCGGGACTGCCGTCATCGACGACCAATATGTTGACGCTCGGAACAATCTCTCGGAGTGCCCGAAGCATCGAGGCAATGTTCAACACTTCGTTGTAAGTAGGCAGAACTACGAGAATCGGCATCGGCTCAGTCTACCGAGGTGGCGTAGACTTTCGAAGGTTCACCGGTGCCGAGCGCACCCACCAGCACAAGATTGAGCAACCCCATGGCGAGTTCACAACGTAAAAAGTATGCGATGCCACGAGAGATCCGCATCATCCTGAGTATGGGCTGCCTTGTGTTTGTTTTGGAGTACCTCGTCGTGCCACAATTCGCGTCGGCGCGTCACTCCCTACATCTGCTGAGCCGACTGAATCCGGTGATCGTGGCTTTAGCGGTCGCCCTTGAGATGCTGGCCATTTACGCCTACGTCGAACTCACGCGCGTCGCTCTCTACCCCCACGCCCCGAGTCGCTACAACGTCTTGCGGGTAAATCTTGCGGGTCTGGCGATTGGTCACGTCGTACCAGGCGGTGCTGCCCCGTCGGGAGCCTTGGCGTATCGAATCTTCAACGAACTCGACGTCCCGAAGGACACGAACGCATTTGGTCTCGCCGCGCAAGGAGCAGGATCCGCCGTCGTACTAAACATCCTGTTCTGGTGCGCCCTCGTGGTGTCGATTCCGCTCAATGGCTTCAACCCCATTTACGGATTTGCCGCCCTGGCCGGTGTATTCCTACTCCTGGCATTCTTTGGGACCATCTTGCTCATTACCCGAGGGCAGCAGCGCGCGGGAACATGGCTGCGAGCCCTCGCGGTACGTTTGCCTGCCATCAATCCCGACAAGGTCCAAAGTCTCATTACCAAAGTGGCCGATCGTATTGCCCTGTTGATGAATTCACGACGGACGTTGTGGCACGCGTTTATTTGGGCTGGTCTTAACTGGCTCTTCGACGCGGCCTGTCTCTGGATATTTCTGTGGGCCTTCGGGTCGGTAGTGGCACCCGTCGACCTCCTCGTCGCGTATGGTCTCGCGAATATCTTGGCGGCGATTCCCATCACGCCGGCCGGCCTCGGTGTTATTGAGGGCGTTCTCATCTCCACTCTGGTCGGCTTTGGCGTACCCCACTCCCAGGCGATTTTGGCCGTGCTCGCCTATCGTCTCGTGAACTTCTGGATTCCCATCCCGATTGGCGGCCTGGCCTACGCGAGTTTGCAACTGCGTAGGAGCCCGAGCGTCACAACTGACGAGATTCCGCCAACGCCAGACGCTTGAATTCGCTCTGCGCCGCAAATCCGCTCACTGATTGGACACGACGCCAGCGACGATCGGTGCCCAGCACCCAGGTGAACACGTCGTCTCGCCAGGTAATCTCAAACGCATCCATCAGTTTCGCCTTGATCACGGCGTCCTCAATGGGAACAATCACTTCCACACGACGATCCAGATTCCGTTCCATCATGTCCGCTGAGCCCATGTACAGCGAGTGATCCTCATCACCGGGGCGACCGAAGATAAACAGGCGTGAGTGTTCTAGGAATTCACCCACCAGTGAATGCACTGAAATGTTCTCGGACAGACCGGGAACCCCGGGACGAATGCAGCACAGGGTGCGGACCATGAGCCGAACTTCCGTACCGGCCTGCGATGCTTCATAGAGGGCGTCAATGATCGCCGGGTCGGTGAGTCCATTGACCTTGATCAAAATACGGCCCGCCGCACCACGGTCGCGTTCGCGGTGAATGAGCTCGACGATACGGTCTCGGACCATATACGGACTCACCACGATCTTGGCGTAGTTCCCATTTTTGGCAAATCCGGTGAGGAAGTTGAACAACTCACCCACGTCTTGGGTGATAACCGGATCCTTCGTCAAGAGACCAAAATCCTCGTAGTTTCGTGCAGTCTTGGAGTTGTAGTTACCGCTCGCAATGTGCGCGTAGCGAACGGTAACGGCGCCCTCACTGCGAACCACCAAGGCCACCTTGGAGTGCGTCTTGA
>Ga0007882_10001085_pt1 | contig 16040 bp, 23 predicted proteins | sample CryBogCBH12Aug01_FD_71195 | JGI IMG/M metagenome (GOLD analysis project Ga0007882, IMG submission 71195) | Freshwater microbial communities from Crystal Bog, Wisconsin, USA - CBH12Aug09.1 | ecosystem: Environmental > Aquatic > Freshwater > Lake | place: Crystal Bog, Wisconsin, USA | collected... | reverse complement strand
GGATCAGCGGCGGCGGCTTCGGCGGCCTCGGCGTTTCCGGCTTCCTCATAGGCCGCCGTCAGGGCCTGGGGCCATGTCAGCTTGGGATTTGCCGCCTTGATCTGCTTGGCGCGGATCATCGCCGGATCTGTCGTGTGAAAGTTAACCGGCGGCATAATGCTTGGCTCCCTCTTCACTGTAGGCTTGGGCAAGGCATTTCGTAATCGGCAGTTTCGGATTGTTCGCCTTGATCTCACCAGCCCGCTTGTGGATCGCGTGGTCCGCCGACTTTTTCACCGAGGCGTTATCGAGGGCCAACCGGGTCAACGCCTCCGTCATGTTCATGCCGGGGTTGGACTTCTGAATTTCAATGGCCGCATCCCACATGGTGTTGCAGGAAGCGCCGGGGCTGTTCTTCGATTTGGTCAAAATCACGTTGCTGCCAGGATTGGCAGGGCTATCGCACAAGCTGATCTCGTTCACCTTGATTGCCGACAGCTTGGTTACCTTTCTGGGTGCAATGGGCATGGGGTTGTCTCCTATTCGCTGGCCAGGAAGCGGGCGTAGGATTGGCGCTCGGCTTCCTCAAGGGTTTTGCGGCGCTCGGGGGTGGTCAGCAGCACACCACCGGGGGCGCGTTGGATGTCCAGGACCTTGGCAAGGGCAGGGGCGTAATTCAGGACGGCGCCATGCACCTTGAGGCTGTTGCCGAGGATGTAGCTGGTGATGCCGGTCACCGCCGAATAGGCGGAAAGTTCCCGACCGGTGGCCGCGAATTCCTCGGCCAGGGCGTTCAGGGCGACGAATGCCTGATCCAGGCGGCGGGCCTGATCAAACCGGCGCTCGCATAGGGCCTTGGCTTCGGCTTCGCGGGCGATCTTGTTCGCCGCGATATCCTCGGCTTGGGCAAGCTGCAATTCGATTTCCGCCGCCTTGATGGAGGCTTCGCAGTCCTCCAATTTCATCAGCAGATCAGCACCCTTGCGCCGCAGGCTATCGGCTTCCTTGATTGCTTCGGCATCGCCGAGTGTGCTGGCCAGGGCGACGGTGGAGCGTTGAGCCTTGGTGGCGTCCAGTTCGCGGGCCAGGGCTTCGCGGTGGCCGTTCAGATCTGCGAGGACACCCTGCCAGCGGCGGACATCTTCCGAGGTGTTGGCAACAGTTGGGTTGAGAATGGCGAGGGCAGACATGTTAGGCGGTTCCTTGTAATTGCTGGTTGGCATAGGCCAGCCCGGCGGCGATGGCTTCGAGTTCGGCGGCGATGGCTTCCTTGAGTGCAAGGGTGTCACGGGCCAGGGCGGGAATGTCGGCATCGGTCGGGTTGGTCGTCTGAGCAATGGCGATCAGGCCGCGATATTTGACGCAGGCGGCCAGGGAGTTCTGCAATTCGTCCTGGCGAGTGGCGAGGGCGGACACTGCGGTACGCCAAGCGTCGGGGGTGGTCGGCATGGGGGATTTAGGGCGCATGGGCATCGGTCCTATGGGGCCACGGCGGCGGTTTGGCGGATGGATACGCGAGGCATTGCAGCACCGGCCTTTTCAAAACCTTGAGGGCCTGACAAGGAAGGGCCGAGGGTCGTTTCCTCGGCGGCGGTTACAGGCTGGTCAATGATGACAGCGGCGTTTGGTGTCCGGTTCGCAGCCCTGATTTTCCGCTCAATCTCGGCGACAAACCGCCCGGCTTGGCCATCATGCTCTTTCGGCTCCACCAACTTGGGTTGCCTTGCGAGGTTCTTGGGGAACAGGGCGGCCAGCACACGCAACAACCGGGACACACAACGCTCGTACTCATCCCGGTCAACTGCGGTGCCTGCGGCAATCTGGGCAAGGTATTGCTCAACCTCAGCTTGGCATGTCGCGGCCAGGAGCATCAGACCACGTTGGGCGGTCGAAAGATTGCCATGCCCGGCGAGGTCGCTTTGCAGATCGGCCAGCAGATCGCGGACGCGGCGGGCGAGCGTTGTGCGGCCATCAACGGCGCCAAGCCAGATTTCAGAACCGTTGCTCACCTTCTGGCGGCCTCGGGGCGCGGTGACACTAAATCCCCGGCGCCGGGTTTTGCTGGCAGTCTTTGCAGGATGGAACCCCAATGGAACCCCGCTAACAATATTGTTTGTCATCGGCACATTCCGACTATCCCCAGACTATCAATAACATATTGAAAAACAAACAGAAAAAATATGCGTTACTGTCTGAGCACAATAGAGCGCACATGATTATATATCAGGTGCTCTATGTTTCTGGGGTTCAGATCGCGAGATCGGCGCTGTTTTTGGCAGACACACGCGAGAAGGCGATATCAAAGTGTTTGTTAATCTATTGATTGTGGTTGGTGGTGACGCCACGTCCGCCGCGTCTCCGGTGCCCGTCACCCGTCGCCATGATGTCCGCCGTCGCCTCGGCGGGCATGGTGGGCGTGTGGCCTATCGTGCATGGTTGTCTTGTCGCCCTTGGCGGTCGCTACCCTGTTTGGGTAACGGTTAAGTAAATACATGCCAGCGAGCAACCCAAAAAGGGTAATTAAAACCCGTGTTGAATTGCACGCTTACCCGCACTGGCTAATATTTATCAGCATAGTTTAAGCAATGTTGACGAACATTATTTGTAATCTTAGCGTAGTTAATCGGCATATCGCCGAAGGAGGGCTTTGTTATGATGATTGAGATTGGTTCGACAATCGCTGTCACCGAGGAATTGATTGACCGGCTGGCCTTGACTATTGCCTTGGAGAGTTGCACGGAGAAAGGCCGCCTTGATCCCGACTGGCCGAATAGCTGGCCGCCGGAAAACGTCGCGGCGTATCGCCACCGAGCGTCCGCCGCGCTGGCCGGGTATATCTATGTCGGCAGCGCCGACATTGATTAATAGGTGTGACGGCGGTCACACCTTGTCGGTGACGCTCATCACAGGTCCCGGTGCCCGAGTGCGACGCCAGGGCCTTTTCTTGTCCTCATTATCTTTAGCGAGTTGCGAGGCGATGATTGCAGCATTGTATTCGTTCACCATGCGGGCAAGTTCGCGTTCGCAGTCCTCCCAACTTTTTGAGTCCTTGGTTCTGACGGCGTGTACTTTGCTGTGACAGGATCGGCAAAGAACCACCAACGGGGATCGGTCTTCACCGCGAAGAACCCGAGGACGATAATCTCGATGGTGGACCTGTGTCGCCTTCCTGCCGCACCCGGCACAGCGATGATTAGCCCTGGTCAGGCAATCGTTCCATATTTCGGCCCATAAATTGGAATCCAGATAATGTTGATAGTTAATAATTCCTTCAGGAAAAATGTCAATAAAATCTACAAATTCAACGTGAAATAGATCCGGGAGTTTTTTCTGTAAATCATCCTTCCAAAAATACAAAAGTGTATTTCGCCGGGTATTAAGGGGGTCTGTATCAACTTTCTTGATGCCCATTTTTACGGAAATGCGCTCTAGATCTTCATCTGTCGGCTCAGGGTCTGCCGGAATATCAGCCAGAACGGTCGGGCGGGCGTCAATGCTCGGCCTTCTGGATTTGCGAGACTTTTTCGCAACGTCATTGTTCATAAATTGATCTGAAACCCACTGGTAACGAAATTCAACGGCAATTCGCTAAACTCTGCTTTCGCCTGCTCGATAGGTTTTCCTTTTCAAGGATCGGGCAGGTGATGAAGGTAATCAAGTCGGCCTTGATTGCTGGGGCAGGGCGCCCGCCCCCGAGCCTCAGCGACGGGGGCGCGGGGCGCCCGTGCCCCTGGGGGGTATGGGGGGTACTGCGGCGCAAGACTTGCGCATCTCGGCGCACTCTTGCGCACTTCCGGCAATGCCCGAAAAAACCCAATAAATCCGCCATATTCAAGCCAGGAAACCACCGCTGCCTAAAAAGACTTGCGCAACTCTGCGCACTCTCAGCGCAAAAAGACTTGCGCACTAGCTAACATATTGAATTCGTTGATAAATAAGAATCGTCTGCGCAAGCCTTCACTGAGACTTGCGCAGACTTGCGCAGTCCTATTGGTTGTTTTCTGTCGGGTTATTGATGCCGCATTGCGTGCGGGCAATTCCTGCAATTATCTTCCGGTTCTGACGCCATGGAAGGGTGACGCCAAACTGAATTTGACCGGCGGCCTGAAGGCGAACCATTGCAGCGGCCAAGTCGGTTTCGTCAATGCCATCATTCTGTTCGGCAGTGACCATCCAACGGGGTGCATAACTGGCCGTCGCCTGTTTGGCATCGGACAGCCTGATTTGCTGCCCGGCCGCATAGTCCAAGGCCGCCAAAAATACCTGCTCGGCCCGCGCGTCCAATTCCTGCCGGTCGGCGGCTACTGCCATCGTTGAGACGTGGTGGAAAACGCCATTGGCCCACCGGAGGAAGATCCGGCCTCCACGTTTGGAGTAATTCGCCTTCATGGTTTCCAGGACGCGGCCATCCGAGCCGAGGCGTTTGGCCATCATCCTTTCTTCCGGGTCACGGCTTGCCGGGTCCAGATCGCGGAGATACAGCCGGGCGCGGAACGCATTGTTCCATCCGGTATTGCCACCGTCACCGCGTCCGCTCCGCAACCCGTCGCGGCTGGGGTGGGCCAGCAACAGGACGGTGGCGCCAAGCTGCCGGGACAGGCCGCCGAGGCACCGCTGGATATATCGGCGAACTTGCTGCCGGTCGTTTTCATTGCCGCCGAAGGTGTCCGCCGCCGTATCAACCACAATGAAGTCGGCCCGATGCGCCCTGGCCCGCCTCAAAAGCCATTGGTAAAATTTTGTCTCCTCAACCTTGCCGCCGTCCACTTCGAGAAGGACGTTATCAAGCCCTTCGCCAGAGATGATATCCAACCCTTCCAGATCGGCGATATTGACGTTGAGCGCCTTGCAGATTGCCAATTGGCGGCGGTGCAATTCGTCCGCGTCGTCCTCGCAAAACAGGCAGAGGACGCGGCCTTTCGTCACATTGGCGCCAAACAAGGGGATACCCGTCACAATCGCCGTGCTGGTCATCAAGGCCAGCAGCGATTTACCAAGTCCGCCGTCACCGTAAACGCCGGTAACCTTTCGGCGTGGGATGCGCCCTTCCCATGCCCATTCCCGTTCCGGGGGTTCGGTGTCTGCCCAATCCGCCGCATTGATGACGACATGCCCGGTAGCGCGATTGGTGCGCGCCAATCGCCGCAATTCCTCTTGGTATTGGTCGGCTCGTGCCTTGCTTTCATCCTCCAACCGCTGTTCTTCGGCGGCAGCCTGTGCTTTCTTCTCCCGCTTCAACTGTTCGCGGCGGCGGTCCAGACCTTCGGGCGTCAAGGCGTCCAGGTCGTCAGGGGTGGGGCGGTTCCCGGTCCACAATTCGATTTCCCAAATCGTGACCGGCATATCCCCCTCAACCGGGCAATGGGGTCCGAAAAAACTGCCGTCGGCGACGGCGTCCAGCCAATGGGCGAAGGCCGGGATATCCGCATACCGCATGACGGCGTTTCCATCGTCATCCAGATACATGATGAACGGCTCCCGACCCGCCAAGCGGTCGTAATAGACCATCAAATAATTCTCGGTCAGTACGGCCACCGCATGGGGCAACATTTCGTCGTCATCATCGGCAGGTGCCATTTCCGCCAACGCAGCGGCTTCCCAGCCCCGACAACGGTCCTCGGTTGTCTCGATCACCGTCAGTGGTGCCCCTGCCTCGATCACCGGCCCAGCGATCTCCGCGAGGGCGGCGGCCAGCGGGTGAGGGTGCGGCGGCACAGCCACCGCCGGGCGCCCGTCCGCCTCCCGGATCAGCCCCCAGGCTGCCGGGTCGGCGATGATCAAAGCGCAACGGGCGCCGGTCAGGGTGTATTGCGTCATGGTGTTGAGCGTGACTGTTCCGCTGCCGTCCCGGTCATTGATGACCGCTGCCGTTGCCGGTTCCGGCAACTCAGTGTCAAAAGGCCCGCAATGCATCATGTCATCGACGGTAAAAAACTCGGCCCCGGTGGTCGGCGTCACGGTCAGCAGGCGCGGGGCCGTCTGTGAATGGTGGCCGCTGATGGCAGCGGCGGCGGTCGATTGGGCGGCATCCTGAAGGCAGGCCGTCGAAGGAAAAACGCTGTAGCTCATCTTTTAAATCTCCCGAGTGCCGATCAGGGCACCCGCAATGGTGGTTGCGGTCGGGAGGGCCAAGGCGAAGCGATGCGACAGGTGGCGGGCGGCGAATTGTAACCGGCCATCCATTGTGCTACAAATTACTTCACCGGTAGCTCTCCGGTCTCCAAAGGTTTGCGAATATTTCAACGCCTCACCCTGGCCGGTGGGGCGTTTTCGCATGGTGGATTTAGGCGGCGGCATGGGTGGCCGCCTCTTTCTCGGCAAGCCATTTCCGGGCCTCGTCGATATCCCAAAGCTTGATTTTTCCGCTGATTACCAAGGGCCTCGGGGCGCGGCCTTCGCGGACCCAATTCATAAAAGTTGCGGTCGATACGGCATCGGCCAACCCCAGTTCTTCCAACAACGGCCCCGCCCGCCGAAAGCGCCCGGTGCTGTTTTTTATCTTTGCCATAACAAGTCCTTTCGCGGCTGTGATGTTCAAAAATACAGCAAAAAACCCAAATAGCTCAACTAGATCATAAATAAAAATCTGTATTCGATCATGTATACTGCTCATCTATGTTCAAGTATGTTCAATCAATATTGTCGGGGTGACGGAAGGCCCCGCCGGTTTCGGGCACGGCGGGGCCTTCGGTGTCGTCAGGCTGATCCGGCGCTCCCCATGTGCGAAAGGTCCGGGTCGCTCGGCAGCGGCAGGCGGTCGGGGCTGATGCCGAGGCGGCGGGCATCCCGGCGGCAGGACAGCAGCAAGGCGATATGGCCCTGTTGGATGCCGTGGCGGTCGGGGGCTTCGTGTTCCTGTAACGTCAGGGCAGCGGCGTGCACCCATGACAAGGCGCTAATGCTGTCCGCACCGGCGGCAACCATTACCGGCTCGGCTGCCGTCATCGCCCGCCGCAGGTCGGCAACGATCCATCCGGCATCCTCCGGGGTCACCGGCAGGTCACCGGACTGGATAGCGTCAATAATCTCGGCGGCGCCGAGGACGATCCAGGCGGCGGCGGTCCCAGCATCAAAGGGGCTGTCGTAATCGGCGGTCATGCTGCACCGCCTTCGCCTTCCGGCAATTCATGGTGGTACAGGTCAAAGCGGGAATTCGGCTCTGCCACCGGACGGCCCCGCAACCGCTGCCCGTAATGCAGTGCGCGAATGGCTGCCTGATAGCGCGGGTCGTCCAAGTCGTCGGGGTGCGCCTCCAGGTGCGATTGCAGGTTTTTGCCTGCCGCCGTTTGGGTGCGGAAAGTGAACCGCACCCCAGCGCCGGAAATCGGCTCGACCGAGTGAAGGCGGGCGTTAACGGCGACATGGCCTGCCGATTTGAGGTGATCCCGCACCAACCGGCCAGCGGCGGCCTTGAGCCTGCCGATTGCGGTGGTGGGGCCAGCATCGGCACCGGCAGCAACCCACCGGCCCGAACCGTCGCGGGGCTGGCTTTCGCTGTATTTCTGGATCGCCAGCTTTTTCCGCTTCGGCGATATCGCTTTGGTATCGCCGTCGATATGGACATCACCGGCAGTAAAATCCTTGGCAAAGTCCTTCGTCCTGCCGGGCTTGGCCTTGGGCCTGCCGTACTTGGCCGGGCGGGGTTTTCCCCCTCGGGTGTTGATGCGGGCAACACCGTTATTCAAGCCGTACTTGCTCGGCACATGGGCAAGGCCAGGGGCACCGGCAACACCCTTTTCCACCTCGGCGAGGCAGTCCAGAAAGGTTTTGTATTCGGCCATTTGTCAGCCCTCCGCGCCGGGCAGGGGCCACCGGTTCCCAGCGGCGTGATAGGGCAGGACTTCGGATGCACGGAAGGCATTGCTGTAGCCAACCCCTGCGACGCTGGGGAAGCGGACGGGCAGCGGGTGCAGCGGCGCCGGGTTCCCGTCTTTATCAGCGGCGTGAATTTTCCGGTAACGGGTGGCCCGCGACTCCCCGGTAAGGGTGCCGACTTCCGCCTCCGATAACCATGCCTCGCCGCACTGAGCGATGATGGCGCGGAAATCTCGGGGCGGTTGGCGACGGACGCGGATTTCTTTTCCGTGTTCGTCCTTTTTGCGGTTGTATTTCCGGTGCGGGTCCTTCGGACTGTAAGGACTAGGTGCTGAATTCGCCTGCATTGTATATCTCCAAATAACTGAACGCTAGTGCAGTTATTTAGGCAGGCTAGAATACTTCTGACAACTATAGTCTATCGGACATTAATTACATGAAATGAGCATTAATGTCCGAGAATGTTATTGATGGTATCTTCTAAATCAGGGTGACTTCCTGCGATATGGCGGAGTGCGGTCACTTCCTCGCCCAATTGATCCAAGGGCAGATTTTCGCCATCGGCCAGCAGCGCCAAGAGTAACGCGTTCCGCATCCATAAACCGGCATCGCGGGGCGAAGGTGGACAATGCCCTGCGGCGGCCCCCGCCGGGTTCAGTTCTTCCCCCTTCAGTTTCCGCCGCAGGCGCCGCACATGGGTTTCGGCGGCAACCCCCTTCCGGTAATGGCCGAGGCGCATCTTCACATGCACGGCAGTATCAAGGGCGGCATGGGTGGTGTCAGCGGCGCGTTTCCGCTTTTGGCTGCCCACATATGGGGCCTTGGGGTTGCGCAACAGTTCCGCTGCCAGCCGCAAGGCGTGGGCGTCCTGCCAATCCAGTTCCGCGTCTGTAGCCCCGGCGGGGCGGCCCGCTGCCGCCTGTTTCGGCGGTTCAGTAGCGCCCCTGATCGCATCTTTTAATGCGTCGGCGCCGTAATGCCGGATCAGCGTCTTGACGGCATTGGTTAGGGTGGTGTCGGCAGCCATGCCAATCAACCCGCCGCGTGAAGGTGAACGATGTTTGACCCTGCGGCATCCAACGCCTGGATTTCTTCACATGAAAACCCGGCGTCCTTCAGGTCCTTCCGAGTGAAGCCGACTTGCGACAGATCGGCGGCGGAAAACTTAGCGTCCTTTAATTCCCTTGCCGTGAAGCCAACAGCCTTCAATTCGTCGGGAGAATATTCGGCGGCTTTCAATTCTTCGGCTGGAATGCCAACAGCCTTCATATCCACCAGCTTGTATCCGGCGGCTTTCAGGTCTCCCGCCGTGGTGCCGGTAATGTAAAGGACGTTGCAAGCCCAAAGGGTAAGGGCGGCTCGGCCCTGGGGAAGGTAATTAAAGGTATTATAAACCTTGGCAATGTCTGAGAGGCTCCCGCTTTTGTGGTTCAGCGTGGCCTCGATGATATGCGGGGCAACGCCGAGCTTGGCCATGCCGGTTGCCGCCGAGCGACGCAGATCATGGATGACATATGGGGTGACAAAGAGGTTGCCATCCGGCAACGGGGCTTCGCCCGCCTTCGGCCTGTTCGCCAGTGCATCGCCACGGGTCTTACCCTTGGAAAACCCGCTTATGCATTCCACGCTGCCGCGCCCCGCCGGGAAAACCCATTTGGTGCCGGGGTCCGCCTTGGCCCGCAATTGCTTGATGATTGCCACTGCGGCGGGGCTTAGCGGTACGGTGTGCGGTTGGTCGTTTTTGGACAACTCGGCGGGAATGCGCCACGTCGGTTCGGTCCCGTCCAGGTCGTCCAGATCGGCCCACTTCATAGCGGCGGTTTCGCCCCGGCGCTGGCCGAGCAACAGCAACAGCCGGAAGAAATGGCCGAACGGTTCGCCGAGGGTCAGCCAAGCAGGCCACAAACGGGCAATTTCGGCATTCGTCAAGCAGCGGTCACGAGGGATTTCTGGTACCGCCCTAGTAAGGCCGGCAAAGGGGTTGCTGGTGGCAAGGTCTTCACGGGTTGCCCAGTTCCAGCAGGCGCGGGCATAGGAAAATGTCCTGTTCGCAATTACGCCTCGGGTTCCGGCTTCATTGCTCTGCCGCTTCACGTCTGACAATAGCTTGCGGGCCATTTCCTTTGTGATGTCGGCCACCGGCAGATCATTCCAACGGGCCAGTTTGGCACGGAGGGTATAAAGGGCCTCGTGGGACTTGTTGTGCGCGATGACGTATTGAGTCTCATATGCATCGAGCAATGCCTTGACGGTATCAGCACGTTTCCGGGTTTCGGTTTCCTTGGCCAGTTTGGCAATCAATACCGGGTCTTTTCCCTGGGCCACCAGTTTTAGGGCTTCCTTGGCGGCTTCGCGAGCATCGGCCAGCGACACACGGGGGTAAGCGCCGAGGGTCATCCGGCATTTCTTCCCGTCCAGGCGGTACATGACGCACCAAGTCTTGACGCCGTTTTTGGTCAGGCGAAGCCCGAACCCTGGCAACAAAGCATCCCAGATTTCCACTCGGTCAATGCCTTGCGGGCATTTCGCCGTTTCAACCCGCCTATCCGTCAGTTTCTCGCTTGCCATGCTGCACCACCAAGTTAGAAGTTCACCGGGTTCCAGGCTGGGGTACCGCCGGGGTACCAGAAAATAGCGGATTTGCCTGAATGCCTTTGAGCACATTAGCATTGGGGTACCAAGCCAATCAACGGAAAAATAACAGTTTTTGATGTGTGCAAGATTGTGTCTGAGCGCTCCTGAACAGGCTATTTCTCTGACTCTTAATCAGCGGGTCCACGGTTCGAGTCCGTGCGCGCCCACCAAATTAAGGCCTGATTTCTCGGAAGAAATCAGGCCTTTTTCGTTGCGGAGGTGGTTCATTCCGTACTTTTTCCGGACGCCATTCCGTACTTTGTGCCCGCCATGTTCACTCCAGGCAGGTCGGCATCGCGCCCATTATCGCCTTTCCACGGGTCAGAGACGGTTTTCGATAAGGACGTTCGTGACCATGACGCCGCCCGGAAAAGCGCCTCAACCGCATGCCGATTGTTGCCTGACCTTGAAAAATGAATGTTTACAAGCTATCTCACCCAGTGAGATGCTTCGTGGCAATGAGAGTGTTCAAAAACAAATGGTTCAACCGATGGGCTCGGAATGAGGGCATTGCGGATACTGCCCTATCCAATGCGGCGGCTGAAATTGTCGAAGGTAAGGTTGAAGCCGACCTTGGAGGTTACCTTTTCAAAAAGCGGCTGGCGCGGCCTGGAAAGGGAAAAAGCGGTGGCTTTCGGACTATTATTGGCTACCGGAGGGCCAGGTCAGACCGGATCGTTTTTCTTTATGCTTTCGCCAAGAACGCAAAAGCCAACATTTCAGGCAAGGAGGAAGCGGCCCTAAGCCTAGCCGCCGGAGACTTTCTTGCTGCGACAGATCAGCAGATCGCCGAGTTGCTGGCGAATGGCGCAATTTTTGAGGTGACGTGCGATGAGTGAAATTCTGGATATTGCCCACGATATGGCCCGCGATCTGGTTAAGGTTGGTGCGATGGAAGAAATTACCATGCACAAGCTGGATGCGCTGTGCCTAACGCCGAAGCCGCAGTTGAAGCCCGAGGACATTCGGCGCATACGCGCTGCCAACCATGTGAGCCAAGCTGTATTTGCGGTATTCCTCGGGACCGGCAAGACGACGGTGCAGCAATGGGAACAGGGCCAGAAAAAGCCCAGCGGACCGGCTCTTCGCCTGCTCGATCTGATCGACCGGAAAGGCCTTGCAGTTCTCGGTTAGTTGGGGGGTATCCGCGGCAATTTGATAAGCATGCAGCCAATTGACGAATCGTCACCGAGCACCTCTTCCTGACCCGGAGCCCAAATCCACGGACGCCCGCGTAGACAGCAGCTTCGCGCCCTAAGCGGTCAGCCAGGAAAACCGGTGGCGCAGGCAGGGGCTGGACCATCTGGGGCCGGTGCGCCGAGTGTCTCTTAAGGCTTGATTGCGGTCAGTCGGGATGGTGGTCATCGTCGACGGGTCTGTGCCAGCAGCCCCTCGATTTTTGCCCGATCCCGGACTTGCGAGGAAAATTGAGAGGAGGGTCAGCTGTGTTGACCGGCGCGGGACACCGCCCCTTCGCGCTGCTGAGCCATTTGGAATGGCCTTTTCCCAAAAACCGGGATGCCGGATTTCCCGCTGGAAATGGTAAAGTGATCGGGACATGAGCGGAATGTTAACCGGGAAGCGCGTGATGAGCGAAACACACCGGATTACCGCCGAGCCTGGCAAATGTGGCGGGCGTCCGTGCATTCGCGGCTTGCGTATCCACGTCAGGGACGTCTTGGACCTGCTTGCCGCCGGCGCTGATCGGGAAGAAGTCCTTGAGGACTATCCGGACCTTGAAACCGAGGACATTGCCGCGGCGTTGGAATACGCGGCGCGCCAGAGCGATCACCTGGTGTTGCGTGTGGCCTGATGGATTTCATTGTCAACGAGCAACTTCCGGCTGCGCTTGCTCGATGGCTTGTGGCCAAGGGGCATACGGCTCAGCATGTTGCCGGTTTGAAGATGCAATCCATGCCCGATAACGTGATCTGGGACTACGCGGTAAAGATCGGGGCCGAGGCGCTCCAAAGTTAGCGGATCCATAACAGACCCCGTGGAACCAAATGGCCACGCGCATGCGCAGGCGCACAGGCTGGAAAACGTGACCCACCCGCATGAAGACGCTCGTGGCAAGGAAATACCAGGCCAGCACCTCAGCCAATCCGCGCATTGCTGGTGGTTATGCTGGCCGCTTCTATCCCAACTTGACTTTGCGCCGGGACGGACCGGCATAGGTAGGTGGCTTCAATCGCCGCCTTGTCGGACCTACATATGCCTTGGCGTCGATAAATTCTCGAGGGTCATCAATGACGAAGGATATTCGGCGCAGAATATCGTGTAGGGTCAGAGGCATCGCCATAAACCCGCTAACACCAGCATCTCGCGCCGCGATCAAATATGCCACATCAGCTTTGTTCGTAACGCAAAGGAATGGGGTCGCTTTGGCTTCTTTCTCCATTTCTCGCCGGACGAACCTAAGCAAATTCAGATGACCGCCACCCGGCCGCGCCCAGATAATTAAGTCGAAATGTATAAGGCGGATTAGTAATACCGCATCGTCAAAATTGGATGCGAGACGAATGCTGGCGACACTCAACTTGCGAACAGCTTTGGCCAGCAAGGTCCGCATCGCCCCTGTTGGACAGACCAGGAGGCATGAAATTTGTTTTAGCGATTGGATTGTTTCTGTCGGCTCAGTCCGATGCGCTGCTCCCGTAAAACCGAGCCCTTGTGTCCGGCGTCGCCAGGGCTTCATGCTACGCCAGCCTGACGCAGACGGTGATCTTGGTCCCGGTGATGTTCAGCGCCAGCAAGGCGTCTGTTTTTGATCGGCAGACAGGCAACCGACTCATTGTAACAGAACACACGGCAAAACCTTGCTGTGCCGCACATTGCGGACAGGCGATCTGAGAATTTAGCTCAATGTCCACAGCCAGATCATTCCTCGGCCAGCAGTGCCGCGAGATCATCCGCCTTCCTGGCAAGGTCCAATATCTCAGGAACGTTTCTGTGGCTCGCTTCGCGGATGATTGCAGCAAGCAGGGCGCGAAGGTGGATAAGCAGGATGGCGGGGGACGGTTCGTCGTTGTTGGTCATAGGTCGATGTTAGGGCCGGGTCAGGGTGGCGGCAAGACCATGTCGGAATCCACAGGACGGTGCTTTTAAGCCCGTCCCGGACTCAATATGGGCTTCGGCTTCATGTGGGGGCCGGGAGATGACTTTCGAGTCCTGCCGGCTTTCGGGTGCGTCTGGGGGCGGGGCAGATCTTGCCGGCCCGGCCGCGTTGGTGCCCGGTGCCGACGGTCGAGCAGGCATTGAAATAGCCCCTATATTCAGCAAGTCTATTTGCGGCGGATGACGTTGTCCGTTCGTTGCCGCACACAGAAATGATTCAGGTCGTCTTGGCCTTACCGCTCAAGAGGACGGTGGCGTAGTCATTTCGTGCGGCATCGCACAGACACCTGCGGCAGGCACCGATAGGGTGTCGGGAATAAAATTTTTGCGGTCATTGCGTTCTGCATGGATTGAGGACCCGGCCATCATGGAAGACCCGGAAAAAATTCGACAGAGCATTCAACATTTTCAGCATCTATTGACGCTCCACAGCAGCACATCCTCGCGGGAGCAGGTACGCAAGTTTTTGTCGCAGGCAGAGGCGCAACTGCGGCGCTCGCCAGCAGCGGAACCAGGCAATACGGCTTATCCAGGATAAGCAGTGCCGGGACATCAAGGGGGGCCATCATGCGTTGTTTCCGTCTGACCGTCGTGACCTTTGCCTTTTGCGCCGGGTTGCTCACCTCTCCCGCCTTCGCCGAGCAGGGAGCCGACTTGGTCAAGGCCAAGGGTTGTCTTGGCTGTCACGCCGAGGAAACATCCGCGTACGGGCCGCCGTTCCGTGACATTGCGCGGCGCTTTGCCGGTCTCAAGAACGCCAAGTCTATGCTCTCTCGCTTGGTCATTACCGGCACTGACACCCGGGCGGACGGTTATCATTGGGCGGGAGGCATGAACATGCCTCCCGGCGTCCTGCGTGACCCGGTCAGCGTGGCCGAAGCCGACGCCATGATCGATTATATCCTGACCCTGTATTGATCGTAGAAAAGTTTGGCAGTCATGACGCCCGCCTTTTGTTCAACAGGCGTTCCTGTCTGGCGGAGGGCGACAGACTTCGTTCCCGGGTGATCGGCGCAACGACACTCCCTGCGTGGTCTTGCGGGGGCGGCCCGAAACGTAGTAACATCGCATCATTGGCGCATCGGAGAGGCTGGCGATGGCACAGACCATGATTTCGAGCCGGGAGTTCAACCAGGACCTGGCGGGGGCCAAGCGGGCGGCGAAACAGGGGCCGGTGGTGGTGACCGACCGTGGCGAACCGGCCTTTGTCCTGATGACCCACGCCGACTATCGGCGTCTGGCCGGACTGAAGGGACGGAGCCTGGTCGACTTGTTGCGCCAGGATGGAGCCGAGGCCGATTTTCCGTTCGACCCGCCGCGTCTGGAGGGCGTGGTCCGGCCGGTGGAATTCGATTGAATGTTCCTGTTGGATACCAATCTGCTGTCCGAGTTGCGGCGGCCGGAGCGGGGGGCACCGTCAGTGGTCGCCTGGGCCAGCGCTGTCGAGCCGGCGGAGATGTTCATCTCGGTCATTTCGATCCTGGAATTGGAAACCGGCGCGCTGCTGGTCGGCAGGCGCGATCCGGCCCAGGAAACCGTTTTGCGGCGATGGATCGAGGGGACGGTCATTCCGGCCTTTGCCGACCGCATCCTGTCGGTTGACCTGGCGGTGGCCAGGCGTTGCGCCGCGCTTCATGTGCCCGACAAGCGTCCGGCCTCCGACGCGCTGATCGCCGCAACCGCCCTGGTTCACCGGCTGACCGTGGTGACCAGAAATGTCGGAGATTTTGCGCCGATGGCTGTGCCATTGGTTGACCCGTGGAACACTCATTGACTGTGCCGACCTGGCAGACTCCCGAGAGTTCGCCAGACTGAGGTGTGATGGCGGTCACACCCTGGACGCAGCAGGTTAAACATTCGCGACGCGTTACTAGTGTGGTGAATTTGAAGTTCCTGTCATTTCGCCGCAAACGATTTCAGGAACTTCAAATTCAAAACCACACTAGATTCAAATAGTTGCTAGTGTCCTTATCGATTCCGAAGTTCGATTGCGGCCTGGATCGAATGCTGCGAACTTCGGAATCGGGACACTAGCGCATGGGCGGCGAGATGGTTTTGTCACTGAAATTAATGGGGCCGCCACGCAGGGGGGGTGCGCAGCGGCCCCGTTGTCCGAGAGGATTGTGGGGGGACAACTCTCGGAAAGTGACGCCTTTGCAGCGTCAACCATGGCAGCTTATGACGACGGGGCGGCTCGGGCAGTGACCGCCATCACAGGACGGCGGAGCATACTCTGGCTGTTGTGGTCGCCCGACACCGGGCCATCTCTGCGCTGACCTGACATTCCGTTGACGTCCTTGATCCGCCCAAGGCGGCGGCGTAGTGTCCCCAGGCGCATTGTTAAGCACCGGTGCTTTTGAGACATCGTCGCCCCGGGTCGCGCCAAAAAATTGCGCGCCGACTGGTGATTTCATAAAGGTCAGGTCATTTGTGTTCGGTTGAAGTCTTTTGATGTCCCAGGCGCCCTCCCACCATAATGTTTCCGTTTGGATCAT
>Ga0007882_10001083_pt1 | contig 16062 bp, 17 predicted proteins | sample CryBogCBH12Aug01_FD_71195 | JGI IMG/M metagenome (GOLD analysis project Ga0007882, IMG submission 71195) | Freshwater microbial communities from Crystal Bog, Wisconsin, USA - CBH12Aug09.1 | ecosystem: Environmental > Aquatic > Freshwater > Lake | place: Crystal Bog, Wisconsin, USA | collected... | reverse complement strand
TATAGCCAATAATCCCTGTTTTGTGTACGACACCAACGGGGTCGAAAGTTGGTTTATTGATTCACTTATTATTAAAATTTTGCCGTCAATCCAATATAAAAGCTTCTCCCTGTTGCACCAATAATTCCAGGGCCCGGATACTCATCTGTTCTTCTGGTAAAATAAGATTTATCAGCTATATTATTTACACCAAATTTTACAGCATAGTTATTTATTTTATAAGTACTGCTAAAGTCCAGAACAGTATAGGCTGGTATGTATCCTGCTATAGGATTGTCGCTACTTTTTACGTTGGTAGCATCGCCATAAGCATCCCCAATATAATTTACCTGAAAAGTAGAAGAGAAGTTTTTATTATTAAATATTATTCCTACCCTTTCAATCTCTTTTGCCGCAGCTTCCACTCTCTTTCCATTAAATTCACCACTTGTATATCTTGCATCTATATAAGAAAAGGAATTAAAAATGCTCAGTCCTTTTTTGGATTGTGTGTACAGGTATTTTAGTACATTAAATTCTATATAAGCCTCTAATCCTTTATGTACACTATTGGCTATATTAGTACGATATGCATAGTCTGCACCCCTTGTGGAATCCTGCTTTACTACTTCTCCGATTCTGTTGTTATAAGCCATATAAAACAAGCTTACATCAAAGTTCAGATAGTTTTTAACAGTACCTCTGTAACCAATGTCTGAGTTGAATCCATCAGCGTCTTTTAAATTGGGGTCAATCTTAGCCGCTACCCCAAAAGGCGATAACTGACTATAATCAACAGGTCGGTACGACTGACTGATATTGGCATAAATACTGGTATTACTTTTATGTTTGTATTCAAACCCAATTCCACTCAATATAAAAGTACGGTCTTTACTTTGGTTGGAACTTACTTTATATACATCATCTGTTATATAGCCCTGTACAGTATTTCTAAGATATTCAAACCTTATTCCGGGAGTGATAGTCAGGTGCTTTCCTACCTTAAAGATATTCTCTGCAAAAGGAGCAATATTAGTGGTCGTAAATTCAAGATTAGTACCCCATTCACCTTTTATAGATAAATCAAAATCACTACCGGTAGTCCCTTCTCCATCTTCCAGTCTTTTAAACCAGGCATGACTAACCCGTACACCAGCAGCAAGTGTTGATTTATTTTTACCCAGAGAATAATTGGTCGAAAATCTAAGTTCCGATGCTATACTATGCATATCCTCGCTTTCTACTTCTCTGGGAATAAATTGATGAGTTGCAGGGTCAATAGTATCCAATACGCCAGCACCGCCAGCTTCGTTGCGCCATACCAGCGAACGGTTGCTGAAAATATAAGTAGTGTTCAGGCTGATAGTAGTATTTTCTGTAGGCTTATAATGTATATAGTTACTAAGTATATTCCATGGACTTTTCAACCAGTTTCTTGCCCTGATAGAAGCCTTTGGATTAGCATCAAATAGACTGTCAGATAATCCTCCTGGCATTTGTATGCTGTTTCTCAGAAAAGAATATTCAATACCAATATTCAATTTGTCAGAAGCAGTATATTGAACTTTCCCAAAACCGGAGAGCTGCGATTGCTGACTATTAGGTTTATAACCCTCCATATTTCTGTATTGAACATAGCCGTAATAACTAAATTTTTTATAGTTGCCACCTATTGAATTAAAAGAGTTGTACAAGCCAAAGCTACCCACAGTTTGCGATGTTACAAACTGAAAGGTTTTGTCTTTAGGGGCATCTTCTGTTATATAATTTACCAGTCCACCAAACTGAGCGCCAAACTGTAAGGAAGAAGCTCCCCTTACCAGTTCAATATTCTTTACCCCTTCCATAGCCGGAATATAATAAGCTTCATTGTAACCATATATATCTGCACTGATATTATACCCATTTTGTCGGGTATTCATTTCTATACTCTGATTAGGGTTCAAACCTCTTGTAGCAATACCGTTTGCTGTAAATCCACTGCTCTCACTTTCCACAATATTCAATCCCGGAATACGCCCCAGTATTTGTCGGGTATTATTAATAGCCTTATTAGCATCCAGACTATCTACTATAATGATTTCTGTTTTTTTGCCTGCATAAATTATACCGTCTTTAGTATCCAGCAGATGCCCTACACCATTCACGCTTTTATATCCCGTAACACTTACTTCTTTCAGTTCTATCACAGTTTCTTTCAGCTTCTTTTCCTGGGCATTTACAGTATTTAAAGCCATTAATGTTAATAGACCCGATGCCATTATTGTATAGTTCATTTTGCCATTTATTTTGTTGGGCTGCAAATGAAGTCTATACCTTGCTTTATAAGATTTATAATCGGGAAAACGCTTTACACAATCGGGAAAGATGAATTTATTTTGAAAACTAAATATCAGGAATGAGTATAAAAAAAGGGCAATAATAATATTGCCCCCGGTTCAAACAAAAATCCTTTATGAGGAAGATTTAATAAAAATATACAGTACTATCTTTCGTAAACTGATTTATTTATTTACTAAAACAGAGATTTGATTGTTTGTTTATACAATAATTACATAAATTGGTTTTAGTCGTTAATGAAAGGGTGCAGGTAGTATTACCTGCACCCTTTCATTGTATGTTTTATAAAAAACTTACCGGAACAACCATCAAAAAAGGCTACAGAATATTGTATTCTGCAGCCTTTATAAAGAACAATAAACCACCATTAATAAATAGTAATACTAAGAGCTTTGCTCCAGTCGCCCGGAATATGATCGGTACTTACCCAACGGGCAATTAACCATACTGTTTTACCCGCATCTTCCGGCTCAAAAACAATTTTGAAAGGAGTGGTTGTAAATAAATCCGAACGGGTATAACCCTTTGGATTTACCGGTGCTACAGCTCCCATAAAACTAGATACCTGAAAGGTGCCCACCCCTGCTGGTTTTCCTCTTTTGCTGGTACCAGCCTCGCCTGTAGGCTGACTATAAGTACCCGCTACCGAAAATGCCGGACCATTTTTAAAAGCAACTGCCGGAATACTATCGGGTTTACCCGCATGTTTCTTTTCTTTACTATGTGGTATTAATCCACAAGACTTGATAGCATTATCATCCATATAATCATTCAGATATACATACTTCTGAATAAACTTTCGGGTAAAAGCTGTTAAGGCAGCTTTGTCTGCATTTTTCTGATCAGTATCGAGTGTAGAAGCTGCATTAGCAACCTGACAAACACCATAGCTTGCTTTCCAGTTGATGAGTAATTGAGTAGATGGATCTACCGCTAACTGAGGAATCTTCCATTTAAGCAGATTGGCTAAAATAATCGTAAAAAAAGAAGTCATAAATGTATCAAATAATGCATCTGAATGCGGAATTAAATCTTTCCTGGACATACTAATTTTGTTTAAAAATAAAAAAATAAAAACCGATTTTATAAAAAAATAGCGCAACCTATTTTAAAAGCTGAAGGGTATAGCTTAAATCACTATACAGGAGCTTATAGAAGGTAGAACTCCCCGTTTTAAACATACAGTAGTACCCGGTGTTGTAGCCGGATGGTCGTGCAGATGGTTTAGCGGACATATTGCAAAATTGCTGTATATAAAAATGGCTTTATATTGATTTAAAGTTGCAACTGAGTCTGTCAGATGCAACTTTGAGTTATTCAGGTGCAACAACAATTTATTCAGATGCAATTTTGAGTTATTCAGGTGCAACAACAAGCTATTCAGATGCAATTTTGAGTTATTCAGGTGCAACAACAAGCTATTCAGATGCAATTTTGAGTTATTCAGGTGCAACAACAATTTATTCAGATGCAACTTTGAGTTTTTCAGGTGCAACAATGAGTTTTTCAGATGCTTACCGGAATAAGTAATAAAACTGTTTATTACAACAAAAATTAAACTGGAATATGTAGCGGATTGTTTTCTTACCTTAGGAAACTTGTTGGTGTTTTCTTGTGAAGTAATTAAACTTCTGAAACTGAAACAATATGAGGTAAAAGTTATCACTATAACATTTTTGAACCGCTTGTGAAATGCAAACCTATTCTTTATAATCCATATTCCAAAGCTTTTATATTTATATTTTCAAAATAAATTTTTATTTTAAATAATTTCATTCAAAAAAATGGGTTTTTAGATTTACATTTTTTGACAAATTAAATATTTTTTTAGATACAAAACAGGGTAAAACAGGGGTAAAAGAGACCAGTGGAAAAAGGTAATTCATAGCGAGAAAATTATTATGAATAAAAGGTCATCTTTACAGGTCTTATGTTTTTTTATTATTCATATTCTACCAAAGGGTAGTTCCGCTGCAACTAAAATGTAATCCTGTAATGATGACCTTATGGTAGAAAAAAGTTCGTCTTTACAGGACTTATGTTTTGTTTGATTATTGGTTGCTACCAAAGGGGCGTTCCTACGGTACTAAACAACAAATCAGATTTGTATTCCATTTAAAATTCAACATTCAACATTCAAAATAATGTATTTACACTGTTCCTTATATTTGCCCTTAAATATTTAAACAATTGTAATGAGCCTTTACCAAAAGTTACAGCAGGCACGCAGCGAGGAGGATGTAAAAGATGCTTACATAAAAGCATTGGGACTAAAAAGCTATTCTAAGAACCTGATAGATATACAGACAAAAGAAATATGGTTCGAGGCTAAAGATACCGGCAAGCATTCTACTTATGCTATGTTTACCCAACTGATGCATTATGTACAGCAGGCATTGAATAAAGGCGAATATATCCCCCCTTTTCTGTGCGTGATAGATACCCACAAAGCGGCGCTGATGAAGAGCGAAGATGTAATTCCTTTTCTGGCAAAAAAGACTATTAAATGGGGTAGGTCTGCCAGTAGTTATACGCAGGAAGCTTTGGATGCTATATCGGCACATATAGGTACGCACTTTGTATCGTTTAAAATAGAAACCCACGAAGAAGAGTTTATTAATACCATTAAGGAAGCTATCCGTACGGGCGATATAATCCGTACACAGATAACGCCTGATAATCTGAAACAGGTTTTTGATAAATGGGTGGCGATGATTGGCAGAGAAATCCAATTGGTGAAGGAAGATGATTATGCCCTGCTGTTCTTTGCCGATATTATGCACGATGGCACGGTGTCCACCCACGACAATCTTACGGCACAACTGATGCATTACAACAATGCTCCTGTTTTTAGATTAAACGGTAATATATATGAACTGGGCAACAAAGAAGGTTACCGGCAATTCTGGACTATTTACCATAAGCCACCAAAGGCTGAGTACCGAAACTATTTATTGGAACGAAGGGATAGTCTGATACCATTGGACGAACGTAGTTTTAAAGGAGCTTATTATACGCCGCTGGCTGTGGTGGATAAGGCTTATGATAAGCTAACAGAAACGCTGGGCAAAAACTGGCAGAAGGAATATATAGTGTGGGATATGTGCTGTGGGGTGGGCAATCTGGAAGTGAAGCATAGCAACCCCCGTAACATCTATATGAGTACGCTGGATGCTGCGGATGTGGATGTAATGAAAGCCACCAAAACCTGTGTGGCTGCCGAACGTTTTCAGTACGATTATCTGAATGATGATATTACCGATTTTGGTACTATAGATTATTCGCTGACGAATAAAGTACCTGTTGGTTTGCGTAATGCCATTGCCGAAGGAAAGAAGATATTGGTATTGATAAATCCACCTTATGCGGAAGTAACTACATCAGGTAATACAGTATCAGGTAAAATAGAAACTGAAGATAAAGCAGGTGTTACAAAAACAAAAATAGGTACAACTGCTATGCAAGATTATGGTAAAGCTAGTAATGAGTTATTTACACAATTTGTGGTAAGAATAGCTAAAGAAATTCCAAATGCTACTTTAGCCATGTTTAGTAAACTTAAATATGTTACTGCTCCAACTTTAGAAGAATTTAGAACTTTGTGGAATGCAAAGTATCTTGGTGGCTTTGTAGTTGATAGTAAATCATTTGATGGTTTGAAAGGAAATTTTCCAATTGGTTTTTTAATTTGGAAAACCGATATGAATTCAAATAAAAAAATATCAATAAGTGAAATTATTACTGAAGTATTAGACAAACAAGCAAATCCAATTGGTGAAAAAACATTTTATGCAGCCCCAATCAATTGTTTATTATCAAATTGGATTGAACGAACAAGAACAAATAAAATAGATGTAATTTCTTTAAAAAATGCTATAACTCCTGCAACTGTATCTAAAGATTTAAGAGGTACAAAGTGGTCTGATAATGCTATTGGATATATGTTAAGTGGAGGAAATGATCTTCAACATGCAGGTAATCAAACTGTTATATTTTCATCTGGATATAGTAGTGCTAGAGGATTTTATATCAATCCAAATAATCTATGGCAAATAGCAATTCTATTTTCAATAAGAAGACTAATTAAACAAACATGGCTTAATGACCGTGACCAGTTTTTACAACCAACAGAACCTTTAACGGATGAGTTTAAAAGTGATTGTCTGATATGGATGTTGTTTAATGGCAGCAACCTTACTGCTAGTGCCAACGACCTGGAATGGAATGGTAAAACATGGAGTATTGTAAACCATTTTATACCTTTTACGGAAGAAGAAGTAGGAGCACCCGAAAGATTTGAAAGCGACTTTATGGTGCAGTATTTAGCTGACAAAACCTTTAGTGCAGAAGCTGAAAAAGTTTTGGCAGAAGGTAAGAAATTGTGGTCTGCTTATTTTAAAGAAACAGATGTAAGAACGGTTAGGGATGAACTGAAACTAAACCGCGCTGATGTGGGTTGGTATCAAATACGTAAAGCATTGCAGGCAAGGAATGCAAGTGATGATTTTGTGCCGGTAAGTTTTAAAGGTTTTGAGGAAGCGTATAAGGCACTTAGTGAGAAGTTGCAGCCAATGGTATATGAATTGGGATTTCTGAAAAATTGACGATGGACGATGAACAATTTGAATACAGAATCCGATGGATTCAAATGTTTATAGATGATAAAAAGAAACAACATTCTACCACGATGGGGTCGTATATAAAATAGGGATTATTGGCTATAAACATGGCACACCAATGGAGTGCTGAAATAGGATACATACCCAAAACTATTGGTATTAAATATACATTAATTTAATTCCTTTTTAAAACAGTAAATTAATTGAATTGACACTTTAGCTACATTCGTCTGACAAAAAAGAAATATATACCGAAATGCAAGACAATATAATCCAGGAAAGTATAATACTAAAACTAACTGAAACCCAATATAAAATATTAAAGTTAATGGATAAGTATAAAATGTACTTATTGGCAGAGACCACTAATAATAATAGTAAAATGTATCATTTAACTGATTATGGGCTAACAAAATATAACAACGACCTACTAAAAGGTTGCGATTCAAATGAAATAGCGTTTTTGATAAATAATAAGTTTCTAAAAGAAGTAAACATTACTACAGGTATGGGTACAAATGTTCACTACTATAAAATGGTTGAATTGACAGCAATAGCATATAATACATTTAAAGTTGTTACTGCAGATATTAAACTGACCAATTATGAAAAATGATTTAACTTTTATTTGATTGAACAAATTAAAAATCCAGTAAGTTTTTGAACCAATGGTTAATGAGTTGGTACTCCTTAAGAATTGATGATGGACAATGGAATACAGGTACATGGGGATTGAAATGTAGCATATATAAGCAAATAAAAGGTAGTACTTATTGGACTAATACTTTCTATTTCTGGCATTTACTACTAAATAGTCGTTCCCTTCTGGAACTTAAATACAAACTTGAATAATATAATATGAACGTCTTACTAAGCTGATGAAAGAAGGTATAGCCTCCACCTTTTAGTAAAATGATTGCCTTTTAAAAACCGCTTATTTTAAGAAATAAGACATTTTATTAGGGGTCTAAAAAAAATATTTTACCCTTTTATGACATTTTAATCGATTTCCTGACTTTTGAAACCCTTATTCAGTAAGGGTTTCAACAATAGTATGACGAATGTCATATAGTGTAATGACTCTAGTCATTAATTATTAATTATTTTGCTTCGTTATTCGCATAAATTATTTAAGTCAAAACAACAAAAAATTAGTTTATGAAAAGTTATTCGATTATCGGTCTTTTTCTATTCTTCTCGATTTTTCTGGTAAATTGTACCAAGACAGATCAGGTAGTAAGTAGTTCTTCTTCCAGCACAAATGTGCTAAATGCGTTTCACACAACAACAGCCCCTGTTATTGATGGTACTATAGATGCTATCTGGGCAAATGCAACTAAGTTGTCTTTCAATCCAACTGTACCTGATCCAGGTAACAACTTGTTTGCCGGTTACAATGGAGAGCAGTATCCTGCTACACTTCAAGCAATGTATGATGATTCTTGTATTTATTTCTTAGCTCAGTGGAATGATGCAGGGAAAAGCACCAATGTTGCCCCTTGGTATTTTAACCCAACTACAAAATTATGGGCTCAGGAACCTTCCAGCAAATCTTTAGATGTTAATGGTGAAGTTTCCAGAATTGGTTTTGGTGAAGACAAATTTGCTATGTTATTTAATATAGACAATTCTTGTCAGAAGTTCATTACACAAACTTGTTATGGTAGTTGCCATGTGTTTACTCCATATATAGATTATTCAGTTTCACCTGCAGTAGAAAAAGCAAATAATGATGGTAACCATTACACTAATAGTCAATTCGAAAAAATTGATATGTGGTGGGGTAAATTAGGTTATATATCTTCAGATGCATCAAACCATTTCATGGATGATAACTTCCAGGATTGGGCTGGTGGACCTGCTGTAACAAACCTAACTGGTGGAAGTGCTAATGGCAGACACGTTGATGGTGTTTTAATTGATTCCACTACTACATACAAATGGCCTAATGGTCCTCACTATACTACATCTCCTAACCAAGGTGAAGTGAAGAACACTCAATCATTGAAATTAGATGGTACAGGTAAAGCAGTAAATGTACCAATGTGGGTTTATTCTGGTGTTGCAAATGCTGGATTTGTTCTTACATCTGATACATTAAATGGTAAAGCTTTAAAGGTTACTGCTGTAGCTTCAACCGGAGTATTAACATTAAGTGATGGTACAACTATCGACCCTACTGCTACTACTGACTATCAAAGACCTGCTGATGCAATATATGGTATAGAAAATAAAACTTTACCTGCATACTTTGCTCAACCTTTAGTTGGTGGCAGAGCTGATATTACTGCTGCTGCTGTTTATACTGGTTCTGGCTGGGCTGTAGAATACAAACGTAAATTAACTACTGCTGATAATGCAACTGACAAACAAGATATAGATTTCAATAAATTCAGAGTTACTGGTCAACCTCCAATCGATCAGCCATTTGGATTTGCTATATGGAATCAATCTAATAACCAACATGGTATTAATCCAAACCTTGTATTACATTTCCAATAATAGTATTAGTCAATTACAATACTTTAAAACAAATTTATGTTTAAGAAAAAAATAGCAATATTATCCGGGATTCTTGCCATAGTGATGCTTGCTATTTCAGGATGTAATAAGACTGCAACTTATGTAGAAAATCCGGGGGCTGGTATTACGCAGACAATGAGTTTTGCGAGCGATATTACACCGATTTTTACTAGTAGTTGTGCATTGAGTGGTTGTCATGCTTCGGGAGGTCATACTCCGGATCTGACTGCTGCAAATGCTTACAAGTCATTAACAGACGGCGGCTATTTTAAAGCTAACGATCCTGATAATAGTGTGATAATGTTATGGTTAACCGGTAAAAAGAGTCCTGTAATGCCACTAGGCAATGGACCTAATGCAGAAATTAATGCAAAAATTTATGCGTGGATTAATCAAGGTGCAAAAAATAATTAAATCAATTCAAATGAGAAAAGATATAAAAATGAAATCATCAATTCAGTTAAAGTTAATTATACTCATGGTGCTGGGGTTAGCAACATGTGTAAATGGATTGATTGCGCAGGATTCAACAACTGCTGCCCCCGTTAAAGTAGCAAAATCAAAGGGATATGTAAAAAATACCTTTGAAGGCAATTTTATCTTAGATAACCAAACTGTAATGGTGCCAATTAAAGGTACATTAGAAGCTACTATTCAGCACAGATTTGGTATAGTAAATAATGGATTTACTGATCTTTTTGGTATATTTTCGGGTGCTAATATGCGCTTAGGAGTAAACTATACCCCTGTAAAGAACTTACTGCTTGGTTTTGGTGCTACCAACGACAGAATGCAGGTTGACTTTACTGCTAAGCTTGCTTTATTAAAGCAAACTAAGGATAATAGTATGCCAGTAAGTGTTACCTATTATGGTAATGCATTGATGGATACAAGAGCTAAAAACAGTTCTTTACCTATTGTGAGTTTCTCTGATCGTATGGCTTATTTTAATCAATTGATTATAGCTAGAAAATTCTCTGACAGATTCTCTTTTCAGGTAGCTCCAAGTATTACTTATTTTAATAATGTAGATGCTTATTATGATGATGCAGGTAAGCTGCAACCTAAAATGAATAATGCGCATTTAGCCATTGCATTTTCTGGTAAAATCAGATTAACACCAGGCACCTCCTTATTATTAAATTACGATCAGCCACTTACACAACATCCGATGAACAATCCTCATCCAAATTTAAGTTTTGGATTGGAGTTTCATACAAGTGGTCACGACTTCCAGTTGTTTGCAGGAAACTATGGATTTGCTGAACCACAGGATAACAATGTACAGAACACAAATGATTATACTAAAGGACAATACTTAATTGGTTTCAACATTTCCAGACTTTGGAATTTTTAGTGAAGTCAGATAAGAATACTATCTTTAGTGCCTGATTAAATATTTTTTTACAATTTAAAAACAAAACAATCATGAAAATTAAAGTATTATCCGTTATCGCTGTTGCAGCTGTAACAGTATTTGCAACAGGGTTTACGGCTATTCAACAGAAAGCCTGGACTGCACCAGAAAAAGCTGCTAAAACAGCTAATCCGGTTAAAACAAGTAAGGAATCTGTAGCTGCCGGTAAAGCATTATGGGGTACACATTGTGCTTCTTGTCATGGAAAAACAGGTTTAGGAGATGGTAACAAAGCTTCGCAGCTTAAAACTACTCCTCCTGATTTCAGCAAAGCAGCATTTAGTGCTCAAACTGATGGTTCTTTATACTTTAAAGTATCAGAAGGAAGAGATGACATGCCTAGCTTCAAGAAAAAGATTCCTGAAGCAGAAGAAATCTGGAATCTGGTAAACTTTATGCGTACTTTAAAGAAGTAAATTTTCAAGTATTTAAAAGGGCCTCTTAATAGAGGCTCTTTTAAAATACTGAATTGTTTTGCTGTAAATATTATAATTTAAATTTAATTACTTCAATTTTTATCTATATGAAAGAGGAAGAAGTTGTTCCTGCTGTAAAGAACACCAGAATGAAATTATTAATGGGCTTAGGGGTATTATCCTTGTTGCCATTATTAAAATTCAGTTTGTTCAGCAAAAAAAACAAAGCTATCAGTTGCTCTCCTGCAGCGCAGGAAGGCACTGTAAGAATGTTGACTCAAGATGGAAAATTAGTTGAAGTTGATGTATCAAAACTGAGTGCTGCCCGTCAAAAAGTTTCTGATAAAGAACTATTGGCCTGGGTAAAAAAATAGTCTGCAATAAATAAAACATTACGAATGAATACGAAAGATAAATCCACTTCCAGAAGGGAATTTCTAACTGCAGGGTTACTGGCAGGAGGATTAGCTGTTGTGGGAGGATGTTCGTCTAAAAAAAGTCCTTTTGATGATGAAGTTACCGCTCAGATAGCTCCCTCAGGCGAAATGGTAAAACTGTTATCTGTTGACGGAGAAATAATTGAAGTTGACAAAGCATTTTTAAAGCCTGTACCAGATTTACCACAGGTATCCAATGAAGCTGCAAGAAGAGGAATAGCCGGAAAGAAATTCACCATGGTGATTGATCTTTCCAGATGTAAGAGCTTAAAGAAATGTCAGTCTGCCTGCAATCACATGCACCATATACATCCTGGACAAAACTGGATTAAAGTGTATCCAATGCAGGATGCTGATCATACTTCACCTTACTGGCAACCTACTACCTGTATGCATTGCGACGAACCACCTTGTGTAAAAGTTTGTCCGGTAGATGCTACTTTCAAACGTCAGGATGGTATAGTATTGATAGATAGTGACAGATGCATAGGTTGTAGATTCTGTATGGCTGCCTGTCCTTATTCTACCAGAGTATTTAATTGGGAAGAACCAGGGTTAACACCTGAAATTGCCGATAAACCATATTCATGCGAAACCAGTGTTCCGCAGAAAAAAGGTACAGTAGGCAAATGTGATTTCTGTCCTGATATGGCTCGTAAGGGTCAGTTACCACACTGTGTGTCTGCTTGTCCTAATGGAGTATTCTTCTTTGGTGATCTGAACGAAGATTCTGTAACCAATGGTTCGGAAACCTTCCGTTTCAGCGATCTGATTAAAGATAAATCAGGGTATAGATTAATGGAAGATCTGGGTACAAAACCTAGTGTTTATTATTTACCACCGGTAAATAGAAACTTCCCATTCGAGTTTCATGAAGATGATGACTCAACAGAAAATAAAGTAAAATCTAAATCATAAACATGGAGAATTTAGAGAAACAAAAAATGGTAGAAGACCTGTTGCCACAACAGTTTGGTAAACAAGGTAAAATATGGGTTGCATTTCTAATAACACTTTGTGCTATTGGTTTTATAGCCTATTGTCGTCAACTTTCAAAAGGGCTGGCTGTAACCGCAATGAGAGATTACGCATCCTGGGGTATTTATATTTCCAACTTCGTATTCTTTGTAGCTATCAGTCTGGTAGGCTCTTTAATTACTGCTGTACTAAGGTTAACTAATGTTCATTGGAGTACTCCATTAACAAGAATAGCCGAAATTATAGCCGTATCAGCTATTACTTTTGCCTCCATCATTATTATAGTGGATATGGGGCGTCCCGACAGGTTTTATAACCTGTTCCTTCACGGACGTTTACAGTCACCAATTGTTTGGGATGTAATAGTAATAACTACGTATTTTTTTATCAGTATATTATTATTGTATTTCCCGCTGTTGCCCGATTTACAAATCATGCTGAAGTATAAAGACAGAACCTCCAAATGGATGTATAAACTGTATGGTATGCTAGGCTCTTTCTGGAAGAATAAACCAGAGCAATTCAAGATTACCGACAAGGCAATCAATATATTGTCTATCACTATTATTCCGGTAGCGTTTTCTATTCACACGGTTACTTCATGGTTGTTTGCTACTACGTATCGTCCGGGTTGGGATAGTACCAATTTTGGTGCTTACTTTATCTCCGGTGCTTTTCTGGTAGGAGCTGGTGGTGTAATAGTAGCTATGTATGTATTCCGTTCTCATTACAATCTTAAAAAATATATTACCTACGATCATTTTGATAAAATGGGTAAGGTAGTTGTAATGCTGGCATTGTTGTATTTATATTTCAATGTGAACGAATTTCTGGTACCTGCCTTCAAAATGAAGAAGCCGGAAGAAGAACATTTAAGAGGATTGTTTACTGGTGAATTTGCACCTATATTTTGGTTTGCAATATTTACCTCAATGATAATTCCAATATTCATTCTTATTACTAAAAAGGGTAGAAGACCATTCCCTGCATTTATAGCAGGTATATTGGTGGTAATAGGTTCCTGGTTTAAAAGGTTTATAATTGTTACTCCTACATTGTTGCATCCATTTTTACCAATGCGTGATGTGCCAGCAAGCTATCATCACTATTTTCCTACATGGGAAGAGTGGGCTATTTGTATTGGTTCATTAGCAGGTGCATTACTGGTAATTACCTTTTTTGCCAGAATATTCCCAATCATTCCAATTCATGAAACAATTACTGAAACTGAAGAACATGAACATGATAAAAAATAATTATATAGTAATTTTATTACTAAGTTTTATAAGTGTTGCTTCCATTGCACAGGAGGCAAAGAGCGACTTATCGTTGAGTATAGGTTATTACAACAATAATAACCTTACACACTATCTGGTAGCACACGCTAAGACAAAGATTGATGGCCGTTTTCAGACAGTGCCCGATGTTAGTATCAGCTTCTATATTAATAACGATTCTTCTAAAGCAAATTTGTTAGGTACTGCCACTACCAACGACAAAGGAGAAGCTGTTTTATTGATGCCACCTTCTGCTAAAGAAGAGTGGAAGAAGTCGTCAAAACACAGTTTTGTAATTGTATCAAAAGCGTCTAAGCTGTATGATGAAGCAAAGGCTACTGCAGATGTATCAAGAGCAAAACTGAAGATAGACACTACCGATGATAAGAAGATTATTGTTACGGTACAGGAGTTGAAGGATACTGCCTGGACATTGGCTAAAGGGGTAGAATTGAAGGTGGCTATTAAAAGACTGGATGGTGATTTGAATGTAAATGAAACTCAGACTTTCACTACCGATTCTACTGGTACTATTACTGCAGAATTTAAAAGAGATAGTTTACCTGGCGATGCCAATGGTAACCTAACCCTTATTGCCAAAGTGGAAGACAATGATACTTATGGTAATTTAACTGCCGAGAAAGTGGTTAAATGGGGTAATAAATTTCAGTATGTATCACAGTTTGACAGAAGAACTTTATTTGCCCGCAGAGGACATTCGCCATGGTGGCTTGAATTATTAGCTTACACAATTGTAGTAAGTGTATGGGGTGTATTGATATACCTTATAGGACAGATTAAGAAGATTAAAAAGTTAGGCGTTTAGTTTTTCATAGATAGGTTTTAGTTTGTTATTAAAAGGGTGTAGGTATTATTACCTGCACCTTTTTAATTTGTATAACCATCTGTCAGCGATTTCATAAACGCTACAATATCCGCTTCCTCCATTGCGGTTAAATGTAAGTTGCCTGTTTCTGCTGTATCTATATTAATAATTACTTCAGGTTTAGCAAAACCAGCACCTGCTAAGTCTCTTGTATTATAAAAATGTACAACTTCCTCTAATGTTCCAAATACTCCATTATGAAAATATGGGCGAAGTAATTGCAATATTTCTAAGTGAAGGAACTCTGAATTTTCCATCCTGATTGTGATTATTAAGTATGCTACCCAATCCATAATCAATATAGTTACTTCCCAAAGCATTAAAGGCTGCGGGAATGCTATAAAATGGATTATATGTATTATTAGGAACTCCATCGTTGTTATAAGAAAAATCGGTAAATAATACCTTGCCACTTATATTATCTGGTGTTGTTACGTGACAGTTTCCACATTTTGATTTTAGTGAATCTTTAAACAGGATTAATCCTCTTTGTTCCTGTGCTGATAAAGTTGCCTGACCCTTTAAATAGTAATCATATTTAGACGTAAAAGGATTCAGTTCCGGACTGCTTTCATAACAAGCAATGGCATCAGCTATATTATTAAAGGCAGTATTATCATCACTTACATTACCATAAACATTATTAAATAATGAATAGTAATCTGCATTCCTTATTTTTTTCATTAGCATAGCTGCCGATGAATTATTCATTTCCAGAGGATTCATAAAAGGTTTTTGAGCTTGTTCTTCCAGCGTATTTACTCTTCCATCCCAGAAAAAACCTCCATGATAAGAGGAATCTGCATTGCTAAAATGAAAAGAAGGAATATACATGCAATAGGTAACCATGGGTGCATTCCTGTTACCAAAAAGTCCGTTTACAGCACCTGGTGAAACTATGTTATGTTCAGGATCGCTGAAACCGGTTGCAGATGCATGGCAACTGGAACAGGACTGTCCAGCAGGCTCGGATAAATTTGTATCAATGAATATTTTTTTACCCAAAGATGTCTTTAGATTAGTAATGGATTCAGTAGCTTCATTTTCTTTCTTACAAGCAATTATAAATACAGACCTCCTGTCCTAGTCGCAAACTAACATACAGCGGATTTGTAAATTAGTCTAAGTTCTGTACCTGGAAAGATTGTTTCTGTATCATTTAGTATTTTACAAATCTGAGCTGCCAGTTC
>Ga0007882_10001078_pt1 | contig 16114 bp, 18 predicted proteins | sample CryBogCBH12Aug01_FD_71195 | JGI IMG/M metagenome (GOLD analysis project Ga0007882, IMG submission 71195) | Freshwater microbial communities from Crystal Bog, Wisconsin, USA - CBH12Aug09.1 | ecosystem: Environmental > Aquatic > Freshwater > Lake | place: Crystal Bog, Wisconsin, USA | collected... | reverse complement strand
GTGACGATCACGTTCGGCAACTTATTGACAACCACAGCAAAGATAGCGGCAGATTCCACTAGGCCGAACCAGACATAGCACAAAATAATAGTGACCAATGCCGGAACGTTAAGCAGCACGACTAGCCAGTGACTGAAAAAAGCATCGGCTCTGGCATTGCGTCCCAGCACGATACCTGCCGCGCAACCCAGCGGCATGGCAATGCTAAAACTGGCTACCAGCCTCAGCAGGGTTGCCCCCAAATGGTAAGGTAATTGCCCCGACAGCGTTTCCCGCCATAGCACTTGCGCCACTTGATATGGCAAGGGCAGGTTGCTGCTGTCCAGTAACAACGCCAAACCATGCCAGAAGCCCAGTAATATCATCAAAGAGGCGATGGGCAAAAGCGTCTGTAAACGGTTCACTCGATACGGCCCACTATAAATTTTGGCCAACGGCCATTAGGCTTGTCCAGCTAATCTTGGACAAAACCCTAAGGATGAGGTCAGCAGCAACCATCGCCCGGTAAGCGGGTGTCGGCAGCACTATTCCGCGGCCCAAAATGTACCCGGTTGCAAGCTAGAGCCGCCCGTTGCGGGCTGTTGGCCTGACACGCCCAGCAGAGGATACAGGCGGGCTGCCGCTTGTTGTTCGGAAGTCCCCCAGTGTGCCACGCGGCCCTCGCAATAGCGTTGCCGTAAAATCTTAAGTATGGCGGGGTCGGCTTCTTTGGTCAATGGCTGAACGCTTAGCCAAGCGGCATCGTCAGTGCATAGCTGGTTTTTGGCTTGTCCGCTCGCTTTGAAAAAGTCTGACAACGCGGCTTTATGGCTGTCCGCCCAGCTTTGTTGGAACACAAAGCCTAAAAACGGAATAGTCTCGTTAACACCAATGGCTTTTAACAAGCCTTTACCATCAATGATTTGACGATAGCCTTGGGCTTCCAGTTTGGCGGCAAAATGCCAATAGTTAAGCACAGCATCAACGCGGCCTTGTTTGATTTGTTCGTTGATTAGCGGGGGCGCGCCAAAGGTCTTTTCAACGCCCCATGACAGGTCGGTTTGTTGTTGCTTGGCAGCCGCTTGCAACAGCAACCAGTTTTTGTCCAACTCTCCGCCAGCAATGCCTAAGCGTTTGCCTTTTAGCTCCTTAAGCGCATGGATGGGGCTGTCCGCCGCCACCATCAATGCCCCCGAAGTGCTTGAATAAGGATAAAAACTGAGTTCCACGCCCTTTTCGCGCATGGCCGAAACCCATAACCAATCAGAAACAATGATATCAACCGCCCCTGATTGTAGGGCTATCTTCCCAGCTTCGGCATTGGCCAGTGGATAAATTTGTATCTGGAAATTGGCATCGGGCGGCTGTTTTAACACGGACAGCTCCCATTCCAACGTGCCTAAAGCCTGCACACCGATGCGTAGCGTGGGGGCGGTGTCCGCCATAGTGCAAAAAGAAAATAACCAGCAGGCCAGTAAAGGCAAGCGTCTAAGTTTCATGGGGAGTCCGTTGGCAAAAGTGATAACGGTCTATTTTAGCCGTGTGGGCTCAACAAGGGCAATGTTTCTGATGCCAACTGATGCCAGTCGGCCGGACAAATCCAATGGCTTATAAATTGTGCTTGTGCGTTCAGCTTGCGTTAAGAATAGGTGGCTCAAAATTAAAATACACAGTGAATCGCTATGCATTGTACAAGTTTTGTATAGATATATCTTGACAAGGCAAAAAGGCATTGGTACACTAGACGGAAATAAATAATATACAGATTGGGTTTAAATGGTCGTCTGGCCTAACAGCCCCGCAAGCTTTGTATCGTGTTCCAGTGCCATTGATTATTGGTGATGTCGGCCAGCCGGTTTCGCATTTAAGTGGTGGCTAAATTTTTAGTGCTTTCTGTTTACGGGGATATAAGGAAATGGCTTATCTAAGTGAATATTTTTCAAAGCAAAGCGTTGTGGTTGCCAATAAAGGCAGCGGCAATGCCACCGTGCTGCCCTCGTTTGATGGGCTGGCAGTGCCTGAAGTGGTGGCGTTTGATGCCGCCGCGGACAACGCATGTGTTGCTCCTGAAGTGCCGGAGCATGGTAATTTTCAGGTGGCGCGTCAGCTTACCGAAGAAAGAACCCAATTGATCCACTCTTTATGTTGCTTCCCCATGGTGGCCTTGTGGCTGATGAACGAATACGACACAGGCGCTGATAGCGGCGATGCGTGCCAAGACGAAGAAGCGCTTTTGCCTTCAGAGCAAGCAGCCGTATTGAACCGCATCAAAAAAAGCTATCTGTTGGCCAGCCAAGAATTAGCTAACAATGCCGCCAACGATCCCGCTTATTTGGCAGCCAAGCATAACCTAAGCATAGCCATGCGCCAGTTTGCTTTCAGTTTTGAAGATTTGACGCGTTTGGTTGAGGTGATTGTTTATGCCTACAAATACCGCGGCCTGTCTGTGCAGCCTGGGCAACTGGAATCGCCCAAGCAGCGTGACATTGTCTTCAAAAGATTGGAAGGGCTACATCGGCGCAACCGTTTGGCCGGTGCCAAACTGGCAGAATTGTTCAAATCCATTGACCTCAGTGGTCACGACGAACAGTTTTTGTTTTTGTCTGGCATGGAAATGCAAAAACATTTTCTGGACATTGTATTGGCGGAACACCGTTGGCTGGGCTTGCGCCAACAACTCGCCGCCGCCAATTCACGGCTGGTGATGTTTATTGCCAACCAATACAAAGCTGGATTTTTAGATTTTGAAGACCTTGTTCAGGAAGGGCAGGCAGGGCTGTTAAAGGCGGTTGACCGTTTTGACCATCGCCTCGGCTTCCAATTCTCCACTTATGCGGGCTATTGGATTAGGCAGGCCATTTCCCGTGCTTTGTCACGCTGTGAACGCGTGGTGCGGGTGCCTTGTGGACAAGTTGCCAATATCAATAAGATTTACCGATTGAGGGAACAGTATATTTTGGAGCAAGGCCGCGAACCCTCCATACAGCTTTTAGCGGAATATGCAAAGATGAGTTGTGATGAGGTCGATGCCCTATTGTCCATTTCGCAGACCTCCTTGTCGTTGGAAGCCGCCGATGATGATGGCGAAGCCGCCTTTGCCCCCATTGATTTTTTGGAGCAAAAAGTGTTCACCCCGGCATTCAGGGAAATAGCCCAAACCGATCTGCAAAGGCTATTGGGAGAAGCTATTGAGGGCTTGAATCCGCGCGAGGCACAAGTTATCCGGGGGCATTTTGGCGTGGGTGCGGAGCATGAAAAAACCTTACAAGAAATAGGTGTTGAACTCAACCTGACCCGCGAACGCGTCCGGCAAATCCAAGTGATCGCCCTTAACAAGATAAAGCAAAACTTGGGGCAGGAACTAGCCAGTTTTTTATAAACACACCATGTATGTTAAATGAATATTAAGATGTTGTTGTCATTAGTCCAGTTTCTGTTATTTTGGACATTACCAATGGCAATAATATGAAATGGGCGGCGGAGGCGTCGAATTTTGACTGGTACAAATCGTTCTAAATTACCGCAACGCTAAATAAACACGGCCGTGATGAATGGTCAGGAGATGAAAGCATGAAAAAAATTATACTAAACACATTGCTTTGGAGCATCGTGTTGACCGGTGCATTTATGATATACAACAGGGTCAACATGGAACCTCCCATGCAGGATTCCCTAGCCTATTCCGAATTTATAGCCAAAGTTAAAAATGGCCAAGTGTCGCGAGTGGAAATAAGCGGGCCATTAATAAAGATACGTACCAACGAAGGGCTGAATTTTGAGACATTCAACCCCGGCGACCAGCATTTGATTGATGATCTGTTGGGCGCCAACGTGCAAATCAGGACTGTGCCGCCTGTCCAGCAATCCCTGTTCATGCAAGTCTTTATATCTTGGTTCCCCATGTTGCTGCTGATTGCCGTGTGGATCATTTACATGCGTAAGATGCAGCAAGGCGGTATGGGTGGCAGCAACGGATTTGGCAAAAGCAAGGCCAAAATGTTGGAAGAAGACAAAATGACCGTCAAATTCGCCGACGTGGCAGGTTGTGAAGAAGCCAAGGAAGAAGTTGAAGAACTGGTGGATTTCTTGTCCGACCCGCTTAAATTCCAAAAGCTGGGCGGCAAAATACCCCGTGGCATCCTCATGGTGGGCCCTCCAGGTACCGGCAAAACATTGTTGGCACGCGCCATTGCTGGCGAGGCAGGGGTCAAGTTCTTCACTATCTCAGGTTCTGACTTTGTGGAAATGTTTGTCGGTGTTGGCGCATCCCGGGTGCGGGACATGTTCACCCAAGCCAAAGAACACGCCCCGTGCATCATATTCATTGACGAGATAGATGCAGTGGGCCGTCAACGTGGTGGCCCCAACTTTGGCGGCGGTAACGACGAACGCGAACAAACCCTGAACCAGTTGCTGGTGGAAATGGACGGGTTCAACGGTAACGAAGGCGTTATTGTGATTGCTGCCACCAACCGTGCCGATGTGCTCGACAAAGCCTTGTTAAGGCCCGGCCGTTTCGATCGCCAAGTCAACGTAGGCTTGCCTGATGTGCGTGGACGTGAACAGATACTGAATGTGCACATCAAAAAAGTGCCTGTTGCCGCTGATGTTGAACTGAAATACATAGCCAGGGGCACACCGGGTTTTTCCGGTGCCGAATTGGCCAACGTAATCAACGAAGCCGCTTTATTTGCCGCCCGCGCCAACAAAAAAGAAGTGTCCATGAGCGATCTTGAGAAAGCCAAAGACAAAATCTTGATGGGCGCGGAAAGGCATACCATGGTGATGAGCGAGGACGACAAATTGTTGACCGCTTACCACGAAGCAGGGCATTGCATCGTTGGTCAGCTGTCGCCCGATCATGATCCGGTTTACAAAGTCAGCATCATGCCAAGAGGCCGCGCATTGGGCATCACCATGTTCTTGCCCGAACAAGACCAGTACAGTGCCAGCAAGCGCAAACTGGAAAGCCAAATTGCCAGCCTGTTTGGTGGGCGCATTGCGGAACTGATGATTTACGGCGGCGACCGTGTCACCACCGGCGCTTCCAACGACATAGAACGCGCCACCGAACTGGCACGCAACATGGTCACCCGCTGGGGCTTTTCAGACAAATTGGGGCCATTAGTGTACGGCGAAGAAAACGGCCAACCCATGATGGGCTACCCTGGTTCACAAGGCAGCAAAGTGTCCAGCAACGTTGCCCATCAGATTGACGAAGAAATCCGCGCCGTGATAGATCGCAATTACCAACGCGCAGAAGGTTTATTGCAAGACAACATTAGCATTCTGCACAAAATGGCCGATGCGCTGATGAAATGGGAAACCATAGATAAAGACCAAATTGAAGATTTAATGGCGGGTCGGGACCCAAAGCCGCCAATGGATGATGGCATTATGCCCAGTAAGCCATTGGTTGTAGTAAAGCAGGAAAAAGTTGAAACCAAAGAAATTAAAACCAACATCAACAAAAACAGGCCTGCCGGACAAGTTTGAGGTGCGCTCATTCAAGGGGGAAGTGTGGAATATCTGCACTTCCCCTTTTTTTATGCTGATTAATCGGTGCGTGCATAAAGCTTAAAAAGCGTAAAATCGCCCTTATCTGCCCATGCCCTTACTGTGTAAGCCTATAAGTTCCGCATCGTTCTGCCGTCAAAGCCTCAATAACAGGCCGGCTATCAGGCCGGACACCCCGCCAGATAAAAAATGCCTCAGCCGCTTGCTCCACCAACATGCCTAAGCCGTCCAGGCTTTTAGCCGCCCCGTTTGCCCATCCCCAGCGCACAAAGGGCGTGGGTGTATTGCTGTAAGCCAAGTCATAACAACAGCCTTGTTCTGTCAGTATACTCAGCGGCAAAGGCGGTAATTGCCCGCTTAAACTGGCCGAGGTGGCATTCAAAATCAAGCCAAACTGTTGCCCATGCAAGTCCCCGAAGCCACAACCCGTGATGCTGCTGCCGCCCGATTGGAACTGCTCCGCCAACGCAACCGCCTTATCCGTTGTGCGGTTGGCAATAACAATGGTGGTCGGATTCTGCTCCAGTAAAGGGGTAATAATGCCACGTGCGGCACCGCCCGCGCCCAACACCAAAATATTAATGCCCGCCAAGGCAACGCCGTGGTTGCCGGTCAGGTCACTGACCAACCCACAGCCATCGGTGTTATCGCCCAATACTGTACCATCGGCTTGCAAGGCCAAGGTATTGACTGCTTTTGCCTGTTCGGCACGTTGGCTTTTATGTGTGGCATATTGCCAAGCCAATTCTTTTAGCGGCACGGTGCAGTTAAGCCCCAAACCGCCTTCGGCGAAAAACTGCCCGACTGCTGCGGTGAAGCATTCGGCGGATACCTGTTGTGCCTGATAGTCAATGGCTTGTCCGGTTTGTCTGGCAAACAAGGCGTGGATTCTGGGGGACTTGCTGTGCTGGATAGGATTGCCAAAAACGGCGTAACGGTCTTTCCGGCTCATGCGGGTTGCCTTACAGTATGCAAATGTTCGGCAACGGACTTGGCAAAATAGGTCAAAATAGCATCACTGCCTGCCCGTTTGAACGCCAGCAAAGACTCCAGTATCACTGCTTGTTCATCAATCCAGCCATTCTGCCCCGCCGCCTTAATCATCGCGTATTCGCCACTGACCTGATAAGCAAAGGTCGGCACGCCAAACTGGCTTTTGCAGCGCTGGATAATGTCCAGATAGGGCATTCCGGGCTTCACCATCACCATATCAGCACCTTCTTGTAAATCGAGGGCTATTTCGCGCAGCGCTTCATCAGTGTTGGCGGGGTCCATTTGGTAGCTGTGCTTGTTGCCCTTGCCCAAATTGCCCGCCGAGCCAACGGCATCACGGAATGGCCCGTAAAAGCTCGAGGCATACTTGGCAGAATAGGCCAGAATGAGCGTGTTGCCATGCCCTTGAGCTTCCAGCGCTTGCCGGATTGCCCCAATACGCCCGTCCATCATGTCTGAAGGTGCGACAATATCGGCCCCCGCTTGGGCATGGGACAATGCCTGTTGCACCAGTACCGTAATAGTTTCATCGTTCAGCACATAACCATCGGCATTGATCAGGCCGTCTTGCCCATGCGTGGTGAACGGGTCTAATGCCACATCGGTGATCACGCCCAGCGCGGGCAGCGCTTGCTTTAAAGCCCGTACCGTACGCTGCACCAAGCCATCAGGGTTGTAAGCTTCGGCGGCATCTTCAGACTTTTGCCCGGCGGCTATCACCGGAAACAAGGCAATCGCAGGAATACCAAGGGTATAGGCACATTCCGCCTCAGCCAACAGCAAATCTAAAGATAGCCGCTCGACGCCAGGCATAGAACTGACCGGTTCGCGTAGCCCCGTGCCTTCCATGACAAACAGCGGATAAATCAAGTCGTTTACGGTCAGCTCATGTTCGCGCATCAGGCGGCGGCTGAACGGGTGGCTACGCATTCTTCTCATGCGTACCCAAGGAAATTTGGTGGTATTATAATACATGGGCCAGTGACTGATTGGGTTGTGAGCAGCCAGCCAGTTGCGGCTGCATCCTTATAGTAGACAGCTTATATTTTATCAGAGGGGTTTATGAACGCTAGACAATACATGGTATTTGCCATATTTGCATTTATTTTAGGCATCATGCCAGTTGCCAACACAATGGCGGATAATTTGTTGCCGCCACAACAAGCCATTGAACAAGCATCTTCACAACTGCAAATCCGTTTGCAGGATAAGGATTTCACCAAAGATTTTGCCAAGATCACCCAGTATGTCAACGAAGTGATTTATCCGCATACTGATTTTGAGCGCATTGCCGCCTTGGTCTTGGGCAAAGCATGGAAAGCGGCCACCCCTGATGAACGCGAACGCTTCAAGACAGAATTCCAAACCTTATTGGTGCGTACCTATTCCCGCGCTTTTGTCGAGTTTAAGGAATGGTCGGTGCGGTTTTTGCCATTGCAAATGGAAAACGGCGAAACTAAAGTCGTGGTTAAAACCGAAGTGCTACAGCCCAACAACAAACCCATTGGCGTCGACTACCGCATGTTGCTCGACAATGGCGAATGGAAAGCCTACGACATCATTATAGAAGGGGTTAGCTTAGTCACCAATTACCGCACCACCTTCAGTGATGAACTGCAAAACAAAGGCTCACTGAATGCAGTCATTGATAGCTTGGCGAAACGCAACGCAGAAGCCCTGTCCGGCAAACCCGTCAGCAAATCCTAATCCAAGCGCCAGCACAAGCCACCGTTGCCCATTATTGCGTAGGCGGGTCGCGCTGCTCATGCCCTCGCGGTAAGCCTATGCAACCATGATAGATTACCAACCCCTCTACACTGGCTTGCAATCCGCCCAAGCCGACGCTTGGGCGGCACAATTGCCACAACAGCTGCAAACCGCTTTTGACCCTTCAGGCCATGGCAATCTCCAACAATGGCAAGCCATTCTGGCGCAAATCCAACGCCCTGCAACCCAACACCGCCAACTGGACCAGGACACCGTCACAATAGGCCATGCCGATGACCTCGCCCCCGCCTTGCGCGCGCAATGGCAACAGCAACTGAAAGCTTTCTGCCCGTGGCGCAAAGGCCCGTTCGACCTGTATGGCATCCATATTGACACCGAATGGCGTTCCGATTGGAAATGGCAACGCCTGCAACCGCACATTGCCCCGCTCAAACACCGTCTGGTATTGGATGTCGGCTGCGGCAATGGCTACCATTGCTGGCGTATGCGGGGTGCAGGGGCAAAAATGGTGGTGGGCATAGACCCCACCCTGTTGAGTGTCATGCAATTCCAAGTGGTCAGAAAACTCTACGGCGAAGCCCCCGTATATGTGCTGCCGTTGGCATTGGAAGATTTGCCGCAAGGCATCAATGTTTTCGATACGGTATTCTCAATGGGCGTTTTGTATCACCGCCGCTCACCTATCGACCATCTGCTGGCGCTAAAAGACTGCCTACGCCCCGGCGGCGAACTGGTATTGGAAACGCTGGTGATAGAAGGCAGCGCAGGCGAGGTGTTGTTGCCGGAAAACCGCTACGCGCAAATGCGTAATGTTTGGTTTTTGCCCAGTTGCGACACCCTTGCCCTGTGGCTTAAGCGTTGCGGTTTTATCAATGTCCGCTTGGCCAATGTCAGCACCACCAGCACCCAAGAGCAGCGCAGCACCGAATGGATGCCTTTCCAATCGCTCAATGATTTTTTAATGCCCGGTAACCCGCAATTGACCCTTGAGGGCCTGCCAGCCCCCAAACGGGCCATTTTTATTGCCAATAATCCATGACAATTTATTCTTGTTTAATTGCCAAAAGCTATAGGGTTATGCCATTGGGTTATGTTTATGTGTATTAGTCTCGACCTGATCTGACACAGGGCTTGCAAAAAAGAGCGTTACCGATTTTGATAGTGGTGTCGAATCCGTCATCAAAATCACAAAGAGGTAACGCTCATGCCACCTACTAACAATCCAATCATAAAACATAAGGCCGGATTGCTGAATCTGGCGGAAGAACTGCAAAATGTCTCCAAGACCTGCAAAAAATAATGGGCTTATCAAGAGATACATTCTGTCGTTATCAGGAACTGGTCGAAACCAATGGACTGGATGCGCCCATTAATCAAAATCGCCGGGCCTCCAATCTAAAAAACTGGGCAGATGAAGCAACTGAAACGGCAGCCATCAATTATGCCATTGGTTTTCCAGCTCACGGCCAGCATAGGACGGGCAACGAGTTGCGCAAACGTGGCATCTTTGTTTCAGGCAGTGGTGTACGATCAATTTGGCTACGAAACCGACTTGCCAATTTCAATGACCGATTAAAGGCATTGGAAGCAAAAGCCAGTAATGAAGGCATTCTCCCCAACGAGCATCAAATTGCAGCCCTGGAGCGCAAAAAGGACGACGACATTGCCTGCGGTGAAATTGAAACGCATCATACAGGCTATTGGGGCGCTCAAGACACCTTTTATGCAGGCAATCTCAAAAGGGTGGGCCGTATCTACCAGCAGACATTTATCGACACGTGTTCTAAAGTCGTCCGTTGCAAATTGTATACGGCCAAGACACCTATCACCGCAGCGGATCTGCTGAACGATAGAGTTTTACCCTTCTACAGCAACCAAAACTTACCTATGCTCCGGATTCTGACAGATCGGGGGGGCCGACTATTGCGGCAAGGTCGAACAGCATGATTATCAGCTTTATTTGGCTATTAATGACAGAGGATGCCCAGATGGCCACGGCACCTTTAGATCGCATCGCTCATCATTGCGATATTTTAGAAACAGGCAACGAATCCTGTCGATTTAAAAAAGAAAAAACAGCTGAAATCCAATAACCCTAAAACTCAACTGGAAACTTTTCGACGCTCTTTAGTGGAAAGTTTTCAACGAAGTTTGACACAATAAGTGAAAACCATGCCAAAAATTAGCGACCTTTCTGACTATCCTGCCATCAAAAAATTGGCAGCTGCCCTGCATCAATTTGACGGCAACCAACACGGCGCGGCAATCATGATTGGTGCCGGCTTTAGTCGCAGTGCAGCGCGTCATGTCGGCGGTGAGAAAAAGATGCTGCTTTGGAATGAATTCAGTAAAAAGTTAGTCGCAGGACTCCATCCCAATGATGAAGATTTAAGCTTTTCTGACCCCTTGCGTATTGCTGAAGAGTACCGTGCATATTTTGGGCAAGCTGCACTGAATGACCGAATTCGATTTGAAATCGATGATGCTGCCTGGCAGCCGGAAGAACTGTAGCTATCGTTACTGAAATTGCCGTGGTCAGAAATCATGACCACCAATTGGGACACACTTTTGGAGCGTGCTGCCAAGGATGTCCACAGCCCCTATTACACAACTGTTACCAAGCCCGCTGATTTTACGTGGGCACCATCGCCGCGTATTGTCAAACTTCATGGCACGGTAGGCACGACTGACACGTTCATCGCAGCGCAGGAGGACTACCGCACTTACCCAGAGAAGTTTGCCCCGTTCGTCAATTTTGCCCGGCAGGTATTTATCGAAAATGAGCTTTGCTTGCTGGGGTTCTCGGGTGACGACCCCAATTTCTTGCATTGGGCGGGTTGGGTTCGTGATCACTTAGCTGGACATGCCCGAAAAATATATTTAGTTGGAGCATTGGAGCTGACAGCGGCGAGGCGCAAGCACTTGGAGTCTATCAACATCGCACCAATTGATTTGTGGGATGCAGTGAAACATATCGATAACCGAGACCTTAGGCATCAGATGGCGACCGAATTGTTTTTACAGGCGATGATGGATGAGGGCAAATCCAAAGTGAAACCGTATGAATGGAAGCCAAACAGTTTGCATTGCATCCTAGATACTCAAGAAGACCACGCTCGCAAGTTCAAAGAGCCAGAATACGCTGCCACATTACTAAAGGGACAATTGGAAGCATTGCAAAAAGATCGCGAGTCCTATCCTGGGTGGCTGGTATGTCCACCAGAACAGCAAGGGCAAGTGCACTCCCAACTGTCTAATCCATTCCCTAACGCTAACAATATTGCCGCACTTGGCCCAGATGACCGCGCTAAACTGCTTTATGAAATCGCGTGGCGGCACAGCATGACGTTTGAACACATCGCTCCTTGGCTGGCGGATCAACTTTTCCAAATTGCAAATTCAGATGAGCCACTTGTTATCAGCAAGCACCAGCAAATGGAAATAGCGTTGGTGTTACTCAAAAATAGTCGCTGGTTGGAGGCTAATGACGAAAAAGTTAAACAAGAAAATCAAGAATATATTAAATCGCTGGTTACCATACTGGAAAAACATGCACAGTTTTTGCCAGACTGCTATGCTGAATTGTCTTATCACCAAGCTCTTGTCGCACGTGATGAACTGAACTACATGGGCATGGAGGCATTGGTTGAAAAAATAGCGGGTGAAGACCCGGTTTGGAAACTCAGACAAGCTGCATTGCTGATGGAATTGGGAAGATTTGACGAAGGGGCTCAATTGATCGCTAAGGCTTACGGCGAGCTACGGGCAAACTATCGGCGTGATCGTCATTCCATTTCTATCCTATCACGTTTGACATGGGCGCACTGGCTGTTGGAAGCAGTTCATAGAAGTAATTTCAATCAGGCATCTGATGAGCTTCCCGCTTTCGCTGAAAGCATGTATCGAAAATCGAAATGCGACCCTTGGACTTGGATCGAAAACATTCAAGTGAAAGTTAGAAAGCAACAAGAGGAGTACCTTAAAAATCAAAATCCCATCGAACCTTCGTTTGACCAAGGGCACTATCGGGATAACTCAAACCAGCTCTCTTTAAACAATGAAATATCCGAGTTTTTCCTATTAGATGGACTGGCCAGAAGCGTAGGTATCCCCTTGCGTTCAGGCAGAGCCTTTATGAATGTCAATCTGCTTGCGGGTACTGCCGAGAAATTGGTGGTATCTGGCGGGATTGGTATTGAGTTATGGGATTCACCTTGGCTATTCGAGCGGCTAGCAGCGAAAGCTCTCCATCGATTAATAACGTTTTCACCCGCATTGGCGTAGCAAAGACATCAAAAGCAGTTGTGGACACTTTAGTCACCCGTATATTGCCAGCAATTGACTATTGGCAAGAAAAACGTAGTAAGGGAATCGTAGAGCAACAAGACCATGCACTTTCTGCTCTTCGTGCATTAATCGAAGTTTTGGCGCGTCTGGTTGTTCGCGTGTCGCCTGAAAAAGCCAAAGAAATATTCCGGTTAGCGATATCACTAATGCAACAGCCAGTTTTTCAACATTATTGGTTGTTCGATGTCTTTGATCACCTACTGACCCATTCGCTAAAAAGCATTCCAGAATCAGAACAGGGAGAGTTACTGGCGGAGGCGTTAGCGTTCCCCTTGCAAAGCGAGATGATGAACACTGATTTCCCCAAATACCCCAATCCCGTTATTAATCATCCCCATGCACGCAATACCTATCGTGACCTAGATAGACGTATTGACGAAATTATAGTCGCTGTCGCATCAATAGGATCGGCTTCAAGCACTGCCGCCCTGTTACGCCTTTTACCTTTGGTTGAAAAAAACGGCTTTCTTACGCCGGCCGAGCATAAAAAACTAGCAAATGTACTTTGGGATAGTGCACCTCCCTACAAAGTTTTGACGAATATAGGTCTTTTTCCTCATGCCTTGCTACTCCTGCCTGCACCAGATACAGAAAAGGTTAAGGAGCTAGTATGTCGTCATTTGTATGAGGTTAGACAAGAGGTTTTGACAGACCCCCAGAAAGAACTGCGGTCTCATCCATCCCCAGAAATCCAGCGGGCTATCATGATTTATGCGGGTATGGCGAATGCCGCAATAAATGAGATGACGCGCCTGTTGCCAACGCCAGAACAGGCATTAGCATTGTTTGATCGTTCGGTGGCGTGGCGACCACAAATAGAAAAGGATGACTTTTTGGGTCTTGCCAATAGTTATCAAAAACGATTAATAGAGAGCATCGGCAACGCACTTTCCTATGCAATTGTGCCTGTGCTATCTAATGAAGCAAAAACTATTCAGCGATTTGAACAATTAAAGACGTTTTATGAAGAAATCGAAGGGGCGTTCGCCGTGTTACCCGCCTTCGCTTATTTTGCATCGATTAACGAAGGCATTGCGGACGCTGTTGAAAAAATTATCCGAAAATCCCTGCAAGGCCGTGATGCACGTGAAGTGAGTTATGCAGCGATTGCTTTGCAGAAATGGATGGAACTATCAGAGGCGGCAAGCACGTTACAACTTAGTCGTCTGATTTCGAGGCTAATCGTCATTATCGAATCAGGCCGCGCGGTGGGATTGCAACAGCTACTTGGGGTTGCAGGTGAGCTATTCAAAAAACAATTGCTATCCGAAGAGCAAATCACAACATTGATAGAAGCCATAGCGAATGCTTTTAAAGCAGCAGACTACACAAACATTGAACCCAACAGCCAGGAGGCCATTAGTGCGTCAAGCATTCGAGAGGCATGTGCAATAGTGGCTAATACACTTATCAGTCAGCAACCAAACGATCCTGCCCTACAAGATTTGCTTAAAGAATCCAAATTAGATGCTCTTCCGGAGGTGCGTTTTGCGATTGAACCCAAATTAATTAATGAGAACAGATAACCTAGAGCGACTACAGTGTCTCTGAAAATAGACCAGACATCGAACCAAAATATCCGGCTTTAATTAAGCGGTGAAGGTGGCAAACCCTATCACAATCAGATACAAGTGTTCACTTTTTATATGGTGGTTCAAACCTAATCAGACGATTACTTCCAATTCTTAGCGGCTAGCGGCAGTTCGTTAAGTTGGCATTGTTAATTTAGTATAGCATCCATTATACTAGCTCACTTTATACAGGAAAAAGCCCCTATGAATTGTCCAAAATGTGGGGCGGCGGATTGCACCAAAGACGGCATCGTCAAGGCAAGGCAGCGATATAGATGCAAGTCTTGCGGGTATAGGCATACCGTCCAGTACCGGGGCATCAGCCCGGAGACCAAGCGCCAAGCGCTCCAGCTTTACCATGAGGGCCTCGGTTTCCGGTCTATTGGGCGGTCCCTGAAATGCAGCCATGTTGCTGTCTATAAGTGGATCAAGGCGCATGGCGAACCGATCGGGGCCATCTGCTCTACAACGGGTGTCGAAGTCGTCGGGCCGGATGGGATGCACACCTATGTTGGTTCAAAAAAACTACTGCCGGATAGGGATGGCTGTTGATCGGCATGGGAGATGCTTCCCCGACTGCGAAGTGGGCACCCGCAACACGGAAACCGGACGAAAACGCTGGGACGCCATCAAAAACGACAGGATAACGGATGTCATGAGTGACTATTGGCAACCCTATGAAAAGTTCGTCCCGAAAGAGCTGCATACGCAATCCAAAGCCGAAACCTATACGGTGGCAGGCTATAACAGCCTGTTCCGGCATTTTCTGGCCTGGCTACGGCGGAAGCCGGAATGTTACAGCAAAAGCAAGGACATGCCCAAATATTCCGTCATGCTTTTGATGCTCAAATGGAATGGCGAACTCGATGCTATACTAAATTAACAATGCCGCTGGATTTAATAGTTGAAACATTTTTTAATCGCCCAACTTGCCACCCCTCTGGCATAGATTTAATCCATTGCACTACGCTATCTTGCACCACTCGGTCATCCATCGCCTTAGCAGTGCCGATTTTCATAACCTGTTTGTCCTTGATTGATGTTATAGACTACTTTCTTGATTGACAATATACCATTTTGGTATATCATGACCGTTATGCACGTTATATCAAAACCCGCCCTTATTGCGTTCTGGACAAAATATCCTGATGCTAAAAAACCTTTGGAGGTTTGGTATTTTGTTATGGAAAAAAGCACATTTTCTGACTTTAATGGGTTGCGGGCAAGTTTTGCCAGTGCCGACTATGTGGACGGCCTGACAGTATTCAACATAGGCGGCAACAAGTATAGGCTGATTGCCTCCATCCACTATAACCGCCAAAAGGTTTATATCCGCAATGTGTTGACGCATTCAGAATATGACCGCGAGGCTTGGAAGCGGGGGCTACAATGAACAACATAAGCATGGCAACATCACAAGCCATTCTTGATGCTTGGCTACCTTTTAAAACAGCCATGGGCGTCACTTCAGTCCATAGCGAAGCAGATTATGAACGGGCAACCGCCACCCTAAACCTATTGCTTGAAGCCGTTGGCGATAATGAAAACCACCCCTTGGCTGAAGTGCTGGACTATCTTGCCGGACAAGTCAAAGCCTACGAGGATGAACGCTTTTTAATCCCCCAAGCAGAACCCCGTGCTGTGCTGGCTTTTTTTATGCAACAGCACCAGCTACGCCAAGAAGATTTAAGCGATTGTGCGCCGCAAAGCCGCCTATCTGAAATTTTGGCGGGCAAACGTGCCATCAGTAAAGCCATGGCAAAACGTCTTGCCCATCGTTTTAATGTCCCTTGTGATGTGTTCCTCTAACCCCCACGCCTCCGCCTAACCCGCCAAACTTTTCAACAAACTCACCGCTTGCTGTTCCAATGCCCAAAATTCCGCCAACAGCTCAGCGGTGGGTTTGGGGGCTTGGTACTGGTAAAAATATTTGTTGGGCAAAATCTCGTAGCCCAGTTGCGGGCTGTCTTGCCAACGGA
>Ga0007882_10001076_pt1 | contig 16126 bp, 14 predicted proteins | sample CryBogCBH12Aug01_FD_71195 | JGI IMG/M metagenome (GOLD analysis project Ga0007882, IMG submission 71195) | Freshwater microbial communities from Crystal Bog, Wisconsin, USA - CBH12Aug09.1 | ecosystem: Environmental > Aquatic > Freshwater > Lake | place: Crystal Bog, Wisconsin, USA | collected... | reverse complement strand
GTCATGCCCGTAAGTAGGCAATCCATTACGGCAGGGCTATAGAGTGTTAGAATAGCCCAATTATCCGGCACACCTTGGGCGCGGATACGCGCTTAACATTATATTTACCCCACCTATCACCAAAAAGAGGATGCTATGCGGAACTTGAAGTCTTTACCCGCGTTAATTGGAGCGGCACTGGTTGTTGCCGGTCTGTTATATGTGGCTTTTTATTTCGTCTTCCTGGATTTGTTTGTTGATTTATGGTGGTTCAAATCGTTAAATTTTGAAGCTTATTTTTGGCTCAAGCTGCTGTACAAGTTCTTTTTGTCCGGTGCGGTGACACTGATATTCTTTGCCATTTTCTTTCTGCACTTCTGGATTGCCTCCAAATTCTTAGGGCTTAACCCGCCCGAAGAAGTATTGGCCAACCGCAGCCAGAAGCAACGCTTCCAACGTGTTGCCGATGCTTTTGCCAGTGGCTCCGAAAAGATATATACCCCGTTCGCCTTGCTATTGGCGTTTTTTATCGCCATCCCCTTTTATAACCAATGGGAAACGGCACTGCTGTTCTTCTTTGGTGGTGATTCCGGCATAAAAGATTCTGTTTACGGCAATGATGTCAGTTTCTATCTGATGTCTTACCCGACCTATATGCTCATCCAAAAAGAGCTACTGGCGACCGCCACACTTATCTTTAGCATGGTCGGCTTGCTGTATTGGGCGGAACATAAGTTTGTCCCCAACCAACGCAAGGCATTCCCTTTGGGGGCAAAAATCCACCTCACCCTACTGATCAGCTTTGTCTTTGGCTTTGTGGTCTGGGGTTTCATGTTACGGCGCTACGCCCTGCTGTACACGGATTATCATGAACCAGTCTTCTATGGCCCCGGGTTTGTCGAAATCCAATACTATGTCACCTTGATTTGGGCGGCTATCGGCACGTTCTTGGCAGCCTCCGTAAGTCTTATTGTGTGGGTTTTTTCCGAGCATCATCGGGTTAAAACCCCCTTTTTTGTTGCTATCAGCGCATTTGTCATCGCGCTGGGGCTGCAAGAAGCCACCTTTATCCCTACGATGATCCAGCGCTACATCGTCAATCCCAATCCGGTGAAAACGGAACATCCCTATATCAAGCATAATATTGATGCCACCACCAATGCCTATAACTTGAACAACATCAAGACGGTGGATGTCAATATCAAACTGGATGCTGCCAAGGACATTGAAACATGGGGCACACAGAAGCGCTTTGAAAATATTCCCGTGTGGGACAGGGAGTTTATTATTGACAGTTACCGGCAATTGCAGGAAATACGGCCTTATTACAAATTCCGTTCTGTTGATGAAGACCGCTATTTCACCCTAAGCCATATCCGTCAAGTCAATATCTCCGCCCGCGAAATCAATGTGGACAAATTGCCTGCAGAAGCGCAAAACTGGGAAAACATGCACTTGCGCTACACCCACGGCTATGGCGCAGTCATCACCCCTGCCGCCCAAGATGCCGACAAACCGCAAACTTGGTATCTACGCGATCTCAACATGTCCTCAGATGTCGGCTTTAGCACCCGCCACCCCGACATTTATTATGGGCAAGAAAAACTCGATTATGCCATTGTGCCCAATAAATTGGATATTGTCGGCATTGCCGGTAGCGACCCTAGCTTTAAAGAAGCCTACAATGGTGAAGGTGGCATTCCTATTAGCTCCGCTTTCCGCAAAGCCTTGCTGTCGATTTATCTGAAGGAAGAAAAAATATTTTTTTCCACCAATATCACCAGCGAAAGCAAAGTAAAAATTCACCGCAATATCGTCGACCGTATCACCCATTTGGCCCCCTTCCTGCACCTTGACAAAGACCCCTATGTGGTCATGGGTAAAGACCGTTTGTATTGGATTGTGGATGCCTACACGCTGTCAGACAAATATCCTGCCGCCAAACCTTCCGAAGACACATTTTTGGATGGCGGGCAAAAATTCAACTATATGCGTAATGCCGTTAAAGTGGTGGTGGATGCCTTTGATGGTGACGTTGACTTCTATATAGCCGATGACAAGGATATGCTGGTCAAAGCCTACCGCAACGCCTACCCCAGCCTGTTCAAAAGGCTAGAGGACATGCCGGTTGAACTAAAGGAACATTTGCGCTATCCGCGTGATTTTTATTACCAACAAATGAAAATCTACGCCAAATACCATCAACAGAACCCCGAATTGTTTTATGAACAGGCAGAAACCTGGCAATTTGCCAACGTGCGGGAACAGACCGTGCTGCCTTATTACCAAACCATGGATTTTGGCAACTGTAATGACCAAGAAGAGTTTGTGCTGATCAACCCCATGACACCGGTCAACCGCACCAACCTGAGCATGATTGGTGTTGCCGGTATTTTGGACAGCGGCGAATGTGGGCTGGCCTACAGCCCCAATATCACCGTGTATAAATTCGGCAAAGAAGTGCAAGTGAACGGTCCCGCCCAGATTGAGGCATTGACCCAACAGGTGCCCGAAATATCAGCCCAGTTCACCTTATGGGGGCAATACAAATCGATTGTGGAAATGGGCCGTATGGTCATTTTACCAATGGGCAATACCGTATTGTATGTGCAGCCTATCTATATCGCCTCGACCAAAAACAAAATGCCCGAACTGACCCGCGTCATTGTATCCATAGGCAATGAAACCGTTATGGACACCACTTTGGCCTCCGCCTTTGAGCGCTTAAAACAGAAATTCATAAGAAATGCTGGGGTTAGCCCGGACAAGCAAATTGACTCGCCTATTAAATAAGCGGATGGAAATAAAGGGGATGACATTTATTAACGGATGTGACGCAGCGCGTTGACTGGACGCCGCCGACGAGTTCCCCTGTTCGGCTTCGTTCAGGGGATATACCGCTTTATCTGGGGCAAGCGTGCCGCGATGCCCCGGATTGCGCTTCGTATCATCCGGCTACATCATAATAATCAGCTCAAACCTTCCCGCCCACGCCTTTAAACTTCTCAACAAAAGCAGCAATTCTTTGCAAAACCGTTTGTTTTTTGCGTAAGTATTGCGGATTCAGCGGGCTCATTTTGGGCAGTATGGCATTTAGCTCAATGCCATTTTCGCTGGCATATTCCCGTTTTAACGACGTGGTGATATAACGCTTGGCCGCTTCTGCATTCAGGTTTTCATCACTGATTAATGCTGCTGCTTCACGTTGTTGTTCAGCTTGGGCAAAGGTAAAAAAAACCTCAATAATACTGGCTTTGTCGGGCATATTGTCCAAGTTGGCTTGATTAATAAAATCAACCACCAAACTTTCTTTGGCACGATTGCCAAGGCTGGCACGGATTAACCGGCGCACTTCTTCAACCAATGACGGTTTATCCTTAAGCTTTTTATTGCTTTCAAAAATCAATTCCAGAATATAATCCAGATTAATCTCTTGTGATTTAAGCAAGTCCACCTCAAACACCACATCATCCCAATCAATCGTGGCAGCGGCTGTTTCGTTGGCGTTTTTTTCACGGCGCAGCCAATCGCGAATATCGTTATAGGTTGAACGGTAATCTTGAATAGTGCGCTCGGCGGGCATCTTAACCGCTTGCATGGCAACCAAGTCGTCATCGCTTAAATAGTGCTTGGTTTTAAACGCCTCTACGGCTGTAGGGTCGGTCATATCCAAGCCTTGTAAGGCTGTTAACCCAGCAAATTCGTCGTAGTTTTGCAGCACATTTTCGACACGCAAATACTCACCAAATAATTTCGCGAAGTCTTTTTTATCTTTTTCTTTAACAATCCCATCAGGATTGGGGAAGCGTTGTTGCAATTCCGTCACCACCTCCAAATAACCACGCCGTGCTTCACCGGTTGCCACATCGGTAAAGCCTTCCATGTATTCTTTATAGCTTTTCTCCAGCACCACATTTTTGGTGTTTTTGTCGCCAAATAAGGTAATGGCATCAATGGTCGCTTGTTCCAAATCACGGAAGGTGACAATATTGCCAAAGGTTTTGGTGGCATCATAAATACGGTTAGTGCGTGAATAGGCTTGTATCAACCCATGAAAGCGCAAGTTTTTATCCACAAACAAGGTGTTTAAGGTGGGCGCATCAAAACCTGTCAGAAACATGCCCACCACAATCAGCAAATCAATGTCCTGATTTTTTACCCGTAAGGCAAGATCGCGGTAATAGTTTTGAAATTGTTTGATATCAACCCCGTAATTGGTTTTAAACAGCGTGTTATAGTCATTGATTACCGCACTTAAAAACTCTTTGGCACTGCTATCCATTGCCATGGGTTCAAAGCTTTCATCCAAAATATCTCCTATGGCATCTTGTTCTTCATTGGCTGCAAAAGAAAATAGTGGCAATGTTAAGTGGCTTGCTGCTGTCTTTCTGTAACTGCTTAAACGCTTCATAGTACAACTTGGCGGCATCCACACTGCTCACGGCAAATAGCGCGTTAAAGCCTTTGCCACCCGCTTGAAGGCGATGGGTTTTTTGCTTGAAGTTGTTTAAAATGTACTGTGCAATCTCGCGAATACGCTCGGGGTGCAATAACGCTTGTTTGTTTTCTGCAGCGGTGAGTTTTTTCTCGTCCTGTTCCGTTTCAATCGCCTTAAACTGTGGGCGCACGGGGAATTTATCCCTAAAAATTCAAAAAGGTAGTGTGATTTAATAATATCTTGCGGCAGCGATGGGGTTATTTTTCCAGCCAGATTTGCAAAGGCTGTTTCTTTATCTGCCGACATGCCTAACCGCTCATAACTCAGTGTGGCGATCTCTCTTTTCAAATCTTTAACCGTTGGTTGAGTCTTCAAGATGAACAGTTCGTAGTATCTGCGCTTTACCGGATTGTTTATTTTAATCAGCTCCACAAAATGCGTATAAGAGATGGAGGCGATGAGGTCATTTTCATGCTTGTCCAATTTTTGGGTTGCCGCCCCAACAATTCGGTCACTCGTTACCTGCAGAATATTAGGGTCAATAGCATTGGCGACCAATTTTTGGGTTGCTGACCCAAGAATTTCTGGATACGCCTTATAAAATTGTCGGCAACGCGACAACTCAGGGGCTGTCAGTCCCTTGATGTGCAAATGATTGGCAATGTTACGGATTAATGCAGTGCCGTAGTTGGCCCTATCATCGCCATTTTGCTCAAATTCAACAATATAAAAGCCAATTAGCCAGTTTCGTAGGGTTAAACCAGTATTGACCGCCTTAACCGACTGCGCCTGAAAGGAAAGATGGGTTTGCTCAATGCTTTCAATAAGGCTGTTAAAGCTGATATTACGCATGGCTATAGCTCCTCGGTTTTGAATTGGCTATAGCCTTCATAGTAATAGCTGACATCAATACCCTTCATAAACAGAGCACGGTCATTAATTTGATCCGTGAGGGCTTGTTTCAGTAAGACTTTAATCTCAATATCTTTCACCACACTGCGCTGCATGGCGGAGAGATAATCATCCTTATCCACTAAATTCCAATCCACCACTTGTTTGATTTCTGTTTTGAGCATCAGGTCAAGCCAGATGCGCATGGCACGTCCGTTGCCTTCGCGAAAAGGGTGGGCAATGTTCATCTCTACATATTTTTCGATAATTTCATCAACTGTGCTTTGCGGTAGAGTGTCGATATGCACCAGTGATGGCTGTAGATACATCAGCGGCGCGAAACGGAAATTACCTTTGGCGATATTCACTGTGCGGATTTTGCCTGCAAAGTCATAAATATCCTCAAACAAATAAGCATGAATAACAGCAAGTCCAGCAAATGTGCCAACTTCCACGTTGGCTATATCGCCAGAGTCAAAAAGCTGCTTGGCTTTTTGCTTGCTGATTTTTTCTTCAGCTTTTGCCAGCTCAACCTGATGGGTGATGTTTAACTTATTTTCTAAGATCATGCGATATCGCCCTCAATCTCCGCAACAATGGTATCAATGTCGGCGCGTAACCGGTCAATGTTCGCCACCGTGCTTTTCAGCTCGGCATTCAGCTGAGTGATATTTATCACTTCGCGGGTGTCTTTGGCTGCTATGTAAGAGCTGACCGATAGGTTGTAGTCGTTGGCGGCTATCGCGGCGTATTCCACCGATTTGGCAAAATGCTCAACATCCTTTTTATTATCGAACGCTGCCATAATTTGCCCGATGTGTGCATCGGTGAGCGTGTTGTTATTGGTTTCTTTTTTATACAAACTGCTGGCGTCGATAAACTGGGTTTTGGTGTCGGTTTTGTGTTTGGAAAGCACCAAGATATTGACGGCAATGGAGGTGCCAAAAAACAGGTTGGGTGCTAACGAAATAATGGTTTCGACATAGTTGTTATCCAGCAAATAGTGGCGGATTTTCTGCTCGGCACCGCCCCGGTAAAAAATACCGGGGAAGCAGACAATGGCGGCGCGGCCTTTGCTGGACAAATAACTTAAGCTGTGCAGCACAAAAGCAAAATCGGCTTTGGATTTGGGCGCCAACACACCGGCGGGGGCAAAGCGTTCATCATTAATCAGGGTGGGGTCATCGTTGCCAATCCAGTTGACCGAATAGGGCGGGTTGGACACGATGGCATCAAACGGTTTGTCATCGCCAAAATGCGGGTCCAGCAGGGTGTTGCCCAGCGCAATATTAAATTTGTCGTAATTAATGTTGTGCAAAAACATATTCATACGCGCCAGGTTATGGGTGGTGTGGTTGATTTCTTGGCCAAAAAAACCTTCTTCAATGATATGGGCATCAAAGTGTTTTTTGGCTTGTAACAATAACGAGCCTGAACCGGCGGCGGGGTCGTAAATTTTATTGACGGTTTTTTGCTGATGCATGGCCAATTGGGCAATCAGCTTGGACACGTGTTGCGGGGTAAAAAATTCGCCACCGGATTTACCGGCATTGGCGGCATAGTTAGAGATTAAAAACTCGTAGGCATCGCCAAACAGGTCGATAGGGTTGTCCTCAAAATTGCCAAAGCTGAGTCTTTCCACGCCTTTCAATACGGCGGCCAAGCGGGTGTTTTTATCGGCAACGGTGTTGCCTAGGCGGTTACTGGTGGTGTCAAAGTCGGCAAACAAGCCTTTAATGTCCAATTCCGACGGGTAGCCATTAGCCGAGCTTTCAATGGCGGAAAATAGGGCGGCTAAATCGGTGTTCAGGTTTTCGTTCTTGTTGGCATTGGCGGCAATGTTGGCAAACAACTGGCTGGGGTAGATGAAATAACCTTTGGTTTTTATGGCATCGTCTTTGATTGCTGCGGTAATCACATCGTCGGGCAGCCCAGCATAGTTGACACCTTCATCACCGCCTGCAATGTAACTGGCAAAGTTTTCGCTAATAAAACGATAGAACAAAGTGCCTAGCACATACTGCTTAAAGTCCCAGCCATCGACCGAGCCACGCACATCATTGGCAATTTGCCAAATTTGGCGTTGTAGTTCGGCGCGTTGTTGGCTGCTTGTCATGGTAGGATTCTTGGTTAAATACGTTTTGAATAGTCATTGGCCCAACAGGTATCCGAAATATCGGCAGTTCACCTTATGGGGCAATACAAATCGATTGTGGAAATGGGCCGTAGGGTAATTTACGCACGGTTTTTCGGCTGTCTCTCTCTGCCCGAAAAAACCGGCAGAAATACTTTTGGCAAGGGGGGGACGCGGCTGGCCAAGCAGGATTTTAGCCTGTGGCGATCGCTGGGATTTGTTGGTGCGGGTCTGTTTGGGGAAAGTGTGGTGCAGGTATGGCATTAGCATAGAACGCAACCGTACATCTAAGCCAAGATGTGGCTTAGATGTACGGTTGCGGCAAGGCAGATGCTTAAAGCAGTGTTTTCAGGTCAATGAAACCTTTATAAGCGTTTCTCAACTCTTGTTCAGCTTCTTGCAATGCACCTTCTTTAGCGAATTTACGTGCAGCTTTCAGTTTGTTGTTAGCTTTTGAACGGGCATTGTCAACTTTATCGTTGGCATTGATTTCTTTGCTGGCATCCAGCGCGTCTTTAATCAGGTTAGCAGTTGCTTCGCCTTCAGCGCCTGAACTTACCGCATCAATAGCCACTTTAACTTTAGCCGCTACCATATCAATGGCATCTGCAGGTGCGTAGGTGATTCTGCCTGGATCAGACTCTGCAAAGGTTGCGGGTGCAACAGCAGCCAAAGAAGAAGCAATCAATACAGACAATAATACTTTTTTCATAGTTTTCATAATTTCACTAATCCCCTAGTGTTGTAATTTTTATTGAGCTTGGCAGCTTGGCCCCGCAAAATCTTGCATTGGCTAAGTGTCGGGGAACGATTTTAACACAATTTAAAATTTTTAAACCTGCAAAGTGTTTAAAAATAGATAACGCGGAGAGGAGAGGGAATGGGGGCGGGAATTTCGACCATGCCAAGAAAACATGATCGAATCGAAACCTGGCGCTTACTTATGGTTTGCGTCGTATTGGGCTTTCATTTCCACAAAGTTTGCCAACGCTTCGCGTAATTTAGCATCAGCTGTTTTAGTGTCGCCACTTTCGAAGGCATCACGGGCAAGACGTAATTTGTCGTTTGCTTTTTGACGTTGACGTTCAGTCAACTCATAACGGAATTCTTTTTGTGTTTGGCGGGCATCATTAATGGCTTTAATGATTTCTTCTTTGTTGCCGCCTTTTTCAGCCAAGCCAACCGCTTCTTCGATTTTGGTGATGGTGTTTTCAGCAGCAGCCCTTACGGTTGCTTCGCCAGTGGCTTCAGCCAAAGCAGCTGATGATACAGCGGCCATTGAGATTGCCATCAGGCCCGAAATCGCGATTTTTTTTAGTACTTGCATTGTTTAATAAACCTCAACGTTAAAAATATAAATCCAATGGTTCACAGACAATAAAAAAGCCCTGTCCAATAGAACATGGCCTGCGTTTTTCCTACTGTCTGTCTAGGATTTTAACATAAAATGCAAGTCTGCCAATGAATATAAAATTACTTTGGCATTTTCTAGGTTTACAGCCTTCACAAAGCCAGCCAACACCTTAGGCACAACATATCAGGCCACGCGGTAGCCCCGCCACTATGAAATAGTGGGCGGCGGGAGCAGGGTAAGTTGTTGGCTGGCGTTACGCAACCAACGGGCTGGGTAGGGGCGACCCAGTTAAAGCTTTACGTTGGCTGGGCGTAGTCGAAGGGAATGGCGCGGCGACATGCGCTGGCAGGCTATTGTTGCATTGTAGCGGAGCATGGCTTCGGCTACGCTCAGCCAACGTGCTGGGTCACATCAGCTATTAAGGCAATGGCGCTGAGCCACAAGATGCTTGCAGCAAACAGGCTTGCTTCTTAAGCTTTGCTAAAAATCAAATCCCAAACACCATGGCCCAGTTTTAGGCCGCGTTGTTCAAACTTGGTCAAGGGGCGGTGGGCTGGGCGGGGGCAATAATTTTGTTCGGGGCTGTTATTGCGCAAAGCGGTTTCTGCCGACAACACCGACAACATCACTTGGGCGTAGTCTTGCCAGTCGGTTGCGGCATGGAAGTAACCGCCTACGCTGAGCTTGGCAATTAACAAGCGGCAAAATGACGGTTGCACAATGCGGCGTTTATGGTGTTTTTTCTTGGGCCACGGGTCGGGGAAAAACAAATGCACTGCCGCCAAGCTGTTATCGGCAATTTTCTGTTCAAGGATTTCAATGGCATCGTGGCAATAAATCCTGACATTGGTCAAGCCTTGCTGATGCAACAACATCATCAAATGACCGACACCGGGCCGGTGCACCTCAATGCCGATATAGTCCTTGTCCGGGTTGGCGGCGGCAATGTTGGCCAGCCCTTCGCCATTGCCAAAGCCGATTTCAATGCACAACGGGGCTACCCGCCCGAACACATCGGCAAAATGGTAATCCAACGCAGGGTCCAGGCCGTAGTCTTGCCAATGGTTGTCCAAGGCATACTGCTGGGCTTGGGTCAGGCGGCCTTGGCGACGGATAAAGCTACGGATTTTTCGGTGTAGGGGAAGTTCTTGGCAAGACATTACGGAATCATGAAAACGGGCGGACAATGGTTTGACCGCCCATAATAGTGGGGTGTTTAGAAAAACAAACCGTCAATAGGCGAGGATGCCGAGGCAAAGCGTTTTCTGGGCATACGTCCGGCCAAAAACGCCTCGCGCCCCGCCTCTATGCCTTTACGCATGGCAGAAGCCATTAACACCGGATTTTGCGCGGCGGCAATGGCGGTGTTCATCAACACCCCATCACAGCCCAACTCCATCGCCATTGCGGCATCGGAAGCCGTGCCGACACCGGCATCGACCAAAATAGGCACATTGGCGTTCTCAACAATGGTCAAGATATTGTAGGGATTGCGGATACCCAAGCCGGAGCCTATCGGGGCCGCCAATGGCATGACCGCGACACAGCCAATTTCTTCCAGACGTTTGGCGGCAACCGGATCATCATTGGTGTACACCATCACGTCAAAACCTTCTTTCACCAACAATTCGGCGGCAATATAGGTTTCCGCCACATTAGGGAACAAGGTGGTCGGGTCTGCCAACACTTCCAGCTTGACTAGCTTATGCCCGTCCAGCAATTCCCGCCCTAAACGGCACGTCCTGACCGCTTCTTCGGCACTGTAACAACCTGCGGTGTTGGGCAGCAAGGTGTAGCGGTCGGGCGACAGCACATCGAGCAAATTTGGCTCATTGGGGTTTTGCCCAATGTTAGTGCGCCGGATCGCCACCGTGACAATTTGTGCGCCACTGGCCTCCGTCGCCAAACGGGTTTCTTGCAAATCCTTATATTTGCCGGTGCCCACCAATAAACGTGAATGGTAAGCCACACCGGCAATGACAAAAGCATCCCCCTGTCCCCCGCCAATGGCATGGACCACTTCCAAACGGTCGTTAGGCTTTAAAACCTGCGCGGGGTATTGCGTGTAAGGCAATATCTCCTTGTTCAGCTCAACGGCAATGCGCTTGCCAAGCAAGCCCAAATCGCCCAGCACATCATTAACGGTGCTGTTGTCGGCATAGTCGCGCTGTTCACCATTGACATAAATATGCATTGCCTTACACCCCCAATGCTGTTTTGCTGACCCGGCGCTTTTGCACCGCTGCCGCCAAATGGCGCAACATCGGCAAGGTGTCTTCCCACGACAAACAGGCATCGGTGATGCTTTGGCCATAAACCAATTGTTGACCCTCAAGCACTTTTTGGCTGCCCGCTTTCAAGTGGCTTTCCACCATGACCCCCATAATGCGGTGGTCGCCATTGCTGATTTGCCCTGCCACATCTTCTGCCACAATCAATTGCCGGTGGCATTGTTTCAGGCTGTTGGCGTGGCTGAAATCAATCATGATGTTAGGGCGCAAACCGGCTTTTTCCAACCCCAATGCAACTTGTTCGACACTGACCGCATCATAATTGGGCCGGTCATTGCCGCCGCGTAAAATGATATGCACGTCTTCATTGCCAGTGGTGGAAAAAATCGCCGAATGCCCGGCTTTGGTCAATGACAGGAAGTGGTGCGGGCTCATGGCTGCGCCTATGGCATCAATGGCAATTTTTATTGTGCCATCGGTGGAGTTTTTAAAGCCAATCGGGCAAGACACGCCGGAAGCCAGCTCACGGTGGCCTTGGCTTTCGGTGGTGCGTGCGCCAATGGCACCCCAGGCAATCAGGTCAGACACATATTGGGGCGTGATCAAATCCAGATATTCGGTGGCGGCGGGCATACCCATTGCGTTTAAATCCAACAACAATTGCCGGGCAATTCTAAGGCCCTTGTTGATATTGAAGCTGGAATCAATATCGGGGTCATTGATCAAGCCTTTCCAGCCCACGGTGGTGCGCGGCTTTTCAAAATACACGCGCATAATGATCAGCAGATCATCGGCCAATTCATCTTTGGCGGCTTTTAACAGCCCTGCGTATTCTTTGGCGGCTTGGGTGTCGTGGATGGAACAGGGGCCGATGACCACCAATACCCGATCATCTTTGCCTGCCAGTATGTTATGGACTTCTTGGCGGGCTTGTTGGGTGGTGTTGGCGGCGGCTTCAGTGATAGGTACTTCTTCATGAACCTGTATAGGCGCGATGACCTCTTTGATTGCAGAAATCCGTAAGTCGTCGGTCTTATAATTAGTTTCCATAGTGCCACCCGGCTGTTGCTTTTAAGAGAGTTCCCATTATCCGCCCATTTTAACCGTTTTCAGGCCATTTGGGTTAGTTTTTGCTGAGGTTCAAGGCTTAGTGGCCCGCCTTTCCAGCGTCACAAAACGGTAACGGAAGGCTACGCTGGTATCATCATCAATCAACTGGCAATGGCTTTCTGACCACTCGCTGCGGTCAAATTCGGGGAAAAAGGTGTCGCCCGAAAAGGCTTGCTCTATTTCGGTCAAATAAAGGGTTTGGGCTAACGGCAAGGCCAGCCGATACAGTTCGGCACCGCCGATGACAAACACTTGTTGGGCGTGTTGGCGTGCGTAGTCCAGTGCGCTTGTCAGTGTTCCGAACACTTTGCAGCCTTCGGCGGCGAAAGCGGGGTTGCGGCTGATGATGATATTGCAGCGCCCAGGCAGGGGTTTGCCTATCGCTGCAAAGGTTTTGCGGCCCATGATGATGGGTGAACCTAAGGTGATTTTTTTGAAGTTTTTCAGGTCGGCGGACAAATGCCAAGGCATTTTGCCGTCTAGGCCAATGGCGCGGTTGCTGGCCAGGGCGACGATCAGGGCGATTTTCATGATGCCTGCCTATAGGGTTGTTGTGCTATGTTGTGTGGTGCGTAAGACGCAATAAGGGGGGCGCATTAAGGCGGCAAAAGGCTTCCATTAAGCCACCAGAAAGTATTTTAGGGAAAATGTCCAAGATTTCAAAACCGCAAAAAAATTTCATACTATTTGTTTAGGATGTTGGTGAGTTTTTGGGGCTGTGCCAACTACAGCAACTTGAGTCGCCACAGCGGCTTGTCCGAGCAACCTTATCGCCGCCGGTTTGGCGGAAAGCCGGGTTTCATTGAATTTAACCGCATCGGCAACAGCGAAATGATCCAGAGCCTTCTGCGCTAAAAATTGCCGTATTGGATGCAAGTTTTGCCAGCAAGAGTGGCGGCAATATCTATGGATTGGGGAAATTTTACAATGGCAAACAAGGCAAGGCTAAAACAGGCCTGGACATAACAGTGCCTAAGTCCCAAGCCCTTTTAGCAGCACTTCCCTAAATTGCCTAAAATCGGCAACACATGAATCCCCCCAGAGGATATAATCCGACATTATCACTTAAGTTTGTTGTAACAAGCCTTTCATCTCGATCATCAAGGCAACCCGCTAACTTTTGACCCCCTCCTTGTAAAACGAGAAGCGAGAACAGTACCATGACCCGACTCCCCCGCCTGCTGCTTGCCGCACTGCTAGCCACGCAAACTGCCGCCCAAGCCGAAACGGTATTCGTCACACTGGAAAAAGACAACGCCTTGGCAGTGGTTGACCCGATTGCCGGCACCCTGCTCAAAACTGTACCCATTGGCCTACGTCCGCGCGGCCTGGCCTTAAGTCCGGACAGCGCATGGCTGTATATCGCTGCCAGCGACGAACACACCATAAAAATACTCGACACCGACACCCTACAAGAACAAGGGCAATTGCCTTCCGGTGACGACCCCGAAACTTTTGCCTTATCACCCAAAGGTGACCGGCTGTATGTCTCCAACGAAGATGACAGCCAAGTCACTGTGGTGGACATTGCCCACCGCAACATCATCAAGCAAATATCCGTGGGGGTCGAACCGGAAGGCATCGCAGCTAGCCCGGACGGAAAATGGCTGGCCTGTGCCTCCGAAACCACCAATATGGTGCATTGGATTGATACCCAAAGCCTATCCGTGGTCGAAAACACCTTGGTCGACCCGCGCCCACGCGCACTCAGCTTCACTGCCGACAGCCAACAGCTCTGGGTGACTTCAGAAATGGCCGGCACCCTTATGGTTATGGACATTGCAAGCAAAAAAATAATCAAAACCATCAGTTTTGCCATACCCGGCGTTAGCAGCGGCAAAATACAGCCGGTTGGCATCGCTATTGACCCGCAACGGCGCAAAGCCTACGTGGCTCTAGGCCCTGCTAACCGCATCGCGGTGGTCAATGCACAAACTTACGAGGTGGAAAATTACCTGCTGGTCGGTTCAAGGGTATGGAACATTGCTTTCTCCCCCGATCATAAACGGCTGTACACCGCCAACGGCATCAGTAATGATCTGTCCCTAATAGATTTGGATAGCCAAACCGTCACCAAATCGGTAGGGGTTGGCACTAGCCCTTGGGGCGTGGCGGTGCAACCATGATGCCCGCAGTTGCCCTATCGGTCGAAAATCTCAGCTTTGCTTACACCAACAAAACCGCCTTAAACCAGCTCAATTTTAAAATCCACAGCGGCGAATGCACCTTGTTGCTAGGCCCTAACGGTGCTGGCAAAAGCACTTTGTTTGCCCTCATCACCCGCCTTTACGACAGCCGCCAAGGCTGCATCGAACTGTGCGGCTTCGATGTCCGGCGGCAATCCCGACGCGCCTTGGCAAAACTGGGCGTGGTGTTCCAACAACCCACCCTAGACATGGACCTGAGTGTCATGCAAAACTTGCTCTACCATGCGGACTTGCATGGCATGGACGGCAAGCTAGCCAGGCAACGCATCCAACAAGAACTGGAACGCTTGGACATGTATGAGCGGCGCTTTGAAAAAGCCAAAGAACTCAATGGCGGGCATCGGCGGCGGGTGGAAATTGCCCGGGCGCTCTTGCACCAGCCATCATTGCTGTTGCTGGATGAACCCACCGTAGGCTTGGATGTACCTAGCCGCACCGCAATTGTCAGTTATGTGCACCAATTGGCGGGCGACGGGCAACTGGCGGTGTTATGGGCCAGCCATTTGATTGACGAAGTGTATCCGCAAGATCACCTGATTGTGTTGCACCAAGGCAGCATCCAAGCCAATGGCCCAGTACCCGAAGTGTTGGCTGCCGCCCAAGCGACAACCATCCATGCCGCGTTCGACCACTTTACCCAAGCAGGCAAACCATGAGCGCCCCCTATCCTACGACCCCGATACATTACTGGCGGGCAATGCGCGGCATTGTCGGACGGGAAATGTGGCGCTTTGTCACCCAGCGCGAACGCTTTATATCGGCACTGGTCAGGCCACTGGTCTGGTTGTTCGTGTTTGCCGCTGGCTTCAGGGCCTCGCTAGGCATGGCGATCATGCCGCCTTATGACACATACATCCTGTACGAGGTTTATATCACACCGGGTCTGTGTGCGATGATCCAACTGTTCAATGGGATGCAAAGCTCCTTGTCGATGGTCTACGACCGCGAAATGGGCAGTATGAGAATTCTCATGGTGTCGCCTTTGCCCCGCTGGTTTTTGCTGCTCAGCAAATTGGTGGCAGGGGCAGCCGTGTCGGTGCTGCAAGTCTATGTCTTTCTAGGCATTGCTTGGCTGTACAACATCAATGCACCGTGGCAAGGCTATTTGCTGTTGTTGCCGTGCTTGCTGCTGTCAGGGCTTATGCTGGGTGCGCTAGGCTTGCTGCTGTCATCGTTCATCAAACAACTGGAAAATTTTGCCGGAGTGATGAATTTTGTCATTTTTCCGCTGTTTTTTATGTCCACTGCGCTGTACCCGCTCTGGAAAATCAAAGAATCCAGCGTGTTGCTCCACCTGTTGGCTAAATACAACCCGTTTTCACAAGCTGTCGAACTCATCCGCTTCGCCTTGTACGCCCAACCCAACCCCACCGCCCTGCTGTATACCTTGATAGCCTTTGTGGTGTTCATGGCCGCCGCCATTATCGGCTACAACCCCTCCAAAGGCATGATGTCCCGTAGGGGCGGCGGCTAGCCCCAGAAGCAGCTTCAAACCAACACAAAATATTGCATTACAAATATAAACTTACTATAATGGTCAGCTAATCAGGACTGCACCACAAGCTATACCCCAATAACATCAGCTTAGCTGACACAAGGAACGCGATCGGCTGGGCATAATTTGTTTTAGTTAACCCACAGAGAGCCTTCAATGACGACACCCACCACCCTGACCGTTTCCAATGCCTTGGCCTACGCCAAAACATCCGGCAACCCCATTGCCGTGGCGGACAGCGGCTACTCCATCGCCAACGCCGCCGACGCGCTGGTGGCCTTGGGCGG
>Ga0007882_10001074_pt1 | contig 16144 bp, 11 predicted proteins | sample CryBogCBH12Aug01_FD_71195 | JGI IMG/M metagenome (GOLD analysis project Ga0007882, IMG submission 71195) | Freshwater microbial communities from Crystal Bog, Wisconsin, USA - CBH12Aug09.1 | ecosystem: Environmental > Aquatic > Freshwater > Lake | place: Crystal Bog, Wisconsin, USA | collected... | reverse complement strand
GCACTTGTTATCAGTTATGAAGAGATGGGTTATTTGAAGTCATATATTACTAAGCCACTTAGTTATATTCCTCCTTACTTTTTTGATGTGTCTGAAAAATATAATGATTACGATGAAAGAGAGGGTTTATTATTTGTGGGTGGATTTAATCATCCGCCAAACCATGAAGCTGTTAAGTGGTTTTTAGATGAAATATATGCGCCATTACATGAATCAGGTATCAAATTCATAGTAGCAGGTGCTAATATTCCTGAATTTATTTATGATTATAAAAATAAATTTCCTCTACTTGAGATAACACCTGATTTATCAATTGAGGAATTGGATGCAGCATATCAAAAAACAAGGATTGCTGTCGTTCCGCTTAAAGTAGGTGCCGGTGTAAAAGGTAAGGTAGTAGAAGCTATGGCAAAAGGAGTACCTATTGTAGGGACAGACAAGGCATTTGAAGGTATGTATAAGGATGAGAGCTTTATTTACAAAGGCTGTAATTCCCAACAGGAAATGATTGACCGGATTCTTTTGGTGTATAACAATAGAATAGAATGGAACAGATATTCTTTATTTGGTATTGAGTATATCAAGACAAGGTTCAACAGAGATGCAATGCGACAAGTTTTTACTGCTATTTTAGGCTAATATGATATTATGAACAGGAGTTTTAAAACCGTACAGATTTTGTTGCTGGGTTTGATACCTGTAATTATTTTTTTGTATTTCTACCATTGGAAAACAAATACCATATATGGGGATGATTTGTTAGCCTATAGAGATCATTTTCGGTATAGTGATTTCTCGGAAAAATTAAATTTATTTATTTCCTCTCAAAAATTCAGACCGGTAAGCTGGTTGGTTTATGAAACTGTAATTACATTCTTTAAGGCGCATCTTTTCCGATATTATGTATTTAATGTCTTGATACAATCTCTTAATACAATCATATTGATAGGTGTATTTAATACAATCTTCAGAAGGGCAATTTATGCTACAGTATTTGGTTTGCTATTTGGTTTGTCTAGATTTGGGCTATATAACATCACTCAATTGTTCTGTGGGGGAGTATTGGAAGGGCTCGCAATGACATTTTTTCTTCTTACGCTGTATTTTATCATTAATTCAATTCAATATCATACTCCAAATAAAAAAAGAGTTTATTCTTTTTTGCTATGGGCAATTTTATTCGCCAACTTAGCAATGTACACCCATGAGCGTTATATTGTCCTTTCGCCTTTTATTGGTATGAACATCCTATTTTTTCCGTATAAAAATGTTTTGAATACGCAACAGAAAATTTTAGGACTTGGGTTAAGTTTATTGTCTGTAGTTTTAAATGTTGCAGTTAAAAAAATATGCTTTAGCATGCCATTTTTTGTCGGTACGGGTGGAACTAATATTAAATTTTCCTTTAAATCGGCTTTGGGGTACTATTTTGACGGAATACTTTCTATTATACAAATAAATTCAGGTCCTGAATACTTGGTTGGAATTCCACATACCTCATTGAACTTTTTATTTCAAATTATTCTGGTGCTTATTGTAGTTATTGAATTATTTATTTTGGGTTTTTGCATTAAGTCCTATTTAAAAGATATTAAGCAAAACATAGAGGGAGCTGTAGGAAAGTTTATCAGCTTTTTGTATGTATTTGCATTATTGAATATTTGTTTAGTTCCTGCAATTGTAACTATACGTCTTGAGCAAAGATGGCTTCAAGCATCTTTTGGGGCATTTCTTTTACTGATGGCAATGGCATTTTCAAAATTGAGTGTATTTGAGAATAAGAGACTGCTTGGCGTATTTTCAGCTTTTATTATCTTATTTCTTGTGTCCGATTATAATTATTTAAGCAATGGAGCGAATAATTTCTATCTAAAAGATGCTGAAAAAACTGCTTGGTTTTTTAAAAATGCCATAGATAATGGAGTTATTAGGGAGAATTCTGACACTATAGTTGTATTTGAAAAAAATAAAGATGTAAATGCTGAAGGTGCATTGAATTGGTCTGTAGGCGATGGGTATATTTTTAAGTTTTATCAAAACAAAGCTAAAAAAGTACTTTTTATCGATTCTGTCGGTTTAGTAAATGATACTGCTCAAATAAAATTAATAAAGAATCTTTCAAAAAATAAAAGCCAAGTTATATATTTTGAAAAAGAATTAGTTGATATTACAGGGCAATTTTAAGTGATTTATAATATAATTCACTTATTTATAGCATTGTATTACAGTGTATAATTGCCTATAGCATAGAGAGGGAACATTTTTTTTACTTTTTTATAGCAAATGGCATTATTTTTTCTTTTTTGAGAAATTTAGCACGGTTTTTGCTGTAGTAAACAAGATAGCTTATTTACGCAAATGAAGCAAGAAACTACCTTGGAATTACCTATTGAAACAGCTCAGACCCAGGTCATGCCTTCTACTGACATGGCGAAAATGCGTTATTTGTTGTGCGAAATTGATCAGGCAAATCTTGAACATAGTCCGGCATCATCCTATTATTTTGTAAAGCGCGTGATGGATGTAGTTCTATCCTCGCTTTTTTTAGTGTTTGTTATGTCTTGGCTAATGCCAATAATTGCGATTCTAATAAAACTTACCTCAAAAGGTCCGGTGTTTTTTATTCAGAAACGTACAGGTTTGTATGGTGCAGAATTTAACTGTTTTAAATTTCGTACCATGTATCTGAATGATGATGCAGATATTAAACAGGTTTCTATTAATGATAATAGGATTACTCCAATTGGAAGAATATTGAGACTAACCCATTTGGATGAAACTGCCCAGTTTATTAATGTTCTAATTGGTGATATGAGTGTTGTCGGTCCAAGACCACACATGTTGTATCATACAAAATACTACTCTGAATGTATCCCATATTATAATCTTAGGTTGGAAGTAAAGCCCGGTATGACTGGAATGGCACAGGTGAAGGATTATATAGGCGAAATAAACGGAGAACGCGAGTTACGTAAAAGAATACAGTGGGACATCTATTATATGAAACATCGCAGTATCGCTTTGGATTTTGCAATTCTTTTAAATACTGCCGGTAAGATAATTGTAAAGTCTTTACAGCTAATTATCCGTAAATAAAGAAATAGTTTTCCCTTCTCTTTCTTCCCTTTTCTGTGTTTTAATAAGTACATGCATTGCTGAAATTTGTAAGTCTGAAATATAAAACGGAGATTTACATAAATTATTTACAATGCCGCTAATCATTACAGCAACTGATTTTTCTGTAATTGCAAATAATGCAGTTCATTATTCATGCAAACTTGCACAGATGCAAAATGCTGAACTGATGATTATTCATTCATACATTGTATCTGTAGCCTTTAATGATGCCCGTGCCGCAGAAATGACTATAGAGGAAGCAAAAAATATTGCTGAAGAAAATATGGATATTCTTGTGAGGCAGTTAAATTCCGAATATCCGGGTTTAAAGGTTTCGGGCAAGATTCTATACGGTGATGTAATAGATAATATTGAGGAACTGTGTGGCGAAAATAAAATTCCTTGGATGGTGGTGGTAGGTAATAGTATTGCAGGTGATAATATCTCTTGGATTGAAAGCAAAATGATTCAAGCATTCCGCAACCTGAAATATCCTGTATTAGGCATCCCTCCTGATTGTAAATATAAAGATATTAGAAGGTTGTGTTTCACTTACGATAATGAATACAAGGGTGCTGAAATAGCTCTTAACCAGCTTAAAGATATTGCGTCGAATCTGAATGCAGAACTACATGTTTTGTATGCACAGAAGGATGTGCTTAATCGCGACAATATGACGGAAATCAATAGTAAGGCTATCGAGATACTAAAAAGGGTTAATCCCCATTACCACGTAGTTTATAATTCCGATATTGTAAAAGCAGTTAAAACATTTTTAGAAACCCATCTTATTGATTGGCTAATAGTAATGCCTCGTCAACATTCCTTTTTAGAGAGTATGTTCCATAAAAGTAACACAAAGGCTATTGCGCATAATATTAACTTGCCTATTGTTGCACTGCATGAACAATTATAGATTTAATCTTTTCAGAAGGGGTCAACATCAAATAATATTGCTAAACTATTATAGCCCTTATTCGCCATAATAGTTTGTTTTATTATCTTCAGTAATGATTTTAGATTGTCCAAAATATTGTTGTCTTTAGGGCATTTTATCCAGATTTCATGTATATACTGATTGCGTACTCTCGACACAATCGCGGGTCCGGGACCTTGAATAATTATGTCTTTGAAAGTATGCAATTCTTTTGCAAATATTTGAGCAGCATTAATTGCTTTTTGCTCATCGGTATGTTTAAAGATAACTTTGATGAGTCGGCAAAATGGTGGATAGGTAAATTGTTCGCGGTATTTTATCTCGTGTTGGTAATATGTTTGTACATCATGTTCTTTTACCCAACTTAATACCGGATGATGGATGTTGTATGCTTGGATAAGTACCCTGCCTTTCCCATCTGCCCTGCCTGCCCTTCCACTAACCTGCTCCATCAATTGGAAAGCACGTTCGTTAACTCTGAAATCCGGATAGTTGAGTAAGCTATCCGCACTTAATATACCTACCAAAGAAACAGAAGCAAAATCAAGCCCTTTGACTACCATTTGTGTACCTACAAGTATATCTAATTTGTTTTTTTCAAGCCGGTTTAATAATTCTGCCATACTATGTTTTCCCCTCATGCTGTCAACATCCATGCGGGCTACTCGTGCTTTTGGAAAAATTTGCTGAACCTCTTCTTCTATTTTTTCCGTACCGAAGCTTTTGCTAATCAATTTATTGCCACCACAAGCAGGGCAGGAACTTATTATTGCAGATTTTTGTCCGCAATAGTGGCAATGCATCTTATCGGTACTTTTATGGTAGGTTAATGATACAGAGCAATTACTGCATTGTGGTATCCACCCGCAAGTGGTACACATCTGGAACGGTGTATATCCTCTCCTGTTCTGAAAAAGAATAATCTGCTTATGTTCCTGCATTGCTTCCTGCATTGCAGTTTGCAACTCAGGAGTAATCATTTTTATTCCCAAACCCCGGACCTGATCCAAAGATTTGGCATTAATTATTTCTATTTGAGGCATATTTACGCCCAAGTATCTTTCCTTTAACGATACATAAGCATACTTCTTTTGTTTAACATTGTATAGACTTTCTACTGATGGAGTAGCTGATCCTAATATAACCTTTGCATTATGTAATGAGGCAAGAAATATTGCCGCATCACGGGCATGAAAGCGAGGTGCGGGTTCTCGTTGTTTATAAGATGTATCATGTTCTTCATCAGTAACTATTAGTCCAAGCTGGTTAAAAGGCAGCCACAACACAGAACGTGGCCCAACTACAATTTTGTAAATTCCCTTCCTCACTTTTTCCCAAATCTCAACACGTTCGTTATTGTTGAAATTAGAATGATATACACCGAGGCTATCACCAAAATAGGCAAGTAATCTACTTACAAGCTGGGTTGTCAATCCTATTTCTGGTACCATCAGTATTGCTTGTTTTCCTGATTCTATGCACTCCTTTATTTTATGAATATATAGCAGTGTTTTCCCACTACCTGTAACACCGTGTAAAAGGGCAACATTTTTTTTGTCCAAGCTTTTATTCAGTTCATAGTATGCAATCTGCTGCTCATTAGTAAAAGTTACCTCTTTTTTTTCTTTTACAGTCTCAAAAATAATTCTGTCAACATCTTTCTCCTCAATAATAAAGACTCCTTTTGCAGCTAACGCATTAATCTGTGCTATAGTTGTTTTGGATCTGTCAATTAGATCTGTCTGCTTAACAAAACCTGACTTTACAGATATCTCTGTATAAGCCATCAGGACTTCCAATTGCTTGTGAGCCCGTTCTAGTTCCTTAAACAAAGACATTAATGCATTGTTGTCTTTATATTTATTAGATAGTGTTACAATTTTTTCTTTTTTAGTGCGGTATGTTGTTTCAAGTGCTTCATTTATCTGTACTACTTCCTGTTCAAGAAGTTCATTAATTACTTGTGCAAAATTCTTCATGCCCACAACAGTTTTCAACTCGCTTATGGTCATTTCTTTTCTAAGTATAAGTGCCTCGGTTGCGGGATATGTTTCATCGCTCCATTCGTAAACCACATCCTCCTCTGCCACCCATTTCAACCGTGTTTCGGACATTAGTTTAAGGTGGGCAGGTAGGGCTGCTTGCATTACTTCTCCGGGTACGGCAAGGTAATATTGACATACCAATTGCCAGAAGAGTAGCTGTTTTTTATTTACAATAGGCTCCTTGTCAATGATACTGCGAATAGGTTTAACAATATATCCCTCGGGACGCATGTTATGCAGCCGTTCTATAATACCGGAATATACTTTATTCTTTCCAAGAGCAACTTCCACCCTCATTCCCGGTTCAACTAATTCTTGCATTTCTGTAGGAACACCATAAGTGAGTAGTTGGGGGAGATTTAAAGGAAGAATAATATCGGCAAACATATTGCAAGGTAATTAAAAGCTAAATGCTAACTATTCTTGAGGCAAGTCATTTTCTTATTTCTGTAGCCGTTATATTTCATAATTTTGTTTTTTAAAAAGATTCTAAGATGTCATTACTCTTCTCGCCTATTACTATTAGAGACATTATATTTAAAAATAGAATTGTGGTTTCGCCTATGTGTCAGTATTCTGCGTCAGATGGATTTGCAAATGACTGGCACTTGGTACATCTTGGTAGTAGAGCGGTTGGTGGTGCAGGATTGATTTTTACAGAAGCAATAGCAGTTAGTCCTGAAGGAAGAATCTCATCACATGATCTTGGTTTGTGGAAGCATGAACATATTGATGGATTAAAGAGAATTACAACTTTTATTGAACAGCAAGGTTCCATACCAGGAATTCAGTTGGCACATGCTGGCAGAAAAGCAAGTTTGACACGCCCGTGGGAAGGGGATAAATATATTTCACCTGAATTGGGTGGATGGAAAACTATAGCACCAAGCCCTGTCTCATTTTCAACTAATTATGATTTGCCTGTTGAGATGACAGTGGCAGATATAAAAAGGATAATTAGTGACTTTAAAGAAGCGACTGCGAGAGCAGTTATAGCAGGGTTTAAAGTCTTGGAAATCCATGGTGCTCACGGCTACTTGGTTAATGAGTTTTTATCACCGCTCTGTAATAAGCGAAGTGATGAGTATGGTGGGGATTTTCATAACCGTATTCGTTTTCTTATTGAGTTGATACAGGCTGTCCGGAGTGAATGGCATAATAGCCTGCCGTTATTTTTAAGAATATCCGTATCTGATTGGAGTGCAGACGGTTGGCAAGTCGAGGACTCAATTAAACTTGCAGAAATTGTTAAAAACTATGGTGTTGATCTTATTGATTGTTCATCGGGGGGGGTGTCATCGGATGTAAAAATACCAGCTAAACCCGGATACCAAGTACCATTTTCTGAAGCCGTAAAAACTACAGGAATACTTACCGGAGCTGTTGGGATAATTGTTTCAGCTGACCAGGCTGAAGAAATACTTCAAAAAAGTCAGGCGGACATGGTATTTATAGCCCGTGAGTTTTTAAGAGATCCCTATTTCCCACTACATGCTGCAGGTCAACTTGGCGAAGAAATCAAATGGCCCGATCAATATGAAAGGGCAAAACGCAAGAATAAATAATATGGCAAATTATTGAACCACTAATTTATTGTATGCAAGGAATTGACTATTCCAGAGTTTTATAATATAGATGCCTTTTTGGTATGGAAATGAGTTTGCTGAAACACTACCATTAATTGCCGTTATATTGATTGATTGTAATAATACCTCTTTCCCTGAAATATCGTAGATGCCTAAATTGTAATTCCCAGAAGAGGGAACTGTATATGTTAAATTTAAAAAATTATTATTGTTGACAGCGGCTATAGATATAGGGTTATGATTTGCATTTTCTTTCAACAGACCTAATGGAGCAGAGGAAGTATTAATATTATCTAATGTCCAAGCACCTGCTGCACTATTTGTAGATACATATCTAAATGCTACCCGAATTGTGGGAGAAGGAAGAGTTTTATATGGGGTAAGATTTAATTGGTGGGTTACCCACCCGAATGAGTCACTGTTGCTGATTACGGGTGCCAGGGTAGAGGTGAGATCGGAATAGGAATTTAGAGTTGTATCAACAGTAGGATTTAATGCAGAGTCGTATAATTTAAATAAGTAAACTGTCAAGCCGCTTTTATGAACGCCAACATCATATTTTGAATCGAAACGCAAATAAACACTGTCGGGATAACTACTGAGCGTGATTGCAGGGGTAAATAACCATGCTGTATCCAAATGATAACTTCCACTGTAAAATCCGGTACAACTTATACCGGGTGTGCCGTATCTGCCTGTCGTAGGTGCGCAATTCCAAGCTAATGTTGCCAATGGTGGAATCGGATTATATTCATTCCAACCCAAAGGATAATTCTGACCTGTTGTAGTACAAGAAATATCAAAATTTTCACTTAATGATGTTACCTGACAAAAAGCAGAAATCGATAAAACCGTTGCAATTGAAAGAATAAAAATTTTCTTCATAATTAAAAGATTTATAATTTACACACCTTAGGTCTATAATTGACGAAATTATTCAGTAAAAAGTTAGTAACAAAGAAAAAAAATCTTTTACTAACATTAATATAAAAATGCACGTCTTTTGCTTTGGTAGGCTTATGATTGCAAACAAACTAAACTTCAACCATAATTTGTATGAACTGATAAATACAAAAGTACAGGAGCCGGATGTAGTGAAAAGAGTCGTTTATACTGACGAACTTGGTTTACTCATTAGGGAGTGTATTGCTCAATCACCACAAGCCCAGAAAAAACTATATGATCGTTTTTCTCCCATGGTGTATGGGATAATTAAACGTTATTTATATAAAGATGATACATCTGCAGGAGAAATTTTGAATGATGCCTTTTTAAAAATATTTACAAAACTGCATCAATATTCTTTTCAAGGTGCATTTGAAGGTTGGATAAGAAGGATTGTGATTAATACGCTGACAGATTATCTGAGAAAGAAATTGACAGATGCAAAGCAAGTTGTAGAAGTTCAGCCAGAAACTGTGTTTGTTAATAGTGAGGGGCTGGAAAAATTGTCCTACAAGGAGCTATTGAAGTTAGTACAGGAGTTGCCTGATATGCAAAGAACAGTATTTAACTTGTTTGTATTTGAAAATTTTTCCCATAAAGAGATAGCTGATACATTGAATATGAAAGAAAATAATTGTCGATGGCATTTAAATGATGCGAGGAAAAGACTGAAGGAAAAACTAAATCACTTAACTGGTCAATAAATATTTATGCAGAATAGTAGTAAAAATATTGACGATATTTTTAAGGAGCGGTTAGATAACTATACCGAAACCCCTCCTGCAGAAGTATGGAATAAACTGCAAAATAATCTGCAAGGTGCAAAACCTTCGGGTATTAATTTACCTGTAAAAGGAATAGGGTATTTCTTGGTGGCATCTGTAATAGCAGTGGTAGTTGTATTTGTTATGTCTAAAAATATGCTCAATAGTAGCAGTAATAATGCTTCAATAGCAATAAATGTCCCTACAGAACAGCAAGCTCAACAAGCAGGAGATAAGTCAACTACTAAATCTAAAAATGATGTAAAAGATTCGACTCCTGTTATAAAGGAGACTGATAAACGCAATATAGCCGCGGTGTCTAATAAAGAAATTATTCAAAGTAATTCACAAACTGCAAAGAATATTACGGGAAATGTAAACAATAGCAATGCCAATAATCAATTACCTTCTTCATCTGGTAATATCCTTACAAAATCAAAAGCTACAACTCAACCGGAAAATAAAAAGACTATTAGCAAAAAGCAAACAAATATTAATTGGGTTCCAAGTATTGTACCCGATTATACTTCCGTTACCAAAAATAATGGGGCTCTCTCTATGCGCACCGATAACGAAAAAACTATTCAGTCAAGTGAGATTTCAAACGCATCAGACAATAATGTTAATCCGGCAACAAGTATTTCTAAAGATTTTGGTAACTCAACTACTAAATTGAATAGTGGAATAAAAAATAATGAGGCTAATCAAGAATTGCAGGCACATACCTCATTAAATAGTGAGAGCAGTACGCCAGTTAAGACGTTTGTTGATGCTGAAAATCCTGTTAGGATAGAACCGCAAATAAATTCAAAAATCTCAGGCGGCATGAGTAGAACAAGCTTTAATTTGGTACCGAAATCTTACAGTCAAAAAATTGAATTGGGTATAATGGGAGGCTATGAAACCGGACAAACAAATAAGGCTTCAAAAAATTATCTATTTGCTTCTTATGCCCAGTATAATATAAATAATAGATTTGCGCTATTGCTACAGCCGGGAATAAGGTCTTCTGTTATTCATAATCAAAATTTGAATGGTACTCTTTCTTTTTATAAAATAAATAATGATGGAATTTTTAGGCAAACAGACAGTTCATTGGCTTTGGTTGTAGTTGATTCAGCTATTGTTGATACATTTATTTCTAGGACTTATAAGTATGTGCAAACCCATGATTCCATAACAAAATCATACCATATCGGGGGGACATATATCTCATTTGAACTGCCGGTATTGTTGAAGTGTAAATTACTGAAGAATCTTTCTATACTTGGTGGTGTAAATATCTCAATAAATACTCTTGTAGGAATAAACGAGGTTACTTCAAGTGTTGATAATATTGCAAAAACCGGTAGTTCATCTACTGTGGTGCCAAATTACGTTCCCGCTCCTACGCCAACCCCAATTGAGAAGATAATAATGTATAGCGGAACCCCAATTACTGCTTATTCCGGACCATTATATTCTGTACCTAAGGGAATGGTTTTTTCTTATGGATTTATGGCGGGATTATCTTACGAAATTTGGCAGAAATTTACAGTAGAAGCACTTGTAACACAAAGTATTGCTAAGTCCAACGTTGTAGGCGGCTATGATATTAATAGCTCTTTGTCGTCTATGTACTACAGGTTTATGTTGGGATACAAGCTTAACTAAAATAAAAAAATTCAAACTTTTATACTAACATATTTTTCCTGCAACACGTCATTATTGCAAAGCGCTTAAAACATTTCTTTATCATTACAATTATTCACTTCTAAAATTCTAAATCATGAAAAAGCTGATTACATTGACATTTCTGACATTACTATGTCATTTTGTAGCAACTGCCCAATGCACAATTATGGGTAGCCTTACTACTTGCGTAGGTAGTTCAACCTACCTCTATATGGACTCAACAAGTTTATCTTGTATGGGTGGTACTTGGACAAGTGGTAATCCTTCTGTAGCCACGGCAAGCACCTCGGGGACAATCACAGGTGTCGCAGCAGGCACGGCAACTATTACCTACGTTTCTACCGGGGGCACAGCAACAGCTGTGGTAACTGTCAATCCGGGTGCAGCGGCAATTGGTGGAACAACTACATTATGCCCTGGAACTTCTACTACTTTGACGGATGCAACTCCAGGAGGGACATGGTCTAGTTCCTCTACTTATTATGCAACTATCAATGCTGCAACAGGTGTGTTAAATGCTATTAATCCAGGTACTGTTACCATTTTTTATACAATACCAGGAGGCTGTTCAGCTTCGGTTTCTATAACAATATCATCTTCATTGGGTACTGATTCACTTTGGGGACCTACCTCAGTATGTGCTGGATCTAACATAACTATATCTACTACAGCTACCGGTGGTACTTGGAGTAGTAGTAATACTTTAGTAGCTACAGTGGGTGCTTCAACAGGTGTTGTTACAGGTGTTGCTACCGGTACTGCAAATATTAGCTATACAATAACAGGTGGAGCTTGTGGATCATCAAGCATCTATACAACTGTTTCTGTAAACCCAACAGTTGTAGCATCTCCAATTTATGGCACGTTAACTGCAAATATTGGTGCTACTTCTACATTATGGGATGCGGTTTCAGGTGGATATTGGTCAAGTTCAAATCCTTCAGTTGCTACTATAAGTACCTCAGGCGTAGTGACTGGTGTTGCTGCTGGAACTACCACAATCCAATATGTTGCCTATAGCTGTACAAGTGCAGATACAGTTTATGCAACATTCACAGTTACAACATTCGATGGCATCTCAGGCAATGTGTATTTTGTTTCTCCGTACTATGGTAACGTAAAAGTATGGCTAATAACATTTAATACCGGTACCTTAGATTTAGAAGCAGCAGATTCAGTTACTTTATCTGCAACTGGTACTAGTGTATATTACCAGTTCACAGGTATTCCTACAGATTCATTCAGAGTGAAAGCAGCAACTATGGATTCTGCATCACTTACTTATGGTAATGTACCCACCTATCACGACAGTAGTTATCACTGGAGTACAGCAAACGTTATTATGCATACGGCAGGTACTTCTGATATTAATAAGAACATCTACATGCACGTTGGTACTGTTACATCAGGACCTGGCTTTATTTCTGGAAACGTAATGTCTGGTGCAGATAAAGGTACATCAGGTAGTGTTCCTGTAGTTGGTATGTTGATATTTGCAGTTGATGCAACAGGAGTAGTAGTGCAGAAAACATATACAGATGCAAGTGGTAATTATTCTATTAGTAATCTACCTGTAGGAACAACTTATACTATTTATCCTGAAGCTATAAATTATGCTACGGTTGCTTATACCAGCATTAGCCTTACAGCCAGCGCGCCAAGTATGACTGCGGCAAAATTCATAGAGCATACTATTTCTAAAATTATTACACCAATTTGGGAATCTGTGAATACAATTTCGAACTCAAATTCATCAGTAACAGTATTTCCTAATCCATCTTCCGGCAATATTCAACTTCAATGGTTTGAGACTGCCAACGAGAAAGGCACAATCAGCATTTCTGATATGTCTGGCAGAGAGATTTATAAAGCCATTATCGAAATGAATATGGGAGCTGGTGTAACCCAAGTTGACTTGTCTTCAATTCCTTCCGGATTGTATATTATCTCTGTAAGGTCAGGAAACATTAATTATACGAATAAAATTGAGGTTGGTAAGTAGTGGATATATAAACCATGTTAATAAAAATAGACCGCTAATAAGTAGCGGTCTATTTTTATTTTAGGTAATGTATTATTAGATTGTAGGAGTAATTATTATTTCGAGTAACCATTTTTCTGATACCAACCATGATTAGGACTTCTATGTGGGTATTGGTAGTATCTGTGCCTTGGTTTCATATAATAACCTGCTCCTCCCCTGCGTGGGTGGTGCCAGAAATGAAATGGTTTATAGTTCTTATAGTATCTCCATGGCTTATAGCTTGCAGTAGGATGGTGTATCTTGGTTACGTTGTTGACACAACCTGTATTGCTAAATAGAAGTACAAAAAAAGTTACTATTAATATGATTTGCTTTCTCATAAGGGTGCTAAGATATAAAAAATATTTTTTTTGCTGTTATTATCAACACAAAATTTGAATAAATATTTTTGCCTAAAATTTATCATTTGTTTTACGTTTGAGACTAATACCCCTGATATAAATATATACTTATTACATACCTTTGTTTTATGACAATTGAAAATACACTGAGGGATTTGTTAAATAAGCAGATATTGATTATTGATGGTGCTATGGGTACCATGATTCAAAGATACAAATTGGAGGAGGCGGATTATCGCGGAGAGCGATTTAAAGATTGGAAGTGTGATGTGAAGGGAAATAATGACTTATTGTGTCTTACACAACCACATATAATCAAAGAAATACATAAAAAATATCTGTACGCTGGTGCAAATATTTTGGAGACAAATACATTTAATGGTCAGGTAATCTCATTGGCAGATTATGGAATGGAATCTTTGGCGTATGAAATCAATGTTGCAGCAGCAAGGATTGCTAATGAAGCAATTGCAGAATTCTGTAAAGAGACAGGGCAGCCTGCATCTGAAAGGTTTGTAGCCGGTGCTATCGGACCAATGAACAAAACATTGTCTCTTTCTCCTGATGTAAATAATCCGGGTTATAGGGCTGTAACTTTTGATGAAGTTGCCAATGCTTATTATCAACAAATAAGTGGATTGGTTGACGGTGGTGCCCAAATATTGCTTGTTGAAACAATATTTGATACGCTTAATGCTAAGGCTGCCATCTATGCTATAAGTAAATACTTCAGGGATAATAACAAGAAATTGCCTGTAATGATATCGGGTACTATTACAGATGCATCAGGACGTACATTGAGCGGACAGACCCTTGAAGCGTTTTATATTTCCGTCATGCACGCTGAACCTTTAAGTATCGGATTGAACTGTGCATTAGGTGCTTTGGAAATGCGTCCGCATGTTGCAGAATTATCAGAAATAGCATCTTGTTATGTAACAGCATATCCTAATGCTGGATTACCAAATGCAATGGGTGAATATGATGAAACACCTGAACAAATGGCTGAAATTGTTGGTGATTTTGCAAAAGAAGGCTGGATAAATATGCTGGGGGGCTGTTGCGGAACAACCCCGGAGCACATTGCTGCTATAGCAAAAGTGGTAAAAAATATTGCACCAAGAAAATTACCGGAACAAGTAGCCGTTTTAAATTAGTAAATGTGTCGCTAAATAAGTGGATGGATAGCTAATTGACAAACAAGTATTAGTTAGTGGCCGTGATCAAATATTTGCAGTTAAATCAAAAAATGAAAATACTACATTATTTACTGTTTATCGGGTTTCTCTTTCCTTGTATTGTACAAGCAAAGGATTGGGTTACGTTTTCAGGTAAAATACTTAATCCAATTTCAGATTCAATTATCATTAGCTATAATGACAATTTAATAGCATATTATCCAAAAGAATTTTATGCAGTTCTTGATAAAAAAGGTACGTTCTCATTGATGATACCTGTTAGAAATGGGATATTCACTATTGCAGAGTTAAAGCATGGTAATAGAGTTGCAGAACTAATCATCGGACCTGATGATAGTCTTGTCATGAGTGTTGATTGCAAACACTTTGACAGTTCGGTAAAATATTCAGGCAGGGGAAGTGAGATTCAAAATTATATTGCCTTGCATACTTTGGTAAAAGGCAGAATGAATCAATATTCGCTAAGGATTAAGGAAACTATTGATAAAAATGCGGATGATTTCCTAAAAGCGATAGATGCAGAAAAGGAGAATGAAATGAAGTTTCTGAATGCCCATAAAAAGGGCTTACCCAATGATTTCATTAAGCTTTGGGCAGATTATTATAACTACTATAATTACTTTTTTATGCAACAATATCCACTTGTGCATGAAATGTTGCTTCATAAAAAATATACCGATACCATACCCGAAATAAACTACAGTGTAATAAAGAAAATGCCTGTTAGTTTCAATGATTCTTTGCTTCAATTGCCTCCCTATTTGTTGTACCTTACAGGGGTGTTTGAAAGTAAATTGAAAGCCTCCGGTTTTACTTTTTATCAAAAAGATACAGTTAGAGCAAAATTTTTTCAGGACAGTGTACAGAAACTGGTTTATACTAAAATGCCATCTAAAAGTGGAGAGTTTTATCTGGCACAAGGTCTATATGCAGGAATACGTTACCAGCCTTTAGAAAAAAGCAAGGCAATACTTGAAAAATTTAAAACCCATTGGCCTAATAGTGAGTTTCTGCCTATTATTGAAAATCAAATGGAAATTACTGAAAGGCTTTCCCCTGGTCAGCCTGCACCTGATTTTGATATCGCCACCGCTGATGGAAAAACAATTAAGTTATCGTCGCTAAGGGGTAAAGTTGTTTATCTTGGATTTTGGGCAGGTTGGTGTAAGCAGTGTATTGGTGAGATATTACGTGAGCAAAAAATCAAAACACTGACAAGCAATAAGCCGTTGGAATTTGTTTACGTCTCTTTAGGAGACGATACCGCCTCTGAACACACCTTAATGAAGAAGTATAAGGTAGAAGGTACATTCTGCAATTTGGAAGGCGGGTGGAATGCAAAAGAGGCTAAGCTTTATGGTGTACAATCACTACCAGCATACTTTCTTATAGATGAAGATGGTAAGTTTGCTATCCAAAATCCCCCAACCCCAATGAACCCAACAGAATTAGTGTTGGCAATTGAAAAACTCCTTAAGTGATAATGGGAGCA
>Ga0007882_10001072_pt1 | contig 16150 bp, 17 predicted proteins | sample CryBogCBH12Aug01_FD_71195 | JGI IMG/M metagenome (GOLD analysis project Ga0007882, IMG submission 71195) | Freshwater microbial communities from Crystal Bog, Wisconsin, USA - CBH12Aug09.1 | ecosystem: Environmental > Aquatic > Freshwater > Lake | place: Crystal Bog, Wisconsin, USA | collected... | reverse complement strand
TTGCTTTCAACAACAGCCATCCTATTTTGGATGGTAATGTCAAACGGGTGCTAAGCCGTCATCAGGCCATTGCCGGTTGGCCTGGCAGCAGCCAGACCAGCAAACAATTATGGGCGGTGAGCGCCTGCTTTACCCCATCCAACCGTGTCGCCGACTACACCCAAGCCATTATGGATTTGGGGGCCACCCTGTGTACGCGGAGCAAACCAAACTGTCCGGCGTGCCCGTTGCAGGGCAGTTGCCAAGCGTGGTTGTTAGGGCGGGTCAGTGATTACCCCTCGCCCAAGCCAGCCAAGGCCATTCCTAGCAGACAGATTACTTTTTTAATGTTACGTAATTCTTTAAATGCAGTGTTGTTGGAAAAAAGACCGCCAGTTGGTATATGGGGTGGCTTATGGAGTTTGCCAGAATTTGCTGATGCCGATGCCGCTATGGCATGGTGCACGGGGCAACACATTACCATCAGTCAACAGCGGTTATTGCCCTGCAAGCGCCATACTTTTTCGCATTTCCATTTGGACTACACTACATTGTTGGTCGACGCACAAAACCTTACAGATAATGTGATGGATGCTCAGCAAATGCTCTGGTATAACATCGGTCTCGGTAAAGGGCTGGCGTTGGCTGCACCCATTACGCAACTGTTACAACACATTAATGACGAGGATGACCATGACTAGGCTAGTGAATTGTGTGAAACTGGGGATTGCTGCAGAAGGTTTGGAAGAGCCGCCGTTCCCCGGCGAAAAAGGCGTGGAAATTTTTGAAAAGGTGTCCAAACAAGCTTGGCAAAGCTGGTTAGGCAAACAAACCATGTTGATTAATGAGTATAAATTGACCAGCTTTGACCCAAAAGCACGGGCATTTTTGGCTGATGAGCGGCATAAGTTTTTGTTTGAAGGCAACGACGTGATGCCTGAGGGTTACGTGCCGCCAAAGGCTTAAACGGCTTGGTTGCCGGTAGGCATGGCGCGCTTAATCTTGCTTGACAAAAATCAGCTTGTCGGTGGCAAAACCTTGCTGTTGTGCTTGTGCCAGCAAACTGTCCAAAATATCTTGCGGCAAAGTTTTGCTGCGTGACAGTATCCAGAAATAGCTCTTGTCCGAACCGGTCAGCATGACATAACGGTAATTTTGTTTATCCAAGGCGATAATGTGGTATCCGCCATAGAACGGGCCAAAAAATGAGACTTTTAAGCTGCCTTTGTCTGGTGCTCCCACAAAAAGTGCATGGCCTTCGGCTTTTTCCCATTCACCGGAAGCAGATGCCCAGCCTTGGTTGAGCACATCAAGCCCGCCATCATTGCTTAAGGTGTAAGTGGCAGAAACTTTCTCCAGCCCTTGCTCAAAACGGTTGTCCAAGCGGGCGATTTCATACCATGTGCCCGTGTAACGGTTGGCATCAAAACCATCCACCACTTGCACCCCTTCCGGCGCTTCGTAGGCACAAGCGGTCAATAGTGCGCCGGTGGTGAGCCAAGCGGCTAGCCGTTTATAGATGCTGAAATTCATAATGCCTCGCCCTGATTAGGTGTGTGCATTGCCAGAAGGCGTTTCGACCCTTGGCAGCGGGTTGGCAGGTACAAAAAAGCCAAACACAATATGCGATAGGCCAGTATAAAGAAAAAACGGGTATAACTGTGTGTCAATAGCAATGCTGTTGATTTCGCCATAAAACTCCAATGAACCCACCATCAGGATCAGGAAAAAACCAACCGCCACCATCAGCGGATGGTTTTTGGTGTACAGGCTATAACCGACAACCACAGCTTCTGTGACCGCCAAATAGACCATCATCATTTGTAGGTTGTTGTCGAGTGCTCCATACAGTTCTTGGTTAAATTCGAATATTGAACCATCCATCACGGACAACAGGCAACCGCCCATCAGAACAATAACGGCAATATAAAAGTTTGCCACGATGGCATACCTGACACCAGCCATAATTTTTAAAGCAGTAATTTTCATTTTAACCGGCCCTATCCAAAGATAAAAAAAATCCCTCCCCTAAGTAAAGCGCGAGAGGGATCTATAGAGGAGGACTGTCTTGCTTGGCACATCCTTATAGCCAAGACACTTCCACAAAGTATGATGAAGTCTGAAACCATTTGAAAAAGAAACAATCAATCTGGTTAAAACGAACTTACCCGCCGGATAGGGCATTGTCAATACAGGGCTGAACAAAACTTGTACAGTGCGCCAACATCGGTATGATTGCCGGTGGCTGATGATCGAATGACCCCGCACTATTGTTTACTGACAAATTATTGTTATAGTGAATTGTAAAAGCTAATTTAACGGACAACTTTGTTGGGCGGATCGTTATGAACATATTGATTACTGGCGGCAGCGGCTTTTTGGGGCTGGCACTGGGCAAACGTCTTATGGCGCAAGGACACACCCTAACCGTTTTGACCCGTCATGCGGCAAACACACTTGCGAAATTAGAGGGTTCAATAACTACATTGGACAGTTTGGCGCAAATCACCCCGGCTGACCACTTTGATGCCGTCATTAATTTGGCGGGGGAAGCCATTTTTGCCTCGCGTTGGACACCTGCCCGCAAGCAACTGCTGCGCGATAGCCGCATCGATCTGACCGGGCAACTGGTCAGTGCGATTGAACGTATGGCAGTAAAACCAGAAGTATTGATAAGCGGCTCCGCCATTGGCGTGTATGGCAATGGTGGCGATACCCTACTAACGGAACAGTCAGCTTGTTGCCAAGGCGATTTTTCCCAGCAGTTGTGTGCCGATTGGGAAGCAGAGGCGCTTGCCGCTGAAAACCTAGGGGTACGTGTGTGCCGGGTACGCACGGGGCTGGTGTTGGCTGCCGATGGCGGTTTATTGCAACGGATGCTGCCGGCCTTTCGGCTGGGCATGGGCGGTCGCCTTGGCAACGGCAAGCAGTGGATGTCATGGATACACCGTGATGACTGGCTCGCTATGGTGGAGCGTATGCTGACAGACCGCACGCTAAGTGGTGCTTATAACGCCACCGCACCCTATCCGGTCACCAACAGCGAGTTTACCCATACGTTAGCCAGCACCTTGAACCGTCCGGCCTTACTGCCTGTTTCGGCGTGGCTGTTGGAAAAAATGCTAGGGGAAATGTCATTACTGGTATTGGGTAGCCAGCGGGTATTGCCGGAACGCTGGCAAGCCAACGGCTTTGGCTTCGCCTATCCAAGTCTACAAGAAGCCCTGGCGGCTTGTTTAACGGGACATTAAGGCCGTGCGCCAGCCACTTGCCAAGCGCACCTTGAATGCTGAAAAACTGCTGTTAAGCAAATGGACAGCAGTGACGCCGCGTAATAAGGAAAAGCATTTTTTGGTCACACAACTGCTTAGGGATGAGGCCGGACACGTGGTGGGCTGCCTGCTTGAAGCGGTATTGAGCAAGAACGAATACCCGTTGGATTGGCGAATACTAAAAGACACTGGGCAATGGTTACAGGGGTGGCATTGATAATTAGGGTCTGATGTTGCCCAAGCCAAGCCCCACACCTTCCAACGCCAAAATATACAACAAAGCCCTAGCCCGGCTACAGCCCACATAAAGCCACTCAGGATGCTGGTTGGCGTGCTGGTCAATGCCCACCACAATTACCACATCGGCTTCCAAGCCCTTAAAACCTTGGATGGTGCCTATGCGTAAACGCCCTGGTTCAGGCGTTGCCAACTGGGTGGACAACGCAAACCCGCTTAACCGGCTAGCCCAGACAGACGTGGCATTGGTATGGCGGTACGGGGCCAGCACCACAATCCGCTCTTCAGGTAGCTTATCCTTGCCCAGCAAAGACTTCAGCAGGCTCTCCAACTGCATCGCCATTTGCCCAAAATCTTGGCTGTACTGGATGGTGGGCGGCAAACCCTCAACAACACGGAACTCCGCCGGTTGCGGCACCTCGCCCAAGGTGGCGGCCAGCTCGCCGATGGGGCGCGTGTTGCGTAAATTGGTTTCCAGTTGCAACGGAATGGCTGGGAATGGTCGTTCCCACACACTGCCATGATGGAAAATGGTTTGCCCTTTGTCAAAAAAACAATACCAAGAAAACTGTGCTGACCCCAGCGACTCCAATGCCAGCCACCAGACCGGCAGAAAATCCATTGCCTCATCAACAATAATGGTGTCAAATTTACGCCCGACCCGCTCGCTGGCAGACAACAATAAATCAGGACATTCTTCGTTATAAAACAAAGTCTGTTGTTGGCGGTCGGTAGGCACAATAAAGTCCATTCCGGCGGCTTTCACCCACGTTTCGACCAGTTCATGAAAATAGAACACGCTCGCCTGAGGCGTGTTGCTTAAAGACAAAGCCAACAACTGCGCCAAGTTTTTATTGAAGCAGGTCAACAAAACCGCCTTGCCTTGGCTGGCGTGTTCTTTGGCTAAGGCCACCGCCAAAGCCGTTTTGCCAGAACCTGCCCCGCCTTCAACCAATAAGCGCGATTGCGAACGTAACAGCCGAAGCGCGTGGACTTGCTCCTGCGTGGCTTGGTGCAATTGTTCGTTAGTGTCATTGAGCGTATGGGTCAAGGGAATGAACAAATGGCAATCAGGGGCCAGAATTTCCTTTAACACCCGTTGCTGCGCGGCACTCCACACCACTGCCTTGGGGGCGGCACTGGCCCATAGCTTGATGAGTGCTGCTTCGGGGTCAAGCAAGGTCGTGCTGTCCAACACAAACGCTTTATCGGGTGCATCCGTGCCAGGCAACGCGCCTAGCCATTGTATCTCAGGAAACCAAACGGCATGGGTAATGGCAAGGTTGCTGACCTCGTTCTTGCTTAAGCGTTTTTCTAGCTTTTCGGTAATGGCAAAACGGTTGCGCCGCGCTTGGTTGAACGGCGATTGCTTCATCGGCAGCCCCGATGCGTAATACCAAACCCCATCCCTGACAGTAACCGCTCCGGCCTTGATTTCCACAATCAACAACCCCCGCGCGGGATGAAAAACCACCACATCCGCCTCGCCAATACGCTCGCCGACATTTTTATGCACCAACCGCCATTCTACGGTATGAAAGGACAACCAAGGCAGCGACAACTTGGCTAGTGCCGAAAACACCTTGTTTTCGGCCCGCTGCCCAGCGGCAAGCACTTGTTGTTCTGGTGTCATGCGTGGTCTCGTTGCGTTAAAACAGTTGTGTTACGAAAGAGAAAACCTTATGCGAGAACCATACCTGCTGTCAACAGGTGGCCTCGAGACCGCTCAGCAATCGATTTTGTTGGCGAGCCACCCTTATTCGGTGCGTGGCACAATGCGCATTAAGCGGGCAGAAATGGCGGCTGTCAATTTGTCCTTCACTTCCTGAAACAAGGCGCGGGGCAACAAACCAAAGGCTACGCTTTCAGGAGTCCCAGGCTGGGACAAGCGCAGGTCAGGGCCAGGCCAAACAAAACGGTTGGCTTCGGTCAGCACAATCCAAGAACGTTGGTTGTCCAATCCCAGCCGACGTTTTGTCGCTGGGGGAATTTCAACCGCCAGCATCGTATCCAATGGCGGCGTATGGGTAATCGGTAGCACCGTCACTACTTTGTCGCCTTCCTCACTTGTGGTCACCAGAATGACAGCACAGGGTCGGTCTTTCAGCCCTTCTTGTTGGCCTCGCAGTTGTTCGTCACGCCACAAATAGGCATAGCGTATTACCAGACCAGCAACGGGTTGGGGGAACGCCACGGTTTACCCGAGCTGTTCGTGGTCATAAGCGGATGCCTCCGCTGGCGGCTCGGCGGCATTTATGGCTTCAAGGTCGGATGCTGTAAAATCCACCAATGCCATTACCCGCCGGTCGCGCTGTTTCAATCGGTGGTATTCGTCCACTGAAAGCATCACGACACGTTCGCGGCCATTGTGCGTAATCGCGACCGGCTCGGTTAGCGCAGTATCTTGATAGCGGCCAAAGTTGCGCTGGAATTCTACGGCGGTAATGGTGATCATAAGCATGCCCCCTCAATTTGTATGATGCGTATTATACATAACTGCTGTTATGCCGCACATTGGCTGAGCGTAGCCAAGGCCGCTGCTACGTTTTTATTTTCTCGGGTGCGGCTCCCTCTATAGTGACCCTTAAAAAGCAATACCCAATTAGTATTACTTTTGCCAAATTAACACAAGTGCCAGAGCGGCCAAAGCCAGACCCCCCCGCCTTCAACTAATAGCACTGAGGTTACACAGCGCGTTGGCTGAGCGTAGCCGAAGCCACGGCTACGCGTTGTTTTTTGCCGGGCCGCTTAGGTAAACTGCCCTTCGACTTCGCTTAGGTAACGCACAGCTGATGTAGGCGCGGGCCATATCGGCGATCAAAGCCGAAGAGTGCAGCAACCCGACACGACTCGGCAAAAAACATACGCACCATCAACCGCATAGCCTGCCGCGCTGCCACGCCACAAGCATGGTCTTCGTCACCGGATTCGAGAGCGATAAAAAATTTCATTTCAACCCCGCTTGCTTAGCCAATATGAAAGCCATCATCTAAGCTAGCTACCGCCGCATCGCGTAGTGATTGCGCTGTTTTGGCTTCGGCCTGTTGACGGATGACAAAGCTGACATTACCGATACAGCGGCTGGCATCATCATAGCCTTGCTCAATCCATCGGTTGATTTTGTCGGCCTTGAAATTCAGCATGTCCTGCACCATTGATTCTTGGGTGATTGGCGTTTTAGGCCGGACTTCTAAAATGATCGTGTCGGGGAAATCATGACGGTTCCATAAACTGCCGTCCCCCAAATGGGTCACTATAATGTGGCTACAGTTTGCCGACGTTATCAGCGGGCCAATGGGCGTATTGCCTTGGGCGGTTAACCAACCGCCTATGCCGCCATCCAAGTAACGCTTGCCATCAATGGTTTGCGGAGCGAACAGTATAGGCAAAGAGGCAGAAGCCAAAATGATATCACGCTGGATAGCTTCTGGACACATTTGCACATGACGGAATTCTGACGGGGTGGTGTCTGCTAACCCCAACATACCCATTACGGTGTTGACAACGGTATGAAGCGTGTCCTCGGACTCAAAAATAGAGACATAAAGCGGCAAACCCTTGCTTAGTTTTTCCGGTGACGTATAGGCATCAAGCAATTTCCGCACGGGCGAATCATCCAAAGCACCCAAATCAACAATTTTTTGTAGTTTCAAGACTTTTGTGGCGGCCGACAACAGCGGCGACAAATGGCTCGTACCCAACAGGCACAGATAGCCCAAATAAGAAGCCACCACCCATTTGTTGACTTTTAACGGCGACTCAGCCGCCAAAGCTTGCCATAACTCAGTCAGATGCGCGCTGGCTTCGGTCAAGTTAGCGGCACTGGCAACCACCGCCCCATTGAGTGCGCCAATGCTGGCCCCCGCCACCGCATCGACAGCCATATTGCTCTCCGCCATATAGCGTAGTACGCCGACTTGATATGCGCCTTTGGCCCCGCCGCCCGACAAAACCAAGCCCACTTTATTGGATACTGGCATAGCGCACCTCAAAATCATGGCTAACACGGTTAATGGCATTTTCCGGTGTCAAAAAAAACGGTATCCGATTATTAACCGACAGGTTAGCCTTTTCTGGCTTGTCCGCCAACTGGTTTAGCCCCCATAACAAAGGCATCACAACATCCTCGGCATCCTCGGTCAGATAAGCAATAAGTCCGTTATGCTCCGTTGCCAAGCCTTGCAAATTTTGGCGTGTGTGGCTTTGCCAATCATAAGCGGTCGGCAGTTTTGCTTGCGCCCAGTCCTGTTTCAGTTGGACAAGGCTGTTATCCTTAACTTGCTGGCTAAGCCGTGCTATCTCCCGATGTTGCCAGCCACATTGCCGACAATAGTTGCCAAAATCGCCCCAATACAACTCATCAAACACTAAAAACAAACGCGCCACTACCGGAAAATGCTGCAAATGCCCCGCTTGCCACTTGCTAAAAACCGCGTCCATCTGCTGGCTTGCCAAACGCCCGTCATTAACCTGTTCAATGCGTAACGACAATTGGCAGAAATTTTTATCCATGTCATCCATTGCCAGCAATAACTTATCGACATCTTGCCGGAGCGCCTCGTGCCTCGCCTGCAAACGCATCACCCCTTGGCGGGTTTCGGAGAGTTTATGGGCAATTTTGGTGACCGCCAAATCGCTGTGCAATTGCTGTTTTTGCAGGCATTGCAACCACGTTGACACGGTAGCCAGTGACGCGGCAACATTTTGGTCTATGGCGTGTTGCCGTTTGGCACTTTCACCGCTCACAAAGCCCAATAAACGGCCAGCAAAATGGCTATCGGTCAATTGACGGTAGCGGATATGGTCATCTATCACTTCCAAGCCATTGACAAAATCAACCAAAGCTTTTTCTGTCAATTGCGGATGGGCGCGGGTGAGGTTTTCAAATAAAATCGGTGAATTATCCATCAGTCTAAAATCCAGTTGTCCAGTTGCAGGTCAGAAAAATTGATAAAGTCATTGCGGTTGCGGGTGACTAAAATTAAAGGGTTGGTCACGGCAAAAGAGGCACTGTCCCGTGCCATTGACTGGGCTGGTTTTTTAGCCGGCGCATTGACTAAAAACAAACTGAAATCCAAGATCGACTGCTGTTTGTCCAATGGCAAGCCATGCATGTTGGCCAGCACTTGTTGCTTTATGGTTGACAATGCCATCGTTTACCCCTAACAGCTTTATTAAAATCGCCACAGATCCGCCAATACGCCCATCAGGTTTGAGGTGCGCGTGACTTCTAAAGACCCGTTGCCACATTGTTGGCACGAGCGCGGCGCAATAATGGCATCACTACGCTGTTTGATAACTACGCTCCAGCCACAGGCGGGGCAAGTGTACTTAAAATAGGGTTTTGTTGGTGGCACACACATAAGCTTACCCTTTCTTTTTTAACACAAGCCTACCATCGGAAAAGCTTATTTCTTCATAATCCTTAAACACGGCGATAATCAGGGCCAGCCCTACCGATGCCGCAATAATGATTGAAGAAATTTCGAGGCCGGTCAAGGCGGCGATAGGCATTGCCCCGGCAACCAACGAGCCTCCGCCAGTAAATGGCGTGGCTAGCAGTGCGGCCGCTAAAATAGCCAACGTGCCTGCACCCAGTTGGGTGATTTTTTTGGTTTTATGCAAGTCGTTTGCTAGCTTCCCAATAACGATTATTTCATTTACTTTATCGTTTTGGGCTTTTTCCAGTTCATGCTTGGTTGTCACTTGGCGTGTTGTCATTGTTGTCCACCTTTTGTTTCTTGGGCATGTTTGACCGCATTAAGGTCATCGTAAATAACACGCTGTGTTTTTAGCAGCCCATTTATCGAATTTAACAATTCGGCTTGACTATTTTGTTCCAATAAGTTTGACTCAATAGCTTTGCCCAGTTCATTGTGATAGCGTTTTAAGTAATTTACCAATTCTGTCAGATGCTCATCTATTTTAGGTTCAAACTTATTTTTTAAGTAATTGGATGTTTGGTTTTTAACCTCTCCAACCATATTTTCACAATACGCGTTAACTTGTTCTTCGATTGCTTTAAGGTCAACGTAATATGCCGTTTCTTTTACCTCATACTCTTCTCTTCCCCAATCATCGTTTAGCCAGTTTAAAAATCGTGCCCCCAGGCCCTTACCTTTTCTGGTTCGGGTTATATCCTCGGTTTTTTCTTGATAACCTGCATCAAATAAGTCTGCCGAATCAATTTCTTCAATCGCCAAATCAATTTTTGGCAAAGAAAAACTTACCTCAATGCCACCCAGCTCATTTTGTGCTTTGTTTAAGGTATCAGCTACCTTTGAATCAATTAGTTCAGAAATGTTTTGAGTGGTTTTTTGGATAAGTTGGTTCGCGCTGGCGTTTAAGTCTTGGTCTGCTTGCTTAAAAATGCTAGCAACATCATTTGTTACCTTTCGGGTTAAGTTATCAGCGTCACTGCGTTTCTGAAATTTTATTATGGGGGACTTTGGATCAAAAAGTTGTTCAATTTTTTCATTCACTATTTCATTAATCCGCGCGTCACGTTGCTGCACATATTCATCCTCCAAAAGCCAACTCAAAAATTGCGGTCCCAATTTTCTATTATTTTTAGCCTGCCCTTCAATTTCTCTTTGCTTTATTTTTGCAATTTCAGATGACTGCATTTTTTTGCCATCTCTAAAATATCTAGCTATAGTTTCATTGATGGCATCCAATTGAGCATCCTTGAGTGCGTCCAGTGCTCCTTCCAAATCTTGCCAGCAATTAGTTACACGTTGCTCGACTTCTATCCTGACTTGACTACATTTTTCAATATCTTGTTGAAATATTTTTTGCTTTTGCTCAATACCTTCGATGCATTCTCCCATCAAATTAGAGCTTATGTTCAGCTTATTTGACATTTCTCGATTGTAACATGACAATTTATCGAAGGCAGATTCCCAGCTTTTAGTGGCCGCTGTGGCATGGGCTTCTTTAATCACCTTGTCAATGGGTGCTTCAAACAGGCTCAATTTCCAAAGAGCTTCAATATTGGCGTTCACTTTGTCAATATTATCAATAGTATCAGGCATTTCATTCCAAAGTGGCCCAAAAGCGAGGCTGGCAAAATCAGCAACCCAAGGTTCTTGTTCAGGGTCAGGCAGTTTTCCATTATGCAGTAAAGCGGTTTTCGCCCTGTTGGACAAATAAGCCCGATACGATGAAACGGGAAAAATTCGGCTGGGTTCGATTTTTTTAGCCAACAAATTGCTCGCCACATACTCTTTGACGGCTTCTTTGGACATGCTGTTTTTAGTGGCTTGGTCAAATTTATTGACCACTACTGCCAAGCGGTCTTTTGACAAGTGATTTTTTATTTTGTCTAGTTCACTACGGACTTCTTCGTCAGCTTTGGTGTTCATTTGGGTAAAGTCGGTGACCAGCAAGATAGCGGAGGCTTTTTCCATTTGCTTCTCGAAAACCCGCCGCAAGGCCTCGCTTTGGCCAAATTCATTGGGCCCCGGCGTGTCTAAAATCGCCAAACTGCCTTGTGCCAGGGATTCATTGCCGCTAAGGTGGCAAAATTCCACCTCAATAACCGGCAGGTCTTCTACATTTTCATAGTCATGATAAGGCGGTTCTATAGCGATGCTTTCATCTTTTGCCAAGCGCATCACGTCATTAAGTTGCTTGAGAAACTCAAAAATGGCTTCTGAACCTTCATAGCGCGTGGCAAACGGGTAGCCACCATTTTTAATCAGCTGGTGGATTAAGGTTTTGCCGTCTGCTATGCCATGCAGATTAATTTGGTTTAGCGTAGGCTCTTTCATGCCTTGCAGTTTTTTGGCAATGTCTTTGCACAGACTGTGCAGAGGTTGGACTTTGTTAATTGTCAGGACGGGTTGTGTTTGCCCGTGTACATTACGGATCAGGGTTGGCAAGGTGGTCATTGCCGTTTCGCGGTTAGGCAAAATTTCCATGCCGACAATGGCGTTGATTGTGGTGGATTTGCCCGCCTTCATGGTGCCGATAACCGCCAGCACCATTTCCAGCTTGTTCAGCTTTTGGCTTTCGTTTTTAAGAATACCAATCCATGACTCTATCATTGGAACAGTAAATTTTTCTTCAGTTATGTCTGCACCTTCGGTATATTTCGTAAACAAGTAATTGATGTTTATTGCTTCCTTTAGGGTATCTGACTGCACACCCAGCAAACGGCTGGTTTCTTTGTTTATCATGTCTAAGGCATTGTTTTTCATAATTCTCAGTTGCTCCGTAAAGTTAGGCAAGTTAAGTTTAAAGGTGAATATAGTCATGGTTGGTGTTTGGGTTGGGGCTTGGTCTACTGGTTTCTTAACCCGATAAGTATCATTTTTTGGCAAGCACAGCCTGTTGTGCCAAATAGTTGCTGAGTTTGCCCATCAACGCTTCATGCAGGTCGGTGGGGCTGATGATGTGCACATGCGGCAGCCAATATTGGATCAGCGGCAAGATTTGTTCGTCATGGGCAATACGCGAGGACACGATAAGCCCGCCGTCTTCAAGCTCTTTGTCAATGTGCTGGTTGGGCAATAGCTGGCGGCGTTTAAAGTACGCGGCGGCGCTGTGGTCAATTTTTAGCACCACTTCGCGTTTGTGGGCGCTGAACCAGATGCTGCCGTCCTGTTCAATTTTTTGGCGGGTGTGGGAGTCGGGCACAAACTGCTGTGTATCCACTTGCAGCGCTTCCAGCTTGCTGAAGCAGAAGGCTTTAAGCTGATCGCCATCGTTGGCTGCAAGATACCAAATGCCGCTGTTGTTGACCAGCTTGTAAGGGGCTATGTTGCTGTAATTTTTGCCTTTGTAGCTAAAATGGATGAGCTGGTGTTTAATAACGGCCTGTTCAAGCTGCTTGAATGCGCTGGTTTTGTCGGACAGGTCTTCATAATGGTAGCCATTGACCAGATAGGCTTGGTGAGTCGGGGTGTCGAACAGTTCGCGCAGGAAGCGGTTGTCAAGGATGGGGAACAGGGCTTTAATGCCGGACAAGGCGGCAAAGTTTTGGATTTCGCCCACGCTGAGTTTGCTGAAGTAATGGGATTCCAGCACAAAATGCTGTTGCTCTTTGGTGAACGGCAAAAACGCCAACCGCTCTAGCAAGTCGCGCTGGATGGTGCGCGGGGACACGCCAAACTCTTCGGCAAGCTGGTGCGGATCCAGCTTGTCGCCATTGTTCAGGCGCATCAATATTTGGGCAAGACGAGTGGCAACCGTATCGTGTGCGGAGGGGCGTGGTTTTGCGGTCATGCGTGAACCCTTGTGATTGTCTACGGGTTTAATCGTAACACACGGGCATGACAGGTTATGTCATTTCCATGTTGATTGGAAAACTTTTTTATCGGCTTCAATGAGTGACTCCGTTGCTGTTATGCAACACCTTGGCGGTGCGATACCAAAACCATGCACAGCCACAATCCAATATGTGGTCGTCAACGCATCATGCTTAGTTGTCCCTTACCAAGCTTTACTGGTTTTGGCAATTCCAGTAGTATTGCAAACAAAGACCACTCGCTTAGGGCCCCGCCTTTACCGCCCCTTTTTTCTAGCCCAATAAACCCACATTATGTCTATTAACGATACCGCATTGCCCGCCAATTTTATCCGTCAAATCGTTGCCGCTGATTTAAAAAGCAACAAGCATAACGGCCGGGTCGCCACCCGTTTTCCGCCAGAACCTAATGGCTACCTGCATATTGGCCATGCCAAGTCCATCTGCCTTAATTTTGGCATTGCCTTGGAAAATAACGGCATTTGTAACTTGCGATTTGATGATACTAATCCGGAAAAAGAAAGCATTGAATATATGGAGTCCATTGAGCGTGATGTGCAATGGCTTGGCTTCAAATGGTCGGGCTTGCATCACGCCTCGGATTATTTTGAGCAACTTTATGACTATGCCGTACAGCTAATCCAGCAAGGCTTGGCTTATGTGGACAGTTCCACGCCGGAGCAAATACGCGCCAATCGCGGCACATTGACCGAACCGGGCATAGCTAGCCCCGACCGGGAGCGGCCGATAGCGGAAAATTTGGACTTGTTCCAACGGATGCGGGCAGGTGAATTTGCCGATGGCCAGTATGTGTTACGCGCCAAGATTGATATGGCCTCACCCAACATCAACATGCGTGACCCGACGATTTATAGGATACGCCGTGTCCACCATCACCGCACTGGCGATACGTGGTGCATTTATCCCATGTATGACTATACCCATTGCCTTTCCGATGCATTGGAAGGTATCACCCATTCCCTGTGTACGCTAGAGTTTGAAGACCACCGCCCCTTGTACGACTGGGTTTTGGAGCAATTGCAGACACCTTGCCACCCGCAACAAATTGAGTTTGCACGGCTCCAACTTGAATACACCATTGTCAGCAAACGTAAGTTGAACCAATTGGTCACTGAAAAGCATGTCAGCGGTTGGGATGATCCGCGTATGCCAACCTTGGCAGGCTTACGCCGTGCCGGTGTCACGCCCAAAGCGATACGCGATTTTTGCGAACGCATTGGCTTGACCAAACAAAACTCATGGATTGAAATGGGCGTGTTGGAATACTGCATCCGTGAAGACTTGAACGAGAACGCGCTTCGCGCCATGGCGGTGCTTGACCCGTTAAAAGTGGTCATTGAAAACTATCCTGAAGGACAAACTGAACAATTGGAGATCAGCAACCATCCCCAGCGTCCAGAGTTGGGCAAACGCCTCGTGCCTTTTGATAAAACCATCCTGATCGAACGTGATGATTTTGCCGAAAATCCACCCGCCAAATACAAACGTTTGGTGTTGGGCGGCGAAGTGCGCTTGCGGGGTTCTTATGTCATCCGCTGCAACGATATTATTAAAAATGCTGACGGCATGATCACTGAGCTGCGCTGTAGCTACGATCCCGACACACTAGGCAAAAACCCTCAGGGCCGCAAAGTGAAAGGCGTTATCCACTGGGTTTCGGAAACACATTCTTATCCTGCGGAAGTGCGTTTGTATAGCCGCCTATTTTCTGTGCCACAGCCGGACAACGAGGCTAATTTCCTGACCGCATTAAACCCTGATTCGCTGGAAATTATCCCTGAATGCCGTATAGAAGCCAGCTTGGCCGATGCCCAAGCCGGACACCGTTACCAATTTGAGCGTACCGGCTATTTCTGTTTGGATACTGTAGACAGCACCGACAGCAAACGGGTGTTCAACCGCACCGTCACTTTGCGGGATAATTGGGAAAAAGACTGAGGGCTGGCCTAGGCCAACCTTAGAGTAAAGACTAATAAAAACCGGAGGATTTTGGCTACGCTATCCATCGGTTATACCGTGCCAAGCCTGTCCGAATCCCTCTTAAAGGCTGCTCCCTGTAGCACTAAGCCATTATTTATAAAAAAAAACTGTCCATACCAACCAGTTTAGTTTGTTAAGGCTTAGGGTTTTATGCATAATGTAGGCGGGTTTATAAGATTTTCAATAGTTTCAAGACTTTTCAGCACAAGGTTCTAGAGTATGGCAGAGTTAATGAGCAGTGGGGTTGAGTTAATGTTTGTTGGCATGAGCATTGTTTTTTTATTTCTGCTGATGCTGGTGTGGGCAATAAATGTCATGTCAATATTGGTGCGCCGTTTTTTTCCTGAAGTGCCGGAAAACGCCATATTGAACATTCCGACATTATCGGGCGGCACGCCTGACAAAACCACTATTGCGGCCATAGCCGCCGCCATACATCAGTACAGAAGCAAGCATAAGCCGTAAGCGGGCGCTTGTCCTATCCTGCTTGCGGCCAAATTTAATTTATCAAGATTATAGACAGTATCTTCAAGGAGAAACCTGAACCATGGCTAACGATAACCATCAACCTTTAGCGATTACTGAAGTGGTGTTGCGGGACGCACACCAATCCATTTTAGCCACCCGTTTACGCATTGAAGATATGCTCCCCATTTGTGCCAAGCTCGACCAGATCGGCTATTGGTCGATTGAATCTTGGGGCGGGGCCACTTTTGATGCCTGTATCCGTTATTTAGGGGAAGACCCTTGGGAACGCTTGCGTTTGCTCAAGGCGGCAATGCCTAACACCCGCCAGCAAATGCTGTTGCGCGGACAAAACATTTTAGGTTATCGGCATTATGCCGATGACGTGGTGGACAAATTCATTGAGCGTTGTGCCATCAATGGAATTGACGTGTTCCGCATTTTTGACGCAATGAACGATATGCGCAATATCCAACATGCGGTCAAAGCCGCCTTGGCAACCGGCAAGCACGCCCAAGGCACCATATCCTATACCACCAGCCCCGTACACACTATTGATATGTGGGTCAGTTTGGGCAAACAAATTGAAGATATGGGCGCCCATTCGCTGTGCATTAAGGATATGGCCGGATTACTCAAACCTTACGATGCGTTTGAGTTGGTCAGCCGCCTGAAGGCAAGCACAGCCATTCCTGTACATTTGCATTGTCATGCCACAACAGGCCTCAGCGTGCCTACCTTGCTTAAGGCCGCCGAAGCTGGGGTGGACAATGTTGACACCGCTATTTCCTCAATGAGCATGACTTATGGGCACAGTGCCACAGAATCTTTGGTTGCCTGTTTTGAAAACCAGCCCCGGGCAACGGGTTTGGATATGGTGAAGCTGGAAGAAATTGCTGCATATTTCCGTGAAGTCCGTAAAAAATATATACAGTTTGAAGGTAGC
>Ga0007882_10001069_pt1 | contig 16168 bp, 15 predicted proteins | sample CryBogCBH12Aug01_FD_71195 | JGI IMG/M metagenome (GOLD analysis project Ga0007882, IMG submission 71195) | Freshwater microbial communities from Crystal Bog, Wisconsin, USA - CBH12Aug09.1 | ecosystem: Environmental > Aquatic > Freshwater > Lake | place: Crystal Bog, Wisconsin, USA | collected... | reverse complement strand
TATGGATCGTTCTGGCCCATCATCTGCTCTGTGTCCTCGATCACAGCGAATATACCCGGTATGGCGATCAGCTGGCGGCGGACTGGGACATCTTGCTGGGTGTCATCGACCGGGAGGCAGTGGCGGGTTTCACACAGGATCAGCTTTGCTCGGTCCTATTCGGCGCCAACGACAACAGCGATGTTCACCTGACCTCGATAATCTACATCCATGTGCTGCGACCACTTTGCTGGGCGGGGTTGCTGGAGGAGCAGCGGCAGGGTCAGGGATTTGAGCGCAAGCGTACCTTCGTCAAAACGCCCTTGTGGGCTGCGGCGCTGCCATTTGAGACTGCGGAAGGCGTAACAGTCCGGTCACTGCAATAATCTCATGAAATTGCAGTTCTCTGAGATTTCGCACTAACCAACTGAAATCATTGATGGCTTTGCAGTGCCACATTCGGTTGTCCGTACATAACCCCAGAATATATACCCATATTATTGATAATATGAGGTTTTTGGGAAATGAAGCAGGCGCGGACACTCAACGAGGCAGAGCTGAAGCTGGTCATGGCGCACTGCGCTACACGGCGACATGCCGCACGGGATCGAGCAATTATCATGGTCAGCTTCCACCTCGGACTTCGAGCCAAAGAGATAGCGGCACTGACCGTCGCAGATGTGCGTGGCGAAGATGGGCAAATCCGGGCGCAGTTCACATTGGGCGCTGAGCAGACCAAGGGCGGCGTGACACGAACCGCATATCTCAACCAGAGACTGCGCCGGGAATTGCGCTCATTCGTGCCCGCTACGGCAAAGGCCACCGATCCCCTGTTCGCGAGCCAGAAAGGCGGGCACTTCTCACCCAACACCATGTGCCAGCTTTTCCTCGACATATATGCACAATGCGGGCTGACAGGTGCTTCCAGCCATTCCGGCAGACGCTCGTTCATCACCCGACTGGCCAACAAGGGCATCAATGTCAGGCTGCTGGCCGCGCTGGCCGGGCATTCATCCATTCAGGTCACGCAGCGGTATATTGACGTCAACCCGGATCAGCTTTCTGCGGCTGTGGAGCTGCTCTGACCGATCACGAACAGTCGGTTAAACAGACTGTTTTGGATGGGGCTTCCCGCAAACCCCATATTTTGGCCATCTAAGTGCAATCACTAGCGTGACAGATTGCTTCTATAACCACAAATTCTGCATCTTGCTCCATCAAATGAGCGATTTTGGCATGAAGAGCTATCGCATCCAGCGTGACCGCAATTTCCACATTTATAAAGATAGTGCGTCGACCTGTAATTCGGATTGACGCCAATGCCCTGACAGTATCCAACTTTATTATGAAATTTTATGGATGATTTATTTAAATCTGACTTTCTGTTATTCAAATCACGACCCAATGGAGCTGTGCGCGTTTCACTTTCTGCTCCGCAACATACACATTTGCTCGAACTTCCGCCAATATACCTGCTTGTTTTATAAGAAAAATACTCTTTGCATTTGGGGCATTGATATTCCGCGCCTCTCTCACGGAGAAGCCTGTATAAATCATCTTGGAAATGATTATTGTGCCTCATCCTTAAAATGAAAAATGCTATTATTGCCATTAATGGCATTAAATAAGACATTTGTGAATCTTTGTTAAGGCTGCATGCTGAAATAAAAACAAGTATATATACGATATTTGCGTACCCAAATCGGGAATTTCTATAAATAACTTGCTCATCTAGGCATTTTTTATAAAGAGTAATCCTATCAAAATTTCCGCCGCCATTTATTTCTTCGATATTTTTAATAAATTCCATATCGTTAAATGTCTTATATTTTTTAAAAATAAAATATGACGACATTATTAAGAAATATGATGTCGCGAGAGCAATGAGTGTGAATTTTCTAAAAAAAACAAAAATGCAGAAAATTAGCAAGTAAAAATACACCACAAATATATCTCCTTTGAAATTTACATAAGCAGTGGGTTTTTCCAAAATTTTGATTGAACTACATTTGTAACGCCAATAGTAATTGCTATATAATACATAATTTCATGCATATAAATTCCATTTAACATTATAAACCATTCTAATTTGCGTTAATCCACCGCTAGTGATGGACCGCCATCGAATTGGACCTCGATATCTCTGCCGAAAGGCGAAAAGTGAAAGGTCACGGATACGCCACTAGCTAGCTCCTCGCTCAAGATAGCAAGTTCGTTTGCCTTTCGAGCAATGAATCGATTGATTTGAAGAAGCTCAACTTCATTGAGCAAAAAATCTGATCCACCGAGCAAAACTGGAACCTCCATAATTTAAAACGTCGGTCTACAGAACCACAATGGTTTCAAAGATATCTGTCCCAAAAATCTGGATCATCTCTTTCTGAGTGCTCCAACGCGATGGATAGCGAAAGGGTGTTGAGTGCCGCTCCATCCATAAGGGTCTTGCCGTCACCAGACACGAAATGACTTTTCACCGCCGCCATACGCTCAGATTGAGGATCTGCATCGATATAGATGCAAGTTGGCGTTCCCTCGATCACGAAGTGATCTGGGTGGAAGTCATAGACCCGTTCCCAACCAACGTGGTTCACATCGAGCCAGTTTGTGATTGAGCTTATCTGCCTTGCCAGGCTGCCCCTATCAGCTTGTTTGGCAAGGCGCAGATAAGCCGCATCACGGCCAATGGCCCTAACGAGTGTGTCGATTGAGCGGACTTCACCTGCCATTCAGGCCACCTCCTATGCTCGCGGCCGATCAGGATTCTTCGGCGGGCAGCGCCCTGCTGACGTCATACCCGATCATAAAAAGAGCTTGCTCCAATCGCGTGAGGTTGGAGGCCGCTGCTTCCGAGATCTGCCTGTCAACAAGCCGCAATAAGCAACTTGTATTCCGCATCATCTCCGCATGGAGCTTATCCTGACGAGCACCGAATAAGCCGGGAAAATGGAATTCCTCGTCGGACGGATTACGCTTGTTTTGTTGTCCCGGCACATGCTTCCCCTGAGATGCTCCCCAAGGAAAGGCCAATAGCTCAGGCACTGGCCCACGATGATTGATAGAGCGAAGATAATCCTTTGCGAGCAAGCCGAGTGCCGCCCCAACGCGGCCATCGTAGATGATCAATTCAGAGGGAGAGAGTGCGGCATAGACCTTTGTCATTGCCGAGTTCATGAGGAGGTCCTGACCATCAAAGCGAGCAAGGTCAGCTTCGTTATCCTTCAAGAGCGCACAGGCATCCTTCAAGCGAGTCGTCAGCCGCCCGTCTTCCAATTGCGACCGGAGCCATAGCACCGATTTGTCGTCCGGCCGTCGGCCGACACCACCCCATTTGAATACGGCTATACATAAATCATGCGTCGAGATTTCGTCTGCGTTTTGCACACTAGTCCGTATTTGCAGCGACAGGTCGTTGAAGTGCAAGGCTGCATCAGAGCCCGTCCAGGAGTAGTGATCAGCCGCTTGACTCAACGAATGGCAATGCCAGACAGATTGAACGACTGAGTCGTTAATATCACGCCATCGATCCCAGGAAGGATGGCGAGATATCGCGTATCGATGATGAAAAACGCCCTCCCATAAATCGGATAGGTATGATGCAAATTGAATAATATTTCCATCGGACATTAGGGGCCTCATCAATTTAAAACTATTTATTTAATTATGAGGGAAACGTCCAAGCTGTCATATTCGTCATAATCTAAATATTCAGTAATATTTTTGTAAAGAGATTTTGGTTCTGAGAAATCCAATGATTCACCTGAATTTACAGCAAAAAATCTTGAAACAAAGCATGAGTGAGGACCGTCGGCAACGACCTCTGGGTCTCCAATATTGCATTCGCCGTCAATTTCGAGGCTGTTGAGAGCGTGCGAGGGGTCGACTGAAATTAATAGATTTTCCAGCAAATCCGCAATTTCAAAACCCTTATCGTCGCCAAAATGCCCTTTAAGATCAATGTATGTGCTTATGGTTTTTATAATTGAGCCCTCATCATCTGGATCTTCATCATCATTTTTTGAAAAATCTTCTCTTCCTCCTGAGAATAAAACATCCGATTTTTGATTAAGTATCATAATGTGCTGAATATAGATATCGCCACCATCATCCGCTTCACCAATGCCATATATATATGTCAATGGGCCGGAAATATCACGGTCATACACACCGCCGTTTGAAATCCCTTCTTTGTCAGAAATATTTCCTGACACAGCAAGATTAATTACCACTTGCTCTGACACATAGACCTCCAATATTTATGTAGGTATTTATACTTATATGCGGGCGATTGATTTTTGCTGCGAAAAAGCTCCTTCTCCAAGCATGACACACGGTGCAATCGCTTTCTAGCCCGTCTTATTCACCGAGGGGCACCTGACTGGTTGGCGGGAGTGGCATAAGGCATTGGCTTATTGTAGGAAATTGACGTCCAAATCAGTCCTGCAACGAGGCACAAAATGCCACAAGCCACCCCCACCGGGAACAACGATAGCGCGACCCGATTTTCGTTTCCAGCGGCACATCGCAAGAAGATCACGGCGGCTTTTGACGGTGGCCGGCTGACCTCGGACGGCGGTGTGTTGCTGCTGGCTCAGGCCGAGCGCGGCATGGGCATTTGTGATCAGCTTGCAGGTTGCATTGCCGATCGGCGCGATCCCACGCGGGTGATCCACGCGTTGCCCGATATCCTGCGGGCGCGTATTTTTGCGATCTGCTGCGGTTATGAAGACGCCGACGATCTCGACACGCTGCGCGACGATCCCGGCTTCCGTCTGGCGCTTGGCAAGTTGCCGGGGGCAGGCGCGGGTCTGGTCAGCCAACCGACCATGAGCCGCTGGGAAAACGCCCCGACGACCCGCGAATTGGTGCGCATGATGGCGGCGATGATCGGCATCTACTGCTCCAGCTATCCGGACGAACCTGCGGCGGTGACGCTGGATATCGATGACACCTGTGATGTGGTCCATGGCTATCAGCAGCTATCGTTCTGGAACGGTCATCACGGCGAGCGCTGTTTTTTGCCGATCCATGTCTACGACACGGCGACTGGTCGCCCGGTGGCAATGCTGCTGCGCACCGGCAAGACGCCATCAGGCAAAGAGGCCGCAGGGCACATCCGGCGGCTGTTCCGCCATATCCGCAAGCATTGGCCCACCACCCACATCACGATCCGGGGTGACGGGCACTATGGCCGACCCGAAGTGATGGACTTTTGCGAAGCGAACGGGATCGACTATGTCCTGGGCCTGCCAACCAACACGGTGCTGCGTGCTGATCCTGTCATCACCAAAGTTGCCGATGCCTGCGCGACCCAGCGCGCCGAAGAAAAGCGCCCGGTTCTGCGTCTTTTTGCCGAGACCCGTTACGCCGCGAAAAGCTGGAAGCACCAGCGCCGCGTTGTCGCCCGGATCGAGGCGAGCACCATGGGCATGGATATCCGCACTGTCGTCACCTCGCTGACCGCACCCGGCCCCGAGGACACATATGAGGTCCACTATTGCGCGCGGGGCAATGCCGAAAACCTGATCAAGCTGCACAAAAGCCAGCTTTCCAGCGACCGCACATCATGCCGGTCGGCCAACGCAAACCAGATGCGCCTGATCCTGCACACTGCCGCGTACTGGCTTATGTGGCGCGTCCAGCAGGCCATCCCGAAGGGTGCCGCGCTCGCCACCGCCGAGTTCGCTACAATGCGCGTGCGTCTCCTCAAAATCGCCGCCCGCGTCATCGAAACCGCCACCCGCATCCGGGTTGCCTTCGCGTCCGCCTGTCCCGACGCCCACCAGTTCCGGTCGATCGCAACCGCGCTCAAGCCCGCGCCTGCATAGTCAACGCGGCCGCGCCGCCGAGAGCCCAAACCCAGCCCCTCAACCCCGCAAACCCATCGATACTCCGCGATGAAATAGGCGCAACGATGGCGTTCGGTCCGTTGACGCCCATGGAACTACCGCCAATCTGTTGACCTCAGGATCCGCACCGTCATGAATAAGAGAGGCTAGACTTGATTTTATAGACCGGCTGGGGAAGATAGTTGCGCCGTGTGGGTACGTTACGGCATAAAGGTAGCGTCAACCGGTTTCCAGCAAGACGCTGCGGCTGCCCACCAAGCTGAGATCAGTCGTGTGACACGACCATTCTCAACGACGCCCGGCCAACATATCCTTCCTGAGCCGGGGCGTGAGGTGGCTGTAGTGGCGCTCGATCATCATAATTGACGTGCCCATCTGCCGAGCCAGCGTGTGAACATCCATGCCATCGTTGAGCAAGGCCAGCGTGGCATAGGTGTGGCGCAGGCTGTAAAGAGTGCGCTGCTGGCCAGTGCGGGGGCATTCCAGCAAGCCAGTGTCCTTGAGAAATGCCTTGAAGGTCTGCCTAAGGTTCAACGACACAGTGCCATCATCCAATCGGAACAACGGCAAATCCAGCTTAGCAGCCAGCAAGGCTTCGAACCGCATCCCACGAATGTCATCACTGCGAGCCTGAATTCGCCGCAGCACATCAAGGGTGCCTTCACGGCAAATCAGATCACGACGCCCGGTTTTGCCCGAAACTGACAGCTCGACATATTGCCTGCCCGCTTCCTCGAACACGGTGACATGCCGCCAGCGCAGGTTTTCGGTTTCCGTGCCATGCCGCATTCCGGTGTTGGCCAGCATGATGACGTAATCGAACAGCAGCTCCCGCATTTGCCGTGATTTGCCCACCCTGCCCTGCTCAATCCACGCAGGAAAGCTGGCCAGCATCTTCTGGTATTCGGCTTGCGTGAAATCCGGCCTGCGCTGCCCGTTGCGTCCCTTGTTCATCAACACAGGCACATCCTTGCGGGCCAGCAATCCGCGAACGACAGCTTCGTCAAACACGCGGTTCAGTGCGCTGTTGTGGGTGTTCAAGGTCGAGCTTTTGGGCTCCCTGCCCATCTTCTCACGCCGCCAAGCCCCAAACTTGAGCAGTTCCTCGTACCTGACCGACTGGATCAGCATCGTGTCGAAATATGGGATCAGGTAGCGGTTGATGACGATCTCGTAGTCCCGGAAGGACACCTTGCCGACGCCGTTCTCAGTTTCCTCGCGCATCCTATCCACTGCCCACAGCGCAACGGTCTTGAAGCTCTTGGTCAGCGTGGGAAGACCGTGCTGCTCCATGTAGCGGAACTTGTAGAACAGATCGCGGGCAGAGATGATTGCCTCGGCCATGTCATGGTGGCCTGTACTGACCCGCACCCAGCGCGATTTCAGCCTGAAGGTCGCTTGCCAGCGCCTCGTGTCGGGTCGTTTATAGAGCTTGAGGTCGCCGTCGAGTAGGAGGATCGTTGAAGGTTTCGGTCTCGCGCCCATCTCAAATCAGTCGTTTCACACGACCGATGCTGCCGGATCGTCAAAGGGTCAACCGAATTCCGGCACGTGGTGAACGGTCGTGTCACCAGACTGTTTGCTGTCAGGTGCGGGCGAGGGCAACCGGAGAAGGTGGAAAACCCTTGCTTGCAAGTTTGCGCTGATGGGCATGGTTGCTAGACTGCTGAAAAACTTTGATCGCAAAAAGGTGGTTCTCATGATGCAGCGCAACTTCATTCCCTGCCTGCTCGCCCTGTCCCTCGTTCCAGTACTATCGGGCTGTGCAACTGGTGGGGCCGTGCAGCCAGACAGGTCTGTTTTCAGCTTGGACGGCAACTATCAGCGGTACGATTATGCGTTTCCGATCGAGGAGACGTTCGATCGCACGGTCAAGGTATTCAAAGAGGCTGGCTACAGGCTCGACGTCGCTGATCGGGCCACAGGTCAGATTAGCGGTGAGCGTAGCAAGGTCGGCGATACGACCTCCTCCACCGACAAAGGACTAAAATTCTACGCATTGGTTCTGCCGACCTCTTCTGGACAAAGCCAGGTTGCGGTCAAGATTGTACAGATCATCAAGCAGGGTTCGATTGTGGGCGGCGCGAAGACCGAAATTATTGTCAGCGATGCGCAGATGTATCAGTACACCTTTCATCGGATTGCCGACTTAGACTTTGGCAACACAGGGGCCGCATCGCCCTACGGACCGACCGCTCAACCCTCTGCTCCTGCTTGGAACAGTCCGAAGTCCTCGCCTCAACCGTAGGCAGAAGCCATACCGAGCACCATGGAAATCCAGCCCGCACAGCGCCCAGAACGCTGACCAGCTTCAAGGATAGCTCACCCCAGCGTCCCCACGCTGCAAAACCCTGCAAACGCAAATTTCCAACCAATGCCAATCAGTCGTGCGACACGACCATTCGGCAACCGGCGAAACACCGTGTCAAACCACCGTGTTCACACCGTGCTCGCACAGCCCAAAACCGTGCGAGAAACCGTGTGAATGGTTTTGAGTCCCCAAATGAGGGCCAACTGAATGTGATAATTGGGAAAAATGGTAGCGGAGGAGGGACTCGAACCCCCGACACGCGGATTATGATTCCGCTGCTCTAACCAGCTGAGCTACTCCGCCACACCGGCGCCAGCCTCGTTGGGCTGCGTAATGCAGGCCGCGCTCTTAGGGCTGCCCCGGCGCGCGGTCAACCGCCCTTTTACGAGAAATTCGCCAACCCCGTAACACAACGAATACAGACGATAATCACCGGGCGAAAACCCCGATTTACAATTCCCCCCGCGCGTGGCGAATGGCGAACCAGCGCTCCACATTGCGGTTGTGCTGCTCCAGCGTGGAGGCAAAAGCATGGCCGCCGGTGCCATCGGCCACCATATAGAGCGCGTCGGTCTGCGCGGGGTGGAGCACCGCCTCGATCGCCGCGCGGCCGGGATTGGTGATCGGCCCACGCGGCAGGCCCGACATGGCATAGGTGTTGTAGCCATTAACGCTGAGAATCTCGCTCTGGCGGATGCGGCGGCCGAGCGGCTTTCCCTTGGTGATCGGATAGATGATCGTCGGGTCGGCCTGCAGCATGATGCCCTGCTTCAGGCGGTTCTCATACAGCCCCGCCACCATCGGCCGCTCGGAGGCCTTGCCGGTCTCTTTCTCGACGATCGAGGCCAGCACCAGCGCTTCCTGCTTGGTCTTCACCGGCAGGCCATCGGCGCGCTTGGCCCAGGCCTCGTCGAGCACCTTGGCCATCGCCGCCTGCATCCGCGCCAGCACTGCGGCGCGACTCTCGCCGCGCTGGAAATCATAGGTCTCGGGCAGCACCGAGCCCTCCTCGGGCGTGGCCACCGCGCCGGTGAGGAAGGTTTGCGCGTTGAGCCGATCCTCCACCATCACCGAGGGCAGCCCCTCGGGGATGGTGACGAAGCGGCGCAAGGCCTCGTCGCCGGTGATGATCTTGAGGATCTGCGATTCGCTGGCTCCGGCGGGGATCAGGAACTCGCCCGCCCGCACCTTGCCACCCGCGCCAAACAGCCTTGCGTGAAAGCGGAAGGCACGGGCGGAATAGATCGCCCCGGCATTTTGCAGCCGCACCGAGATGGTGTTGAGGCTGGCCCCATCGGGCACGATCACCGCCTGATTGGCGGTGAGCGGGCCCTCGCCAAGCCAGCCGTTGAGCAGGCCACCGCCCGCCAGCAGCAGCAGCAGAGCGGCGGCACCGGCGAGGATCAGGCGCGACTTCTTCATGGCCAAGCCCTTTCCTCTCACCCGTATGCGCCGTGGATCAAACCGCCTTCATCACCAGGCTGGCATTGGTGCCGCCAAAGCCGAAGGAGTTATTCAGCACCGCGCGCACTTCCCGCTTCTTGGCCACGTGCGGCACGAGATCGACGCCGATGCAGCCATCGCTGGGGTTGTCGAGGTTGAGCGTGGGGGGCACGATCTGATCGCGCAGCGCGAGGATGCAGAAGATCGCCTCTACAGCCCCCGCGCCGCCCAGCAAATGGCCGATGGCGCTCTTGGTGCTGCTCATCGATACCTTGCCGATGGCATCGCCAAACAGGCGGCGCACCGCGCCCAGTTCCAGCTCGTCGCCCATCGGCGTGCTGGTGCCATGGGCGTTGACATAGTCGATGTCGTCGGGGGTCATGCCCGCCTTCTTCAGCGCCATCTGCATCGAGCGGAACGCGCCCGAGCCCTCGGGATGCGGGGCGGTGACGTGATAGGCGTCGCCCGACAGACCATAGCCCACCAGCTCGGCATAAATCTTCGCGCCGCGCGCCTTGGCGTGCTCGTATTCCTCGAGCACCAGCACGCCCGCGCCCTCGCCCATCACAAAGCCGTCGCGGTCCTTGTCGTAGGGGCGGCTGGCGCGGGTGGGATCGTCGTTGAAAGCGGTGGAGAGCGCGCGGGCAGCGGCAAAGCCGGCAATGCCGATCGGGCAGATGGTGCCCTCGGCGCCGCCCGCCAGCATGATGTCGGCGTCATCGTCGCGGATCATGCGCGCGGCATCGCCAATCGAGTGCGCCCCGGTGGAGCACGCCGTGACCACCGCGTGATTCGGCCCCATCAGGCCATATTTGATGGAAACCTGACCCGAGATCAGATTGATCAGACGCCCATGCACGAAATGTGGCGAAACGCGATTCGGGCCCTTCTCGGCCAGCACCAGCGATTCGCTCTCGATTCCGGGCAGGCCGCCGATGCCGCTGCCGATCGAGCAACCGGCGCGCAGGCGGGTGGCCTCGTCCATTTCGGTCAACCCTGCGTCTTCCAGAGCCTGCCCCGCGGCATCGATGCCGAAGATGATGAACGGATCGACCTGCCGCTGAACCTTGTGATCCACGCGCTTGTTGGGGTCGAAACCATATTCATGATCGGCCGGCTTCACCTCGCAGGCGATGCGGCATTTGTAGCCCGTGGCGTCGAAATGCGTGATCACGCCCGCGCCGGATTTGCCGGCAAGGATATTGGCCCACACTGTTTCGACATCGGCCCCCAAGGGGGTGACCATACCAAGACCGGTTACAACGACACGACGCATCGCAAATTCTCCGCAGTCAAATCACAAAGGGCCCAAAATCGTTTAGGCCCAAAAAACGCAAAAGGCCCAGCCCTTTGCGGACCGAGCCCCTTTTCCGTCCCATGAGCCCCCCTCCGCGAAGAAGGCTGATGCGGGGGCGGACAAAAAGCCCGCACCCGCATTGGCGCATGGAAGCGATATCGGGCCAGGGGCCCGCTATCCAGCCAGAATCGGCCTAAAAGCTTATCAGCCCTTATGCTCGTCGATATACTTGATCGCGTCCGAGACGGTGGCGATCTTCTCGGCGGCATCGTCGGGGATTTCCACGCCGAACTCTTCCTCGAAAGCCATCACCAGCTCGACGATATCGAGGCTGTCGGCACCCAGATCATCGATGAAGCTGGCGTCGGTGGTGACCTTCTCGGCCTCGACGCCCAGGTGCTCTACGACAATCTTCTTAACCCGGTCGGCGGTGTCGCTCATGGTATTCCCCTCATAGAAGCGGCAAATGATAAACTCGCCCGTCGCCCTAATGGCTGGCGTGGGCGCTGGCAAGGTGTCTCGGTTATACGGAAGCCTTTTGCGGCTCGATCACGCGGATATGCAGGTCGCGCAGCTGCCGTGGCTCGGCCGGAGCGGGCGCGCCCATCAGCAGATCCTCGGCGCGCTGGTTCATCGGGAAAAGCGTGATTTCGCGGAGGTTTTGCGCCCCGCAGATCAGCATCACCACGCGATCCACACCGGCGGCCATGCCGCCGTGCGGCGGGGCCCCATACTGGAACGCGCGATAAAGCCCGCCGAAACGCTCTTCCACATCCGCCTGGGAAAGGCCGACGATTTCAAAGGCGCGCACCATTGCCTCAGGGCTTTGGTTGCGGATCGAGCCGCTGGCGATCTCGAAGCCGTTGCACACGAGGTCGTATTGGAAAGCCTTGAGGGTCAGCGGGTCTTGCGTGTTGAGCGCCTCCAGCCCGCCCTGCGGCATCGAGAAGGGGTTGTGGGCGAATTCGACCTTCTTGTGCTCTTCATCCCACTCGTAGAACGGGAAATCGACGATCCAGGCGAGGGCAAAGCGATCCTTGTCGATGAGATCGAGCTGCTCGGCCACGCGGGTGCGGGCGGCACCCGCCAGCTTCGCGGCCTGAGAGGCCTTGCCAGCGGCAAAGAACAAGCCGTCGTCCGCGCCAAGACCCAGCTCGGCATAGAGCTTTTCCATGCCCTCGGCCCCGTGATTCTTGGCGATAGGCCCGCCAAACTCGCCGCCCTTGCGGGTGACATAGCCAAGCCCCGAATAACCCTCGGCGCGGGCCCATTCGTTCATCTCGTCGAAGAACTTGCGGCTCTTCTCGTTGGTGCCCGGCGCGGGGATGGCGCGCACCACCCCGCCCTCGCCCACGATCTTCTCGAACAGGCCAAAGCCCGAAGCGGTGAAATGATGCGAAACATCGCTGATCAGCAGCGGATTGCGCAGATCGGGCTTGTCCGAGCCATATTTCAGCACCGCCTCGTCGTAGGGGATGCGCGGGAACTCGCCGCTGGGGGTCACCTTGCGGGTCACGCCATCCCTTTCGGCGAAGGCCTCGAAGATGCCGCCGATTACCGGCTCCATCGTTTCCCAGATTTCTTCCTGCGTCACGAAGCTCATTTCCAGATCGAGCTGGTAGAACTCGCCGGGCAGACGGTCGGCGCGGGGGTCTTCGTCGCGAAAACAGGGCGCGATCTGGAAATAGCGGTCGAAGCCCGCCACCATCAGCAGCTGCTTATACTGCTGCGGGGCCTGCGGCAGCGCGAAGAAGGTGCCGGGATGGATACGGCTGGGCACGAGGAAATCGCGCGCGCCCTCGGGGCTGCTGGCGGTGAGGATAGGGGTGGAATATTCCGTGAAACCAGCCGCTTCCATGCGGCGGCGCATATCGGATATGACCTTGGTGCGCGTCACGATATTGGCGTGCAGCGTCTCGCGGCGCAGATCGAGGAAGCGATAGCGCAGGCGGATTTCCTCGGGATATTCCTGCTCGCCCGCCACCGGCATCGGCAGCTCCTCGGAAGCCGAAAGCACCGTGGCGGCGCGCGCAAACACTTCAATCGCGCCGGTCGGCAGATTGGGGTTTACCGTGGCGGCATTGCGCGCCTTCACCACGCCATCAATGGTGACCACGCTCTCCACCCGCAGCCCATCCAGCACCGCCAGAGCGGGCGTATCGCTGTCGGCCACGATCTGGGTGATGCCGTAATGGTCGCGCAGATCGACGAACAGCACGCCGCCATGATCGCGCTTGCGGTGAACCCAGCCCGAAAGGCGCACCGTCTCGCCCACCTCGGCAGAGGTGAGCGCGCCGCAATTGTGGGAACGATAGGGATGCATGCTGAGTCTTTCGATGTGCCCCCTTTCCATAATCGCGCCGATCAGGCAGGGGAGTGATTAGCGCGGCTAACAGGCACCAGCCGCGCAGAGCGGCTAACAGGCGATGGCTGCGGTTTTGTCAAGCCACTGGCCCGAATGGGCCTAAACTTGAGCCCGCCAGCATGGGCTCATCTCCCGCCCTTCATGGGCTACCCCGGCACTGGATCGGGGCCATATAGAAAAGCGCGATGAAGATACACCCACTGATCACCACCACGCAGGCTCTCACCGACATCTGCTCGCGCTTTGCCCACGCCGATTTCATCTGCGTCGACACCGAGTTCATGCGCGAGAACACCTATTGGCCCGAGCTGTGCCTGATCCAGATCGCCGATTCGAAAGAGGCCGCCGCGATTGATCCGCTGGCCCCCGGCCTCGATATGAAGCCGCTGCTCGATCTGCTGGTGGAAAATGAGGATGTGCTCAAGATCTTCCACGCGGGTGGGCAGGATGTGGAAATCATCCACAATCTTACCGGCAAAACTCCCCACCCGATCTTCGACACCCAGATCGCGATGATGGCCATCAGCCAGAACGAGCAGATCGGCTATTCCAATCTGGTAGAGGCGTGGCTGGGCCTGACCATCGACAAGGGCGCCCGCTTTACCGACTGGAGCCGCCGCCCGCTGACGGAGCGGCAGATCGAATATGCCATCGGCGATGTTACCCATCTCGCCAAGATTTTCCCCAAGATCGTGGCGCGGCTGCGGAAAACCGGGCGCGGGCCGTGGCTCGACGCCGAGATGGAAAAGCTGGCCGATCCGGCAAACTATCGCAACGATCCCTCGACCGCGTGGCACAGGATCAAGGCCGCCGGGCGCAATCCGGCGGTGCTGGGGCGTTTGAAGGCGCTGGCCGCGTGGCGCGAGAGCGAGGCGCAGGGCAAGAACATCCCGCGCGGCCGCATCGCCCGCGACGAAACCCTGGCCGATATCGCTGGCCATCCGCCCAAAAGCCAAGCCGATCTCGCCAAGGTGCGCGGGCTCTCGGCGGGCTGGAAGGACAACGACATCGGCCGCCGCCTGATGGCCACGCTGGAGGCCGCCGTGCCCCTGCCCGATGGCGAAATGCCCGCCAAGGCCCCGCGTGGCGCACCGCTGGGCAAGGAGGGCGCGCTGGTGGCCGATCTGCTCAAGCTGCTTCTGAAGATCCGCGCCCGCGAGATCGACGCCGCCGCCCGCCTGCTCGCCCGATCGGACGAGCTGGAGCTGCTGGCCGCCGGGGTCCGCAAGGGGCTGCCGATGCTGGAGGGCTGGCGTTATGGCGTGTTTGGCCGCGAGGCGCTGGATCTCGTGGAGGGAAAGCTCGCCTTCGCCGTGGTCAAGGGGCGGCTGGCGATGACCCATGTCGACGAAATCCACGAGGAGATGCGGATTCAGGACAACGAAGCGGCAGAAGCAGACGCCGAAGACGATGATCTGCCGGTATTCGCCGAAGCCGACCCGGAGGGAGCGGACGACGACGCATGAGCGTCTATCACCCTACTTTCAAGCAGCTGCAATACCTCGTGGCGCTGCACGAGCACGGCCATTTTGGCCGGGCGGCAGAGGCCAGTTTCGTCTCGCAATCCACGCTTTCGGCGGGGTTGCGCGATCTCGAAAGCCTGCTCGGCGTGGCGCTGGTGGAGCGTACCAAGCGCAGCTTGCGCTTCACCCCGCTGGGCGAGGCGGTGGTGGCCAAGGCGCACCGCATCCTGCGCGAGGCCGAAGAGCTGTCCGAGCTGATCGAATCCTCGGGCCAGCCGCTTGTCGGCACGGTGCGGATGAGCGTGATCCCCACCATCGCCCCCTTCCTGCTGCCCAAAATGCTGCCCCGCCTGCGCCGCGAGCGCCCCGCGCTCAAACTGTTCCTGCGCGAGGAGCCGAGCGCGGCGGCGATGGAATCGCTGCACCACGGGCGGGCCGATTGCGTGCTGCTGGCCCTGCCCTATCCCACCGGCGAGGTGGACAAGGAGACGATCGAGCTCGACGCGCTATATGTGGCCTTCCCGCGCGATACGTTCCGGGTGATCCCCGAGGAGATCCTGCCCGGCCTGATCGACGAGCACCGCCTGCTGCTGCTGGAAGACGGGCACTGCCTCAAGGATCACGCGCTCTCCGCCTGCAACCGCCCCGAGCTGCGCGCGAGCGCCACGATGATCGGCACCTCGCTGCACACGCTGGTGCAGATGGTGGATAATGGCCTTGGCCTCACCATGCTGCCCGAAATGGCGCTGGATGCGGGGATCTTGAACGGCACCGATGTTATCGCCCGCCCGCTGGCCTCGGCCACGGCGAACCGCGAGATCGCGCTGGTGTGGCGCAAGAACAGCCCCCGCGCCGAGGAATTCCGCCTGCTGGCCGAAGAGCTGCGGGCGGGGTAAATTACCATTGCCGGGAAGCGAATGATGCCCATGAACCACAAAATCCGCACCGCGCTCCGCTGGTTTCTGGTGGTGCTGTATCTGGTGGCGGGGGTGGCGCATCTGCGCGCGCCGGGGTTGTTTGTGCGGATCACCCCCGCATGGGTGCCCGATGCACCGCTGGTAATTCAGATCACTGGCCTCTGCGAGCTGGCCGGGGCCTTGGCGCTGGCGCAGGGCCTATCGCCATGGCTGCGCCGCACCGCCGGAATCGCCTTCGCCGCCTATGCGGTGTGCGTCTATCCGGCGAATATCAACCATATGCTGATGGATCTGGCCCGCCCCGATCACGGCTGGGGCCTCGCCTATCACCTGCCTCGTCTGGCGATGCAGCCGGTGCTGGTGTGGCTGGCACTGTGGACTTCTGGGGTGATTGAGTGGCCTTGGCCCAAATCGGGGCCCAAATCGGGGCCCAAATCGGGGCCCAAATCGGGGCGGGGCAAATAACCCCCTCAATCCATGTGCTTCAAACCAACCCGCAGATAATCCCAGCCGGTAATCGCCGTCAGCGCGGCGGCGGCCCATAGGG
>Ga0007882_10001064_pt1 | contig 16186 bp, 11 predicted proteins | sample CryBogCBH12Aug01_FD_71195 | JGI IMG/M metagenome (GOLD analysis project Ga0007882, IMG submission 71195) | Freshwater microbial communities from Crystal Bog, Wisconsin, USA - CBH12Aug09.1 | ecosystem: Environmental > Aquatic > Freshwater > Lake | place: Crystal Bog, Wisconsin, USA | collected... | reverse complement strand
CAAGAGAAATCTGGCAAAGGAAATTGAATTAAAACCCCAGTATAGAAAATACCTTTCTGACTTGGAAAGTGTATTCCAATATGAGCAATTCAAAGTAAAAATTGATAAGCTGGGTGATGAGTTATTGAAGACATGCCTTACGCATTACAATGGCGAAAAGCGTGATTCTTTGCTGGATCACCTTAGAATCATAAGAAGGGCAATTAAACCTAAAATTAAGCATCAATATATTTATGAAAACCTCGGTTCAAAAAACCAGTTTTTTAGAGATATAGTTTCTGAAAAGTATAACGAGGAAGTTAATAAGTTCGATATTTCTCTTTTTGAGCCTTTGATGACCATTTGGGATAAGAGTATCACTGCTGCTGAAAATGAAGTTGTAAATTTTGATTTCGAGTCATTGATTAAGCAGGCAATGGATCTCTTGAAGGAGAAATATGAAAATCTACCTGATAAACCTGAAAGGAGAATGATAGAGGCAGATGCCAACTTTGATGCAGAAATGTATTTGCTGAAAGGTGATTTCTCAAATGTTTCTGAATCTCTGCGTGATAGAATTGATGAAGTAGCAAACCTTGAGTTCCATATTGAGAATATGACTGGTACCGGATACGGAAGAGCATTACTGCCTTTCCCACAAGAATGTATCCGTTCTGAAATTTTATGCCATGCATTTGGCGCACATGCAGTATTCCCTGAAACACGTACAGTACTGGATATTGGTGGGCAGGATACAAAGGCGATACAAGTAGATAAGTATGGGTTGGTGACAAGTTTTCAAATGAATGACAGATGTGCAGCAGGTTGCGGTCGTTACTTGGGATACATTGCTGATGAAATGAGTATTTCCCTCAATGAGCTTGGACCAATGGCAATGCAGGCAGAGAAAGAAGTAACAATCTGTTCCACTTGTACGGTATTTGCTGGTGCTGAATTAAGAGAATTAACCAACCTCGGAGAAAAGAGAGCCGATATATTGGGTGGATTACATAAGGCAATCATCATGAGAGCTATGTCTCTGATTGCACGTTCCGGTGGTGTCTTCAATGAATTTACATTCACTGGTGGTGTTGCAAGAAACCAAGCTGTAATCAAGTATCTCACGCAATTGGTGAAAGAAAATTACGGAGATAATATCAAGATTAACATCCATACAGATTCAATTTTCATGGGTGCTTTGGGTGGAGCGATGTTTGCAAGAAGAAATATTGAAGTTGACTTACCATCAGCAAAGAAACTTGCTGCCAAGTAGTAACCATAATTGAGATAGGTAAAAATATTAATTGATTTTTAAAAATAGATTTATGTCTGAGAAATTACTTACAATGGGAATTGACGTGGGTAGCAACTTTATCAAGTTAGTGTTGATGGACTATTCCGAAAACCCAAAGCTGATTGATAAGCACACTGAGAAAATACGTAAGCGCAATCCAACACAGGTTGCTGACGAGATGGTACAAGTGATGCTCGATAAAAATGGTTTGAAGTATGAAGATATAGCCTATCTCGCTTCAACAGGGGAGGGCGACTTGGTTCGCCGTAAGAGAGGTCACTTTTATGGAATGACAACTCATGCACGCGGAGCGCATTTCTTTTTCCCTGAAGCAAGAACAGTAGTTGATTTGGGTGCATTGTATGTTCGTTGTATCAGGGTAGCAGAGGGAGCGCGTGTGGAAGACTATAAGATGACCGGACAATGTGCTTCAGGTTCAGGTCAATTCCTTGAAAACATATCGAGGTATCTGGGGCTGAGTATCGAAGAAGTGGGAGAAGTTTCCTTGAAATCTACCAACCCTGAAATTTCTTCAGGTATCTGTGCTGTATTGGCTGAAACAGACGTTATTAACATGGTATCTCGCGGGATAAAGACTGCGGATATAATAAAAGGTATCCACCTTTCTATTGCATCACGTATCATTAAATTGTTGGGTTCTCTGAAAGCAGAATCGCCAATTGTACTTACAGGTGGTATGGCACTCAATAGCGGTATGATAGATGCAATTGATGAATCATTGAAAGAAGGCGGTAAGAAATTTATTATCAAAGCACATCCTGATGCTATATACTGTGGTGCTATTGGTGCTGCATTATGGGGTGGTTTCCGTCATCTGAAATTAAAGGAAAAACAAGCTGTCATAGCTTAAAATAATACACATGGAGTCTGAAATTCTGAATCCGGTTAAAAAGAGAGTGCATGAATTGGATTCTCTTTTTAAACCGAAATCTATAGCTATAATCGGTGCATCGCAAAAGGATCTTTCCATTGGAAATGTGATTACTAAAAATTTATTGCACTACGGTTATACAGGTTCAATTTATCCAATCAACCCCAAGGTTGACGAGATTAGAGGCATTAAGGCGTATCCGACTATTTTTGATGTGCCTGAGGATATTGACCTTGCCCATATTATAATACCAAGTTCTTTTGTTCCCCAGATGATTGAGGATTGTGGTAAAAAGGGAATAAAATCAGTAATAATAAATTCCGCAGGATTTAGTGAGATGGGTGAGGAAGGAATGGTATTACAAAAAGCTTTCCTTGATAAAGCCAAAGAATATGGTATAAGGATATTCGGTCCCAATTGTCAGGGAATCATCAATTCGGATCCAGAATACAAAGCATACTGCGATTTCACATTTACTTTCCCTGATCCCGGTTATATTTCAATAGTTGCGTTAAGTGGTGGAGTCGGTGCATTTATAATGCAGAGCCTGTTTGACTTGGGTATAGGAATGAGAATGTATGCATCTAATGGGAACGCTTGCGATATCTCTATTTCGGATGTTGTGGATTATTATGGACAGGATGAAGGTACAAAGGCGGTAATACTTTATACAGAAGGTTTTGCCAATCCTAAGGAATTCATGGATGTGGCAAAAGTAGTTGCAAAGAAGAAGCCAATACTTGCAATGAAATCCGGTCGTACGGAAGAAGGTGCCAAGGCAGCTTCTTCACATACCGGTTCGTTAGCAGGAGTTGACATTGCTACTGAACTTATTTTTGAAAAGACAGGAATTCTGTCTTTTACGAATGAAGAAGAGATGTGTCAGGCATCTATGGCATTTTCAACCCAGCCAATTCCGAAAGGAAACAGGGTGGGTATTATTACAAATACCGGCGGACCGGCTGTTATAGCAACAGATGAACTTGTTAGTGCCGGTATGCAGATACCACAGTTATCTGAACAAGCAAAGGCAAGATTAAGAGAAACACAACTACCTGAGGCAACTATTGGTAACCCTATTGATGTTGTGGCTACAGGAGGTGGAACGCATTTCAGAAGTGCTTTGGATGTGCTGATGGATGAAGAACACATAGATGCCATCTACATAAATTTTGTAACTGCTCCGTTTACTGATACGGACGAAGTAGCCCGCCAGATTGTTGAGGTCAATAAAATGAAGAAGAAGCCTATCGTTTGCAACTTCATGACCAATATGAGTATGGAGCGTTATCAGGTTACAGCTAAAATCATGAAAGATGGCGGTATTCCTTGTTATAGCTTCCCCACAACTGCTGCAAAAGCATTGGGTGCATTATACAGGTATCACAAGTTGTCAGAAAGGAATATTGGGACTGCAACAATTTTTGGCGGAGTAAATAAAGCCGCAGCAAAGTCAGTAATTGATGGTGCAAGAGCTACAGGAAGACAAATTTTGGAAGCAAAACAAGTATATGACATACTTGGTCACTACGGAATACCTGTTGCAGATTGGCGCATTGCAAATAATTCGGATGAGGCTGTAAAAGCTGCAGAAGCTATTGGATTCCCTGTAGTGATTAAGGCTGATGCAGAATCGCTGGTACATAAAAGTGATATGGGTGGCGTTGTTGTCAATGTGAAGAATGCAGATGATGTTAAGCAGATTGTAGCCGCTATGACTGAGAAATTCAAAGTAAATGACCTAAAGTTCTTTATCCAGAAATTCATGCCGGGTGGTCGGGAATTGATAGCGGGAATCACTACAAAAAAAGATTTGGGGCATCTGGTTATGTTTGGATTGGGTGGTATTTATGTAGAAGTATTCAAGGATGTAGTATTTAAAATAGCCCCTGTTACTGAAGTTGAGGCTGGAGAAATGTTATCATCTATCAAGGCAGCAAAATTGCTGGATGGTGTAAGGGGAGAAAAAGGAATTGATAAAGCTAGTGTTATTAATATTATTCAACGCCTTTCTCAACTGGTAACAGACTTGCCTGACATAGAAGAAATGGATTTAAACCCTGTAATGGCATTTGAGAAGAATGCTTTTGTAGTTGACGCTAGAATTAAGATAGCATAAAACAGAAATTATGTATAGTATAGAATCTGCAAAAATTCTAAAAGATATAATGGGTGCGTACTTCCTTAGTATGAAGGATACGACTAAAAAAATGGCATGGTGTACCAGTGTAGGACCGGCAGAATTGCTTCGCTCATTTGGGTTTGAAGTGCATTTCCCTGAGAATCATGGTGCATTGTTGGGAGCCACACGTACAGCCGGAGATTTGATACCTGAATCATCAAAGATGGGGTACTCAAACGATATTTGTTCATATCTGACTGCTGATATTGGATCTTATCTGATGAAGCAAACTCCGCTTACCAAGCACTATGGATTGCCTGGTCCTCCAAAGCCGGATCTGATAGTATATAATACTAATCAATGCAGGGAAGTACAAGATTGGTTTGAGTTTTTTGCAAAAGAGCATAATTGTCCGATTTTCGGTATCACACCACCGCGTCATCTGGATGAAGTTAAACAAGAAGAAATTGACGACGTTGCAACACAGTTCAAAAATATGATACCCCTGTGCGAGCAGGTGAGTGGTAATAAGTTTGACATTGATAAGTTTAGGGAGACACTGCGATTGAGCAAGGAGGCAACAGACCTTTGGAAAAAGGTATTATGGACTGCAAGATTAAGCCCCGCACCTATCAGCTTCTTTGATGCAACAATTCACATGGGGCCGATTGTAGTGCTTAGAGGTACTCAGGTTGCCAAAGATTATTATACTACGCTTTTAGCTGAGTTGGAAGGTAATGTAACAAAGGGAATTGGCTTTTTGGAAGAAGAAAAGTGCAGGATCTATTGGGACGGTATGCCAATATGGGGGAAGTTGAGACCGTTGTCTGAATTATTTCTTCAAAATAAGGCAGCCGTTGTAGCATCAACCTACTGCAACAGTTGGGTGTTTGATGCATTTGACGAACGCAATCCATTTGAATCTTCAGCATTGGCATATACGGAGATATTCATCAACAGAAGTGATTTGGCAAAAGAGAAGATACTAACAAGGCTGGTGGAGGATTTTAGAATTGATGGTATTATTTTCCATGAAGCAAAAACATGCGCTAACAACTCCAACTCAAGATTTGGAATGCCAAAGAGATTAAGAGAGTCAATCGGTATCCCGACTTTAATAATCGAAGGTGATTTGGTTGATTTGCGCTTTTATTCGGAAGGTCAGAGCATAACAAAAATTGAAACATTCATAGAGCAGATTGAAAATTCAAAAGTCTTTAGTTAAGGTAATTAATTGATTTTTAATCAGGATAGTTATGGCAAACAAGATATTTAAACTATCAAACGGAGAGCAGGTAAATGCTACTGAGCTGGAGCAACAGATTGAAAAAGTTTGCCACTATGTTAAGTATGCCGTAGTTACAGGAGAGGGTAAAGACTATCCTGTTGTCTTGATATTTCCAAACAAAAATTTATTAGCCCATCCTGATTATGAAGTATCGCCCGATGAAGGATGTTTTTGCCCAAGAAATCCGGGTGAATTAGGACGATGCCTCACAGGTTGTTTGCATTTGGTGAATAATTCGATGGGTCCAAACTGTACTAAAATAAAAGTTGCCACAGTATTGGATATTGATGATGCAAAGATTTATGGGGGTATTGACTATGACCTTGTTGAGAAATACAGGGGTCATTTGAAGAATATGTATGGTGGTAAGGTCCCTGTAGAAGAAGAAGTTTATATCATAAAACTGGAACAATAATATAAAAAGAGAGGTAGAAGTGAAGCACATTAAAGCAGGAGTTATTGGGTTAGGACCTGTTGGGATGATTCTCGCAGTGAAATTGAAAGAAGCGGGTTGCACAGTTGCAATTTGCGATAAGGATGATTTTAAGTTAAAAAAAATACGGGAAGAAGGTATTGTGTTGGAAAACATGATGCAATCAAAAACTATGTTTGATCTTGTCTGTGATTCTGCAAAGGACATGCAAGGGATGGACTTGGATTTTTTGGTGTTTGCATTGAAATCATACCATACCCCCGCAGCAGCAAGAGAAGCAGAATGTCTGAATACTGAAAAGCTTACCGTTGTTGCCGCACAGAACGGTATTGATGTTGAAGAGTTGTTGTTCCCGGTTTTTGGTGAATCCAAAACAATGAGGATGATCATCAATTATGCCGGTACAATGTTGGCTCCAAATGTAGTAAGGGTATCCTTCTTTACGCCTCCTAATTATATAGGACCAATTGATGACGGCAGGGCAAGGGCTGCAGCATTATATTCAGAGGTATTAGCTGTTTCCGGGTTGACAACAAAGCAAGTTGATTCTTTTGAAATAGTTAAGCGTGCATGGGAAAAGACAATTCTGAATGCATCCCTCAGTCCATTGTGCGGTGTGAGCAGAATGACTATGGCAGAAGCTATGGCAGACCCCGAGACATTAGAATTGGTAGAGCAAATAATACAAGAAGGCATTGAGGTAGCTGAAAAGGAGAAAATGAGATTTCCAGATGATTTCAATCGTAAATGCATCCGTTATCTTAAAAATGGGGGTGATCACTTTCCGTCACTTGCATTGGATGTCATAAATAACCGCCCCACTGAGATAGATTACTTTAACGGTAAAATTGTTGAGTATGGAAAGAAGCATTACGTAAGAACATCCTTGAATCTTGCATTTACCAATACAGTAAAAGCAATGACCAACAAAAATGTAGTATTACGTATTCCGGGTGCGGCAGGAGAACTCAATAAAAAAATTATCAGTAAAGGCTTGGTTGAGAAAGGTAAGTCTGCCCTTTATTATAAGGAGGTTAATTGTTTTCTCGGTATAGATTTGGGTTCTGCATTTTCCAAATTCACGGTTATTGATGAGGCTGGAGTACCTATTTTCAGATATACTGTACAGACAATTAATCGCGATAAAAATGTAATAAAAAATGTAATGCAGGCTATACACACTGCATTCAATATCAAGTACAGTTGTGCTACCGGTTATGGTCGAAAACATTTTCCGGATACAGATATTGTAAAGACAGAGATTAATTGCGCTGCAATGGGGGTGTCAGAATATTACCCCGGCGAAAAAAATATCATTGATATTGGTGGAGAGGATATTAAAGTTATTCAGTGTGATAGCGAAAACCATGTGAATAATTTTTACATGAACGACAAATGTGCTGCAGGTACTGGTGCATTTCTCACAGAAATATCCGAGCGTGCAGAGATTAATATTGGAGACATGAGTATCCTTGCTGCACAATCGGGTTATGATAAAGAACTGAATAGCTTTTGTACAGTATTTGCAAAAACTGAAATCATGCATTGGGTATTTGATGGTATGTCTAATCCCGATATTGCAAAGGGTATTTACATTTCAATTGCAAACAAAGTGGCTAAAATGAGGATAACGGCAGGTATGCCAATTTATCTCATTGGGGGAGTGATTGCACATCATCCCTACCTTAATAATATCCTTAGCCAAAAATTCAATAAGGAAATAAAAATAATAGAAGAACCACAACATATTGTTGCATACGGAGCCGCCATTTTAGCAAAACAGAATTGGCATAATCTCCAACCTAAAACAAACGAAACAAAAAATGAAAGCATTTCACAATAAGGAAAAAGGTTTTGGAATCATTTATGACGATGTATTTCTTTTAAGTGGAGCACGTACTCCATTCGGAAAATTATGCGGTACCCTTGCAAATGTGTCACCTACCGATTTGGCAATATTTGCAGGTAAGGCTGCAATCACAAACTCAGGAATCAAGCCGGGTGATGTTGACCAGGTGATTGCTGCCAATATCGGACAGAGCTCTTATGATGCATATTTTTATCCGCGCCATTTTGGTTTATATGCCGGTGTTCCACAAGGGGTACCTGCTGTTCTGTTGCAAAGGATTTGCGGTTCAGGTTTTGAAACTATAACTGCCGCTGCCGACCAGATTACTTTGGGCAAAGCAGATGTTGCATTATGTGGTGGTGCAGAGAATATGTCATTGGCACCTACAGTAAGTTTTGGTAACAGAATGGGATACTCTTTAGGCAGACCTGAATTCAAAGACTTTCTATGGGAGGCACTTAATGACACTGCGGCAGTACCTATGGGATGTACTGCTGAAAATGTTGCAAAAGAATACAAGATTACAAGAAATGATGTTGACGAATTTGCATTGCTTTCCATTGAGCGAGCTGTAGCTGCAACACAAAGAGGATACTTCAAAGAGGAGATAGTTCCTATTAACTCAACTGTATTTGAGTGTGATGGATTGAAACCGAGGAAGGTTTCATTGCCTAAAAAAATTACTGATTTTATTACAGACGAAAATATAAGGCAATCCACAATGGATGCTATGGCAAAATTGTCAGCAACATTTACTAAGGATGGTGTACAGACCGCTGCCAATTCTAGTGGTATTGTGGATGGTGGAGCTGCAGCTGTAATAGCTGGTAAGAATTTTGTTAGTGCAAATAACTTAAAGCCATTGACAAGAGTATTGGCATCTGCAACTGCTGCATTAGATCCTGCTGTAATGGGATTAGGTCCCGTACCCGCAATTAAACTATTGCTCGAAATGACAGGGCTCAAAATATCCGATATAGGATTAATCGAAATCAATGAAGCCTTTGCCGCACAATTCATTGGCTGTGAAAGGGCTTTGGGTCTTGATAGGAATATATGTAATGTAAACGGAGGTGCTATTGCTTATGGACATCCTCTGGCAGCAACCGGTTTGCGCTTATCCTATACTATATCAAGAGAAATGAACCACCGTAAAGTTAAATACGGTATTGCTTCTGCATGTATAGGTGGTGGACAAGGCAATGCAATATTATTTGAAAATATAAACTTATAAATTATGGGTAAAAATAAGATGTGGCAATGGCAAATGACAGAGTTGAACAGGGATTTTGTACTTGTTGAAAAGGTCATTCCGGAATTGAGACCCGGCGAGGCCTTAGTTAAAATTGCCGGTTGTGGCGTGTGCCATACCGACCTTAGTTTTTGGCATTCAGGAGTGCAGACTAAACACGCGCTACCACTTACGCTCGGCCATGAGATCAGTGGGGTAGTAGTGGATGGTCCTGCTGATATGCTCAACAAGAATGTAATAATTCCTGCTGTGCTTCCTTGCGGCGAATGTGAACTCTGTAAGCGTGGAAGAAGTAATATATGCCGCAACCAACTTATGCCGGGGAACGATTTCCATGGCGGGTTTGCATCACATATTGTTGTACCTGCAAAATTTTTGTGTAACGTTCCTGATGATGTACTAAAGAAATATACACTTCAGCAATTGTCGGTAATAGCAGATGCTGTATCTACTCCGTATCAGGTAATTAAAAAATCTGAAATTGAAGCAGGAGACCTTGCTATTGTAATAGGTGTTGGTGGCGTGGGTACTTATGGCGCACAGATTGCAAAGATTTTTGGTGCTAAAGTAATTGCATTAGATATCAGTGACGAAAAATTAGCAATCGCCAAGGAACATGGAATTGATGCAATACTTAATATTAAGGGCTTGGATACAAAGACCATTAAGGATAATGTAAAAGCATTAGCCAAGGAAATCAAAGCATCGCCTGTTTGCTGGAAAATATTTGAAATGTCAGGCACTAAAGCTGGTCAGGAGCTTGCTTTTAATTTGGTAACTTATGCATCAACACTTTCTGTTGTAGGATTTACAATGGATAAGGTTGAGGTGAGATTAAGTAATCTGATGGCATTTGATGCGAAATTGATTGGAACCTGGGGTTGCAAACCGGAACTATATCCTGAGGTAGTTCAGCTAGTTGCGAATGGCCAATTAAAAATCGATGACTTTGTGGATACATTCCCATTGTCGTCCATTAATGAGGTTTTTAATAATTCACTCAATCATAAATACACTAAAAGACCGGTACTGGTTCCGGATTTTTCAAACTAAATAATTTATACAATGCAACATTTAAAAAACCACGATCTGGTATCAATTAATTTCAGCGAAATCATTTATGAAAAACGCCCTTGCATAGACAGAGATGGTTCTCCCATAGATGACTTGTACAATGCTTGGATAATTTTAAATAATCCCAAACAATTTAATTCCTATACTACAGCAGCAGTTAAAGAGGTGATTCTTGCTTTCAGGCATGCTTCTAACGATAGGAGTGTTGTTGCAGTTGTGTTTACTGCTGTTGGTGATAAAGCATTCTGTACCGGTGGTAACACTAAAGAATATGCAGAATATTATGCAGGCAATCCGCAAGAGTATTCCCAATACATGCGTTTATTCAACGACATGGTTTCCGCTATACTAATGTGTGAAAAACCTGTGGTTTGCAGGGTTAATGGTATGCGTGTAGGTGGTGGTCAGGAGATTGGAATGGCTTGTGACTTTAGCATATCAAGTGATATGGCACGACTCGGTCAGGCAGGTCCTAAACATGGCAGTGCCCCAATTGGTGGTGCTACAGATTTTTTACCGCTTTATGTTGGAGTTGAAAGAGCAATGTATTCTCTTACCCTATGCGAGCCATGGACTGCCCATCAGGCATATTATAATGGGGTACTTACAGACATTGCACCTGTTTTAAAATACAATGGCAAGTTCATTGCAAACCCACTGGTTGTTACTGACCGAGTTACAGATGATTATGGTAGAATAATATTCGGTACAATGAAAACCGGAGAAGAACTTGCGAAGGCAAAAGAAATTGTTTCTAAATCAGAAATTGATTTAGAAATGCTTGATAAAGCTGTAAACGGTTTAATTGCAAAACTGTTGCATACATTCCCTAATTGTATGAATAAAACGATTAGCGAGGTGCGCAAATTCAAATTGGAGCATTGGGATAAAAATAAAGAAGCAAGTCGTGAATGGTTGGCTCTGAATATGATGACTGAAGCAAAAGCGGGTTTCCGTGCATTTAATGACGGTCCTAAAGAAAATAGAGAAATTGACTTTATCAAGCTGCGTCGTTTGCTTGCACAAGGACATGAATGGAATGATGAATTGCAAAGAGTCATCTCTCCATTGTATCAGGAAGAAGCAGTATAGCACAGGGCTGTTTATTATTGAATTTTTGAAAAGCATATTTATGAATAAAATAAAAGTAAGTTATACGCACAACAATACTGTAGCAGTTATAATACTTGATGATGGCAAGGGCAATGTCCTTGATAGCATTATGATGGGTGAACTACAGGAATTGCTGACTTCTTTTAAAGACAATAAAGACATCAAACTGATTACGTTTGAAGGAGCTGGCAAACATTTTTCTTTTGGTGCCAGCGTTGATGAGCATAAGAAAGATAGTGCTGCCGCTATGCTTAGCTCTTTTCACGGACTGTTTTATTTACTGAGGGATCTTGCAATTCCAACATTAGCTAAAATATCAGGTCAATGTTTAGGTGGTGGTATGGAGCTTGCAATTATGTGCGATTTTATGTTTGCAGATAGTACTGCAAAACTTTGTCAACCTGAAATTGTGTTGGGTGTATTTCCTCCTCCCGCATCAATTATCCTTGCAGAGAAAATTGGACTTGCTAGAGCCGAGGAACTAATTATAACAGGTAAAGTAATTACAGCCACAGAAGCAAAAAATTATGGCTTGATTGCAGAGGTTTTTGAAGATAAACAAGGATTGAATGATGGTGTGAATGCTTATATAGAGCAAAATATACAACCAAAAAGTGCCTCTTCTCTTAGGTTTGCAGTAAAGGCTTGCCGGGTAAAGTTCAATCACATACTTTCTAACTTCTTACCTGTATTGGAACAGATGTATGTAAAAGAGTTAATGAATACCAATGATGCCAATGAAGGGATAATTTCTTTTCTGGAGAAGAGAAAGCCTGATTGGAAAAATGAATGATTCCGGTATATTTATTGAATTTTAGTATATTTAAATAAATTAAGTTTCACTAATGGTTGTTAGGTAAATCTGACAATCATTTTTTATTGAAATAATGATGTTAATCATTTTATTAGGTTATAATATTCCTCAACTTTGTATGCTGTTTACGCCAATTTGTTAATTGCTCGTGTATATAATGCAATAATTTTTCAAATTTATAAATCATATTAGATAAGCAACACTCATTGTATGGAGGAGAAATTTGTAAATGATCAACTGAGTGAGTTGCTTTTTAAGAAATGCCCAATCCCCAAATGGATATATGATGTTGATACACTCCGGTTTTTAGCGGTGAATGACGCTGCTGTTCAGAAATACGGATATGAACATCATGAGTTTTTATCGATGACTCTTGATGATATACGACCAACAAAGGATGTGCCACATTTCCGTAAAGAGGTAGCGCGGGTGACAGATCCAATTTTTACCAGTCCTGGGGTTTTTCGACATAAAGATAAGGGAGGTAGCACACGGCATGTTCAAATTTATATACATCCAGTTGAATTTGAAGGAAAAAATGCAAGGCTTGCATTAGCTGTAGATGTGAATGAAAAAGTTATTGCAGAAAAAAGGAACTCGGAATTATTGGATAGAATTGAAAATCACAAAAAACAAGATGATATTATTCTTGGAGCACTTGACGAATATATTTGGTCTCGAAGAGTGGATAATCATGAATTGAATTATTCAAACAAAAATAGTATCAAAGTTTTTGGCTATTCCGAAAGCGAAATGTATGCCAATGGGCATAATTTATTTTGGTCAATTATTCACCCTGATGATGCACAGTACGTAAAGGATTCAATGGCACTACTTTACTCAGGTAAGGAGAAAAAAGTTGCTCATGAGTTCAGGGTATTTCATAAGGATGGATCAATAAAAAATATTGCAAGTACAATAGTTTTTAATAAGGGTAGTGATTTAGTTCCAGACTCAATTGTTGGTGTTACGAAGGACATTACAGATTTAGTTGTATCTGAGAATAAATTCAGACAAAAAGCTGAGGAATTAGATAATATTCTGAATATCATCAACGATTGTTATTTTACATTAGATAAAGACTGGAACTATACCTATGCTAACGATGCTTATTTGAAGATGGTATGTAAAACCTCTTCAGACATTATTGGTAAGAGTATTTGGCAAGTATTCCCGCATCTGGATAAAATGAAGATGAAAAGGGAATATCATAATGCAGTTGAGCAAAATGTAATTGTTCAGTTTCAGGAATATTCACCCGTTCTGGACATTTGGATGTCTGTAAGAGCATATCCAACAATTAGTGGTCTGACTGTATGCTTGACAAATATTACAGGTCAAATTAAGTTGACAGAAAAGCTGGAAACGGATCAAGCTAATTTAAGAGCATTAGTCAATAATACTGATGATTTGGTTTTTTCTGTAGATCTGAATTACAATATTATTGCTTTGAATTCCAGATTTCAAAAGCATTATTTGAAACTAACAGGGAGAGTGCCAGTAGTAGGTAATACGATACTTTTTGAGGAGATCGGTAAGGAGAACCTTGAGAAATGGGTGGGGTACGGTAAAAGAGCCTTTAATGGTGAAAGCTTTACTTTGATTGATAAGTCGCTGGATTTATCATCTTTAAAATTTTTGGAGATAAGTATCAACCCAATATTTAATATTTCGGATAAAGTAATTGGGGCAACCTGCTTTATAAAAGATATTACTTACCAGAAAAACTACATGGATAAAATTGAGGCCCAAAATAAAAAACTAAAAGAAATAGCTTGGATACAATCTCACCAAATGCGGGCTAAGGTTGCTACAATATTGGGTTTAGGTCAATTGATTAATCCCGATGATACAAATGATCCCATTAACAAGTTTGTGATTGACAACCTCATCAATACTTCTGAAGAACTAGATATAATCATTCGTGAAATCAACGAAAAAACACAGACTATAGATTATTAATTGTTCCGCCTTGGCTACAATACCTGTACAATCAGGAATTTCAAATATTGGGTAGTAGGTATATTCCATAATATTGGATGATCTGCAGACTGTGTTTGCCATACTACTTGTCGTAGGGTTCGCCTTGCATCTTTTGCTGCTAATGTTATTGTATCTAAAAACATTTGTGGCGAAACCAGATTTGTACAGGATGCGGTTACTAAGAATCCTCCCGGCTTAATTAGCTTCATGCCTCGCAGATTAATCTCTTTATAGCCTGTTACTGCATTTTGTATGTTTTCCCTGCTCTTCGTAAATGCAGGTGGGTCAAGCATTACAACATCATATCGTTTCCCTTCTTTACCCCATGATTTTAATACATCAAATGCATTCATTGCCTCAAACTTGCACACATTTTCATAACCATTAAGGATTGCATTATTCCTTGCTGTTTTTACCGCCGTTTCAGATATATCAATCCCTAAAACACTTTTTGCACCGTATTGGGCAGCATGTAATGAGAATGTGCCGGTATAACAAAATGCTTCCAATACATCTGCCCCGTTACAAATATGCTTGGTGGCTCGTCTGTTATCTTGTTGGTCTAGGAAGTACCCGGTTTTCTGACCATTGACAATATCAACGTGGAACTTTAAGCCATTTTCGTTGATAATAATATTTGTGTCAAAAGGTTCAGACAGAAATCCCTTTATCTGCTCCATACCTTCAACTGTCCGCACAGGTACGTCATTACGCTCATAGATTCCTTTTGGGGAAAATATTTTTTGTAGGGCTGCAACAATAGCAGGCTTGTATTTATCTATACCAAGAGCAAGGGTTTGCAGTACAAAATAATCATTGAACTTATCTATTATCAGTGCCGGCATCTGGTCTGCTTCTCCAAATATCAAGCGGCAATTCTCAACATAACCAATCTGTTTCCTGTATTCCCACGCTTCCTGTATTCTTTTGTAAAAGAAATTGTCATCAATTAATTCATTCTTTTCCCTTGTCAGTAAGCGAATCCTTATCTGGGAAGCAGGATTAATATATCCTTTCCCTACGAAAGAGCCATTGGATGAATATACTTCAACCACGTCGCCGGGTTCATATTCTCCCTCACTATCACCTAATTCATTTCCAAATATCCAAGGATGCCCGCTTATCACCCTATCGCCGATCTTTTTTCTTAAAAAGAATTTTGCCATGGGTACAAAGGTACTAATGAAGATAGAATTCAGAAACGTATCTGTAAATCAAGATATAGAAACACTAATTAGGTGTATTATAGTTTTTATTTCAATTAATATCGGCATATTCAGTTATTAATTTTTACATTTGAAATATTATGAGAACGGTTCAGTTACCATTTTATGTAAGGTTACCATTAGTTTTAGCTTCAATAGTTCTGATATGCTATATTCTTTCTGAAGTGAGTATTATATTTATACCACTCACATTTGCATTATTTTTTGCTATTCTTCTTTATCCACTGGCAAGATTTTTTGAGGAGAAACTACGATTTAACAAGGGAGCATCTGCATTGGTTTCAGTCCTATTGTTTGTGTCATTATTGGGTGGGTTTTTGTATTTTTTTATTGAGCAATTTATTAGTTTTTCGAATGATTTTCCCAGATTGAAGTCTCGATTTGAAGAGATTTTTAATGATATCCAACACTGGATATCCAGTAAGATGCATATTACCTCCCATCAACAATCAGACTACATCAACCGTGCTGCCAGCAGTATTGTTGAGACAACAGCATATTCATTGCGGAGTGTCTTTTACTCTATAACTACTGTAGTATTATTGACAATCTTTATCATCTTGTTTACATTCTTTCTACTGTATCACAGGAGGTTGTTGAAGAAATTTGTTTTACACTTATTTAGTGAACAGCATAGGGATAAAGTAAATGAGATCATATCGGAAACAAAGAGCATGATCAATAGCTATATCCTTGCTTTGATGGTAGAAATGGTTCTGGTAAGCATTGTCAACTGTAGTATGTTTTTGATTATGGGTATCCAGTATGCTTTCTTGTTGGGTATTATGGCTGCTGTCATGAACATAATCCCATACATTGGTATTTACACATCGATAGTAATAGCTTTCTTAGTCACATTTGCCAACA
>Ga0007882_10001059_pt1 | contig 16216 bp, 15 predicted proteins | sample CryBogCBH12Aug01_FD_71195 | JGI IMG/M metagenome (GOLD analysis project Ga0007882, IMG submission 71195) | Freshwater microbial communities from Crystal Bog, Wisconsin, USA - CBH12Aug09.1 | ecosystem: Environmental > Aquatic > Freshwater > Lake | place: Crystal Bog, Wisconsin, USA | collected... | reverse complement strand
GCGCTGCGCCGCGCCGAGGCGGTGAAGAAGGCCCTGGTTGCCGCCGGGTTGCCTGCCGACCGTCTGGCCGCGGTGGGTCGCGGCAAGACCGAACCGCTGGTGTCCACCGCCGACGGCGTCAAGGAACCGCAGAACCGCCGCGCCGTCGTCACCATGAACGATTAGGCGCCGACCACCACGCTTACATCCGGATCCTGACCGATGGCGATCGCGCCGTCGGTCAGGATCCCGTCGCAACGCAAAATGCCGGCAACCGCCGCGGTAATCGCGCCGCCTAACGCCGATGCGTGCCGGGAGGGGCGGAATTCGGTGGTATCAATGGGAATGCCATTCCTCTTATGGCAGGATCACCACCCTGGACAAACACTCACGCGGGATTAGAATGACAGTGACAGGGCTCGAGGCGGATTCCGCCCGAAGAATGCAGGACGGGTCAATGTATTCCGAGACAACCCGATCGATCACGGTTACGGTCAAGCCGGTTTACCTGGAAGATCAATCCTCTCCCGCAGACAATCATTTCGTTTGGGCCTATCGGGTGAGAATCGAGAACTGCGGCCCGGAAACAGTGCAGTTATTACGTCGGCATTGGAAAATCACCGATGCCATGGGCCGTATCCAGGAGGTCACCGGCGCCGGCGTCGTCGGCGAGCAGCCGACCCTGCATCCCGGAGATCATTACGAATACACCAGCGGCACGCCGCTGACCACGCCCTCGGGCATCATGGTCGGCAGCTATCAGGTGGAAACCGTCGAAGGCGAACGATTCGACATCGCCGTTCCCGCCTTTTCCCTGGACAGCCCGCACCAGACCATGCGGTTGAATTAAGCCACCGCGGTCGGTCATACTTGCATCGCCGGTGTCCTGTCGCCACATGGGGTACGAGTGCAGCCGGAAGGCAATCTTCCGGAGAGTGAGACGCGAGGACAAGAGACCGTGACAGACCAGACCGCCATCGCCCTGGGCAAGACGCCCGTCGACACCCGTAGGCCGAGCCGCGCCGAAGCCGAGGAGGCGGTGCGCACGCTGCTGCGCTGGGCGGGGGACGATCCCACCCGGGAGGGCCTGGTCGATACCCCGTCGCGGGTGGTGCGGGCCTATGAGGAGTTTTTTTCCGGATATCATGAAGACCCCGAAGACATCCTGCGCCGTACCTTCTCGGAAACCGACGGCTATGATGAAATGGTGGTGCTGCGCGATATCCGCCTGGAAAGCCATTGCGAGCACCATATGGTGGCGATCATCGGCAAGGCCCATGTGGCCTATCTGCCGGCCAACCGGGTGGTGGGCATCTCCAAGCTGGCGCGGGTGGTCGAGATCTATGCGCGGCGCCTGCAGATCCAGGAGAAACTGACCGCGCAGATCGCCAACAGCATCCAGGATGTGCTGGCTCCGCGGGGGGTGGCGGTGGTGATCGAGGCGGCGCATCAATGCATGACCACCCGGGGTGTCAGAAAACCCGGCGTCACCATGGTGACCAGCCGCATGCTCGGGGCATTCCGTGAAGATCCCTCGACGCGCCGGGAATTCATGGCCCTGATCGGCACTCCGTCCAGCAATCTGAGCAATATCTGATCGCGGCGGCTTCCTGACATCGGGACTGGACAGAGCGGGGCGTAGCGGCCAATAGTCCTGTCTGGCCTCAGGGGAAGGGTCCTTGTTGGATTTTCGTCCGGTGTTGTTTATCGACGGGTTCCTGTTGTTGATCCTGGCGATTGCCATGGGTCTGCCCGTTGCCGTCGACATGACCTGCCAGGAAGGGGAGTGGCCGGCGTTCTTTTTCTCGATGGCGTTTACCGCTTTCGTCGGCATGGCGCTGATTTTCGGCAACCAGCTGGATGGCTGGCCGGTGTTGCGGACCCGCCAGGCCTTTCTGCTGACCGCCACCAGCTGGCTTCTGGTCGCCTTGTTCGCCGCCCTGCCGCTGCATTACTGCAGCCTGCGGCTGTCGGTCACCGACGGCGTGTTCGAGTCGGTGTCGGGAATCACCACCACCGGTGCGACGGTGCTGCGCGGACTTGACCATACGTCCCGGGCCATATTGATCTGGCGGGCGATGCTGCAATGGCTGGGCGGGGCAGGGATCATCGTTACCGCGCTGACCCTGCTGCCGGTGCTGAGGATCGGCGGCATGCAGCTGTTCCGCCTGGAAAACTCGGACAAGCTTGATAGCGGGCAACCGCGCGTCTCTTATCTGGCATGGAAACTGCTGACCATCTACGCCCTGTTGACGACGATCCTCGCCGTTACCCTGACCCTGGCCGGGATGACACCGCTGGAGGCGCTCTGCCATGCCATGTCGAGCCTGTCCACCGGTGGATTTTCCACCTCCGACCAGTCTCTCGGCCATTTCGGCGAGGCGGCGCGATGGATCTGTGTGCTGGGCATGGTGCTCGGCAGCCTGACCTTCAGCCGATACGTCCAGCCCTGGCGCCGGGACGGCTGGGCCCTGTTCGAGGACAGCCAGCTTCGCTGGTTCCTGATCTGCGCCGCCGTCTTTTCGTTGTTGATCACCTTCTGGAACTGGGCGGTGGGGGATATGGGGGTCTATGAGGCCTTTTCCCATTCCGCCTTCAATGTGGTGTCGATCCTCAGCACCACCGGCTTTCACAGCATCGATTACGATGCCTGGGGCGGCTTCGCCCAGATCACCTTCTTCGTGCTGGCCTTCATCGGCGGCTGCACCGGTTCGGCGGCCGGCGGCATCAAGATCTTCCGTTACGAAGTGCTGTTCGCCATGACCGCCGTGCATATCCGCCGGTTGATCCATCCTCATGGCGTCTTCCCGATCGATTTCAACCGCATACAGGTCTCCGAACCGGTCCTGCGTTCGGTTCTCGGTTTCGTCATGTTGTATTTCATCTGCCTGGCCACCCTTGGCAGCCTGCTCACCCTCTGCGGCCTGGACGCCATCAGCGGCCTGTCGGGAGCGGCTTCGGCGCTCGGCAATGTCGGGCCGGGCCTGGGCCGGCTGATCGGGCCGTCCGGCTCGTATCACGAGATCTCCGATCCGGCGAAATGGCTGTTCGCCGGGGGCATGCTGCTGGGGCGCCTGGAACTGGCGCCGCTGTTGATCCTCAGCAGCCGGTTGTTCTGGCGCGGTTGAGGCGATGTTCGATCTCAGACCCGTTCTGTTCTGTGTTGGCTGGCTGGTCTCGGTGCTGGCGGCGGCCATGTGCCTGCCGGCGGTCGTCGATGCCGCCCATGGCGATGCCGACTGGCTGGTTTTTGCCGGCTCGGCCTCGGTGACTCTGTTCATCGGCCAGACCCTGGCCGCCGCCAACCGGTTGGGGCGGCCGCTGGCGCTGTCAGTGCGCCAGATCTTCATGCTGGCCGCCGGCGGCTGGCTGGCGGTCAGCGCGGCGGCCGCTTTGCCCTTCGCTTTTTCAGCCCAGCATCTGTCGGCGACCGACGCTTTCTTCGAGGCGGTCGCCGGGGTCACCGCCACCGGTGCCAGCGTGCTCAGGGGGCTCGATCATGCCCCGCCGGGTCTGCTGCTGTGGCGGGCTTTGCTGCAGTGGCTGGGCGGCATGGGGGGGCTGGTGATGGGGTTTCTGGTCCTGCCGACCCTCAATATCGGTGGCATGCAGATCTTCCGCCTGGAAACGGCGCAGTTCGTCGACCGGGTGATGCCCCGCCTGGCCAAGGTGATGGGCAGCATTCTCGCCCTCTATCTGGCGATGACGGTGCTGCTGACCCTGCTTCTGTGGGCGGCCGGGATGAGCCGCTTTCCCGCCTTGCTGCACGCCATGACGACCATTTCCTGCGGCGGTTTCTCGACCTCGGACGGATCCATCGGCCATTGGCGCAGCCCGGCCGTCGATTGGGTGATCCTGCTGGGCATGGTGCTCGGCGGGGCGCCGTTCATCCTCTATCTGCAACTGGCGCAGCGGCGCTGGCGGGCGGCACTGCGCAATACCCAGTTGCGGTGGTACGTCGTCACCATGTTGGTTTCGGCGGTGCTGATCGGCTTCTGGCTTTATGCCGAAAAGGATGTGAAGCCGCTGCCGGCGCTGCGCCATGGCCTGTTCACCGCCGTCAGCGTGATGACCGGCACCGGCTTCGCCACCCTCGACTGGGGCGGCTGGACGGGTTTTCCGATGGCGGTGCTGCTGTTCCTGTCTTTCATCGGCGGCTGTGCCGGCTCCACCTCCGGCGGCGTCAAGCTGTTCCGCCTGCAGATCCTCTATGCCACGGCGCAGGCCCAGATGGTGCGCTTGCTGATGCCCAACGCGGTCCTGTTGCCGCAATATGAACGCCGGCCGATTCCGGAGGCGGTCGCCGAATCAGTGCTCGGCTTTCTGTTCGTCTACAGCCTGTCCTTCGCCATGCTGGCGATGGCCTTGGGCATGGTGGGGTTGGATTTCGTCTCGGCGATTTCCGCCGCGGCCGGCGCCCTGGCCAATCTGGGGCCGGGTTTCGGTCCGGCGGTCGGCCCGTTGAGCGGCTTCGGCGGCCTGCCGGATGGGGCGAAATGGCTGCTGGCGGCCGGCATGTTGCTCGGCCGCCTGGAAATATTCGTCGTCCTGGCGCTGTTTTATCGAGGTTTCTGGCGGCCTTAAAGTGTGATGCATTAGATCCGCATCACACTTTAAGTTTTTTAAATTTGCCCTCGCCGGGCGGCTGCTCCGCAGCCTTGGCCGCGGCCTCAACGGCCGCAATCTCATCCCGCGTCATTTGACGCGGGATGCTCCATGGTCTTATCTGACCCCGAGCCAGCGGGCGAAGGAGGTGCGGATATAGGGATCGATGTTGGTGTTGAACTCCAACATCGTGCCTTCCACCAGGTCGTAAAGCAGGCTGTCCCGCTCGTTGAGCTTCATGCCTTCCGGCAGGGTCCGGCTGCGCGACGCCTTGGCCGAGGCCTCGGCGACGGGAAATTGCCGCTCGTCGAGGATCTGCAGCGAGACTTCAACCGCCACATCGACCCGTGCCACCTGCTGTTTCTCGAACACGCTCTTGACCCCGGTGTCGGTCTTCAGCGGGTTTTCCGTGGCTTGCGCGTCGAGGATGGTGACCCTCAGCACGCCGCTGCGGCCGACCGGCTGCAGCCGATCCTGAACCCAGCGCTTGATGGCGTTCTCAGGGGCCACCGGCATGTCGTATTCAATATGCGGGGCCTGGGCCGGCGGCTGGTATTTGCTGACCACCTCGACCCGGGCGACGTCGATTTGCAGCGCCTGCAGGTTGGCGAAGGTCATTTGCGGCAGTTTCGCGCTCGGCGGATTGACGCCGGCGCAGGCGCCGAGGCCGAGCAGCAGGCCGAGACAAAGGAAGAGGGCGCGGGGCATGGGGGTCCGGTTCCGAACAGTTGCGAGGCAGGCGATTGTCGCACGGCTGGTCAAGACAGGTAAAGGCGGTCCAGGTCAGCCTCGGAAAACAGGTACTGCGCCTTGCAGAATTCGCAGACCACATCCACCCGTCCGTCGGCATCGCGCAAGTCGTCGAGTTCCTGTCGGGGAAAGGATTTCAGCGTCATCGCCACCCTTTCGGCGGAGCAGCGGCAGCCGGCCTGGAGACGGCGGAGGTCGGCGGGCCTGAGCCCGTCGGCATGATACAGGCGGTAGAGCAGGCGCTCCGGGGCAAGGTCGAGCATCTCCTCGTCGCGGGCGCTATGCAGAAGGATGCGGGCGCGGTTCCATGCCTCGGCGGCCTCATCGGCGGTAAGGATCGGGCTGGAGGGTCCGGTGGGCATGCGCTGGATCATCAACGCTGCCGCCTGCCAGCCGCCCTCGCCGGGCCGGGCGGCCAGGCGGAAGGCCGTCTCCAACTGCTCGGACTGCTGAAAGTAGCGTTGCGCGCAGGCTTCCAGGCCGTCGCCGGCCAGTTCGACGATGCCCTGGTAGCGGTCGGTTTCCGGCCCCTGGTCGATGGTGAAGGCCAGGAAACCCTTGCCGAGGGCGGCGTCTTCGCTCAGGCGGACGGGGTCATGGCGGGCGTAGCCGCGCAGGTCGCCGCCGCTGGTGGCATCGGCGACGATCAGCGAAACCGGCCCGTCGGACTGGATCTGCAGGGTCAGCACACCGTCGAATTTGAGCGAGCCGGCGAGGGCCGCCGCCAGTGTCAGCGCCTGGGCCAGCAGCAGGGCCACCGGGGCGGGATAGTCATGGGGGGCAAGAATGCTTTCCAGCGCCGGACCCAGGCGAACCAGCCGCCCGCGGACGGCACCGGCGTCGATCAGGAAGGGGACGAGAAAATCAGTGCCATCATCGGTCACAACAGGCACCAGGTGAGGATGCCTTTCTGCACATGCATGCGATTTTCCGCTTCGTCCCAGACCACCGACTGGGACCCGTCGATGACCTCGTCGGTCACTTCCTCGCCGCGATGCGCCGGCAGGCAGTGCATGAACAGGGCATCCCGCTTGGCCAGGGACATCAGAGCGCTGTTGACCTGATAGGCGGCCAGCAGCTCCTGGCGATTGTCGTCGCGGCAGCCCATCGACAGCCAGGTGTCGGTGAGGACGCAATCCGCCCCTGTCACCGCCTGAACGGGGTCGGTGGTGACTTCGATGGTCGCTCCCTTCGAACGGGCCCAATCCAGGGCCTGCGCCGACGGCGCCAGGGAGGCCGGGCAGGCCAGGCGCATGGTGAAGCCGAAATGTGCGCTGGCATGGATCCAGCTGTTGGCGACGTTGTTGCCGTCGCCGCTCCAGGCCACCACCTTGCCGGCCAGGGGCCCCCGATGTTCTTCGAAGGTCATGATATCGGCCATCACCTGGCAGGGATGGGTCTGGTCGGTCAGCCCATTGATCACCGGCACCGTCGCATGGGCGGCCAGTTCCGTCACCTTGCCCGGGTCATTGGTGCGCAGCATGATGGCCTGGACATAGCGCGACAGCACGCGGGCGGTGTCGGCGATGGTCTCGCCGCGGCCGAGTTGGGTGTCGTGATTGGTCAGCACGATGACGTCGCCGCCCAGTTGCTGCATGCCGGCTTCGAAAGACACCCGGGTGCGGGTCGACGGCTTCTCGAAAATCAACGCCAGGCTCCGGCCCTCCAGCGGGCGCGGGCCCAATCCGGATTTGCCGCGCTTGAAGGCCTTGCCGAGATCGAGGATGTGACGCAGGACCGGCGTTTCGAATCGATCCAGGTCGAGGAAATGGCGGATCGGCGACATGTCAGGAAGCCAGACTGGTGAAGCGGCGGTCCATGATCTCGACGGCTTCGCGGATATGCGCGGCCTCGATCACCAGCGGCGGCACCAGACGCACGACGTTGTCGCCGGCGCCAACCGTCAGCAGGCCGTCGGCCGCCAACGCCTCCACCACCTCGCCGTTGAGCGGCCTGGTCTTGAAGCCGCGGAGCAGGCCGGTGCCGCGCCGGTCCTCGATGATCGTCGGATGGCGCCTGGCGAGGTCGTCCATTGCGGTCGCCAGCATCTCGGCCATGCGCTGGACGTGATCGAGGAAGCCGTCGCTGAGCAATTCATCGAGGACGGCGTCGGCCACCGCCATCGCCAGCGGATTGCCGCCGAAGGTGCTGCCATGGGTGCCGGCGGTCATTCCGGCGGCGGCTTTTTCGCTGGCCAGAACGGCGCCCAGCGGGAAGCCGCCCCCCAGGCCCTTGGCGGTGCCGAGGACGTCGGGGGTGATACCTGCCCATTCATGGGCGAACAGCTTGCCGGTGCGACCATTGCCGGTCTGCACTTCGTCGAAGGCCAGCAGAACGCCGAATTCGTCGGCGATGGCGCGCAGCGCCCGCAGATAGTCGGGACTGGCGGCGCGCACACCGCCCTCGCCCTGCACCGGTTCGATGAGGATGCCGGCGGTGGCGGGGCCGATGGCCCGGCGCATTTCGTCGAGATTGCCGAAGGCGACGCGGTCGAAGCCGTCCATCACCGGACCAAACCCCTTGAGATGTTTCTCCTGGCCGCCGGCGGCCAGTGTCGCCAGGGTGCGGCCGTGGAAGGCGCCCTCGGCGACGACGACGCGCCAGCGCTCGGGATTGCCGGCGTGGGAATGGTATTTGCGCATCAGCTTGATGACGCCTTCCATTGCCTCGGCACCGGAATTACAGAAAAACACGGTATCGGCGAAGCTGTGCCGGCACAACCTGCCGGCCACCTTTTCCTGCAGCGGCACACGGTACAGGTTGGAGCAGTGCCACAATTTGTCGGCCTGCGTCTTCAGGGCGGCGACCAGTCTGGGATGGCAATGGCCGAGCGCGTTGACGGCGACGCCTGAGGCGAAATCCAGATATCTCCGCCCGTCCGCGGCAAACAGGTACACACCCTCGCCCTTTTCGAAGGCAAGATCGGCACGGGCATAAGTCGGCATGACGGATGGGAACACCGGTACTCTCCGGAACGCAAATGATCGCCGGGCGCTCATGGAAAGCGGCAGAATATCCTTGCCTTTCCGGGAATTGTCAACGTCATTGGCGAAGGCGGCGCCAGGGCTTCTACTTGGATCCGGTCTTTACCGTCGCGATAGCTGCCGCAGGCGGCGACGGCAAGTGGATTTCGGCGAATCCTGTTGACCTTCGTCCCCTCCGACATTGATATGTGGCCATGGAACAGAGCGGTCGCAGCATAGGGTCATTTTCAGCGCCGAAGATGCTGGTGGGGGTCATTGACGCCAATGAGAGCCATCGCCGACAAGTTGCTCAGGCGCTTGTATCATTCTATCAGGTGGCGACCTATTCGACCGCCGCCGATGCCGTTGCCGACCTTGGGAAACGGCCGCTATGCGCCCTTCTGGTGGACCAGTCGGCACCGCCCCGGGGTGGCGGTGATTTCGTCAGGCTGATCCGCAGCGGCAATCTGTTCGCCGGCGTGCCGATTGTCTTTACCGGCACCGGCGACGAAAACACGCTTCGCCATCAGGCCGCCGAATGCGGTGCCGACTGTTTTCTCGCCAAGCCTTTCCGCCGCAGTCTGCTGATCAGGGCGATTTCGCAGCAAATCAACAAGACGGTCGAAAAAAAATGGGAGGCCCTTCCGGCGGCGTCCCGTCGGGCCCTGGTCGGGACCATGGACGTCTACAACAGTTTCAGCGATGTGGTCGAGAAGGGTGAACCGGTTGCCTATGCCCAGGTCCTGTCCGCCTGCGGACCGTTGGTGGAAGCCGTCGGTATGCAGGAACACAAGGAAATTCTGGCCAGCATCCGCAGCCACGACAACTATTCCTACGCCCACAGCCTGGGGACCGCCACCTTGCTGGTTCTGTTCGGCTATGCCATCGGCTTGAAGGATCCCGATCTGTCGCTGCTGGGGTCAGGCGGCCTGCTTCACGACATCGGCAAGATGTCGATTCCCTATGATGTGTTGAACAAGGCCGATCCGCTGACGCCTGAAGAGCTGACTTTGGTCAAGAGCCATGTGCCGTTAACTCTCCAATTTCTCGGACAATCGGCGGAACTGCCGAAAAATCTGTTGGTTATCGCCGCCGAACATCATGAGCGCCTTGACGGCAGCGGTTATCCCCGCGGCTTGAAGGGGTCCGAGCTGAACGAATTGTCCCGGATGGCGGCGATCGTCGATGTCTTTTGCGCCATGAGCGAGCGGCGGGTCTATCGGCCCGCCATCAGCGCCGAAGCGGCGCTGAGCATTATGGTTGAGGGAATGTCCTCCCAACTCGATCAGACGTTATTGGCCCTGTTCCGTGAGATGTTGCTCGATACGGGGAGATAACGCCGGTCACGGCTCGATGTCGAAATCGGTTTCCGCTTCGGTCAGGTGCAACAGCTTAAGCACGTTGCTTTTCGGTGACTTCAGGCGGATTTTACCGGTCGCCGGGCCGACTTCCTCCTTGGCGATATACAGCAGGCCGAGCCCCACCGAATCGATATGGCTGACGTCGGCGAGGTCGAATGTCAGCGGACGGCCTTTCGATCCGCCGAGCTTGTCGATGAGGGCCTTGAATTCCTTGTTCGAAACAAAACTCAGTTCGCCGGAAAGACGGACTTTGATTCCCGAATTATCTTCGCTGACCTGATAATTCATTTGTCTTCTCCTTCTGTACCGACAGACCGCTAAAGTAGCCTGCCTCAAGTCTCTCGCATATTCCATCCAACCGCCATAGAAATGGCGTCAAGGACCGGCGAGAACGGTCAAAGGACCACCACGATGGTCCGTCCCCCGTCCCGGAACGCAACGCTATAAGCGATTTTTTTGATCAGCGACAGTCCCCGGCCATGTTTATCGCTTTGCCGCCGCGATCTGTCGTCGGAGCGGGCGTAATCAAAGCCGGCGCCGCGGTCCGCAATCAGAACCTCGAGGCGACCGTCGGGCAGAACGGCGATGGTGGCCTCTACCCGTCGGCCGGCAATGGCCGGATTGCCCAGCCGGTCGAGGATATCCTCGGTAAATCTTCCCAGGCCGGACGGCGATTCCCTGAGACCGCTTCTGATCTCCAGATTGCCGTGGACAATGGCATTGCCGATGGCTTCGACCAGGATCAGGTCCAGTCCATCCCAGTCGCGTTCGCCGCCGAAACGCCGCTTCGCGGCCTCGGCGAGGAGCTCCCACATGCGCCGGTCATAGGCGGTGAGCGTTGACAGCGAAAGGCTGAGTGCCCCGCGCTTCGCCGCTTCGAAGCAGATCCGGCCGACATCGGCGAGCCCGGCCTCGGTGATCTCCAGGAAGCCGCCATAGGGGGGACTGAGGCCGGTGGCGATGGCATCGCCATCCGTTGAGGTCAGGATCATCATCGGCAAGGCGGACGGGGCTGAGCCGGCGCGTGGATCCGCCCGCCCGCCGGGGGCTTCGGCAATGGCGAATAAGGAGACCGCCGTCAGATCGTCGTCCAGAGGCGAACCCACGGCCTCGGTGAACTGTCGGATCAGCCCCGCAATATTGATCCCCGCCGCGCCGGAGTTCGCCCGCACCATGGCCATCAGGCCGTCTTCGCCGAGCATGTCACCGGCGCCGGTGCGCGCCTCGAGCATGGCGTCGCTGTAAAGGAACAGGCTGCTGCCGAGGGTGAACGGTGCCGTCCGGTTGAGGTATTTCGCCCCGGCCGAGATGCCGAGGGGCTTGCCGCGGGTTTCAAGCCATTGTCCGCCGCCGTCGTGGCTGAACAGGATCGGCGGCGGAGCGCCGCCGGCTGACCAGGTCAGGGTTTGTCCGGCGGTGTCGATGACGCCGAGAAATATGGTGGCGTATTGGCCGCGGGGCAGCAGGTCGAACAGGACCTGGTTAAGGCGGGTCAGCGTCGCCGCCGGATCGACAATCCGCCTGCCGAAGGCGTTCAGCAGGGTGTGCAGGCGAAAGACATTCAGCGAGGCGCTGACCCCATGGCCGGAAAAGTCGAAGATGAAGACGGCGAATTTTCCGCCCTCGGTCTCGACGCATCCCCACAAATCGCCACCGACATCGAAGGACGGCTCAAAATAGGCGTCGATAAACAGGCCAAGGTGTTCGCGCAGGGCGTCGAGGCGGTCACGCTTGGGCAGCAAATCGAATTCCATGGTGCGCGCAAGGCTTAGCTGTTCTTCCATGCGCTCGTTCTCGGCGAGCAGGGCGGTGGCCAGGCGCTCGGCCATGGCCTTGCTTTCGAGATCGGCGATTTTGCGGGCAATCGCGTAGCGGATCGAGCGCGCCACCGTGCCCGGCGGGCTTTCTCCCTTGACGAGATAGTCCTGAGCCCCGGCTTCCAGCGCCTTTTCCGCCAGGGCCGGGTCGTCCAGACCGGTCATGATGACGATCGGCAGGTTCGGCGCCGCCTCCTGCAGGCGGGTCAGCGTGTCGAAGCCAAGCGAGTCCGGCAGGCCGAGGTCGAGCAGGGCGACATCGAAGGCGGCGCTGTTGCCGAGGCGCTCAATGGCACCGGCCAGGGTAGGTTCGTGGAAGGCGACGCAGACGGGCCTGGTCGACTGCCTCAGCGCCAGCAGCATCAGGTCGGCGTCTCCCGGCTCGTCTTCGATCAGCAGGACACGCAAACGCTGAAACATCACCGCTTTCCATTCCCGACAGGCTGATTATTGGCGGACCCGTTCGACGAAATTTTTCGCTTCTTCGTTCAGGTCGCGGACCACCTCGGCCAGATCGGTGGCACTCCAGATGACGCGGATGGTGCCGGCGCAGGAGAGTGTCGAGGTCCTGGCCAGCATCATCACGCTTTTCGACACCTCCCCTGCCTGGAGGGCCACTTCATTGATATTGCTGGCGATCTCCCGGCTGGCAGATTCCTGCTCGCGCACCGCCCCGGCAATCACCGCCGCCGTCTGATCCAGCGCGCCGATGGTGTCGACAACGGATGAAATGCTGTCCGCCATGATCCGTGTCGACTCCTGAACGGCGTTGATCTGCCGGGCAATGTCCTCGGTGGCCCGCGCCGTCTGGTTGGCCAGATTCTTGACTTCGCCGGCGACCACGGCGAAACCTTTGCCGGCCTCGCCGGCCCGGGCCGCCTCGATGGTGGCGTTCAACGCCAGCAGGTTGGTCTGGCTGGCGATATCGTTGATCAACCGCACCACTTCGCCGATGGTCTTGACCGACTCGGTCAGTCCGCCCATCCGCTCGGCGGTGGCCGACACCTGCTCGACCGCCTGGCGGGAAATCTCGCCCGACTGCGCCACCTCCCGGGCAATTTCCATGACCGCCGAGGACAGCTGGCGGGTCGCCTCGGCCGCCGCCGCCGCCCGCTCGGTGGTGATGGCCGCGGCGTCGCCCAGCTCCAGCGACCGCCCTCCGCTTTGCTGCGATCTCGAGGCCATGGTCTGCGCGGTGACGCTGATGCCGTGCGAGGCGACTTCCACCGCCGTCACCTTGGCGCTGACCGTCTGTTCAAAAATATCGGAAAGGTTATTTACCGCCATGGCATGTTCGCGCGCCGCTCTTTCGCGCTCCTCCTCGAGCCGCCGCGCCGCTTCCAGTTGCCGCCGTTCGAGGGCGTTGTTGCGGAAGATCTCGAGAGCCCGCCACATGTCACCGATTTCATCGCGCCGCGTCTCGCTGCCGATGTCGCCGTCCAGCCTGCCGTCGCTCAGGTCCTTGGTGACCGCGGCGAGGCGCTGCAGCGGGCCGGTAAGCCGTCTGGCGATCAGCAGGCCCGAGCCGATGCCCGGAATGGCGATTAACAGCACGACTGCGCCGAGGATGGTCGCCGCCTGGCGGAAGGTTCTGTCGAGATCGTCAAGATAGATCCCGGTGCCGATGATCCATCCCCAGGGGGCGAAGGCCTTGACATAGGAAATCTTGCGCACGGGCTCCTGGGCGCCGGGCTTGGGCCAGGAATAGGCGTAATAGCCGGCGCCGTCCTTTTGCACGATGGCCACCATATCGCGGAACAGGGGATTGCCGTCGGGGTCCTTCATGTCGCCGAGGGGGCGCCCGTCGAGTTCCGGCTTGGTCGGGTGCATGATCATCGCCGGGCTCATGTCGTTGACCCAGAAATAGTCGTTGTCCCCGTAGCGCATGGCTTTCAGGTCGGCCAGGGCGGCGGCTTTGGCCTCGGCTTCCGACATCCGTCCATCCTTCGCCAACGCCGCATAGCGGCTGACGACGGAATAAGCGCTTTCGTCAAGATCCTTGACTTTCAGCTTCTGGGTTTGCAGCAGATCCGTGTTCAACAAATACAGGCAACTGGCGAATACCAGGGAAATGCCGACAAGCGAGCCCCAGACGATTGTCATTATCTTGGTTTTGACTTTCAAATTATCGACCAAGATCATGTCTTTCCCTTCCGCTCCCGAGGTGATGATCGCTGCCAGCAGAATATGTGACAGGATATAACCCACATTTGTCCAGTGGTTTATCAATCGCAAAAATGCGCCGCAGGCGCAAAAAAACATCCGTTTTCATCCGGTGTGATCCGTTGAATCCATGTCTGATGCGCGACCTCGCCGGGCGCAGGCTCAGGCCTTCAGTTTGTATCCGGTCCTGAACATGCGGTAGGCGACCGCCGCCAGCGCAAGATTGGCGCCCGCCACCACCAGGGCGCCGGTCGCCAGCGAGCCGTCGGCATGGCCGATGAACCCGGCGCGGAAGCCGTCGATCATGTAAAAGAACGGATTGGCCAGGGCCAGCAGGTGAAATCCGTCGGGCAGGCGGTCGATGGTGTAGAACGATCCCGACAGGAAGGACAGCGGGGTGACGATGAAATTGGTGACCGCCGCCATATGGTCGAATTTGTCGGCCCAGATGCCGGCGACCATGCCCAGCAGCGACAGCATCAGCGAGGCCATCACCGCGTGATAGACGATCAGCGCCGGCTGGACCGGCTTCAGATTGACGAACCAGGCCATGACGATGCCGACCACGATGCCGACCACCAGGCCGCGGGCGACGCCGCCCAGGGCGAAGGCGGCGGTCTGTTCCAGCGCCGACAGCGGCGGCATCAGGACATCGACGATATTGCCCTGCACCTTGGAAATGATCAGAGACGACGACGTGTTGGCGAAGGCGTTCTGCGTCATCGCCATCATGATCAGGCCCGGCGCCAGGAAGTCGGCGAACGGTACCCCCGCCACCTGCATGGTCGCCCGGCCGATGGCGAGAACGAAGATCGCCAGAAACAGCAGGGTGGTGACGACGGGCGCGATGATGGTCTGGAAATAGACCTTCAGAAAACGCCGCACCTCCTTCATGGTCAGCGTCCACAGGCCGAGCCAGTTGACGGCGCCGAACCGGCGCGGCGACGGAAGGGGGGGCGTGAGGCAATCTTGGCGATCCATGAGGCGGGCAATTTGCGCTAAGCTGCGCCAATGAGCAAGCCCCCGAAACCGATCACCGCGCAGCGGCTGGAGAACATCGCGCTGGCCTATCTCGAGCGGTTTTCCGCCTCGGCCGTCTCGCTTCGGCGGGTGCTGATGCGCCGTGTGGCGCGTGCCGAAGGCGAGATGGAGGCCGGGGCCGGGCTGGTTGATGCCCTGGTGGAGCGGTTTCTGCGCTCGGGATTGCTGGACGACCGCCGCTATGCCGACGGCAGGGTGGCCAGCCTGCATCGCCGCGGCGCCTCGCTGGCGACCATCCGCCAGTATCTGAAGGCGCGCGGGGTCGATGCCGAACTGGTCGAGGAGGCCCTCGGCACCCTTGCCGCCGATCTTGACAACGGCTCGACCGATCTGGCGGCGGCGCGCCATTACGCGCGCCGCCGGCGCCTCGGTCCGTTCCGCCCGCCCTCCCTCCGCGCCGCCAACCGGCAGCGGGATCTGGCCGCTCTCGGCCGGGCAGGATATTCCTGGGACGTCGCCCGCGCCGTGATTGACGGCGAGGGCGACTGACCGATACTACTATGCGGTTTGCCGTCGGGCCTTAATCGGAAGCACCATGGTCAATGAAAAACCTCTAGATAAACTGCGGCGCGAGATCGATGCCATCGATGACGCCATGCATGATCTGCTGCTGCAGCGTTGCGAGGTTGCCGAACGCATCGGCGCCATCAAGGGGCAGGCCGGTGTGGCGCCGCTGGCGCCAGGCCGTGAGGCCGAGATCCTGCGCCGCCTGCTGGCCCGTCACCAGGGGCGCTTCCCCAAGGCGACCCTGGTCAGGCTGTGGCGCGAGATGATCGGCGGCATGGTGGCGGTGCAGGCGCCGCTGACGGTCGGCGTCTTCATGCCCGACCGCGGTCTCGGCTATCTGGAACTGGCGCGCGACCATTACGGCTCCTACACGCCGATGATGCCCCTGCGCTCGGCCGGACAGGTGGTCCGCGCGGTCGCCGAGGGCAGCGCCACCGTCGGCATCATGCCGATGCCCGACCGCGAGGATGCCGAGGGCTGGTGGATCAGCCTGATGGGCGAAAGCGGCGACCTGCCGAAAATTATTTCCCGCTTGCCGTTCGCCGGCCCGGGCCCGGGACGCGGCGACGATGTCGAGGCCCTGGTGATCGCCCGCCTGAACCCCGAGCCGACCGGCTATGATCGCTCCTGGCTGGCGCTGGAAACCATGCCGGACATCAGCCGGGCGCGCCTGCGCTCGGTTCTCGGCGCCGCCGGCATCGAGCCGACCCAGATGGCCGCCACCCATCGGGCCGAGGATGGTTGGCTGCATCTGACCGAAATCTCCGGCCATGTGCTCGCCGACGACCGCCGCCTCGCCCGCCTGATCGAGAAAAAGCAGCCGGTGCGCCGGGCGGTGGTGCTGGGCGGCTATCCGGTTCCCCTGTCCGCCGAAGATCTGAGCGAGTAACCGATGAGCGCGCCGATTGCCCGTCCAGGCATCATGGACATCGAAGCCTATGTCGGCGGCACCGCCAAACTGCCCGGCGTCGACCATGTCATCAAGCTGTCGTCGAACGAGGGCGCGCTGGGGCCAAGCCCCAGGGCGGTG